>Ga0315296_10003747_pt1 | contig 12612 bp, 11 predicted proteins | sample YL17G14_18_MG_FD_203921 | JGI IMG/M metagenome (GOLD analysis project Ga0315296, IMG submission 203921) | Sediment microbial communities from Yellowstone Lake, YNP, Wyoming, USA - YL17G14_18 | ecosystem: Environmental > Aquatic > Freshwater > Lake > Sediment | place: USA: Wyoming | collected... | reverse complement strand
GCAACAAGTGGGCCCGGCGCAACAAATTTGATAACAGGTATAGGAAGCTGTTTTTTTGATTCTATTCCATGTCTATTTATAACAGGGCAAGTAAATACTTATGAGTTCAAGTTTGACAAACCTGTCAGGCAAATTGGTTTCCAAGAGACAGATATTGTAAATATAGTAAAACCTATTGTTAAAGATGCCATACTTGTTATGAATCCTGATAAAATAAAATATTACCTTGAAAGAGCTGTGGATATAGCGAAGTCTGGACGTCCTGGCCCGGTACTGCTGGATGTTCCTATGAACATACAACGGGCTAATATCAATCCAGAATTCCTTGAATCTTTCTACAAAAGCTCAACCAATGAGCCGGTTAATGAATTCGATGATGGGACAGTTAAGCAGATTGTGCAATTAGTGAAGTCTTCTTCTCGGCCCGTCGTTTTAATCGGTGGGGGTGTAAGATTATCAAAATCGCAGGATGAGCTTTTGAAATTTATCCATAAAACTGGGATACCAGTTGTTGCTTCTTTGATGGGCTTGGATGCCTTCCCGCATAACGATCCATCATTTGTAGGTATGATAGGTAGTTATGGGAATCGTTATGCTAATTTAACGATTGCAAATTCTGACTTGGTTTTAGCTCTGGGAACAAGATTGGACACGAGACAGACTGGGACAAAACCGGAAACTTTTGCAAGAGGTGCAAAAATCGTTCGTGTAGATATCGATCTATATGAATTAAATAATAAAATCAAAGCAGATTTCCCTATAAATTCAGATGTGAAAAAATTTTTGGCTATATTGAACAATTGTATTGATGGATACGGTAATAACAAGATAGAACCTTGGAGACAAATAATAAAACGCTATAAAGAGCGATACCCATCATATAAAATACTTTCTAATGATATTGTAGAGCCCAACTTTTTTATGCACAAACTATCTAAGTTTCTTCCAGAAGACACTATAATATGTGTAGATGTTGGTCAGAACCAAATGTGGGCAGCCCAAACTTTGGAAATAAAGAAATCTCAAAGATTTCTCACCCAAGGCGGAATGGGGTCAATGGGTTCAGCTTTGCCAATGGCAATCGGTGCATCTTTTGCCAAACCGGGTAAGATTGTTGTTGTTATAACTGGTGATGGTGGATTTCAATCGAATATTCAAGAACTTCAGACAGTTTATCATCATAAACTACCTATCAAAATAATATTGTTAAATAATCGTTGTTATGGAATGGTGAGACAATTTCAAGAACAATATTTTAATAGTAGATTCCAGTCAACGGTTGTAGGATATAGCTGTCCGAATTTTCAGGATGTAGTGTCCGCTTATAAGATACCAGTAATGAAAATTACTCACAGTGGAGAGATCATCGATGCACTTCAAAAGCTTTTTAGTGATGTGCAACCAATGTTTCTCGAAGCAAGCATAGATCCAAATATTCGAGCTATCCCAAAATTATCTGTCAACAGACCAATAGAAGACCAAGACCCACTTTTACCACGTGATGAACTTAAATCAAATATGCTTATAGATATCTTGTCAAAACCTGAAAAGATATGAAAACTGAAAAAGAAATTAGAAAAGAAATTTTTGATAGAGTCAAAAAACTGTACAAATTGAGGAAAGAGCAAGAAAGCTTTATTCCTGGTAAGACAAGAATTAATTATGCTGGCAGGGTTTATGATGAAAAGGAAATGATATGTTTGGTAGATGCTTCGCTTGATTTCTGGCTCACTTCAGGTAGATTTGCTCAACAATTTGAGGGAGAACTTGCAAAGTTTTTAGGTATGAAATATTGTATGCTTACGAATTCAGGTTCGTCGGCAAATCTTTTGGCAATTTCGGCTTTGACTTCACTATTGTTGAAAGAGCGGCGACTTAAACCAAAAGATGAAGTAATAACTACCGCTTGTGGCTTTCCAACTACACTTAATCCGATAATTCAGAATAATTTAGTGCCGGTATTTATTGATATAGAGTTAAGAACATACAATATTCAGGTGGATAAAATCGAAAAAGCAATCACAAAAAAAACAAAAGCAATTTTTGTTGCCCATACACTTGGTAATCCGATTGATATTGACAAAATTTTGAAGATTGTCAGAAAATATAATCTCTGGTTTATTGAAGACAACAGTGACGCATTGGGGTCAAAATATAATGGAAAATATACCGGAACTTTTGGTGATATTTCAACTTGTAGTTTTTATCCTGCACATCATATAACTATGGGCGAGGGAGGGGCAGTTTTAACCAACGACCCATTACTGAGGCGGATAATTCTTTCATTTAGAGATTGGGGTAGGGACTGCTGGTGCGAACCAGGCCATGACAATACCTGCGGCAAAAGATTTTCCTGGCAGTTAGGCGAACTTCCTTTCGGTTATGACCATAAATACATTTACTCGCACATTGGCTATAACTTAAAAGTCACTGATATGCAGGCGGCTATAGGAGTAGCGCAACTGGAGAAACTGCCCAGATTTATTGAAGCGCGAAAGGAAAACTTCTCTGTTTTAAAAGAATATTTTAAGATTTATGAACAATACCTAATTTTACCTGAGCCGACAAAAAAATCTAATCCCAGCTGGTTTGGCTTCCCGATTTTAGTTAGAGAAAGCGCACCTTTTACCAGAAATGATATTGTTAATTATCTAGAGCAGAATAAAATTGCAACACGGATGCTTTTTGGGGGGAATTTAACTAAGCAACCGGCATATAAGAATACAAAACATAAAGTATTTGGGAGTTTAAATAATACCGATTTAGTTATGAATAATTTGTTTTGGATTGGTGTGTATCCCGGGCTTACTAAAGAAATGTTGAATTATGTATGTAAGCAATTTGGCATGTTTTTTAAAAAATTATCAAAAGGATAAGGAAGATGGCTTTAGGTTTACCCAGAGTAACGGTGTGTGTGCCTGTTCGTAACGGGGCGAGCACTATTGGTCGTACTTTAGATTCAATCTTAGCTCAGGATTATTCGAATTTTGAGATTATTGTTTCGGATAATTGTTCTACTGATGAAACGGCTAAGATTGTCCAGGGCTACGCAGAACATGGAGTACGCTATTATTTTAATCCGAAACTGGAAGCATGCGGCGAAAGCAACTGGAACTATATCCTCTCACTGGCAACAGGTCCGCTGATTGCGCTTTACCACGCCGATGATATCTATATGCCAACGATGGTGCGGCGGCAGGTTGAGTTTCTGGAGGCTAACCCTGAGACGAGCGCCGTGTTCGCGATGACGCAAACCATTAACGAACAGGACCATTACATCCGGATGGGTAGTATGCGATTACCGGAGCAATTGCATGACCGGGATCGTTTTGATTTTTTTGATTATTTTAATGCCATTCTGAAATATTGCACATTTACTTCGGTGCCGACGATGATGACAAGGCGACCTGTTCTTGAGAAGGTTGGCGATTTTCGTTGGCAAATGTTTGCTTCAGCCTCCGACGTTGACTTATATTTGCGAATGGCGCGAAATTGGGGGCCGATTGGCGTCATTGACGAGCCTTTACATAGATATCGTATTTCCAACTTGCAAGGAAGCGTGATGATTGCCAGTAACCGCACTACGTTGTTTGACTTTTTTCGTGTCATTGACGCGCATCTGAATGATCCCGAAGAAAAACAAGCCGTCCAACCGCAATCTCTGGCGTTTTATGGATTGTATCGCTCTTCCAATTTGCTGACCTGCGCGCTGAACCTGTTGGTGCAGGGAAATACGGTTGAAGCGTGCGCGCGTCTGCGTGATGCTTTGAAGTGGCGAAATTTTGTAACTGCGTTCAAGCGTCCGCGCTTTCTGGCGCGATTGATGATTGGGTTGGGGTTTCTTATCAGCATCTATCTGGGGCTGGGAACTTTTGCGGGACGACTGATGTCCTGGGCGCGCGCGCGCCGAAACGCGTGGCAGCGGATGCCGGTGGAGTGAAACAGGGCAGACGGAGATTAACGGATTTATTCGTTGCAGGGGGTGAAAATGGCGCAAAGATTAATTGTTGTTGATTCGGTGTATCCGATAGCGCGGGAGAACCGTTGCTTTGATCCGGTAAACGAATATACTGATTGCGGTTATGCTATTAATGTGCGCTTGGCGCGCGAGGCGCGACGGCGCGGTATGGATGTGGCCACCTGTGATGTGTATTTGAAAATGACAGAACGCCCGGACAAGGTCGTCTGTCTGACTGATATGATTACCCCGTTCACGGACAATCTTCTGGCGAACGGAGCGCAACCGGCAGTTTGTATGTCACTCGAGTCGCCGCTCTTTGCAAAAAAATTCTATCACAATATTGCGCGTTATGCGGGCAGGTTCCATCATAATTACCAGTTTCGGGGCACGCAGGGGCGGCTTGCCGATACCGGAACGGTATTCCATCCGGTTGTTTTTCCGATGGATACGCGCGTGCCCCTGACTCCGCAGTCTTGGGATAAGCGCGGCTATTTAATTCTGGTGAACAGCAACAAGCGCGCGTTCTCTCACAAAAGGGGAAATATCAAAGAAATCGCAAGGTCAGCGTTTTCGCAAGCGCGTTTTTGGGCGTTTAAAGTCATTGACCCCTGGATGCGCATCCGTGAAATCTATGTTGACCGAATTGAGGCAATCCATCATTTCTCCAGCCACTCGGATTTCAGTTTGTACGGCATCGGATGGGACCAGCCGATCCAAGGATTCGGCTCCGATTACCATAAGGCGGCCCTCAAAGTTTATAAAGGGAGCATTCCGTCCGATGTGCGGCGCAAACGAGAGGTTATGAACGGTTTCAAGTTTGCTCTCTGTTTTGAAAACTGCGCTTTCCCTGGATATGTGACGGAGAAAATATTTGACTGTTTTCTGGCGGGCTGTATCCCGGTCTATTTCGGCGCCCCCGATATTGCCGACTTTGTGCCGGCTCATACATTTGTTGATTATCGCCGGTTCGGGAACTATGCTGATCTGGATCAGTTCCTGCGGGGGATGTCGGAGGTGGAGGCACGGAGCTATGTTGATGTGGCTCGTGACTTTTTGGCCAGCTCGGATTTTGACAAATTCACCGTGGACTATTTTGTCAACGATATTCTAAATGTCATTGAGCAGGAATTTGAAAAAATTCAAGAACAAGGAATATAATCATGGATAAAGCAATTCGCTGGGCAGCGCGCACAAGCCCAATTAAACATTTATCCAATTACTTGCTAAGTCGCTATAGAAAAAATGTTACCCCCGAATGGCGATGGGTTGATGGCTCTATTGGAGGCAAAACCTTTCGTTTGAAAGTCAATACCGAAGAAGTGCATGGTTATCTTTTCTATATGTGCGGAGTACTCGAACCGGAATTGACTTATTTAATCAAGCGTTTATTGCCTTCCAGGCATTTCTTTCTGGATATTGGCGCAAACGTTGGATACTACACGGTGCTCGCCGCAATGATAAATCCAGAGTGTCGGATTCACAGTTTTGAGCCTTCGCCATCCACTTTTGGGGTTTTGTCAGAAAATGTAGCTGCAAATCATCTATTGAACGTCCAAGTCCATCAATTGGCGCTGGGTGACAAGACCGGGACGCTTAAGTTCAATATCTACGCAGATCAAGCATTTAATTCTCCCGGGGCAGGTACCAATGACAAACATCACTTTTTTAAAAATGGTCCCCTGCGGGTGATTGATGTGCCATCTGTCAGATTGGATGAATTCTTGGCAGAACATCATCTTCCCCAGCCGGATATTGTGAAGCTGGACGTAGAGGGGTTTGAGTTATTTGTTTTAAAGGGAGCAAATAAATTACTGGCGAGCGACAATCCGCCCGTTCTTTTATGTGAAGTGGCGCCGCTTTGGTTGAAGCGGTTTGGTCTCGCTCCCTCGGACTTATTCCAATATGTTGAAAAATTTGGTTATCAGACCCTTGGCTTGACACCGTATGGTTTGGTGCGTAAGGAGTTGTTTGAGCGCTATTCTCCTATTGAAGACATAGTATTTGTCCAGAAAAGTGGGCTGGCGGAAATCATGAAAATCAATAGCGATTACTATTCCGGCTGGCGTAAAGCAAAAGGTGAGATAAAAAAAATCCTGCGACCTCTTTGGCGACGGTTTAAGAAGTGCAGAACAAAAGAAAACCAGAGAGAGGAAGAATGATAAATAAAAGTCTGCTTGGCAACATGGCGCATCTGGATAGAAAATTGAGAGCTTTAATTGAGCGTCGGATATTAAGTTCAAAGGATGTGTTTTCAGCCAGACGCATGTGGCTGGCGTCTCTCTATATGCAGTGGCGCTGTTTGGCGCTTAAAAAAGCAGTGCGTTCGGGACTGTGGATTTCAAGCGGTCTTCGTGTGATTATATCGCTGGCGCTGAATCCGGGCGACACCTTTTTTGACATTGGCGCAAATGTGGGGTGGGTGACGCAACCTGCTGCTTGGCTGGTGGGCAGGCGCGGGTCGGTGCATAGTTTTGAACCATCGCCAACGACAATAGGTTATTTACGACGACGATTAGTATGCATGGACATGTCAAATGTTGTGGTAAATCAGTTTGCTCTTGGCGCCGTTTTGGGCGCTGCAACTCTCTATGAGTGTGTTGAAAACTATGGCGGTTCTTCATCTCTCCGTCCCGGCGCTGCGCCAGGGCAACATCTCTCAACGGAAACACCTGTGGCTATTAGAGTTCTGGATGATTACGTGGAGCAAAATTCAATTTCCCAAATACGCCTGATTAAAATAGACGCGCAAGGAGCGGAAATTGATGTTTTACGCGGGGCCGCGCGGTTGTTGGCGCCTCAAAACCGTCCAGTATTATATGTTGAAATTGAGCAAATAGCCAATGCGGCTTTCGGATATAGCGTTAACGATTTGCTGAATGTTTTAAGGGGTATAGGTTATGATCTGTTTTCCTGGCGGGAGATCGGGCTGGTCAACATCAAATCCGAAAAGGACCTTCCTGCAGGTGGGCATGATGATGTAATCTGTTTGTCACCGGGTATTCATGATGTTTTGCATAACCAGCTGGAGCATTTAGCGCAACATCCCAGATTTCGGATTGTTTCAATGATTGAATAGGCCGACCATGAATCGTCTGCAACGTTCTTCAATTAACATGCTCTCTAGCGCGGCGGGTTATGCCGTGCCAATGCTGGTCGGCTTCATCACTACGCCTTTTTTACTGCGCGCACTGGGTGAAGCCGCCTTTGGCTTGCAGAGTCTAGTTGCTGTCATCGTCGGCTACTTATTGTTCATGGACATGGGCCTTGACCTGCCCATCATTAAGCTCCTTGCCGAGGATCGCGCCCGCCAGGACGCAAAGTCTGAAAATCGTCTATTGAGCACCACTTTGCAGTTATATGCCGGCATTGGATTGGCTGGCATGCTTGCCATTATGCTCTTGGCGGACTGGCTTGCGCGGTCAGTATTCAAAGTGCCGGAGAATTTAGTTAGTCAAGCCGTGATGGTTTTTCGTTTGGCTGGCATTGGATTTCTGGGAAGCGTGGGGATGTCTTGGGGCCGTGCTGTGGCAATGGGTCTTCATAGGTTTGACTTGAACTATTCTGTTTCGGTTGTCCTCAGCACAGCAGGCATACTAATTGGACTGGGCGGAGTTTATGCCGGCTACGGCGTGGTCGGTTATGTTTTGATTCGCGTCATTTTTACGGCGCTTGCTGGTCCGATCTATTTCATCCTGACGCGGTATTTTCTGCCAGATTTTCACTTTGTACTTGGGGTGGATCGGGCGACACTTCGGCGAGTGCGCGGTTACGTTGGGTATGGCACGTTAAATCGCATTACGGGCACTATCGTGGGTCGTCTTGACCAGACCTTGCTCGGTATTTGGGCCGGCGTTGGTGCGGCGGGCGTTTATTCCGTGCCGTTCCTGGTGGTGAACTCGCTTGGCTATATGCTTGCTTATATGTTGGGTTTCATATTTCCGATGGCGAGCGAATTGCAAAGCTTAGGACAAATGGATCGGCTGCGTGATATTTTCATTCGTTCGTCACAATTTATTGCGGCACTGGCAGGATTAATTTTTATCCCACTGTTTATTCTTGGAGATTTATTTTTAACACTTTGGACGCCTACAATCTCGGTAAAAGCAGCAGGTGTTTTACGACTATTGGCGTTGGCAGGTTATATTGGAACTTTGACGGCTACCTTACCCAATAATATGCTGGTAGGACTCGGAAAAATGAGGCAATTTACGATATATACAACTATCCGAGCGGTGGCATTAGCGACATTCTGCTTCATCTTCATTCGGCCTTTGGGAATAGAAGGCGCGGGATGGGCGTTACTGCTGACATGTAGCATTGACATCGTTTATTTGGTTATTGTATTGCGCTGTTATCTTCAAATCGGAGTAATGCAATTATTCCGACAGGCCTATTTCAAACCGATCCTGTTGGGGATTGGATTTGCGGGCCTGGCTTTTTTGATGCGGCCGTTTGTCACTACATGGCTGGGACTTGGGTTTACCGGCAGTGCGCTAGGATTTAGCTACATTGTTGCCGGTTTTGCGGTCGGCATCTTTGGCGAGACCGAGAAACGCGCGGTGTTGGAGTTGTGGAAAATAGTGGTTGTCCCGTTTCGAAAATAGAGTGACATGTTTTTTTGTGTGGTAATATGTCCATAAGTTCAATGAGCGCTTTATTTTTGTCGTTCTCTTTTCATAAATTGGAGATGTCGGATGAAGCCCAATTTTATGCGTAAACTCAAAAATCGCTGGATGCAATTTCGCTTTATAGGGGGCAGAACAGTATGTCGGCGACAAATGTCAAATTTAGCGTTGTAATTCCGGCCTTTAATTCCGGCATGACGATCAAGAGAGCGGTTGATTCCGTGCTCAGACAAACCTATCCGTCGTATGAGTTAATTATTGTTAACGATGCCAGCAGCGATGACACGGTTCAAGTTGTCGAACAATTTGTCAGGGAGAAACCGCCGGTTAATGTCCGGCTGATCAGCCTCGAATATAACCAGGGTCCGTCCCATGCGAGAAATATCGGATGGAATCTTGCAACGGGCGACTATGTGGCATTTCTTGACTCAGATGACGAGTGGTTGCCGGACAAGTTGCTTATCCAGTCCCGATACCTCCACCAGATTCCAGACATAGTTCTTATTGGCCAGATTTATCCGAGCTTAAATAGATCAAAAAAGCCGATATTTAAAGTTGGCAAATGCTTAATCCTGGTTCGGAACTATTTTTGGACGTCAACTGTTGCCGTGAAAAAATGCGTACCGGAGCGGTTCGACGAATCATTGCGAAGGTGCGAGGACCATCTTCTGTTTTGCATGCTTACTCTGTCATATGATCGTTCCTATTATTTTTCTGATCGGTTGGTCATAATTGAGTATAAAGCACCGATTGGCGAGTCCGGATTAAGCAAAAGCATTGTACGAATGCAGATCGGCAATTGGCACTTATATTGGGTGCTTTTGCGCAAGCATTACATCAACGCTTTCTCATTCTGTGTGCTTGAGATAATATCCACTCTTAAATTTATCTTAAGACCGGTCAGGATAATGGCATGGAAGTTGGGATGGCGGATCTAGCGGCCTTATTTTATTTGATGGCGAAAATCATTCTGCTAATTGAGCATAGGACATTATCGGAGAATAATTATGGGATTGCTGTCTATTAACGATTTTGTCGACCTTTATCTTCAATTAAGGCGTGTTCCTCTATCATCTATCATCAGACGATTTACCCCTGTTCGGAAAAACGCGGTTAAGACTGCATGGGATATTGATGATATTCCTCCCAAATATTGGTATAACATAAAAGCCGTTCAAAAACGCAACCGCTATTTAATGACTGGTGATCCGCACAAAGACCCCATGCAATATATTTACGAGAAATATCTTAAAAGCAAAGAACCATTAGTTGCTTTTTCTTTGGGTTCAGGCAAGGGGTTGAAAGAACTTGAGTGGTGCGCTACCGCCATATTCAATGAATTTGAAGGTTTTGAACTTTCGGAAAAACTTGTTAAGATCGCTAACTCATTTGCAAAAGAGAATAATAAAAAAGAATTGGCGTTTTATTCGGTTGATTTGTCAAAGAAAGTTTTTGAAAGGGAAAAATATGATGTGGCATTTGCTTATCATTCTTTGCATCATTTTTATCCAGTGGAAAACGTAATCAATAAGGTGAAAGATGCTCTCAGGCCCGGAGGATTTTTTGTTGTCGAAGAATATGTCGGGCCAAATCGATTCCAGTATAGCGATGCCCAGCTGAACGTTGTTAATGAGCTTCTCGCAATAATACCCGAGAAATACCGGCAGAGATACCGGTTGAAGCACATTAAGAAAAAAGTGCATCGCCCGGGTATATTGCGCATGTTGATGGCCGATCCTTCAGAAGCTGTTGATTCGGAGAGGATTATGCCGTCTTTAAGAAAGCATTTTTCCATAGTGGAACTCCGTGAATTTGGCGGAACTCTTACTGCACCTTTGTTTCACGATATTGCACATAACTTCAAGAATAGCAATCCTGAAGGAATGAAATACGTGAAATTGATTCTCGACAAGGAGGATGAATTGTTGAAAAAAGGCGAGTTAAAAAGTGATTTCGTTTTGGCGGTATGCAGAAAATTAAGTAATTGAAAGGGAAACGTATATGTACCGACAAAAGAAAACAGCAACCAGTCGAGTGACGAGTAACATACCGGCTGGAGATGTTAAGGATCACGTAGAGGTAGCGGAGGTTCACATCCAGATTTCGTCCCATGCGAGAAATATTGGGGGTGGAATCTTGCGGTGGCCAACTATGTGGCATTTCTTGACTCAAATGACGAGTTGCTTCTGCTAATTGATATGACATGGGCCTCAAGCATGACAATGCCTCCGTGTCGGAGAGACGTATTGTGAATATACAAAGAATCATTATCAATCCTCTTTACGTTTTTTTTGGAGTTTGGGCAATTGCTTTCCTGCTATTGAGGATGGATGTCAGCGCAAGAGTGTCGTCTCTTCCGGATGGATTTGGTTTCCAAGTCATGCTGGTTGCCATTGGCGCGGTTATTGGGTATGGAATCGGTTTTTACGGCCTGGGTGAATTGCGAAGCAGACATAGGCAATTTATTAACGGGCACAATCGTTTTAGTTTTATGATTTGGGTTTTATTTGTAATTATATGTCTTATCTTTTCAGTCACTGTAGTCATTTGTGGCGGAATTCCAATCCTGTATTACCTGACCGGAAGCGGCGGCCCGAGCTATACTAAATTCGGAATCCCGACTTTGCATGGTTTTTTTAATTCGCTGTTGTTGTTCGTTGGGACATTGACTTTCTGGGCGTCGATTAACTTTTCGTCGCGGCGGTGGATTCGGCTTGTGTTTTTGATCTGTCTGGCTATACCGATAATTGCCGTTCATCGGGCGTCTTTAATGTGTCTGATAGTCCAATGTGCGGTGGTCTATGTTGCTTTGCGAGTGCGTCGCCTTAATAAACGTGTTGTTGTTCTTGCCCTGTTGATGGTGTTCACCGTTGTCGCCTTTGGTGTTATCGGAAATCTCCGAAGTGACAGCGTGGCGTTCCGCCAGCAGGTTATGCTTCAACCGGAGTATGAGTGGATACCGTCCTGGGCGCTGTGGTTCTATATGTATTTAACCACTCCGCTAAGCAATTTCGCCCAGATAACGACCATGAATTTTGTCCATACTTCTGGGGCGGCAAGCCTCTCTGGCCTGACGCCAACCGTCGTGCGTACGGCTATTTGGGGGGAGTTGCCTTGGATTATGAAGGAATTGGGGGCTCAAACTTTTAACGTCGCCGGCTATGCGTTGGCGCCATATCTTGATTGGGGATGGTCAGGGGTGATTTTGTTTACCGGCTTCATCCTAATGCTGGCTGGATATTTTTCCCGAAAATTTCTTTGTCGCCATTCGCTCTATGATTTATTGCGATTGTCCGTGCTCTTGCAGATTATTATAATTACGGTATTTGCCAATCTCTTCTTGACATGGGGCGTCATTTTCCAGTTGGTGTTGGCATTGCTGTTTCGCAGGTGGTTGATTCGCATTGATGCGTTGGCAAGCCCACGGACAATGTATGGGCAAAATGATCACAAAGAATAGTTGATTCAAACTATTGGGCATAATGTCATACTATCTTCAGAATAGAGATAATAAAGCGATAGATATATCTATTTGTATGGTGTCATTGAATTGCTGGGGTGTTCTGCGCAACTGTCTAGAATCTATACGATTGACCTGTTCTTTTCTTAACTATGAAATCATCATTGTGGACAATGTTTCCTCCGACGGTACACCTGAACGTCTTCAGCGATGTTTTCCTGAAGTCCATGTAATCCGGAATCGTTGCAATGCCGGATTTACGAAAGCCACAAACCAGGCGATTGAAAAAAGTTCCGGGAAGTATATTCTATGGCCCCAGTTCAATAAGGAAGTGCAACGATTAGGTTAATATGCTATCCTAATCGTTATGAAAAATAAATATAAACATCTCTCAAGCGAAGAGAGAGACAAAATAGCGGTTCTTCGCGCTAAAGGTCTATCTTGTGGAGCCATAGCAGGTGCTATAGCCCGTGACAAAAGCACAGTTTTCAGAGAACTGTATCGTAATAGAAGCCCGGTTTACAACGTCTATCTGCCACATAAGGCGGATGCGCGCGCAAGAGATC
>Ga0315296_10003746_pt1 | contig 12614 bp, 16 predicted proteins | sample YL17G14_18_MG_FD_203921 | JGI IMG/M metagenome (GOLD analysis project Ga0315296, IMG submission 203921) | Sediment microbial communities from Yellowstone Lake, YNP, Wyoming, USA - YL17G14_18 | ecosystem: Environmental > Aquatic > Freshwater > Lake > Sediment | place: USA: Wyoming | collected... | reverse complement strand
TATAACCTGCATGAGGAGAAACAACTCCTAGAACTGTTTTTCTTTTGACGTCAACTTTTTCCATAAAATTTTCAATCACTCTTTTCAATTCTTCAGGGTCATAAGGATAGAATGTTCCTGCTACAACTGGATTTCTGATTTGCATAAAAGAATTAAGTATTTTGGGTGTATAAAATTACTCTTCTATTTCCCCTCTCTCTTTCCTCTCTTCCATCTCAAAATCTTCTGGATTACATTTAAACTCTTTTTCATCCTTTATTGTTCCACGATTCTTAAGAATTTCCCTTGCTAAAAGCCAGTATGCTGTTGCAAGAGATTTTCTACCTTTGTTGTTAACAGGTATTATGACATCAATAGAACCAGTTTCATTAGAGGTATCGCATAAAGCAACTATAGGTATTCTCATTTTGATAGCCTCTTTTACTGCTTGCGAGTCAATCAGAGGATCTGTTATAATAATTACTTCAGGCCCATAATACTCTCTGAATGAAGGGTTTGTTATTATTCCTGGCAAGAATCTTCCTGTAACAGCTTTTCCTTCAACAGCTTCTGCAAACTTTATTGCAGGCTTCCATCCAACAGTCTTTCTAGAAACAATCATTATTCTTTTGAACCTTGATAAGAACTTTCCAGCTAGTTGAATCCTCTTTTCAATGGTTTGCAAATCCAAAACAGCCAAACCATCATCTCTTGTTTTGTATATAAATTTTTTCATCTGCTTTGTTTGCTGTTTCATTCCTATATGCATTCCTGCTGACAAAAATTGTTCGTATGTCATAGCTATCTTTATTTGACTAATCTATTTAAATCTTTTTCTGTTCGTATAGTATTTATGGTTGAGATTGTCAACCGCCTAAATAAAACAAAGAAATTTCTTTATACTCGTGGAATAGAAGGCGAGATAGCAAAAGACATGATAAGTGAAATCACTGATATAATCCCTTTAGCAAGAGAGTATAAAGCAAGTAGAGTTGGAGATAGCTCAGAAGATCCTAAAGGTAAAACGGATTTCTCTAAAAGAATACGTGAAGAGACTGTTGGTTATGGCAGTTATTTAAAAAAACATAAAAAAGGTTTGGCAAAGGGTATCGTAGCCATTGCACTCGGTATTCCTACGGCAAGCACGACATATATTCTGGCATCAGATGGTAATCTTGAAAAGCTCTTGCGTGATGGTAAGATTTGGGATGATGTTTCATTATACCTTCCTGATCGAGGCAACTTTCCTCAACCTGGACACTTGGATCATACACAAGTAGGCTCGAGAAATCCTAATGCTGCAGATATTGCTAACTTAGCCATAACTGCCTTTACTTTTGCATTAATGACTGCTGAAGGTATTAGAGAAGGTGTTAGATATTATAAATCGAAAAAATCAAATCAACAATAGAAAAACAATAGCTGTAGCTATTGCAGTTATTTTGTTTTGTTTATCGTCTAGTATTTCCTTTGCTATTTCAACTTTATCCTATACTTCTCTTTCAAAGGAAGACTTTACTTCTTTGTATCTTAGCGAAAATTATACTGCTGTAGTTGTAGAAATACCAAGATTATTACATCAGCCAGAGGCTTGGGATAAAAAATTTAACAATGCAGACAATCATGGAACACCTATCCCAATAATTGCAGAAAGATATGGAGGCATTGTTTATTTGAACGATCCAGAATATGCCCATTCAAAAATTCTTGTACCTCAAGAAAATTATAAAAAATTGGTGAGAAAGTTTGAGACATTGGGTTTTATTGTAAGAAACAACACTTATCTCACGTTTCACCTCGACTACTCTAAACTGTCAGTAGGATTCCCCTGTTTTCAAGGTTATAATCTGCTATCAGGAAAGAATGCAAGAATAGCAATCATAGATTCAGGAATAGACGACTCCCATCCTGACTTTCCAGGAACTTATCCCACAGCCATTGACAAAATAATATACTGGAATGATACTACGTATCAGAATTATGGTTCTCCTGTCGAGGTCAACGGACATGGAACCTTTACTGCATCTATAGCTGCTGGAACTGGAGCTGCATCTAATGGAACATACAGGGGTGTTGCTTCAGACGCAAAATTGATGATATTTAAGGTTAGTACTGGGAGAATTGAGAAGGAAGATGTAGCTGAAGCGATTAAAGATGCTGTTGATAACGGTGCGGATGTAATAAGCATTAGCTTAGGCTGGGTTCCTGAAGCTGGTTGGTGTGATGGTACAACTACACAGACTGATGCAAAAGCATTGTATGATGCTATAAACTATGCTCGTTCACATGACATACCTGTTGTTATTTCAGCCGGGAATAGTGGCCCTGAAAAAGAAAGTATTGATTTTCCTGCTTGTGTAAATTTGGACAATGTTATAGCAGTTGGTTCAACTATTAAAAAGGACTATGGTACAAGATGGGAGGAATATCAAGATCCGAAGGATGCGTATGTCAGTTATTACGTAACTATTAAAAACGAAGGTAGGTTGATAACATCTGGTACTTTTGGCGGATCTAGAACAGATTGGTCTGGGTTTAAACAGATTATTCAGCCTTATACTTGGCCTACTACAATAGAAGTAAAATTAGAGGGACAAAATAGGAAACGTGATTGCTATTCATCTGAAATAGTGAGTTGGGATCCAGGAAACTCTAGCCAAGGAGATAGTTATTGGAATTGGACAAAGAAGTTTTCTACTGGGCCATACATAATCGTAGAACTTTTTGTAAAACCAGATGTCAATGAATGGATGTGTCTTGATTTGAACGGTGGTTGGCATAACTATTATCTCAATGATGACTCACATATATATGTCAATGTCTATAGAACAGGTTCTTTGTCAACAGAAGGTCTTGTGAACTATGATAGTGCTAGAGGTCCGTTAGGAAACGTAAACAATGATTGCGTAATAAATCAAACTGATTTAGATTTATGCAGCCAGCATTATGGTGAAAATTGGCCACAATGTGATTTGAATAATGATGGGATTGTTGATGCAAATGATATAAATATTGTAGCTGTAAATTTTGGCGAGGTGTGTAAGCCATTCGTGGTTGCTCCAGGTGTAGACATTTGTGCTGCAAGGGCTGATGGAACAAATGTAGGATATTTGACATGTGGTAATGATAAATATGTTTCTGCTACTGGAACATCTGCGTCTGCTCCTTTTGTAGCAGGTTTAATAGCAATAATAAAAGAGTTGAATCCAAATGCTTCTCTAAGTACAATCAAGCAAGCTTTAATGCAGACTGATGAAAAACTGCTTGGTTTTCATCCAGATTATTTGGAAGGTTATGGTAGAGTTAGTGCAACCAAATCTTTGAAAAGTATAGACTCTTCTGTTGTTTGTAGTTCACCATCTTCACCACCAAGTTCTGGTGGAGGAGGCGGGGGTTCGCCTGGACCATGTGGTAGTGCCTGTGTAGAGTGATATTTGAACCTGAAAGATAAAAGAAAATATTACTACCTATCTAAAATAAATTTAACAAATATTTATTCTAAAACTTTTTTCTATTTATTTATCAAAACCTTTAAATAATATAACGCTGTTATATTATTTTACAGGTGAATTAATGAAAGTCTATATGGATTATGCTGCTACTACTCCTTTGGATCCTAGAGTTTTGGGTGCAATGAAACCTTATTTTAATAAAAAGTTTGGAAATACAATGTCTTTGTATAGCTTAGGTCTAGAGGCTAAACAAGCTTTAGAGGATTCTCGGGAGACTGTTTCAAAGTTTATGAATGCTAAATCAGAAGAGATTATTTTTACTGGAAGTGCAACCGAGTCAGATAACCTTGCTCTAAAAGGAATAGCTTTTGCTAATAAGGAAAAAGGAAAGCATATAATTACTTCTGCTATAGAGCACCCAGCTATTCTTGATACTGCTAAATGGCTAGAGAAGCAGGGTTTTGAAGTAACATACTTACCTGTAGATAAATATGGTTTCATAGACCCTAATCAATTGGAAAATTTGATAAGAAAAGACACTATTTTAGTTTCTATAATGCATGCAAATAATGAGATTGGAACAATAGAACCTATAAGTGAAATAGGAAAAATCTGTAGAGATAAAGGAGTTTATTTTCATACAGATGCTGTTCAAAGTTTCGGAAAGATTCCAATAGATGTTGAGAGAATGAATATAGACTCGCTTTCAATATCTGCTCACAAGTTTTATGGACCAAAGGGCGTTGGAGCATTGTATTTGAGGAAAGGAGTAAAAATGGAACCTTTATTGCATGGGGGAGGTCATGAATTTGGTCTTAGATCTTCTACAGTTAATGTTCCTAGTATTGTTGGTTTGGCTGAGGCTGTTAGGTTAAGAATAAAAGAAATGAGACCAGAATCAAAGAAATTGATAAAATTAAGAGACTATTTGATAAAAAATGTTTTAAAAATTGAAAATTCTCATTTGAATGGGCATCCAAAAATAAGATTACCAAACAATGCGAATTTCTGGTTTGCATTTATAGAGGGAGAAGCTCTGATTACTCAATTGGATATTTATGGAATAGAAGCTTCAACAGGTTCTGCTTGTTCTTCAAAATCTTTGGAACCTTCCCATGTCTTGTTGGCAATTGGTTTAAAACATCATGAAGCTCATGGCTCTTTGAGGTTGAGTCTAGGAAAAGAAAGTACAAAATCAGACATAACTTATGTTTCAAACATTTTACCAAGGGCTATAAATAAATTAAGAAAAATATCTCCATTCAAAGGAAAGTGGAAATAATGAAAGTAGTAAGTGCTTGTTTGGCCGGAATAAACTGTAAATGGAATGGTAAAAGTAATATCAACAAGAAAATTAAAGAAATGATTGAAAAAGGAGAGGCTATGGCTGCTTGTCCAGAAGTATTGGGAGGTTTATCTACACCAAGGAAACCTGCTGGAATTTATGGTGGGCTTGGAGAAGATGTATTAAGTGGTAAAGCAAAAGTCAGAGCTTCTAGAGATGGAGAAGACATGACCTCATCTTTTATAAGAGGTGCTGAGGAATTTTTAAAATTAGCTCAATCTAAAAAAATAAAAACAGCAATTCTCAGAAACAGAAGTCCATCATGTGGTTGTGGAAAAACATGGCAGCTTGATGAAAATTTTAAAAACCATTTAATTAACGGTGATGGTGTCACAACTGCTTTATTAAAGAAAAATGGAATAAAAGTTTACACAGAAGAAAACTTCAAGTGATAAAATGTTTAAAAATTTATATTCAAAGAAAGTTATCAAGCATTTTAAAAAACCTAAAAACATGGGCAGAATAAAAAATCCTTCTGGAATTGGTAAGGTTGGGAATTTGTTATGTGGAGATATAATGTGGCTATATCTCAAGGTAAGTAAAGATAAAAAAGGAATAGAAAAAATTTCTAATGTTAAATTTGAATGTTTTGGATGCGTTGTTGCTATCAGCATAAGTAGCATGTTAACAGATATGGTTAAAGGAAAAAGTTTAGATAAAGCAATGAAAATAACAAAAGATTATATTCTGAGAAGAACAGGACCTCTACCTCCTATAAAAACTCACTGTTCAGTCCTAGCAGCAGATGCTTTACATGAGGCGATTTATGATTATTTATTAAAAAGCAAAAAATCCATACCAAAAGAACTACAAAAAGAGCATGAAAGAATACAACACGATTTGAAAGTTATAGAAGAGAAACACAAGGACTTTGTGAAATTAGAGGAAGATGTTTTTAAGAAATAAAAATATTTAAATACGTAAAAATAATCTAAATGAGATAACATGGCTAAAATAATTCACGAAATAGAAAAATGCATTGGTTGTGGAGCATGTGCAGCCGTATGTCCTAACTTTTTTGAGTTGGGAGATATTGGAAAAGCACGTCTCAAAGGTTCTAAAAAAGTTGGAAAAAACGAAGAACGTATCGTAAATGACGCAGGCTGTGCAAAAGATGCAGAAAACACATGTCCGGTTCAATGCATTCATGTAAAATGATTAGAATGAATAAAGAAAAAATCACTAAAGATATGATTCTTGGAGAGATAGTGAGCAAGCATCCTGAGTCAATCGATATCTTCTTTAAACATGGTCTTCCATGCGCCATGTGCCATGGTGCTTTTCATGAAACAATTGAACAAGGAGCAATATCTCACGGAATAAAATTAAAACCATTATTGGATGATCTGAACAAAATATTAAAGAAGAAAAAATAATTATTTAAGTTTATTAGATAAATGGTAGTTATGGTTGTTAAAGTATACAGCACTAATTGGTGTACATATTGTAAAATGGCAAAGGATTTCTTAACAGAGAATAAGATAAAGTTCGAGGATATTAACATTCAAGAAAATCCAGAGGCTGCTCAAGAAATGATTGAAAAAACAGGACAGACAGGAGTTCCTGTAATACAAATCGATGGAAAAATAGTGATAGGCTTTAATATCGAAGAATTGAAAAAGATTCTAAAATTAAAATGAACTCTAAGGTAATTATATGTTCAATGTAAATAAAATTAGGGAAGATTTTCCTTTATTAAAAAAGACTAGTATCATATATTTTGATAATGCATGCACAACTCAAAAACCAAAACAGGTTATAGATGCAATAGTTAGATATTATTCTGAATATACGGGTTGTGCAGGAAGATCTTTACATAAGTTAGCAACAAAAACAACAGAAGAATTTGAAAAAGCTAGAGAAAAACTTGCTAAATTCATAAATGCTAAAAAAATTGAAGAGATAGTATGGACAAAGAACACAACAGAGGCAATGAATCTCGTTTCCCATAGTTTTAAGTTTGAAAAAGGAGACAAAGTTATAACAAGTAATTTAGAGCATAGCTCAGGTTTATTACCATGGCAACTCTTAGCTAAAAAAGGAATTATAGATTTGAACTTTGTTTTATGCAATAAAGAAGGAGAATTTAATATTAAAGATTTTGAAGAAAAGATTGATAACAAAACAAAATTAGTCTCTATTATATTTGCTTCTAATGTCACAGGAACTAAAGCTCCTTTAGAAGAAATTATAAAAATTGCTCACGACAATGGAGCACTTGTCTTGGCAGATGGTGCCCAGGCAGTCCCTAACTTTCCAGTCGATGTTAGAAAATTAGATATAGATTTCCTAGCTTTTTCTGCTCATAAAATGTGTGGACCAACTGGTATGGGATGTCTTTATGGAAAGTATGACTTGCTAAAAGAATTATCACCATTTATGCTTGGTGGAGAAACAATAAGAGATGCTGATCTGAAAGATCATATTCTAGAAGAAGTGCCTCATAGATTTGAAGCTGGGATACAAAACTATGCTGGTGCTATAGGGTTTGGTGCTGCTGTAGATTACCTATCAAAAATTGGAATGAAAAATATAGAGGATTATGAAAAAGAATTGGCAAAACTTTTAGTTGAGGGAGTATTAAAAATCCAAAATTTGAATTTAATCGGTCCAAAGGACTGGAAAAAGAAGAACGCATTAGTTTCTTTTAATATAAAAGGTATGGAACCTCATGACGTGGCAATTCTTTTAGACGAAAGTAACATTGCTGTTAGATCAGGTATGCATTGTGCATATCCGTTTCATAAGTTCATAGGTTTTGACAAAGGCTCTGTTAGAGCATCACTTTATTTCTATAATACAAAAGAAGAGATAAAAATATTTATAGAAAAACTAACTAATATTGCAAAGACTTTAGGTAAATAAAATGGTTATTTGTATTGTTGCTTTGGTTGTTTTTAGTATTTTGGGCATAGGTTCAGCTAGATATAGACCTGCTGCTAAAGAAGCTTTCAAGTGCGTATTCAGAATGATTCAATTCAAACCATGTAATGTTCAACTTGAGGAAAAAATTAAATCGAAATTAACTGCAAAATTAATGAAAGCTCCACGATTAGCAAGTTTCACTTATAAAAATTTCAAAACAATATCATGGATATTTACAATAGCTTTCTTTGCTAGCTTAGTCTATTCTGCTTACGGTATTTATAATTTAATAGTTTATGGCAGCTGTGATCCAAATTCAGCTACATGTAGGGTAAACCAATTTCTACAAATTATAGCATGCTACGAAATACAGATGGTCTCTTTAATCATAGTTGTTGCAATCATATTGTTTGCATATTTTATGATAAAAAAGAAAAACATAAAATTTGTATTTGAATAGAAGACCTTAAAATTCCTAGAAGTATTGAAAGTATTGTTTATAGGAGATTCTAAAATGATAGAGACAAGTGATGAAAATTTTCAAGAAAATGTCATAGAGAAATCTAAGAAAATATCAGTAGTTGTTGATTTATGGGCTTCTTGGTGCATGCCCTGCACACTATTAGGTCCCATCTTAGAAAAACTGGAGAAGGAGTACCAAGGAAAATTCTTATTAGCAAAGCTCAATGTTGATAAAAATCCTAAAATAGCTGAATTCTATAAGATAATGAGCATACCAACTGTGAAGATGTTCAAAAATGGTAAACTTACAGATGGATTTATTGGAGCTATGTCAGAAAGTTTAGTAAGAAAATAGTTAGATAAAAATTTAACCAACTAATGGGTCTATAGCATCTTTAAAAGATGAGAAAGGCTGAGCACCAACAATTGTTTCTACAACTTCCCCGTCTTTATCTAATATAAAGAAAGCCGGTGTTCCACTTACGCCAGCTGCTTGACCATCCTGGAAATCTTTCTGAACTTCTGATGCATATTTTCCACTGTCTAAACAAGAATCAAATTTTGCAGTATCTAAACCTAAGTTCTTTGCATATTGTTTTAGACTTGCTACATCTAATTTGTCTTGATTTTCATACAAAACATCATGATACTCCCAATATTTGCCTTGTTCGAAGGCGCATTGAGAAGCTTCAGCAGCCTTTTGAGCATATTGATGGAAGCTTAATGGAAAATCTCTGTATACTAATCTAACATTATTTCCATACTCATCAAATATTTGTTTTAATGTCGGTTCTGCTCTGTTACAGTAAGGACATTGAAAATCTGAGAATTCAATAATTGTTGCTTTAGCATCTGAAGGTCCTTTTTGTGGATCATCATCTATACTAACTTTTACTTCAGAAGGTTGTTCTGGCTCTTCAGGTAGTTGTGTTGATACGTTAAGTGGCGGTGACAAAAATAGGTAAGAGCCATCTTTTGTTATAAAAACATTACTTTCTCTTCCTTGATAAGATATTGTAATGTTGTACATATCAGCAAAACCTACAGTAAAATCTTTAAAAGATACAAAAGAAGCTGTTGTGTTTGGTTGAACAAGGTTTTCATTAATAAATTCAAGTGCCATATCTGATGCTTGCTGCGGTGTTATAGTTTGGGTAATTACTCTTCCAGTTATCCCACCCAAAAGAAAACTTCCAATAAACAAGCCTGTTATGAAAACTGCTACTATTATAAAAGCTAGTTTAACATTCGATTTTTTAATGGTTACAACATTTTCCTTAGACTGTATTTCTTCAGTCATATTATCAATATCCTACATAACATATTTAAACTTATTTCTTCGCCTAAAAATATTTAACCGATATAAAAATCACTATATAATTATTACTTATAAGTGGTATATAAAGATTGCTACTCTGCCTATTTTAGTATTGAATGCCTTTTGTCGCTGGTATTTTAGAAGGATGTTTTACATCCTTTATCTCATTAACAAAATCCGCTATTCTTATAAGTTCTTTCGGAGCATATCTTCCTGTTAAAACTACATCTGTCTTTTTAGGTATTCTTTTCAAGAGTTTTAGAACATCTTTGACGTCTAGAAGCTTACAATAAAGGGCTAAGTTTATTTCATCTAAAACTAGAAGATCAGGCCTCTTTTTTCTTATAACCCTTTCTGCAAATCTTAAGCCTTTTCTTGCAAGCTTTTTATCTTCTTCACCAAGGTTTTTGAGGCCAATCCAACCTTTCCTTCCAAATTGGTAAATCTCATAATAAGGATAGAGTTTCTTTCTTATCTTGTATTCTCCTGTCTTTTTCCACCATTTCATGAACTGTATTATCACAACCTTACGCTTGTGAGCTACTGTCCTCAAGGCTAAACCTAAGGCATTTGTCGTTTTCCCAGCTCCTTCACCACAGTATAAATAAATATAACCCATAAAATTAATTATTCAACTTATAAATAAATCCTTCGCAGGTTCAAAATCCTGCCCTCCGCAACAATGATGCTCAATACTGCTCACGAAGAGGGCGGCAATAAGCATTTAAAGATTCTTGCTCTACTTGAAATTGGATAAAATGACAATAAAAGAAACTTTTATTAAAGCATATGATAGTGTTATGTCTAAACTTGGGGTAGACTGTTTTTGTATTCAATGGAATCATGCTTACACCCCTTCAAGAGATGACTATAAAAGACATTTTCATATTGTTTTATCTCAGAATATTCTGCCAGTATCGCATGCTAAAATAGAATTTTTACCTTTTCCTTTAAGAAAATTTATTGTAGTAGACCCAACATATCATGACCCGAAGCACTCAAAAGAATATGAGGAAGAAATTAACAAAAGATATACAAAATTTATTGTGCCATGATGTTTGATATGTTCAAATCCTATCCCCTTCATATATAGAAATCTTTTTAATATAACTATCTAAATTTAATTTATGGTTGAATATGCTGAAAGAGTTAAAGGTATGAAGGCTTCTGAGATTAGAGAAATCCTAAAATACGCTCAAGACCCAAAAATGATTTCTTTTGGTGGAGGAATGCCCAGTCCACATTCCTTTCCTGTTAAAATTGTTAAAAAAATTGCTGATGATATTCTAAAAAAACATGGTGCTCAAGCCTTACAATACGGTCCAACAGATGGCATTAAGCAATTAAAAGAATCTTTAATAAAGAGAATGAAGAAAAAAGGTGTAAAATGCAATGAGGATGAGATCCTAATAACAACAGGTTCGCAGCAAGCTTTGGATTTGGTCCCAAAAATACTCATAAACCCAGGAGATTTCATAGTTGTTGAGTGTCCATCTTATATAGGAGCTCTGGTTGCTTTCAGAGCATATCAACCAAATTTTATATCAATTTCAATGGACGATCATGGAATGAATACATACGAGTTAGAAGAAAAGATTAAAGAACATAAAGGCAAACCAATAAAATTCATTTATACTATACCTACTTTTCAGAATCCTTCTGGAGTAACAATGTCTTTAGAAAGAAGAAAGCATTTGTTGGAAATAGCTAAAAAATACAACATCTTAATTTTCGAGGATGACGCTTACTCTGAATTAATATTTTCTGGAAAACCGCTTCATTCTCTAAAGAGTTTGGATAAAGATGATAATGTTATTTATACCAGCACGTTCTCCAAGGTTCTGTCCCCAGGTTTCAGGCTAGGTTGGGCAATAGCTAATAAAGACATAATAAGAAAAATGGCAATAGCAAAACAAGGAACAGATCTGTCCTCAAATGTTTTTGTCCAATATATAGCTGATGAATACTTAAGATCAGGCTCGATAAACAAACACATACCCAAGATAAAGAGAATGTATAAAAGAAAGAGAAATATAATGCTCAGGGCTCTGAAAAAACATTTTCCTGAGGGTTGCAAGTGGACAAAGCCTGATGGTGGAATGTTTATATGGGTTACTCTACCATCACATCTCAATACAAAAGAGATGTTCAAAGATGCTTTAAAGGAGAAAGTTCTTTTTGTTCATGGAGCAGCTTTCTGCGTTGATGGAACAGGACATAATAAAATGAGACTAAACTTTAGCAATACAGATGATGATAAAATAGAAATCGGAATAAAAAGACTAGCAAAGATTATTATAAAGAAAATGAAATAGTGATAGAATGCAAAAAATACTTCTAGACGTGCCTGGTCAAAAAATAATTCTAATGGGAAATGAAGCAATTATCAGAGGTGCTTTGGAAGCTGGAATAGGCTTTGCATCAACCTATCCTGGAACGCCTGCCTCTGAGATAGGAGATACATTCGCTGAAATTGCTAAAGATGCTGGCATTTATTTTGAATATTCAACTAATGAAAAAGTTGCTCTGGAGGCATCTGAAGGAGCTGCTTTGTCAGGAGTAAGGTCTCTGGTCTCTTTCAAGCAGTTTGGATTGAATGTTGCTTCTGATAGCATTATGCCATTTGCCTATGTTGGAACAAGGGCTGGCATGATAATAGTTGTTGCAGACGATCCTGGTTGCTGGAGCTCGGCTCAGAGCGAGCAGGATAGCAGATATTATGCAAGATTAGCTCATGTACCTATGTTAGAGCCTTGCAGTGCCCAGGAATGCAAGGATTTTGTAAAAATAGCTTTTGATATTTCAGAAAAATTTGAGGTTCCGATTTTTATAAGAATAACAACAAGAGTGAGCCATGCAAGAGGCGTAGTCAAACTTGGAAAGCTTGTCAAGGGAAAAACAAAAGGAAAGTTTGTAAAAGATTTAAAAAAATTCAACAATCTACCTCCGAATACAATGAGACTTCATGAAGAACTTCTAAATAAAATCAGAAAAATAAAAAAATACTCTAGAAAATTTAATCTAAATTATGTTACCAATAATGCTAAAAGCAATTTTGGAATAATCGCATCTGGTGTATCTTTTGATTATGTCATGGATTCTTTGACCGATATGAAACTTAGGATTCCAGTTCTTAGAATAGGAATGACATATCCTTTGGATACAGATCTTATTAAAAATTTTATCAAAAAAC
>Ga0315296_10003745_pt1 | contig 12615 bp, 13 predicted proteins | sample YL17G14_18_MG_FD_203921 | JGI IMG/M metagenome (GOLD analysis project Ga0315296, IMG submission 203921) | Sediment microbial communities from Yellowstone Lake, YNP, Wyoming, USA - YL17G14_18 | ecosystem: Environmental > Aquatic > Freshwater > Lake > Sediment | place: USA: Wyoming | collected... | reverse complement strand
ATCAAGTGCGGAGTTATCGGCGGCGAGCGCATCTCGAAACTTAACGAGCTTGTCAGAATAGAGGAAGATGCTGAGAAGCGGAAGATCCTGGCTGGCATGGCACGAATCCCCGGCTAGAACTTGCGATGACCTAACATTGACCTTCCAGCAAAGCGAAGGATCGATTTCTCAGAAGAGGTTCGCAGAATGCCCATACCTTCCTGCAGGAAGATAGGCACGGAAGTATACTGGCTGAGTGTGCCTGACACCGTAACCAAGCGTTTCGAGAATATCTGGCCGATACCCGAGGGAGTAAACTACAACGCCTACCTGATCGGGAGCGAAGAGGAGTACCTCCTGGTAGACTCGTCAAAGAGAACAACCCACGTCCAGGAATTCATCAACCTCATCAAGACCGTCGTGGAACCGAGCAAGATCAAACACATCGCCATGCTTCACACGGAACCGGACCACAGCGGCCTGATCGCCGAAATCGCACGCCTGCTTCCCAATGCGACGCTGTACGCCAATGCAAGAGCTTGCGCATTCATGCAGAGAATGTTCAGCGTCGAAGCGAAAGCCGTCAAGGATGGAGAACTTCTCAAAGTCGGAAAAAGGTCTCTCAGAGTGGTCGACTTGCCATGGATTCACTGGCCTGACAGCATGTTCCTGTATCTGGAAGATGATGGTATCCTATTCACAACAGACGCCTTCGGAGCATACGGAGCTCTCGAGAAACCCGTGTTCGATGACGAAGTCGATTCTCAGTCTTACCTGAAGCTGGAGAAGGACTATTTCTCTACAGTCGTGGTTGGGCATAGGACAATGGTCGCACGAGACTTTGAGAAGGTCAAGACGGCGGGACTCAATGTCAAGATGATCGCCCCCGGCCATGGCGTTGTATTGAGGAGCAAGATTCAGCATTTCATCGAAACCTGGGCATCATGGTGCAAACTGGAGAAGAAGAAGAAAATCACCGTCGTGTACGGGTCGATGTATGGCCTCACTGAGAGGCTCGCACGTTTCGCTTCCGAGGTCCTCAGGGAGAAGGTGGAGGAAATTGCTTTGCACGACGCAACAGCAGAACTAGTGAACCCGACAATGAGTGACATACTGGATTCCGCGGGGGTTCTCTTTGTGACTCCGACCTACGAGGCAAACATCTTCCCGCCCATAAGCAACCTGCTGGAGCTCCTGAGGGTCAAGAGGCTCGGTGAAGGAAAACTTGCCGCAGGGCTCGTAACGAAGCTCTGGGGCAGCGCCGCACCGGTTCACATGGCCTCCAAACTCAAGGACGCGGCATTCACACTCTTCGAGCCCGTCAGCGAGTTCTTCAACTATCCGTCCGAGCAGGAACTGAAGAATATCAGAGAGTCTCTGGTGAAGTTCTCAGAAAAAGCCCTTGAGGGCATCTGAATGCGCGCACACAACTGCTCCTACCATGGTCTGCCAGACTTCGGGGAAAGATTCCCTTGCGGCCAGCGAGACCGCGCTGGTTGTATCATGACGGCTTCGTAGGCGAAGGTTCTTTTCTCTGCAGAAACGAGGAGAGCCGCTCCGAGAAATCTTTCGTGGCCCCTTGTGTCATGAGTCGTTGCCGCTCTCTTTCCAGTTATGTCTCTAACATTGGGAATACTGCTGCATTGACGAGCGCCTTGGCACCGCCAAAAGCGGTCCGCGGTCCCCGTGTCAGCTGCCTGGACAGTTCTTGCGCCCGTTCCTGTAGCCTGTCGTCCGGCACGACCTCGTGCACTAGTCCTACGGCTAATGCCTGACTTGCGTCCAGAATTGGGTCAACCAGTAGGAGTTCCATCGCTTTCGCCGCTCCGATGATGTGAGGCACGATGATGGTCCATCCTCCGTCTGGCACAAGGCCGATGGAAGTGTAGGCTTGCTTGAACTTGGCACTCTGGGCTGCAAGGCGGAGGTCACAGGCCGCTGCCAGACTCATCCCAGCACCTCCTGCTGGGCCGTTGATCGCCGCTACGACCGGCTTCTCCATCAGTCGAATATCTGTGACGGCGCGATGGAGAGGCACCGTCAGGTCGCGGAAGAAGTGGCGAGGGTCACCTCCCGCCTGGATGTGTTCCCAAACTGCCTTCATGTCCCCTCCGGCACAGAAACCACGTCCAGCCCCGATGATGATTACGACCCGGATGTTGTCATCGTCTTTGCAGACTTGAATTGCCTTGGCCAATGCCTCAGTCATCGGGAAGTTGAGAGCGTTGAGTACTTCAGGCCGGTTTAGCGTCACCGTCGCGACTGCGTCAGATACGTTCAATCGCACGACTTGACCTGTCATTTCATTGCTCCCTGCAGCGGGTTCACGTACAAGGAATATGAGGCTTGGCCCCTTTTGTGGTGCAAGAGACCAAGGAGAAAAAACACAGTTTAGTGTCCATAGCGCTCCTCAAACCCCACGAGAGAATGACGCGATGAACATGCCCTCAACTATTGCGTAGACATCTGAGTCTGTCTTACACGACTAGCCAATCAAAACAAACCATGCGTAGATAGGAGCCTACGTATTCGGTACCAAGTATCTCATGATAGGGCGGCCCGGTGACCTTCGCAACGCTTCCACGAATCCCGCTTTCTTGAAAGTGGACACGACGCCCGTGAAGCCCTCGGACCCGGACATTCGGCGGCCCGCGGGTTCAACCGGATATCCTTCGACAATCTTGGCACCATGCTTCTTTGCATGTCCTATTGCAGCCTCAAGTAGCGAGGTCATCATGCCATTGCCTCTGAAGGGTCTTGCAACGAAGAAGCAGACGACGGACCAGACTGGTTCATCGTCGATTCTCTTGAGTGTCCAGGATCGTTCTAGAACCGGGTACGCTTCCCTGTCTGCTACGGAACACCAGCCGACAGGATCACCGTCGGCGTAGGCCAAAATACCTGGCACTTGACCAGAGTCAACGATCCGCTTCATCATTCTCTTGTTCTTGAGCCCTGTGCTCTTTGCGAATTGGGATCGTTTCAGTTTCCACCACACACACCAACAGCCGCCACAGGCGCCATGTTCTCCGAATAGGCGCTCAAAATCCGGCCAGCGATTTGGCGTTAAGGGAAGGAACTCCAGATTCCCTAGCGGTGACGATTCAGAAGGCAATTGCCTCGTCAACCCAAACTAGGCCTGTCGTTCGTTCTTTCTTAGGATCGGTTACTGTTTAATTGCTTTCACGATTTGGTCTACGACTCTTTCCGGATCAACGTTCGGGTCTTCGTTTCTGATGTCTTTGAGGAGATGTTTCGATCGATAGAAGTCGATGACTGGCGCAGATGCTTCTTGGTAGACCTTGAGGCGCTCACGGATCACTTCAGGCTGGTCATCGACGCGCCTGAACAGTTCGCCGCCGTCTTTGTCGCACTTGCCGGCCACTTTGGGCGGCATGGTCTTCGCGTTGTATATCGCTCCACATGTCTTGCATTGTAGTCTCGCTGAAAGTCTGTCCACGATTACGCTGTCGGGAACGTTGAGGTTCACCACAACGTCAACCTTCGTGATCTTCTCAAGCTCCTTGGCTTGACCGACGGTTCTCGGATAACCTTCAAGAATGAATCCCTTCGACACCTCAGTGGCCAAGCGTTTCTTCAGTATGTCAGTGATGATTTCGTCTGGGATCAGCGTGCCAGAGCTGCTGTACTTCTCGATCTTCTGTCCCAACCATGTTTTGCTGCGTATTTCTTCACGGACAAGGTCGCCGGTTGAGACATGTGGGATGCCGAGTCTATTCATGAGCCTGGAAGCGTAGGTTCCTTTTCCGGATCCCGGCGGCCCAAATATTACGACTTTCATTCTCCTAGTCTCCGCATCCTCACTTTGCGAGTATTTCTTGAAGGGTCCGGTTCGCTCGCAATAAGTCCTCCTCAGTATTGTATGCGTGGAAAGAGAAGCGGACGCCGTTGAAGCGTTGTGAGACTATGACGCGCCGTTTGACAAGTTCGGCTGCGACGGCAGACTGGTTTCGTCCTTTGAACCTGAATGAAGCGATGCTCGCATGGGCGCTTTCGTCCTCCGGTGTTAGAGTAGTCACGTCGGGAATCTTGTGGTTGTTTCTCACTGTGTCTATGAATTTCTCGGTGACGGAGAGGACGTGGTCGGTCACTTTTCTGTGTCCGATCTTCGCCAGGTATCGCATGGACTCAGCTAGGCCGACTGGGGCGGCGTAGTCCATCGTGCTGTACTCGAACTTCCTTGCGTCGCCAGCGAAGGTCAGCTCCGTTGCATTCAAGTTGTAGGGGTCTGGTGTACTGCGCCAGCCTACCAAGGGTGGTTCGAGCTTCTCGACGAGCTCCCGCTTAAGGTAGAAGATGGCTACGCCGAACGGTCCTAGCAGGCCCTTGTAGCCGCTCGCCACAAGCGCATCCATCCCATCTCGGTGTACGTCGACCGGCATGAGGCCCGCTGACTGTGTCGCGTCCACCATGAGGAGAGCCCCGTGCGAATGTGCTAACTCGGATAGCCAACAGAGATCAAACCTCTGCCCAGTTCCATACTCCACATGACTGATGGAGACCACGGCCGTGTGGTCGTCCACAAGCTTCTCCAACTCATCCTCATCCACGACGCCATCGTGATTCCTAGCAAGGCGTACTTTGAGTCCCTTTTCTTGGCTAAGGCGCATCCAAGGATAGACGACGCTTGGGAAGTCAGCATCCGTACTCACAACATTCGCCCCTCGCTTCAAGTTCAATGACCAGGCGAATGAGCAGATGCCTATGGTGGCGCTGGACAAGATGGCAACTTCCTCACTATGTGCATCAAAGAGAGACGCTGCCTCGTTCCGTGCACCTTCAAGCGCCTGTGTCTCAGCTTCCTCGTCGAAACCGATCGTTCCGCCGGACGCAATCTTACGCTGAAACTCTACCATGCTATCGATTGCTGGCTTTGGCATCAAAGAGATGGACGCCGAGTTCAGATATGTGACAGTGCGTGCGGTCGGAAAATCCTCAAGATTCAGACGAAACATGCAGGCTCCCGTCCGACATGTCGTCTCTCAGCACTTTAGACTACCGCAATCAATGGACAAGACCTCGGGATAGCCGATGTAGCTGTCGCTCTTCAAATAGAGGCATGACATGAACGTGCTGGATCAGTCGACGAGTGAAGTCGCAATAGTGAGAGGAACAAATCTTCCTGACATGGTTGTCACAGCCCTGCAGATGGTAGACGCAGATCAGGCCGTCTCCATGGAGAAACCGGTTCTGGTAAAGCCCAACTACGTCACCACCGATCATCCATCGACAGGAATCACAACCGACTGCCGGGTCATCGACGGAGTAATCTCATTTCTGAGGCAGCATGGCGCCAAGGAGGTTCTGATTGGTGAGGGAACAGGGTTCGGAGATACCCTTGAGGCCTTCAGAGTTGCGGGCGTCGATCGTGTTGCAGAAAGATGGAACGTGAGAATGGTCGATCTGAACAAGGACGAATTCAGTGAGGTCAGACCTCCCAACGCCCGGACCTTGAAGAAAGTCAAAATCGCCAAGACCGCTCTAGAGAGCACGATTGTTAGTGTTCCGAAACTCAAACCGCACAGAGACGCCAGCGTAACCTTGAGTCTGAAGAACATGATGGGCGCGATGACGCCTAAAGGATCGATGCACAGTCATCTCAGTCAGAACATTGTCGATCTAGCCTCGGTCATCAAACCAAGCATAGCAGTAATCGACGGGATAATCGCCGGCGAGGGACACGAAACGAGCGGTAACCCAGTGGAAATGAATCTGGTTATCGCAGGAACAGATCCTGTTGCTGTTGACGCTGTAGGGGCCGCTGTGATGGGCATATCGCCAGATAGCGTGAAACACCTGCGCTTGGCAGAGGAGAGCGGACTTGGAACTTGCGATCTGGAACGAATACAAATAGTCGGAGAACCTATCGAGAAAGTGCAGAAGAAGTTCAAGACATTCATGATGACGAAAATCGCTCGAATCTAGGAGACTACAATATTGGTTGATCTCGCAAAGTTCGTCCAAGGGATTCCGCCAACAATATGCGTCTACTTGGAGGACTCGTACTCGCAATCACTAGACGCCAACGTTCTGAGAGTCGTTCAGGAAAAGAACAGCGCGTATCTGGCGTTAGACCGGACACTCTTCCATCCACGTTCAGGAGGACAGCCGTCTGACGTGGGCACAATAGAAGGATCCTCGTTTCGCGTCGACGTGAAGAGGGCGATGAATCAGAGTGGAATTATCGTACATTTTGGCAAGGTCGAAAGTAAGCTCGACATGGGTCCTGCCATATGCAGAATCGATTGGCCAAACCGGTTCTTGATGATGAGAAGACACACTGCAGCTCACCTGCTGGATCATTGCCTCGCAACTCTCACTGGTTCCCGGGTTGAGACAACCGATTCGTGGCTAGGAGACGACCCCTACGTTGGTTACGGAGGACAAGCTCCATCTGACCTCGATCTGAACCGGCTTCAAGAGATCGGAAACAGTTACATCCAACAAGGGCTGAATGTCGAAATCAAGACAATGGACAGGCTTGATGCCGAGCGCCTGATTGCAGATGCGCCTAACCTCGCAAGGCTTCCGAAGACCGAGAAACTACGGATCGTGACTATTCAGGGACAGCTTCCGATTCCATGTGGAGGCACACACGTACGGAGCCTCAAAGAGATCAGATCCTTGGAAATTCGGAGAACCGAACCTGCCGAAGCGGGCTTCAGGCTGCATTTCGAGGTCAAGTAAGTGGCTCGTCCGGGGGTATTCTTCGGATAGTTTGGTGAGCTGGCGAGTGCTATCCTTAAATGAGCTATCTGCTTGTACGGAGAACCCGAATCTGAAACCACAGCATCGAAGAGGAATAGCGCGTGTCTGACATCGAAGAGAAGGAGGCAATGCCGAAGGTAGAGAACCTTCTCTTGCCCCTGGAGGAGATGCTTGCCGCTGGCTTACACATCGGTACCCGCATCAAGACCGGCGACATGCAACAGTACATTTACCGCGTCCGGCCTGACGGGCTCTTCATTCTGAACATAGGCAAGACCGACGAGAAGATCAGAATGGCAGCGAAATTCGTCGCAAAGTTTGACGCCGACCGTGTCCTAACAGTCTCATCGAGGATCTACGGGAAGACGCCGATCGAGAAGTTCTGCGAGCTGACAAGGACGCTGTCGATGATCGGCCGTTTCATGCCAGGCTTAATTTCGAACCCACTCCAGCGAAGACACGCCGAACCTCAACTTATCATAGTCACTGACCCGAGGGCTGACTTCCAAGCGATCAAGGAGTCAACCAATGCGGGCGTTCCGGTTATCGGACTCTGCGATACCGACAACGCGTTCACCGGTGTCGACCTTGCGATCCCAGTGAACAACAAGGGTCGACGGGCTCTGGCGATGGTATACTGGCTCTTGGCGAGACAGGTGCTCCGCGAGCGAGGAGAACTCCCAGCCGACGGGACGATCACAGCAACCGTGGACGATTTCGAGACGAAGCTAGCTGCGATCGCGCCTAGAGTTGGCGGCGAGCTTTGAAACTGAGAAGAGCTCAAGTCGCAGGCTCGTTCTACTCAGGCACGAAGACAGCCCTCACCAGCGAGATCGAGGGATGCTTCACTCACCGTTTAGGCCCAGGAAGGCTCCCAACACTCGCACAGGTCGGCGAAAGAAGGCTAGTGGGCTTAGTGTGCCCACACGCAGGTTACATGTACTCAGGCCCCGTCGCCGCAAAATCCTACTTCGAACTCGCCAGCGACGGAAAACCAGACAAGATCGTAATCATCGGACCAAACCATACAGGCGCCGGGAGCGGCGTCTCAATGATGTCTGAAGGCGTCTGGGAGACTCCCCTCGGGCAGGCTGAAATCGACAGTGAAACAGTCGGTGCAATCTCAAAAGAATCTGACATCATTGACCTCGATGACAATGCCCACCTCTACGAGCACTCAATAGAGGTTCAGCTTCCATTCCTACAGTATGTCCTCAAAACGAAATTCGATTTCGTTCCCATCTGCATGATGATGCAGGATTTGGAGACGAGCGCTGAAGTTGGAGAAGCGGTCGGTCGAGCGCTCAAGGGCAAGAATGCCCTCATCATTGCCTCCTCTGACATGACTCACTACGAGTCAGCTGACTCGGCGAAACGAAAGGACCAGCTAGCCATCGATGCCATACTTGCGCTTGATGACGCGAGATTGCAGGAGACGGTTGAATCTCACAGAATTAGCATGTGCGGCCACGGCCCAGTCGCAAGTATGATCACCGCCTCGAGGATTCTCGGCGCCAAGGCTGCTCAGCTTCTAGGATACAGCACGAGTGGGGACATCACCGGGGACAACAGCGAGGTCGTTGGCTATCTCGCGGCCTCGATACAAAGGTAGGACACTCCGCTGGCACGCCCAGGCCATCTGACCCGACAAGAGTCAGTGTGAGTTTGTTCTGCGGTTGATTTTTCTAGCAGCCCAGCGGAAACTAGCGGAGGAGCTGCGTTCTTGGGCAAAGGTATCGGATTTGGGAAAGTCATACTCTTCAACGAGCACTTTGTAGTCTACGGTCTTCCCGCGATAGCCTCAGCAATCGAGGCAAAGACAACAGCGCTGGTTGAACGACGCGCTGGCGCCGGACTCGAGATCATAGACGAAAGACCTGAGACTAAAGGATACAAGGCCGAGAAGGCGGGTCAGCAGAAGGAATCATTGGACCTAATGCTGAAGGTCATGAACATCGACACCACGAAAAACGCCTACCGAGTGACGTTGGGCGGTGACCTGCTCGCCGCGAGTGGGGTTGGAGCAAGCGCCGCCTCCTGTGCCGCAATCGCTCGAGCATTCTCCGACGAACTCGGCCTCAAGTACTCAGATGACAAAGTGAACAAAGTTGCGTACGAGGGAGAGAAGGGATACCACGGCACCCCGTCCGGCGTCGACAATACCGCCGCCACATATGGCGGCTTGATCTGGTACAAACGAGAAGGTTCCTCACAACGCATGGAACGCATGAAGCTGAAGAAACCCGTCGAAGTCGTCATGGGAAACACCGGCCTCATCGCAGATACGAAGTCCGTTGTCGCCGCTGTGAAAGAGCGAAGGGAAAAAGAGCCGGAGAAATACGACCTCATTTTCCAAGAGGCGGAGGAGCTTGTGCAAGACTCAAGAAAGCAGCTTGAAGCGTTCAATCTCAAGAAAGTGGGCGAGAATATGGATCAGAATCACACGCTTCTTCAGCAGATCGGAGTCTCATGCCCCGAGCTGGACCTTCTTGTAGACTTGGCGCGCAACAATGGAGCCCTGGGATCCAAACTGACAGGTACAGGTAGAGGCGGTTACATGGTCGCCCTGACTCCAACTAGGGTTCTACAGGAACGTGTAGCAAGGGCGATTGAGAAGAAGGGTTTTCAGGCACTACGCACGACCATTGGGGTCTGAGGTTTACCAGGCACCCGAATGATCGTTCTTGGTGAGTATGAATGGAGTTAGCGAAGTTAGTCAAGGTGCTTGACGCAAAAGGCATGTTGGCTAGGATCAGCAAGCCAGTCGATCTAAAGTATGAAGTCTCGACTTTGATGAAGATGCTCGACGGGCGCGTCCTGCTCTTCGATCACGTGAAAGGCTCCACCATGCCTGTGATCGCAAACATCTGCTCGACACGAGACCTAGTCGCCACAGGGTTAGGAATCCGCAGAGAGGAGCTCATCGCGAAGCTGACAGATGCGATTGACCATCCGAAGAAACCGCGCATCGCTGATGCTCAAGGATACGAGGAACTGGGCGCCGATCTCGGAAAACTGCCCATCCTTACACACTACCCGAAGGACGCCGGCCCGTACATCTCCTCAGGCGTAGTCGCGAGCACCGACAAGGAATATGGCGTGAATTTCTCCTATCATCGAGCGGAAGTTCTAGGAAAGGACAAACTTGTTTTGCGAATCCTGCAGCGGCACCTCGATACGTACATTCAACGTGGGCTGAAGGAATTCGCCATCTGCATCTCCTCACCAGTGCAGGTGCTGGTGAGCGCAGCCATATCTGTCGACGTGGGAATCAGCGAGGCTGACATAGCTAACGCGTTGGAAGAGACGCCGCTTCTGAGACTTGACGGACACTTGGTGCCGCCATCTGACATCGTTATCACAGCCGAATTGACCGGGGAAATGCATGATGAAGGGCCATTCCTAGATTTGACTGAAACATTTGACATCATTCGCAAACAGAGAGTCGCGAACGTGAAGAAGATCTTCATGAGAAAAGGCGCAATGTATCACGCTCTGCTCCCGGGCGGACTTGAGCATAGAGTGTTGATGGGTATGCCACGGGAACCCACAATCTACAGGGAAGTCGCAAAGGTCTGCGACGTCAAGGACGTGCTGATCACGCCAGGCGGATGTTCTTGGCTTCACGGAGCAGTGAGCATACACAAGAAGTATCCAGACGACGGTCGGAAGGCGATCGACGCGGCGTTCAAAGGCCACAAGTCAATGAAGCACGTTTTCATCGTTGACGACGACATAAACATCCATGACCCGAACGATATCGAATGGGCGATGGCGACGCGATTCCAGGCTGACAAGAACATGGTTACTTTCAGAGAGAAGGGTTCGTCCCTAGATCCGTCCTCGGACATGGACACACAAATGACATGTAAGGTCGGATTCGATCTCACGATACCTGAAGGTGGAAAGAAGGAATTCATACGACCCACCCTACCGATGAAACTGAACCTGGACGACTACGTCCCACACAAGTAAACTGGAGCTGAAGCGGGCAATGCATCTGACAAATACTGAGGAACGAATTCTGTCGGGCGAGGAAGGCGAAGTCATGGAACGTATGTTCCGCCTGCTCGTCCGGCTCGGCGAGATCTACGGCGCCGACAAAATGATTCCGGTTAACTCATCTCAGGTTGCGGGCGTTTCGTACAAGTCGATAGGTGATCCAGGGATCGAGTTTCTCGAAGACTACGCAGCAAGAGGCGCGAAGGTGAAGATCGTTACCTTCCTGAACCCGGCAGGGATGGACATCGAAGACTGGCAGAAACTCAACATACCTCCCGGCTTCGCGGAAAAGCAGCTGCGCATCATAAACGCATTCAGGAAGATGGGCATAGTCGTAAGCGCGACCTGTACGCCCTATCTGGCGGGGAACCTTCCAAGATTCAGAGAACACATCGCTTGGTCAGAATCCTCAGCCATCTCTTTCTCGAATTCCGTCATCGGGGCAAGAACGAACAGGGAGGGAGGCCCGTCAGCCCTCGCCGCCGCACTCTGCGGCGTCACGCCGAACTACGGCCTCCACCTTGACGAGAACAGGAAGCCTCAGATGCTCGTGGAAGTCGACGCCAAGCTAGAAGACAGTGCGGACTTCGGAGCGCTCGGCTACGTTGTGGGAAAACAAGTCAAGAACGGAATACCGTACTTTAGAGGAATCAAGGACGCGGATACGGATCAACTGAAAGCACTTGGTGCTGCGATGGCAGCTTCAGGGGCGGTCGCTCTCTACCACGTTGAAGACATGACGCCCGAGGCTCACCTAGTGGAAACCAAGGGTTTGGAGAAACTCTCCGTCTCCGACAAAGACGTGAACGAGACCTTCTCGAAACTCTCGACAGGGAAGGAACCTGACATAGTGATTCTTGGGTGCCCTCACTCCTCACTCAAGGAGATAATGACGGTCTCACGGAAGCTGGAGGGTAAGAAGTTGAAGAAGCCGCTTTGGATTTGTACGTCGAGAATGGTCAAGGAAGCTGCCAACCGGATGGGTTTCACCCGGACAATCGAGGCTGCCGGCGGCAAGGTTGTAGCTGACACATGCATGGTCGTTTCACCGATAGAGGACATGGGATACAAGACAACAGCCGTCAACTCGGGCAAGGCCGCGAACTACCTGCCTGGGTTCTGCAAGCAGAATGTTGTCTTCGGGAGACTTGATGACATACTCGAGAAGGTGACCGCGTAGGCCAGCTCAAGGTGATAGAGGATGGAAGTCTTGAAAGGAAGAACAATCAGCCCCGGCAAAGTAGAGGGAGAGACGCTAGTCTCGAAGGAGCCGATCGGATTCTACGGCGGCGTCGACGCAAAGACAGGCATCTTTATTGAGAAAGGCCACGAGCTCGAGGGGAAGTCAGTCAAAGGTAAGATCTTGGTATTCCCATGTGGAAAAGGTTCGACCGTGGGATCATACGTCATCTACGGACTCGCCAAGAACAATCAAGCTCCTCTCGCGATCGTGAACAAGGAAACGGAAACAATAGTCGCCACAGGCGCCATACTTGCCGGCATCCCATGCGTTGACCAGGTCCCTGTGGAGAGGATCTCAACCGGCGACCATCTGGTAGTTGATGCCTCGGCTGGAACAGTTTCCATCATCAAGAAGGCTCAGTAGAAGACAGAAGGATCGAATTCTATCAGGAATGAGACGACTTGGTAAGTGAGACAACCGAACGGAAAAGAAGCCACATCACGACGACGCTTCATCGCGATGTCCAAGCGCATGTGAGCACTGGGTTTGATGACGTATCGTTCGTACACAATGCCCTGCCCGAGCTTGACCGCGCGGAAATCGATGTCACATGCGAGCTATTCGGTCACAAGCTTGCTGCACCTGTCATCATCGAGTCCATGACCGGCGGCACGCCGATTGCCGCGAAGATCAATGCGACCCTAGGCAAGATAGCGGAAGAG
>Ga0315296_10003744_pt1 | contig 12617 bp, 16 predicted proteins | sample YL17G14_18_MG_FD_203921 | JGI IMG/M metagenome (GOLD analysis project Ga0315296, IMG submission 203921) | Sediment microbial communities from Yellowstone Lake, YNP, Wyoming, USA - YL17G14_18 | ecosystem: Environmental > Aquatic > Freshwater > Lake > Sediment | place: USA: Wyoming | collected... | reverse complement strand
AACTTGGGGTCAAACGCCTCTGCATAGACGACTTTTCCCTCCCGATTCCTGACTTCGACCCTGTAGATCGGCTTTGGATCAGAGGATTTCTGGAAGGTGATGTTCTCCACCGGTATGTTGAGCTCCTTCGCCAAGACTTCGTCTATGGGGTAGAGCTCCTGCAGCCAGCGAATCGGCGAATAGATGGTCTGCCCCCTTATCTCCCTGGGCTCCTCAGGCGCGAAAAAGATCTTTATTGAGTCCGCTTCCTTCTCCTTGATGAAGGGGAGAACCATGTCGTTGAGCCAGCTGTATCCCTGCTTGTAGGCGGATAGCACCACGACCCTAACGCGGTCCCTGAGGCACCCCCTCTTAAGCAGCTCCTCAACAATCACCGTCTTCAGCCTTTCCCTGATGGCGGGCGACTCGCTTATGCGTATCTCAACGGAGACGATCGAGGTCTCACTAACCCTTGGAAAGAGCTCTCTCCCCAGCCTCTTCCACAGGTCATCCACCTCCCAGGGAAGGTCAACGGTCTCATCGATGATCGGGATTCCGCCATCCTTATCCAGGTTACCCACGGCGACGCTGAACTTCTCCGCCTTAACCTTTCCCGACAGCACCTCCTTGAAGAGATCACCTAGTACTGGCGTGGTGCCCTCGACAAAGACCTGGATGCTCAGTTCCTCAAGTTCCTCCTGGATTCCTCCCAAGGTCTTCTCAAGCCTGTACAGAGCCGCGGCAGCCTGTCCAGCCCCTGTCCTAGATGAGAAGAACCTTCGAACATCCTCCTCCACATCTTCCAGCTCGACTTCTCCCTTTCTGTGCTTCCAGAGATAGGGGAGCCTCTCCGACAGGTAGCTGCAGACCGCTTCCAAGCCTTTCTCGTCTCCGCCTAGCAGCACCAGGGCGTCGCTGCCGTCGAAGGTCGTGGGCACAACTCGGAGGGTTCCTTCTCCTGGCCCTAAGTCCCCTGCTTCTAGCTTTTTTTCCTCGATCAGTCTCCTGACCCAGGGATTTTCTCTCCCGACTAAGAGTGGATTGATGAGTTCCTTGGGGTCCTTAATCTCCGAGCTCCTCTTCACTATTGGTACGGTGATCCCTGTCGATTCGAGGCCTAGCCGTGCAGCGACGTTCACTATCTCTGGGACCCCCTCGCTGGTGACGATAACCGTGTCCAGGCGATCTGGTATGAGTCCCCCTGCAGCGGCTCCTAGGAGACCTTCGGTGCTGTAGAGCTTGGAGAGGCTTATCTCCTTTGGAGAGGGCCTTCTCTCCTCAAGGCGCCGCTCCTCGCTCCGCTTCTCCTCCACCCCTGGGAGCTCGATATCCTTTACAAGTGTCTGAGAGGTGAGGCGTAGGTTTAGGGAGGCGACCGAGGGATACCTGAGTCGATCCCCCATCAGACCCCAGGCTTGTGCGGCGGCGAGTCTGGTTAAGGCTTTTTCAGCCGAGAGGAGCGCCTCGTCTTCCTTGAAGTTGACCGAGAGTTTCAGCCTCTTTACCCCCGCCCCTTCGATGGCTATTCTGAGGGTGTCGCAGGAGTCCACGGGGATTCCCTGCTCGGAAAGAAAGTTGGTGACATCCCTCTCCACATCTTCTAAACAGGCGCCATCAAGGTTCCAGAGGTGAGGCAGTCTCGCAGCTAGATGGTTTGCCGCCGCCCTTTCCCCCTCATCGTCTCCTCCTGAGACTATTATGGCGCTGTAGTCGGATGAGGGCGGGATGTAGAGCGTGACGAAGCCTTGACCCGCCGCACACTCGTCCAGATCGATCTTTCCTTCTTCCACCATCCACTGGATGAACTGGTTCCCCCTGCCCAGTAGGATGGGGTTCGGCACCTCCCTGATGTCTGGGACCTCGCTGTCCTTCAGGACCAGGGGCAGGTCAAGGCCCGTCGTCTCGAAGCCGAGGCGGGCGGCTATGTTGGAGGCGTTCACGATGTCCCCGGTGGAGGCGTTCTGACCGATGATGATCTTTGTGTCGAGGTAATCTGTCACACCGTCTCCGTTTGTGTCTTTGAGTAGGAAGCCCTGAGAGAAGGTTTTAGCTAGGCTTCTTAACAATTTCATATCCCCAAAGGGTTACTTGAAGCTCTGTATGTTTCCCATCTGTTAAATGCCTTTCTCCTCTTTCCACAGCCTAATGGATCAGCCTCTCAACAGAACAAGTTCATGGTTAAGGCTTCTCTTTCGCAATGTATTTGGTGAAGACTTTCTCCCAGTCGACCTTGAGCATGATTACTATAATTCCTATCATCAGGGCAGTCGTAACTATCATTGTGCCTACTATGCCCCACTCCCCTGTTTCCTCGCCGAAGAGATTCGCGATGAAAGCGATGGACATCCTTCCACCCATCGCGAAGAGGAAGCACACCAAGACTTTACCCAAGACGCAGGGAACAAGGGTCTTTACAAGGTTGTAACGCATGATCCCAAGAGGTATGAAGAGGCAGTCATCAGGAAGAGGCGTAAAAGCAAAGACGAAGATCGCCAGAGGCCCGTAGTGATCGAAGATCCTCACTGCAAAACTCATCTTCCTCTTCCGCTCTTCACTTATCATGTGCCTTCCATAGTAACCCGCTACATAGCCAGACAGTTCTCCTACCCCTGATCCCAGTCCGCCCGCGACTGCGATAACGAAAGGGTCCATGACCGATCCCATCACATATAAGACTAGCAGGTATGGAATCGGGATGATTATGGATGATGCACCGAGTAATGATAGGAGAAAGACTCCCAGGAAACCGTACTGCATCGCAAACTGCTCCATCCAGTCAAGAAGTTTAGAGTAGACAAAGATAAAACGAAACGAAGCCAGCATTTCCGTAACCCTCCTTCCCAACTAGAAATATAAAAGCCTATACCATAAGGTCTAGTCGCAAGCTAGGAATTGGGGCATACCCAAAACAGTAGTGTCCTAAGATTGGCTCGATCTTTGCCTATTCCATCGAATCGCTTCAGGTCAACTACTTTATCTTTCTCTTCTGCAATACTCTGACTTGAGAGGATATGGCTAACTGTCCGAGGTGTGGGGCGGAGCTCCCTGCAGGGGCGAAGTACTGTCCCTCCTGTGGGAGCCCTGTCACAAAGACGGTTTGGGAGGAGTTCTCCCTCTCAGCGGAGGACCTTGTCGGCCGCGTGAAGGAGCTGGTGCACGAGGGAAACATAAGGAGGATCGTTATCAAGAACGAGAAGGGGGAGCAGCTGCTGGAGATACCCGTGACGTTGGGCCTCATAGGCGCCCTTCTCGCGCCCTATTTGGCAGCTCTGGGCGTAATAGCCGCGCTGGCGACGAGGTGCACCATAGCCGTGGAGCGAGTGGAATAGCATAGACGCCCAAAGCTTATGCCTTTTGGGAAGAAGGGTAGGTTAGGGGATAGCCCTTGGTCTACTGCAGCAAATGCGGGGCGAAGAACGAGGATAACGCAGAGGTCTGCGCTCGATGCGGTGAGCCGCTCCTTCGTCCTGAGGAGAGGGGGCGTGGACCTCTGAGAGGCGAGGGCCTTCGATCCCTAAGGGGGAGGAGGTCCCCCAGCTTCTGGGGTATCTTCTTCGGTCTCCTCATCATACTCTGCGGCGCCATCTGGCTCCTCAACGAGGTCTTCCCCTGGCTCATATGGGATAGGCTTTGGCCTTTCATCCTGATCCTGTTTGGAGCTGCGGTCATCATCAGAGCCCTGACGAGGAGATAGAGGAGCCAGAACATTATTCTCTCAGCCAGTCTCATCAAGGCGTGCATCGAGAGTATTGAGGCGTAGAACAGCCACCTCCTTTGAACCAATGGTTATTAAGTGAGCCGGGCAAGGGATACTTGATGGTGGAGCAGGTGGACGAGGAGAAGGAGAAGGCTAAGAGGATGAGGAGGATGGCGGAGCTCCTCAAGTCCGGGGCTAAGATGCTGGCCTTGACCTGCCCCCAGTGCGGAACACCCCTCTTTCAGCTCCAAAGCGGCGAGATCTACTGCGCCAACTGCGATAAGAGGGTCATTGTCCTTAAGGAGGGGGAGAGGGAGGGCGCCGTCGTCAAGCCCCTTCTGTGGGAGGAGCTGGAGGACACCCTTCTGATGAAGTTGAAGGAGCTGAACACGAAGATGCGGAAGGAGGAAGACGCCGACGAGCTCCAGCGCCTAGTTCGCCTCGCCTTCTCGCTCCTGGAGACCTTCGAGAGCCTGAAGAAGGCGAAGGCTGGCTAGGGGGCGACGCCTTTTCAGTTGGAAGGAGTAAGCTCTTTTTCCTTTAGTAGGTTAAAGACGGCTTCCCGTATATCTTGCTGGACCTCTGTAACAGTTCTATTCCCGTTGATGAGAAGGAGCTCCCCCTCCTCAACGAACCTAAGGTAGAGTTCCCTTATTCTCTGCTGCAGGGTAAGAGTCTCAAAGACTGTCTTCTTCCTCCGCTGCATCCTTTTGATGCCAACCTCGGGCGGTATGTCTAGGTAGATGCTGAGGTCAGCCCTCGGCGCAAATCTGTTAATCGACCTTATCCATTCAAGGTTGAGCCCTCTCTCACCCTGATAGGCCAGAGAAGAGTGAACGTAACGGTCCGAGAGGACTATCCGACCCGCCGCAAGGGCGGGCTCTATTAAACGCTTCACATGGTTGAGGCGGTCAGCCGCGAAGAGAAGAGCCTCAGCCTCAGGGGGCACCTGGCTGGAGGGTGTTTGAATGGACTCCCTTATGAGTCGACCTATGCTGGTTCTAGTGGGCTCAGCCGTGCTGAGGGCATCAAATCCACGCCTCTGGAGCTTCTGGAAGAGGAGGCGGACATGAGTCGACTTTCCGCTTCCGTCGATGCCCTCGAAGACTATGAAGACCCCTCTCTTCTTAGACATACATTCTCTACGCAACCCGAAGGCAATAAATGGGTTTTGTTCGTCTGGAACAGAGAGAACATTCAGGTCGTAATCATGGACATGATGCCCCTCATGGTCGGCGCAGCCAGCATCCGAGCCCCACGCAGGATCAACCCCCAAGCCAAGATTATCGCTGTCAGCGGGCTCCTCGAAGAGCGCACAGAGAGGATCGACGAGAACAGCGTCCATGCCTTCCTCCTCAAACCATACACCACGGAGAAGCTCCTGAGAGCCGTCAGGGAAGCCCTAAACACAAGACCAAACCAAAAGTAAGGCTAAGCCGCCAAAAAACAAACATTACCGCAGCGGTAATCAGACCCACCAAAAACAGAGATAACAACAGTTGTTGGAGGACCGCCTCTACAGCAGCTTCAGGCCGCCTGTCACCTTATCCACCAGATCGGAACGCTCAGGACCTACACCAAGAGCCGTCACTGTGCCAGGCGGAACCTCAGTCAATCCCCGATCCTCTATAACCGCATAAGGCAAGCCGAGCTCCCTAGCCTCCTCCGCCAGCTCCAGCAGCTCCTCCAGGGAATCCGCCTGCAGCACAACCTTCTTCGCCCCCTCGTCCCGCCACCGACGCCAAGCATCATGCCGAATCCGCTTCGCCTCCTCCACCGCCTCCAGACAGGCGTGACAGGCCTGGGAGATGAGCTTCCCCACGCTCATACCCAAATCGGTTCTGAGGACGATGACCTGCTTGTACTCAAATGGACTCGACATGTCTTCTCCCTCAGGGCACAAGCCTATTGCGGTCCCTCGGGAACATGCAGCACTCCCGGATGTTCTCCATCCCCGTGGTCGTCATCGTCAACCTCTCAAGCCCAATCGACCAGCCCGCATGGGGCGGCGCACCGTAGGCGAAGCAGTTGATGTAATGCTCAAAGTCCTCCGGCTTCAAACCCTTCGCCAAGATCTGCCTCCTCAAGAGCTCCGGGAGATGAATCCGCTGGGTGCCGGAGCTGATCTCAAGTCCCTCGTGGATCAGGTCGAAGGCACGGCAAACCTCCGGCCGCTCCTCGTAAGGCATCACGTAAAACGCCTTCAGCACCGTAGGCCAGTCCTTGATGAAGAAAGCCTTCTCCCCCACAAGGCTGAGGAGAAGCCTCTCCTGCGGCTTAGAGAAGTCCTCACCCCACTCAATGCTCTCGCCTTTCGCACGGAGGAGGTCTATGGCCTCCGTGTAGGCGACGCGTCGCAGAGGCAGGGAGGGCACCTCATAGCTTCTCCCCAGCGCTTCAAGTTCTTTGCCGCAATGTTCCTTCACGTTACTGAGAATGTGTACCAGAGCCTCCTCCAGCAGCCTCATCACATCCTCATCCGATGCGAAGGCCACCTCCACGTCCATCTGTCTGATCTCGTTCAGGTGGGTCGGCCTGTTGAACTTCTCAGCCCTCCAGACAGGGACTACCGTGAAGACCTTCTCGAAGGAAACGGCGCACATCTGCTTGTAGAGCTGAGGACTCTGCGCGAGGAAAGCGTCCCTCTCGAAGTAGGGAATCTTGAAGAGCTCGGCGCCCCCCTCAGAGGCCGACGAGATGATGCACGGAGGTTGGATCTCAAGGAAGCCACGGTCTAGGAGAAACTCCCTGAAGGACCTGAGGATCTGACCCTGTACCCTGAAGATGGACGAGGTGTGCGAGGTCCTGAAGTCCATGAACCTGTTGTCGAGCCTCGTATCCAGCTCCGCCTTGACCATCTCAGTGGGGTCGAAGGGCAGCGGCGAAGCAGCCCTGTTGAGAACCTCAATCTCCCTGGGGATGAACTCGATGCCCGCCTGGCTCACCTTGCTCAGTTGAGCAGATCCCTTAACTTTGACAACGTCCTCTCTTCCAAGATCCGAGGCTATCCGCCACACCTCGGGGGTGTCCTCCTCCTTCACCGTGACTTGGATGATGCCTGAGACGTCGCGTAGGAGGAGGAAGAGTATCTTTCCAAGAGGCCTCTTCCTAGCCACCCAGCCGGCTAGGGTCACCTCTTCTCCGATCTTCTCCTTCGTTTCTCCGATCATCGTCCTCCACAATTCGAGGTCACCTTTTTACCGCTAACCTTGAGAATAGGTTTACCAATCTCAATAAAAAGGTTCAGTTGATAGAGGAGAATTTGAGACCTGCCTATACGAACTCGATCCGCAGGTTAATACCACCGACTTTCTTCGCGATCTGCGTCATAGCCTTTATTCTCTTCGGGCTGGGGCGCTGCGCCCTCTTTTCTCTCAGCACAACCTTTGTCTCCGTAGTACCATCTGGAAGCCAGATCGTGTTTATGGTCAGTATCGTCATGTTCGAGAATAGTTCCTCCAAGAAACGTCGACTGGAGAGCCCTTTCTCGAGGACTTTCACACTCCTGCCGCCGAATTTTTCACCGATGGCTCTGGTGAGTCGTCCACCGTAGCCTAGGAGCTTTTCACTTTCCCCTCGTCCGACAACGAGGACCAGAATACCTCCCTCTTGGAAGACATTGTACAAGGTCACTTCTTGGAGGAGCGAGTACTCCTTCTCTAGGCTTAGCAGGAATTTACCTACTTCCATATACTGTGATGTGATGGCGCCGCTATTGACCATTGCCTGGCATTTTGCGCATAGCATTCCGCTCTTGAGGCAGAAGTCGCATAGCAGTGTTTTCACCGATTTACCCTCCGACAAGCGGAGGAGCTGGTGGAGATGCTGATTTTTCACTGTGTTAATGTGATCTCCATGGTGCTCACGTTTGTCATGCGATTTTCCTCTCTCGACGAGACCTCCTCAGTGCCGATAGTGATCTTCTTGATCTTCACATCTGGCATAAATCGGCTTCTTAGTACCTCGGCAACATCAACCGCGTGGCTTATGGCTCTACCTCTGGCCTTGAGAATAACCTCATTCTCGTTTCCTCGGAAGAGGGTTATACAGGCCAGCACGTAGTTTAAAACTGGCTTATTTCCAATGAAAACGGTGTTAGATCTCGACACCTCAACTCCTCCTTTTTTTATACGGTTCCTAGAATACTTAATATTTACCGTTAAAAGGTTATCGTTAAACTCTACCGCGTAACGGTAAACTCACTTCCGCTTCCTGAAAATCCGTACACCATCAAAATCACAGACGTAGTTGAACCCCGACTCGATAAGGCCACAGGCCTCTTTAACGGTCCTAGCGACTTTGCAGACGAACTCATCGGACGACAGGTTAAACAACACCCCTTCCAACGTGATGTAGCGCAGCGTATTATCGATTCGTCTATGCCCTAGCTCTCCCTTAACATGGAGAATATCCTTGGTCTTGTGGTACAGCATTGCGGCATACCAGTGACGAAAAGTGTGGAAGTGTATCTTGAGTAGCCTCGGGTTGCCGAGTTTGTATGCCATCCGGCGCCTCTGGACAGCGAAGTTCACCTTTAAGGAGGCGCCGGTGCTAAAGACTCGTTTGTCGTCCCGCCGCAGCTTGTTTAATATTTCAATAGGTTATCAGAAACAGACTTGATCCTGGGCAGGCTGTTTTTCTCAGGTTTGTTGAAGACTATTACTCTTCTCAGGTCGATGTCCGTCCAACTCAGGCTTGCAGCTTCGCCAATTCGGGCACCCATCTCCTTGAGGAGCTAGCATAGGGCAGCGAGCATAAGTGTAAGTCCCGCTATGAGCTGGTCGATTTCAGACTCCATTGGTATGAACGGGATTTTCTCCTGCTGCCTGTATTCCGGCTTCTCCTAGGTGCCGCCGAGGAACTTGAGGAAAGACGAGTAGTAGCTGACATAAATCTTCCGCGACTTCCTGAGAGCTAACACCGACATCCCGTTGAAGGAGTTTGCGCTCTTCAGAGGCTTCACAGGGAAAAAGAGGATAAGGGAAATTCTACAGGACCTCAACAGCGGCGGCAAACATGATCACGCGATCGATCGTGGGACTCTTTGCCCCCATCATAGCAATCCGCGGTCCCTCAGACATCGGGAAGAACAGTGGCAAACCTCCTACGCTTTTTCTTCTGCTTCTCTTTCTAGTTGATTGTGTTTACGCGCTTCTCCTCTGCGTCTGAAAATGCCTCAACTAGGAGGCTCACAGGGTCGAGGGATGCCTGATCCTCTGTCATCGCAAATTTAGCGAGTTTCAAGGTAATTTTCACCAAAAAGAAGATTCATGCCTCTGAAGCGAGTTTATAAACCCCCCTTCAAAAATGTGATGTTGTCGGGCGTGATCGATTGAAGCTGAGATAAATCATTGAAAAAATAAGATACTTCAGTAATTTAGTTTCCTATGTTTTTTCATAATGACAAACGTGAGAATACCCTTCCCCTTTTTTAATTAGATTTCGCGTGTTTAGGTTGCTGTAGAAACCAATGGTTTACTCACTCTTTGCGCCGCTTGACACTATAGGTCTCCTTTGCAAAGGCGGTCAACAGAACGGCGTTTATGAGTATCATTCCTGCCATGAAGTAGAAGGGCATGCGAAGGCCATAGCCGTCAGCCATGATGCCTAGGAGTATGGGGCCTACTACGAAGCCGATGTCGCCAAAGAGCCGGTAAAGCCCCATTGATAGGCCATGGGGCTCTTCAATGGTGCCGTCTGTGGCTAGGGCGGGAGGTGCTTGCCCTGCGCCGCTGGTGCCAATGCCTAGGAGGACGGTGGCGAGTGAAATCTGGTAGTAGTCTGATGTCATTGGAAAGATAATGGCGGAGAGAGCTGTCACGGCGAGGCTTCTGACGATCATTGGTTTTCTGCCGAAGTAATCAATAGCATAACTGAAGGGAACCGTTAATGCAAGGTTCGTGAGAGTGGCATAGCTGAGCACCGTTCCGATGCTCGTCTTGTTAAGACCGATGGCACCGTCGGCGTAGAAGGGGATCATCATGCTGTTGATGCCGGTCCGCGTGAAGAAGACTGTGAAGGTTGCTAGACAAGCCATGCTGTAGGTTCTATTTGAGAGCAACCTCTTGACTGTCTTGGGTGAAAACTCTTCCTTTTTCCTCTCATGTAAGCTTTGGGGCTCACATATCCATATGAAGGTCAGGACAAAACTGACTACGCCAGTCAAGGCATAGAAGTAAAATGTTGCTTGGAGACCCCAGATAGTAGCAAACTGTTCCTCCGATCGTAGGGCCTGCTGAAGAACCGATAAGCATGAAGGTTTGAAAGTAGCCCATTATGCGCCCCTCTCTTCTGGTGTAAGGATATCTGCAAGCAGCGTTGTTCGCCCAGTCATCCACATCGAGGCGCCTACCCCCTGGATGAGCCGGTAAAATAGGAACTCCAAGAAGCTCTTGGCGAGGGCATTCAGGAGGGCTGTAGCCGTCAGTAGCAAGGCTCCCGCCAGCATGAGCGGTCTTCTACCTAACCTGTTGGCATGGTTGCCGACAGGTAGGTCAGCTATGAAACGTCCGAAGGCTTATATGGAGATGGCGAGGGAGGCCAGAGCGAAGGAGACATTGAAGGACCTCACGAAGATGGGAAGGATCGGTGAGACGATAGCCATGCCTAGAGAGTTGAAGAAGGATGGCATATAGATAGACAGTAAATCTTCTATGGTTGAACGCTTTGGTTCGGTTTTCGCCATGGGGGGGTTAATCATTACTGTTCCCTATCAATATATAAAAAGTTGATGTTATCGATCGAAGTGAAGGCGTTAATGCCTTAACCAGCGGTGAAACCGTCAATGTCACGAGGCGACGCTCTCCAGCGGCCAGCGGCCATCCTTTAGCATCCTAGGTTACCGATATGAATTGTTCCGCTGTCGACGGGTTCTAGGATGATGTTTGGATGTGCAGAGTCAGGGCTATATTACCTTGATTAAATCATAAAAAGTATGGTTGTAATCCCCTCAAGGCGAGACGGTGCCCCAGTCAATGTCGGTGACTCTCTGGCTGCCCTCTGCATCCCAGTAAGCCTCGATTCCTATAATCTCGATGCATCCCGAACTAGGAATCTTCCTCACCACGATGCCGGCTACATAGATTCCAGCGTTGGAACCCAGAATGAGGATCAGCAACAAGCAGGCGCCTAACCTTATCCGCTCTCCCTTCCAAATAAGACTCCGATAGTGCCAACCACCAGCATGATGCCGTTGAAGACCGCTTCGTTCCAAGAGCGAAGCAGCACTATGTGAGCCACCTCCAGCGCCACCAGACCGCGCGCGGACGGCGGGGTGTTGTCGATAGACTAGCAATGGCACTGGAAGCTCTTGGGATAAAAGTGATCCCGCCGAAGGTAGCAGCAGTTGACCAGATGGGATCAATGGGCACCCGATTGACGCAGACTCCTTGCAGGAGTGTCGTGAGTTAGGCAAAGCCGTCGCAGAAAAAGCCGTCAAACCCTAGGACACCCTCTTTTGTTTTATTATTCTTTATAGAGCTTTATGCCTGCTGGGCATCTCTCTTCATTGTGCTCTCCGATATTAAGGTCGATCTTCTGAATATCGAGACTGGTTTGGAGGAGAAGAGAGGGGGATCGAAGTGATGTCTCTCGCGCGCGTTTGGCTGAATGAATTGAGAAATGCAGATGGTTGGAGCGCCGATCTGTACACTTTTACGCAGATAGACAACCAAAATAGTCCTTTTAACAGGGAGATAGTCCCTTTAATTATCAATGCAAAAAATAGATGATGGAGTTTACTACACCTTCTCAAGCAGCTTTAAAGCGTTGAGACTAACGACCTTTGTGATCTCCCTATCCGAGTAGCCGTGTTTGATCATCCAGCGTGCGATGTTGACGAACTCGTTAGAATTCTCCAAGCCTTTACAATATCCCGGATCTTCAATTCCAGAGGGCAAAGTTCTTCGAGAAGCCGGACTCCTGCTAGGCCTTGGTCTTGTATAGTGACCCAGTCCGCGGGAGAACCAGTCGATCGAAGGGATAAAATCCATTCGTTGTTGCATTGGCAAATTTAACTAAATTAAACAAGATTTATATCGAAAATAGTTACTAGGCATCACAGCTTAAAAAAAGGGATTGATTTGAAATGTTGTAAGACTGTTATTTATACCAGCAAGCCTTGATGACGAGGAGTCCGTTCAGGCCCATGACCTTCGCAATTTCCTGGTCTGAATAGACGTTTCTGTATAAAATTATTCCCTCGTGTGGCATAATAATACTTTAAAGAGAGTTGATGCTGGTATCTGTGGAAGTAAAATGGCAGCCTTCAGGAAATCCAAGGAAGATATGAAGTATATCCTGGCGACCGACGTGGGCAGCACTACTACGAAGGCGAGGCTCTTCCACCGTAGGGACGGCGAGTGGAGGTTCCTCGTCGCAGGTGAGGCACCCACGACAGTGGAGGCCCCCTATGAGGACGTGACCCTCGGCGTGAGGAATGCCGTGAGGGAGGTCGAGGAGCTCACAGGAAACCAGATCCTTTCCCCTGACGGAAGCGGCATCTTCGTCCCCTACGACGGTAAGAGGGGCGTCGACCTCTACTGCTCCACTAGCAGCGCCGGAGGCGGCCTCCAGATGATGGTCTCGGGCCTAATTAAATCGATAACGGCGGAGAGCGCCAACAGGGCCGCATTGGGCGCCGGCGCGATAGTCATGGATGTGCTCGCCTATGACGACGGCCGCAAACAGTATGAGCAGATTCAGAGGATTCGAAGTCTTCGACCAGACATGATCCTGATGGCAGGTGGGACGGACGGTGGTGAGGTAAGCAATGTAATGGAGATGGCTGAACTCATCAAGGCAGCCGAGCCTAAGGCTAGGCTTGGGGCTTCATTTGAGCTTCCTATAGTCTATGCTGGCAATAAGATGGTCCGTCCTCAGATAGATAAGCTGATGAGTAGCAGTTTTGCTTTGACCATGGTCGACAACTTGCGTCCTATTA
>Ga0315296_10003743_pt1 | contig 12618 bp, 28 predicted proteins | sample YL17G14_18_MG_FD_203921 | JGI IMG/M metagenome (GOLD analysis project Ga0315296, IMG submission 203921) | Sediment microbial communities from Yellowstone Lake, YNP, Wyoming, USA - YL17G14_18 | ecosystem: Environmental > Aquatic > Freshwater > Lake > Sediment | place: USA: Wyoming | collected... | reverse complement strand
AAGACCTGGGATGAGTTCGAGCGCCATGAAATACGACTGCTCGACTTTGCACTTCGGTCAAGTATCAACGACCAGGAGTTCCGCAGCCGCGTTGCACGGACTCTCAGCCAGGGTGGACAAGTATCAGAGGTTGCGGGCGTTGAGGAGCGCTGCAAGGCCACAGAACACCTCTTTGCCGAGACACGCCGCAAGGTGAGCCTCGCACTCCAGCCGAAAGCCGACAAGCTCCTCGTGAGCTTCGTCAAAGACCCGAACTACGGGGTCATGGGTCGCATCGCATCTGAGCTATCTGGTAGCATGGATACAGTCGTAGCGATTCTATTTCCCGATGAAATCCAGCCGGACAAGTATGTGATATTGACGATCCGAAGGCCCCGTGAATGGGCAAGGCCGAATCTCAGCGATGTCATGAATGACCTTGTGTCCCAGCTTGGTGACGGATGTGAGGGTGGCGGCCATCCTGGTAGCGTTGGCGGCAAGATACTGCGGGAGCACGCCGAACGATTCGTGTCACTGCTTGCGGCGGATGCCACAAAGTGGTGACCACTATTTCCCTTTCTTTCGGGTGATACAAGATGATGAGTCTACAAGAGGCTTGCACTGCAGCCATAACCGTGCTGGAGACGAAGGGGCCGAAGGAGGCAGCTAAGCTTCAGGGCTCCTGGGACAGCGCCCGCCGATACACCCTCGAAGAACCATACGGGGAAACCATTCTATGCTTCGTCTGCAACAAGAAGCTGATGGCCCCCACCATTTCGTATCGAAGGCCAATTTGGAAGCATGTGCTTTCGAAGCAACACAAGTTCTGGCTCTATCGCAGGGCGCAGAGATTCCATCCCGAGGATACGATTCGATTCGTCGGCAGGGTTGTGGTCGAGGGCGAGCCGGTCAGAAACATCGCGTTCGGTAACTGCCTCGATAGAATGCTGGATTGGGCAACGGACAAGGTCATCCAAAAGGGCCTCGCGCATGTCATTCTGGGTATATATGACCGCCGGATTGACCGTGAGGTTGTCCAGGTCTCGAAGCCCGTTGCCTGTAAGATCATGATACTCCAAAGAAGGGGGGTCAAGATATCCACGACAACCGAGAAGCCCTTGAACGAGGTGATCGACGAGCTTTGGGACCGGCACGGATAGCCGCGCCGGTCCACTTTTGAGTTTTCGGGTGATACAAACCCAGGATGTGAACGAAGTGGCAGAACCAAACGCTGCATTGACGGAGATGGAAGAGGAATGCAAACAGTTCATGGATGAGGCCATGAGGTGCAAGACACCAGGTGAGATGTATGAGGTCATACGAAAGAGCCCGACACTTCTTGACTTAGCACAACGAGCCCTTCTTCGTATGGCCAAATCTGACGACAAAATAGAGCGAAGACGAGTGGCTGTAGTCCCACTGACGCCCCCAGAGGTTCTACGTGAACTATCGAGAGAAAAGGACAAAGGTGTCCGCTGGCGCGTCGCAGTGAACCCCAGCACGCCTGTCGATGTCCTGCGAGTCATGGCCAAAGACAAGGACCGTGGCGTCAGATGGAGTGTGGCCATGAACGAAGCATCGCCCATCGGCCTTCTGAAAGAACTCCTCAAAGACGAGGACTACCGCGTAGTCGGGTCGGCTAAAGAGGGGATCGAGAAGAGAACCAGGAACAAGGGCTGAGGCACCTCCTCTTTTCTTTTTCGGGTGAACATATGAAGCAAAACCGTACAATGTTGGAGAGAACCCAGGAAGCCCTGAGATGGCTCGCAGAAGACCGCTCGATAGCCATGAGGGGGGCCGTCGCCGCACACTGCGATGCTCCCTTCGACGTTCTTAAGAGGCTCTCGCAAGACCCTGAGCCGGAAGTGAGGGTCGCCGTGGCGAAGAATGAGGTGACGCCTTCGGATGTACTGGCAGCCCTCAGCGTGCTAGATACGGATATCAGAACGATCCGAAACGTGTGCAGCCATAAGAACACACCACAAGAAGTCCTCGCAAGGCTCGGCACGAAAGACGACTACTGCCACTATCCGGAGCATGTCGCCCGCAACCCGATCACATCTCCAGAAACTCTTCGGGAGCTGGCAAAGTCGAAGAGCCACCTGATACGCGAAGCGGTCGCGGGAAATCCGAAAGCTCTGCCATATGTGCTGAAGATGCTTGCACGCGATGGTTCTCAGGGTGTCCGCAGGTGTGTTGCAGTGAACGCCGCAACGCCTCGTGATGTCATCGACCATCTGGCCTACGACAAGGACTGGGTCACACGGCAGGATGCCGTCAATAACCCCAACATATCTGTAGATACACTACAGTATCTCGCCAAGAATGACACCGATGGGTCTGTCAGGTCTTGTGCTGAAGAGGCCCTCAAGAGGCGAGGCGAGAAGCTCTGACCCCTTTTCTCCTTTCCCTTTTTCGGGTGACCTGTTAATCCCTCACGCGCCAGGCTTGCGCTTCTCGATGAGCTTCGCCGCCCCACCCGTCCGGAAGCATTTTATGGTCGCAGGCCCATGTCTCCTTGGCGATATTCATGGTTGATGAGGAGACCCCTGAACACCGAGCGCAACACATCGAAGAGAGTGGCCTATCACCCGAACGCTTTGACACACTTCGGCGACTCAAGAAAGATGTGGGTTTCCAGGCATGTCGCAAGCAGGCTCACGGATTCCAGGAAGTTATGTTCTGTGAAGACATGAACTACAGCTACTTCGTCCGCGAGGCAAAGACTCTTGCCAAGCAGGTCGGCGAGGGTACTCCTGACCCTGGCTATGCCGCAGAGAAGCTCCGTCATGTCGTGGAACTGTTCCAGATTGTCAACAGGTTCAACCCGAATACCGCTCAACTCTGGAACTGCATCTATCGTTCACTGTACGAGGGCAAGGCACTGCCGCCAGAACAGTGTGCGCCGCTGGTAACGATTCCTGAGTGACCTCACGCGCTATGCTTGCGCTTCTCGATGAACTTCGCCGCTCGACCCTTCTGAACCGCCTCGGATGCGAGGCTGTAGAATCTCGGAATCGAGAGAACCAGCGAAAAGTAGGTCGCCACTGTTTCAAGCTCATCTGGCGTCACCTGCACATTGTCGAGTGCGCCTTTGCCTACTTTCCTCCCGAACGCTGCCACAGACCAGAATATAGGCTTAGGGATTTGATGGCTACTACAGGCACATGCAACGGATGACATCGCGGCTGTGCAGTTCGATGACCTTTGCCCTCAGAGGATGAACCGCATCATACAGTGCTACCGATGACTCGACGACCTGTTTCTTGTTCTTCTCGATCCATTGTGCGAGTTCGTTCGTCCGGTCAGCTAACTCACGCGCCTCCCGATCATCGTGCTCTTGGGAGTATGTCGCCAGGTTGGCCCTGGCCTTCTTGACCTTGTCCACTATCGCGTTCACGCCGTCGTTCTCCTTGCGACGCTTGACAGCAGGGTCTGGTGAGTCCGCAAGCCAGAGAACCTCTTGAATCGCAAGCGCGGATTGCAGCCGATTGTATGCAGTTCGCAACTCTCGTGCTCCTCGGCTGCATTGGGTCAGCTTCTCGGTCTCAATCTTCGCAAGATATCTCGGGACTTCAGGCATGGAACCACGACAGAGGGACATGGGGGCTTCGCTACATCAATCTTGCCGCCGACCGAACGAAAACTCTGCCGAACCCCGTATCCGAACAGAACGCCCTCTTTGTAGCACCTGCTACAATTACATCGGATTCTGTGGGTATCGCGCATAATGTCTATTTTGGGACTAAGATACTTCCCAAGATGCGGTCACAGAGGTGGGACTCGAACTATGCAAGACCTCTGTGCTCCGGCTCCTTCCCAAAAGTCATCATAAAGGCTATATAGGTAGAAATCACTCATAGTTCCAATGACCGAACAAAGGTCAAGATTAAGGAAGGATGCTGCAATGCCTGCTAAGAAACCCCGTAAGCCGCGCAAGCTACCGGAATACCTGACAGTGGATGAGGTGCGTCAATTGCTCAAAACACCTTATCCTATCGAGAAACGAGACCGGCTGATCCTCGAACTGCTCGTCAGGTTGGGTCTTCGAGCGAGCGAACTCTGCGACATGCAGATCGAAAACGTCAACTTCGAGAGGGTGGAAATCCGCGTTCGAGGTAAGGGCCAGAAAGACCGGATTCTGCCAATTCCAGGGTGTCTTGTGCGGCCTCTGAAGGACTATATCGACAACGAGAAGTCGGGGCCTATGTTTGGCATAGGACGCCGAGCGCTTTACTACCTGGTTGTGGGCTATGCGAAGCGGGCCGACATCTCACGGATCAAGGTGCACCCGCACGCCTTACGGCACACCTACGCTGTGTCGCTGATCAAGGCTGGTGTTGACATACGAACCGTGCAACTGCAACTCGGGCACGCAAATCTGAACACGACTGCGATCTACCTAGCCCTCACGACTGCAGACCGCCGCGAGACGCTAGAGAACCATCCGCTTGGATACTGAGGTGGTGAGCGGCGGATGGCAACAATAGACCGATTGGATTTGAGACCAGGGGAGCACCTCATGATCACGGCAAGGGGATTTGTCACCATCGATGTGCGAGAGAGTGGAGGCAGGCTGATCATCGTCGGACCACTGGACCACCACTGCAAGACCATCGCCATCGAGCGTGATGTAAAAGTCACGGACTCAACTGAGTCGGAGAAGCGAGAGGCTGAGATGCGAAGGGGATGACCAGTTTGGTAATGGGAGGGGTAACCATCAGACCAGTGTGTGAGGCGTCGGACAAGGATGTGCTGAAATACCTGCAGGCACACCCGAATGAGTCTCTGGCGGATGTCGTAGTGGCGACGGCATATGACATGGACCAGGTCGCACGGCTGATGAAGAAACAATGGACAGACAAGGATGACCGAAGATTACTCCAGAAGTTCGGAGCGTTGCCACCGATGAAGGACCGATACAAGACCCACTATGCACCAGACCCATGCGGGTCAGCTTGTGGAATTCAGTCACACCAGACCGATGACAAGAACAAGGTCAACTGTCTCCCTTGCATCCATCGCATTCTAGGGCTGGCTAAGAGGATGAAGCGGGGGCGGTGAGCATGGCCAGCGACAAGAAGGAGTGCTGTTGTAACGAGTGCGGCGAGTTGGTGCGAGGTCATATGTTCAGCATGCTGAGGAAGGGTCATGGCCTGGTCTCAAACGGCGTCGGGGATTGCTGCCCATCCTGCCCCATCCACGCGCCGATGATGACGCAGGAGCAGGTGCGAGAGATGCTGGCAAAGGAGGATTCCCGATATCGTCAGACCAAGATGAAGCGCCTGGGCGGAGTTGTGTACGCGCTGAAGCGCGTGCTGAAGGAGAACTGAGCGCGATGGCCGAAATAAGATTCTACAGTTGGGAGATGGACAACGCAGCCAAAGCAGGAACGGTGATCGGATGACGACGATCTTTGTGGCCATTGTGCGGGACTGCGATGGCTACGACATTCCTGTGCTTGCATCGCTCAGCAAGGAGAACCTGTTGGTGGAATTGGGGAAGTGGCTGGCGGAAGAGAAGGACAACTCACACTGGTGGTTTGACTCAAATGGAACATTTCTCCATTCAATAGAGTCTGTCCCTCTGGTGGGATAGAGGGAGGCTGGAATCGATTTGTTGGGAACTCAGGGCAACTGCGCGAAGCGAATCTACGAGGTCACGGGCAAGCTCGTGGTCAATTATGAGGCTCGTCAATGGTGCAGATTGCCGTATCCAGCGCACGTGAAGGGGTGCCCGAACTTCGGAAGGTCGGCAGACTGCCCACCGAAGGCTCCACTTGTAGAGAAGTGGCTCGACCTGACGCGCCCCCATTGGATCGTCGTGGCTGAGTTCGACCTCGAAGCGCAGGCTGCCAGGATGTTGGCTGAGCATCACGATTGGTCAGGCAAGATGTGCCGTAACAGTCGCTACTGGCAGAGCACTGTTGTGGCCGAACTTCGGATGGCAGTCATTCATTTCCGAATGAGTCAGAACAAAGACCTCGTTTGGTCCCTCAAGCCCGAAGCGATGGGCGTTGATGTCTTCGAGACCCTTGGTAAGCTAGGCATCCCGATCCAGAGGAACCCGCAGAAGCTTGTGTTCAAGGTCGCGCTGGTTGGGGAGCCGAGGCCCCAACCAGGGCCGCTCGATGCGTTCATGCCAGAACTAGGGGGCCGGTGAGCGGCGATGCTAGACTACAGCATCAACGAACGAATAGACCCATATCGGGGAGCCAACAAGCAAGTAGAATTCCGAGGAAAGGTCTACACTACCCAGGCGGTTACATTTCCTCGCATGGTCAGCGTCAGAATACATTCCTGGACCGACACCGTCGCCGTAGCCGTGCATTACTACGGAGTTCTGGATATAGCTGCCCTGTGGTGGACCACACCAGATGCACCGCCAAACACCTTGTCGTCCCTACCGCTGCGAGAACATCCACCTGGGGTCGAGGGACTCGCCATAGAGGTCACAAGGAGAGTTACGCCAGAGGATGTCCGAAAATGGATGAAGGCCCACAGGATCACGGACGGAATACACTGCGACAGGGTCGATATTCCCAAGGTCGGGAACCACACGAAGGGGTTCACTGACCGAGCAAAGCTGATACGGGCCATGCAGATACAATTCGAGCGGCTGTTCGACCCGAAGTTCTGGATACCAGTGCACTCCTGCACGACTGAGCGATTCGATTTCGAGCGCGAGGCAAGAGACGAAGATGAAAAGGAGGATTGAGAAACGATGAGCAAGCCAGAGGGAACAATCGGAACTTTGCCAGAATGCCCGTATTGTGGGCGAGTCGAGGACGATTACCACGAGATCAAGGACGGCGAGTGGGAATGCCCCGCCTGCGGGAAGAAGTCCGACGTTACAGTCCACACGACATTTCAGCTAGAACCCATCGAGGAGAGCGCAGAGAAGAAGGAGGCCCCGAGCGAGGGAGAGCACGAGGGGGCTGCTGGGCGATGAGCAAGAAAAGGAGTGAAACTCTAGTCACTGGTGTCGGTGGTGGGATAACCTTCTGCTGCGGGAACTGCGGAGAGACCAACAACGAATCGGAGTTCGATGCTGCTGCCGGAGACGATGAGCTTGAAACCGTGGCAGTGTGCAGCAAGTGCGGGCAGCGGTATCACGTAACCATCTCTGCCAGGGTTGAGAAGGAGCCAGGCCCGAAAGCGCAGAAGGGGCGGCGAGCCCCAGCAGTGGAGGCGAAGTGCCCCAGGCTCGTACATCTCCTCAAGACCATGTCGCCAGAGGCTGCTGCGAGGAAGATACGGGGCGATGCAAAGCTGCAGCGGGAAGTGAAGCGGGAGGCGAAGAAAGCCTACGACAGGTCATATCGCGGTGCGCTGCTGGCACATCTTCCAGAGGGGGAGGCGAAACGATTGGGAAAGAACGCGTACGACGCGATGCTGGGGGACTTGAAAGCGGGCATCGGCTTGAGGCTCGGGTGATCGGTGATGGCTGAAGAAAAGCACGAAGAAACACAGGAAACGGAGAAGCCGTTCTGTTGCAGGTGCAAAGAGGACTTCCCCGTAGCGAAGGAGCTGACGACATGGAGAATGGGACAGATGCGGTTGCTCTCGAAGCTACCGAAGGGGATTCGGGATAGAAACCACCTACAGGAATGGGTCAACAGTGAACTTCACGGACCAGGGTATCTCTGCGGGAACTGCTATTTCGACCTGACAGGCGGGTGACCGGCGTGCAGCAACTACAGCTTACGATGGCGAAGGAGCAGACCCTGCGAGAGTTGGAGGCGCGTTGGTCACGACGCTATCCAGCGACACCAGACCTCGGCGACTTGGTGGGGTGATCATAGATGACGGATTCAAACCAGCAGGGGCAGGCTGAACCAGGACCGAAACGAGGGGGAGGCCAGCAGCAAACCGGCGAGGCACCTACCTCCAGCCCAGCCAAGGTAGATGCAGCACCAGTAGCTGTGTACCAGCGTTGCGATGTCTGCGGTGGTGATGTGGGGGCGGCAGGGGCGCTGGGCACACCAGGCTACTTCTGCGAGAGGAAAGCGAGCGAGCGTGATTACCCACCTGCTTTACTTTGTGGCGGGTGCTGCAACCACATGGTTGACCACGTTGGCTCGGACGAGCGATTCGAGGTTACGCGATGCAAGACCTGCCATAAGGTCGAGAGTGCGAAGTTCGTCAAATACAAGAAACCAGGGAGGCCAAGAGGGTCTACGAACAGGCCGAAGAACACAAAGGGCGTCAAGCCACTCCACGAGTTCTTCAAGATTCCAGTGTGCCGGAAGAAGCGGAAGCAGCGGTCGGAACCAGCAGCAGACGCGATCACTAGCACGGCTGGCGATACTCCTCAGCCAGCCACCCAGGACTCGCCAAAGGTGTGAGCGGAGGCGGTGGCGGATGAGCGAAGCTATTAACGAAGCTGAGGCGGAAAAGGCGGGGCTAGACCCAAAGGCCGTTCAGAAGGTTGCAGGCATTGCGGCCAGGCTAGTGCGCGAGTGCGAAAAGCTCGGTATCGAGATATTCGGGGGATCGGGCGGCCTAAGCCTGCGGTATAACGACGAACCCTCGCTCGATTTAGGCAACCTGATACTGTGGTACAAAGGCGGGAACGTGAGCGGAGGCTGCGGGGCTGTGCACCGCGACGAAGAAGGACTAGAACGAGGCGAGGGGGCGTGATCGGGATGCAAGTGCAAGTGACTGAGAAGAACCTGAATATGGGGGTTTCGAAGGGAGCGGACGGAATGGTGGGGGTAGTGCTCCATCCAAAGACTGCGGTTTTCGTCAATTCAGAACGCCGCATCATAATCACAATATTGGATGCGAACGCCCAGGTAAGACAACTAGCTGCAAAGGAAATAGTGCTGGAAGAGGTCGGCGACGGTCAAGAATGAGGGGTGGTGATGATTTGGTGCAGATAAACTTCGAAGTGGGAAACGAGGCAATCGGGAAAGAGATCAGCGAGATAATCAAGAACCTTGATGAGAAAAAGAAGAAAGAGATCGCAGAGAAGGTCGTTGGTGCTTGGCTCCAAGACCAGATGGCTCCTGCGTGTGAGAAGGAAGAGTTCGAGAAGAGGCTGCTGCAAAGTATGCGGGAGGGGGGATGCGACCGCTTCGGCGGCAAGCCCTTCTCTGAAATGACGGTTGGAGAGCTGAGAGCCACATCGTTGTACTATGACAAGATGCAATCATTCAAAGCGACCTGCGATGTTCTGAGGGAAACGATACGAAGTCAGATAGAGGATGTCATCAAGACCAAGGTTCCAGAGCTTGTGCGCTCGAATGAAGCTCTCCAGAAGACCATCTTGGAGATGTTCGAGGAGTTCAAGAAGAACTTCCCCCAGTTGGTGCATGATGCACTCGTCGCCTGGTTCCTCGAAAAGATGTACGGCATGGACGCCTCCATTGCCCGTGTCACCAACGACCTGGGACTCCTGCGTCAGCAAATACAGGCTGGTACACCACAGAGGCCGTATTGAGGTGGTGGTTGGAGATGAACGAGATGAGGCAAGTAGTGCTCAATGGATGCCGGAACAATGGCAAGACCCCTGGCTGCTATGTGTGCCCATATGCCAAGCCACACTATCAGAGACCTACCCGAGCGGTCGAATGCTATCTCTACGACTGCCCTGTGGTCGGTGGCGGCCTTCCAGCACTCAAAATCGACGGAGTAATCGGTATCGGCGGCGATATCGTCTTGCGTCCAAGGATGAACGAAGACCTTATCTTCACAGCGGGCGGGCACAGGTTCACGGGATCGGAAATCGGGCAGCATCTGGAAGAGTCTCGCCGTGATCCGATTCGGAAGGCTGTGGTTCAAGCGGGAATGCCAGTGCTCGACCGCTTGTCGAAGGGGCCGCTGGCGTTCGTGGCTTACGAGTTTCTGGAACTGAATGTCTTGCGTATCTCAAACACCCCCTTGGACGCCCAAGACACCGGCGAGTGCCAGGTGATACTGAAGTGCGGTTTTTCCGCCGCCCAACTCGCGGGGATCAACATACTTCAAGACCTGCTGAAGCTGGAATCCCCTGCGGAACAAGTCAAGAAGCCCACCAGCAGTGATGAAGATGACTGTGACGGTGGATGCTGCCACGGGATGTGATTCGATGGGTTGGTTCACGCGCAAGAAGAAAACGGAGCCGACGGAGGAACCTGGGACCAAAGAGGGACCGGAACCACCGCCATTCTACATGCTGTGGTCGTTCAGGGAGCTATTGGGGCCATTCTCGACGAGTTCTCCCTCAGACGCATTACAGGCAATGAAGCTGACGGGCCAGCTTCAGAAGCTCGATAAGGTTGTGCCGGTGAACTATGAGGCTACGGATGAAGTGCTAGAGTACGAGCCGGTCGGTATCCTGCTCGTGCGAAAGAGGCGGTGATGCATGCTGTCGAACCCATACCCAGCATCCGAGGCTTTGAAGAGAGAGATGCCACTGAGAATCTTGGTGATCAGGAGTGAACGGACATGGTCGAAATCGAACTGACTGACGCACAGAAGCAGGCAATCAAAGCACTGGAACGCGCATTGAGGCAGTGCAAGAAGGCCGGTGTCTACTTTCACAACTGCTACGGCACACTGAAAGCCTACGACGGGGCCGTGGTCAGGGTCGTGGACAATGATAAGGGCGAGCTGGACTGCGACGAGGGGAAATTTGTCAATAGTCCGTATAACCTTGACAGTCATGCTGACGACCGCCATTACATTCACCTGACCGAGCAGGCTAAGGGCCGGTGATCGAAGATGCCAGAAACTTGCGGTCAGCACTGGGCAAAGCGACGTGACCATCGTAGCGAAACGCGAATGCCGTTTCAGCACTACGGTCACAGTTGTGGATTGCCGAAAGGTCACAGTGGGCCGTGTATCTGTCGCATCTGTGGGATGAAGCGGAGGCAGTGATCGGCATGGATGTTGAAGTGAATGGAACGAACATGGACGGAAGCGAAGAGATACCCATTAGACTCCGACATGGCAAATTAGGGTACGTGCTATGCGTGGGGGAATCGGAGGGGGTCTTAATTCTTCCGGAGGGGTTGACAATGCTGTTCCGCCACTTTGTAGATGACCTGGTCTTGCGACTGTCGAGGCAGCGCAAGGGGGGTGGTTAAGGTGGCGATGGAACTGATCTGTGGAGGCTGCGGTTACAGGCAGATTTACCTGTACTACAGCAAGGGGGCACAGGACTTAATGCGTAGAGCACTCCAGCATAGTCCAGATGTCATACCCTGCGAGAATTGCCATCAGACGGGCAAGCTGACGGTCAAAGAGCCCAGAGACCTGGTTGCACTGGTTCACAAGTTCCCGCACAAGAAGGTGATTCGGAGCTTCAAGACGAACGAGCAACTCTTGGCGATGAACAACGATTGGGTCAATTCCAGCAACCCAGATGAGGTGGAGGCCACCCGATGATGACTATCCAGCAACGGGCGGAGCTTTACAACCTGGCCTTTGCCAAGTGGCCGGATTCACACTTCAAGATCAGCGAGCGGTGGGTCAATGCCATCTGGATGTTGGGGAACAACTACCGTTCGAAACAGGGCTACTACGGCGAGTATCCGCCAGGCTATCTTCCGAGAGTCATGTCTATGTTCCCAGATGTGCCGTCTGAGAAGATTCTGCATCTGTTCTCAGGGGTCGTCGAGGTCAGGGGAGTGAAGTTCGACATCAACCCTGATCTGAAGCCCGATATTGTCGGGGACGCTCATCGATTGAGCGAATATTGCACGAGCAGCTTCCAGGTGATCTTCGCAGACCCGCCTTACAGTGCGGAGGATGCGGAGCACTACGGCGCACCCATGATAAACCGCAACAAGGTCATTCAAGAGTGTTGCAAGGACGGAGTACTGGAGGGCGGCGGCTGCATCATGTGGTTCGACCAGGTGCTGCCAATGTACTCGAAGGCGAAGGTTCGGCACGTAGGCGCGGTTGGAATTATCAGGTCCACTAACCACAGGTTCCGAATGCTCTCCATCTTCCAGAAGGATTCTCAAGGACGCGACCCGCAGACGCCAGGGGGGCTGAAGTGATGATGGACTACATTGCAGAATGCTTCCTCAATAAGCATGGGTGCAATCGGCTCACGATCTCATATATGTTCGTCGTAATTGCATATGTCATATCGCTGGTGCTTATCTACGGTGGCCTGGTTGGACTACTAGTCATTCTCCGTTCGGGTCTTCTACAAGACTTCATGGCGTGTGCGCCGTCGTTTGTGGTTGTTTGTATTCTGAACATCGCAGCAGGGTTGTGGATAAGAGCGGCTTGGAAGAAGATAGGATCGCGGTCGAGAAAGCGGGCTGTTGGGAAGAGGGGCGGTGAGCAGGGGATTGCGTAGCGTGAGGCTCAATGCCGACATTGCCAAGTGCCCCTTCTGTGGGTCGATTGAGCGCCTGTATTTCGAGGATGCTCCTGTTGGCCTGAAGCGATGTAAGCACTTCGTGGATTGGTCGATTCGAACACCTGCTGGTTCGAAGAGCTACGTCGTTGCCAGGTTCAGATAGAAGGTGGTCTCGCAATGATCGCTGAAGTCATATTCGCAATCCTTGGCCTGGCTGTAATCGACATCTTCGGAATCTGGGTGATGCTCAGAGCTAGGTGGCATGTGCTAGCCTGGTGGAACAAGACCAGGGGCCTCCAATTCTGTCGCCATTGCGGTGTGAAGCTACTGAATACGCCG
>Ga0315296_10003742_pt1 | contig 12619 bp, 4 predicted proteins | sample YL17G14_18_MG_FD_203921 | JGI IMG/M metagenome (GOLD analysis project Ga0315296, IMG submission 203921) | Sediment microbial communities from Yellowstone Lake, YNP, Wyoming, USA - YL17G14_18 | ecosystem: Environmental > Aquatic > Freshwater > Lake > Sediment | place: USA: Wyoming | collected... | reverse complement strand
AAAAACGCTCCCTCCACTCGACGGGAAAAAGCTCCAGCTCAAGCCATAAGTCCCGCTGAGCATGTCAGAAGCGAGAGTGAATGGCCTGCTCGTGCTTCCCTCAATCGTAAATTCTTCCTGATACGAAGGCGCTTCAAGTCTCATTAGCCCGGACATCGCGCTGTTGATGAGTATGTTGGCTGTTTCACCAGGATTATAAACCTGCTTGTCTAAGAGAACCTCAACTCCCTCCTCTTTCTTGTAGATGTAGATATCATTGAGATGGATTCCTCGGCCATCCTGGTGGTAGATTCCATAAAAGGCTTTTTCTCCAGTAATCTGCGGCAGGGGGATGTTGAAGTCGAGCGAAGAAGATGTTTCTAGAGCAAAATCCTTTTGCTCCTCGTAATCTTTGTATGTCACCTTGGCAAAAAGGTCGAGCTTAGACTGAGAATTATTCGTAACAGTCAGATTCAAGTGAGCAATCTCGCCTTCAAGATAAGAATCCTTATCGAGCTTTGCGCTTACATTGATGTCTATTCCCTTCACATTTAGCCTGAACTCACCTTGAACAGGCTGTTTCGCCCCTTCCTGGCTCAGAGTGTATTTGCCGACATAATCTTTTCCAGGCAGGTCAAAGGGAACAAGGAAAGCAAAGGTTAGTTCTCTCTGCTCCCCTGCCCCCAAATAAAGCTCCTGAGAGCTTTCCATATCCATTACCTCAACCTTAAAGCTTGCTCTCCCCTCCTTTGAGCCTGAGTTTTTAAGGGTAAACGGGAACGATGCCTCTTCGCCCACAGCAAAAGACAACCCGGCAGGCAACGATATAACGTCAAACTGAGGCTTGGTGATCTCGACCGCAAGACTCTGCTCCTGGACTGTTGTGCCGTCAAGCCTTAATAGCTTGACCAGCAGAGTATATTTCCCTTCAGCTACTCCATTGGGATTGATGTTGAAGGCGAAGTTTTGAGAAGAGTCTGAAGAAAGAGTGATATCCAGTAAGGAAGAGGTTACTTCTGACTCTATGGAAATACTGCCTGAATAATCATTGTAGCCTTTATTCGCAAGATAGACATTTAGCGGAAAGACTCCTTCTTGCTGCACTCCAAGCTCAGCATTCATCTCCATCTGTTCCAGAGGCTTTATGACGAGGCTCGTCTGTCCTGAACCAAAGAAAGAGCTCCAGGCCAGGGTGTATGTTCCAGCGCTTAAATCAAAAACAAGAGGTTCCTCAACAGATTGATTGAAGGGCAGATAATAAGACTTCGCCAATTGACTCACCTGGGCTCCATTCAGGCTCAGAGTGAAATCGATTCCAACTTCGTTTTCCAGAGGTCCTGTATTCGATACTTTGAACGGTATCGTTATCCTCCCTTCAGGATAGGCAGCTTGTGGAGTGACTGAGATTTGAGCGCTCAAGCCGAACAAGACATTCTTAATTACAGTCTCTGAATAGTCTCCACTGAAACTTATTTCAAAGGCAGTTGTCTGGGCAACCTGCTGGCTTGAAGTTACAACCTTTGTCTCTCCTCCAGGAACGCTGACCTGCTGAGAAAAACCGCCAGGCTGAATACTAATTGTTGCTGAACCTTCAATGAGCCCGGAATTTGTGAGCTCGATTGTTATATCGAAAGGATTGAGGCCCACCACTTCAGGAGCCCTAACAGAAGCCTTGAGATGAGGATTTGAAACCTGATACTGCTCAGAAGCTTTGGCTACTTCCTCATTGTATTGCGTAACTTGGCCCGCTAAAACATAAGTTCCTTCTTCATCGAAAGGCATAGTGAATGAAAATAAATGATTTTCTCCGCCTGAAATACTAAAAGTTTCGCTATGGACTTCCTCAGATACACTTCCTGGCGCTGTGGACTGCTTCTCAATTATAAGAATCAAATCTAAAGCTTCAGCAGGAGCAAGATTATTCACTTCTCCTTGAATTGAAACCGCCTCACCCTGCTCATAAATTGTCTTATCCGGACTGAATACAAGAACTGTATTACTTTCAGCAATGTAGAATGGATACTCTGCTTCAGAAATAGTCTGGCCTGTAGATGATTTCAATTTCCCTTCAAGAAAAACCTTTCCCGTACAATTTAGCTTACTTATATCTTCAGTAAATTCCTGAGTTAGGTTTGCCGCTTGGCTGATTGAAATATCTTTTTGCCAAAGGGGAACCCCTCTTCCTCCCCTTCCGACCAGCATGGAGATTCCGTTAGTCCCAAACCATATATTTCCATCTGAATCTATTTCTATAATACTAATACCATAATCTTGAAGTTCACTATTAGAACTGTTATATGTAATCCAATTCGTACCATCGAATTTACTTACTCCACTGCCTGTTCCAAACCACAAATTTCCTTCCTGATCCGTTGCTATCGAATTTACCAAATAATCTGATAACCCGCTATTTGAAGGATCATAACTTGTCCAGCTTGTTCCATCAAAGTTGCTTACTCCGCTATATGTGCCGAACCATATTTTCCCATCTCTGCCTATAGCAATTGGACCAATATAATTGTCTGCCAATCCACTATTTGACGTATCATAAGTTGTCCAGCTTTTTCCATCAAACTTGCTTACTCCCCCACTGTATGTTCCAAACCACAAATTTCCTTCCTGATCTGTCACTATTGAAGTAATCCAATTATCTGATAATCCACTATTTGACATGTCATAAGTTGTCCAGTTTGTTCCATCAAACTTGCTAACCCCGCCGCCATCTGTTCCAAACCACAAGTTCCCTTTCTGGTCCATGGTTATCGAACTCACATAATTGTCTGCCAATCCACTGTTTGATGTATTATAAGTTGTCCATTTTATTCCATCGAACTTGCTAACTCCTCCGCCATCTGTTCCAAACCACAAGTTCCCTTCTTTATCCATTGATGCAGATAGAATTCCGTTATTTCCTATCCAGCCAATATTTGAACCCTCATACGTGGACCAATTTGTGCCATCAAATTTCATCACGCCTTTATAGTCATGCCAGGTTCCAATCCATATATTTCCTTCTTTATCTACAGCAATTGGTCCTAAAAAATCATCTTTCACTCCACTATTTGAAGTGTTGTAATTAATCCAGTTTCCATCAAAATTAAGCTCGTTTACACCTCCACCCCAGCTTGCAAACCATAAATTCCCTTGCTGATCTACAGCAATTCTCTGGACATAATCACTTTCCAATCCACTATTTGAAGTATTATAGGTCGTCCAACTCGTTCCATTAAATTTACTTACTCCATAGCCAGATGTAGAATACCCAAACCATATATTCCCATTTAAATCTACAGCAATTGTCCTCACATAATCACTTTTCAATCCGCTGGGTGAAGTGCGATAAGTTTTCCAATTTTGTGTACCATCAAACTCACTTGCTCCCCCACCATTTGTTCCAAACCACAAATTTCCATTTTTAGAGACAGCTATTGCATTAATAGAGTTATTTTTTAATCCACTGTTTGTCGTATCATAAGTCGTCCAATTTGTTCCATCAAACTTGCTTACTCCACTCCATAGTGTTCCAAACCATATATTGCCTTCACTATCCTCAGCAATTGCATATACATAATCACTAGCCAGTCCACTATTTGAAGTATTGTACGTGAACCACTTTGTTCCATCAAACTTGCTTACCCCGCTACCATATGTTCCGAACCACAAATTTCCATTTTTAGAGACAGCTATTGAAGTAATATAATTGTTTTTTAATCCGCTGTTGGACGTATCATAAGTCGTCCAGTTTGTTCCATCAAATTTGACAACCCCATTTCCAGTTCCGAACCATACATTATTTTTTCTATCAACTGCAATATTATATACATTCTCAATAAATGGGTTAGTAAAGCTCTTCCATTTATTTAATTGCACCAATCGTAAACTAAGTTTTCCTTCAACAATTTCTTTATCAGAATTTTTTACCGTGGACAGCAAATCAATAGGCTCTGTACTTAAATAAATATCTTTATTAGCGCTAACTTCTAAATCAGCCTTTAAACCTGATATAAATATCTCTTTATTCAGTTCGCTCTTTTTGCTATTTAAATTGTCTATTACTTTAAATTTGATGAAATAATCGCCATTAACTGCTTGAGAAGGAATGTTAAAAGTTAATTGAATAATTTCTCCAGCTAGAGCTACACCATTGCCTGAGTTTTGATAAATATTTCTTCCATCTTTCAAGTCACTAAGTGCAAATTCATAGCTAAAAGGAGCATCCAACCCCCCTGAATTTGAAATTTTAAATTCAAGCCCCTCGCCTGCAAGATATTTTTCTTTATCTGAAGTAACAGCTAAATTCGACTCAGGAACTGCCGTAAGATTAAAACTCCTTTTTATTTCGCTTCCAGAAGAAAGAGTTAAAGTGACTTCCAAAGGATGTATAACGCTTGCAATATTAATAGGAACTTGAGTTGAAAATGAAAAATTTTCTGTTTTCCCTGGGTTCAGTTCTATATTCCTTGTCTCTTCATATTGAAAACTTGGTATTTTCAAATTGAGGGTTAAATCCTCTATGAAATTTCCATAGTTCATCACACTTAAATTTATTTTCATCTCATCCCGAACTCGATAAGATTTTTTGTCAAAAGCTGCATTCACCCAGACTCTTGAAGGGATGACTTTCTCAATGGGTTTACGAATATTTATTCCATCAAATACAGTATATGTCAGCTTGTAATCTCCGAGCTTTATATCTGAAAGAGGAATGCTAAAATTTAAAGCCATGCTCTGATTCGGAAAGAGAGAAAAATTCTGCTGGTCTTGAAAAATGAACTGGCCCCCTGGGTCTGATAATTTTGCATCTACGAATCCATTTGAAATATCTATTTGCCCTGTATTCGTTAAAGTAAAAGAAACAGGATTCGAAGAATGAGGCTTGAAAATTGAAGGGATTATCGCCTCACTTTTTAATTTAGGTGAGACCACAGTAAAGGAATGCGCATTAAACCACCATAACCATCTATATTTTGGATACCTTAATTCGATATAGGCGTTACAGTATGCAGATGACACCTCATCTTTCAGGATAAAAGACCTCTCAAGAATCGTCTCTTTATCAGCATCCAACTCTATCTGCTCTTTTTCGATGAAAAACGTTTGGTGCCACCCGATGGCGTCATAGCCCGAAGCCTGAATCGTATACTCGACAGGATAGGAAAAGGCGATTTCATTTCTGATTAGGAAGCGAAGCTTAACTTCCTCCCCTTGTCGATAATTGCTCTTATCTGTTTGAACACTCACCTTCACCAAAGGCTGAACCGTTACAATGTTCTTCTTCTGGGATCCGACATAAGGCCAGAGGTCCTGACATGGCAAATAACCGATGTTTCTCAGCGAACGGTAGGGCTTCAAGCTGTTTTCTTCAAAGACATGAACCCAGAAATTATGTGAGCCCACAAGTGAAAAGGGCAAGCTCACGGTTATATCTTGGGTTATAGAGCCGGCTGGTTGAACCTCTACCTCATTCCAGTATGTGGCTGGTTGTTGTAACTCCAAGCTCCAATACAGGTGAAGTTTCTTTGGTGCTTCAGCCTGGTTAGATATCTTCACCTGAAAATGAGCAGATGTTCCCCACAGCACTTGTCCCTGTTCAGATTGAATCTCCACAATCAGCTTATAGGCATCCACAAAATCCTCTGGAGCCAGACAGATACTAAACCGGGCTGAGAAGGCCTTTTTCTGGGATTGGACCTCTTGGCCATCCTGATCATAAAGCACATAATCCACATGCCAGATGCCATAGTTGCTTTCAGGGATGTTATTGAGGGTATGAGAAACGGGAATTCCGATCTTTCCTCCAGGAGGGATGGAAGCTATTTTTTCCTCTTCATAAACAACTTCCCGGTCAGGCGTCAGCCAGATTATTTTTACTAAGTAAGCTGTCTCTTCAGACAGGTTCTCAACTTCGACATTCAGGTTCACGGTTGGAGAGGGGTTTTCTCTGAGGTTATATCCCGCGATCTCCAGACGCGGAGCCAAGGCCCAGGTCAGAAGGTCACGGAACACTGCCCGCCTTATCTCCGGCGCACCTGAAGTCCAATTCACATAATCATCAAAACTGGTGCTGGCCACCACTGTGCCTTCCCCAAAAGGATAATAGAAAAGCTCCGGCATGCCGTTTGCCGAACGGCCCAACAGAACCCTGGAGCTCTCAGGGATGCTGGTGAAGTAGCCGTCAACAGGAATCGAGATCTTTGAGCCTGTAATCCTGGCAAAGACAGGATGCCACCAGTCAATATAGGTGCTGTCATAAAAGCAGCTGATATCATCCTGCCAGCCATAGGCCACAATCTCCTCTCCTCCAGGCAAGGCTTTGAACTCATAGCCATGCTGCTGGCTGGAGATGATGACTGTGTTGCCGCGGAAGACATAATCGCGTAGGATGGCTCTAAACTGCTCGGATTGGTCAAGGCCGTAAAGGCCGCCTGAAGGGATGAAGAGCACAGAGGGCGCTTCTTCCATCTCAAAAGGGCTCTGGTCCGGCTCAATAAAGGAAAAGCGCTTGTTGAGTCTGTCCATATAGGCTCCGGCTTCCTCCCAGAAGCCGTTCTTCAGCACCAGGACTTCAGGATTCTGGCTTTCATATAATCCGTCCACAGGCCTCGGAGTTGCGGAGGAGTAATTGTCATCCATATGGTCATTGTCGGGACGGGTGAGATTTCTTGAAGGAAGACTTTGTGGAGAAGGAAGATTTGGTGGATATGTTTCCTTTCCTTTACATGTATATCTCCATTTGAATTCTCCTTTATCATTTTTTTCCCAACATGTTTCAATCTTATTGCCGTATTTATCCTTAATTATCTCTTCTTCTGCCATTGCGTCAGGATAACAGTCTTTAGTACAAGCATAGGTCACGCATTCCGCGTACCCAGTCGATAGGAGATGAAGCAATTCATGAAATATTTCTGATTCAGGACATCCGCACCGGTCTTCAGGCCAGGGAAGGACGTATAAATTAACATGAAACGCATAGCCGAAAATAGCACCATATTGACTTTCAGCAGAAATGTCCCCACAGGAGCCTGTAGCATGTTTGGGATATAAATAAATGCTGAACTTGTACTGGCGTTTTTTGAGATTTTTACGAATATAACTATGCCTCGCCTCAGGAAGACAATTCCCATTTTTTAGTTTTTCAAGGGCACCGATAAAGGCTTGTGTGAAATCTAAATATTTAGTGTAATAATCTTCTGTGGGGACTAATACATCATTTACATATAGTGCCCGGAAAGTATCGGGCCACTCATAATTCTTTAACTCATCGTTATCGGGATTTTGTGGAACTTGCTCGCTGTTTATAAAAAAAAAGTTGCTTCTCTTCCAGAAATATCTATTAAGCTCGAAGAAGGTCCCCTCGGGGTCTCAATATTAGAAAATGAATTGAGCTGATAGGTGTCCTCATGGCTCCCTAGATTGGAAAGGGAGCTATCTTTTTCAAACAGAGGCTTTTCTACCTTAATATCAAACCAGGTCTTCTTACCTTGCGTAACGATGATGCCTCTGTAAGGTTTAAAATCAGCCCAACACACAATTTTGTATGTTCCTGGAGACAGTCCAACTACAGAATAATGTCCATTATTGTCTGTATATAGTTCGCATATTTCTTTTCCACTATTTTCCTGATAAACAGTCAGCCTTTCTCCTGAGATTGCTTTTCCATCTTTTAATCTAATAACTTTCCCTTCTATCCCTGTGGGGTTGTCTAGGTCTATGATAAATTCGTTTAAAGTCGTTTTTCCCTTTTCAATTCTTATGTTCTCAAATCTTTGCGTTGGATATCCATAAAAAGATTTAACTTCGCAGTTATATAGTCCTGGAGGCACTTTCCCATAAAATTCTGCCTTCTTAAGATCATAAATCAACGGATAACTCTCTTTTTTTTCATTATCTATGACAACGTCAATCATCAAATCTTCTTCGCTTGGAAATGTAAATCTTGTCCCATCTTTCCTCTTGACTATCGCTCTAAACTCGCCGTTCAGATAAGCCTTCCGGTTTACTTGGATATGCTGGCCTTTTCCTAAGAAAAAACTTCTTTTTTCAAGCTCCTCTTCAAGGATATTACCTTCCACTATATCTCCTTGCCTATCGACATAGTATCCCATCCCTGACCAATACTCGACTGCAAACAACAAAGCGTACTGACCCTCTTGAAGCATTTCAAAGCTGTATTTCCCGTTTTCATCTGTCTTGGTCTCCGCAATATGACGGTTAAAAAAGTCCTTAAAAAGAAATACTCTAACATCTCTTAGCCCCTGGCCTGTATCCTCTTTGACCACCCGACCGTATATCTTCCCGTAAACTGTCGCATCAAGAGTTTTTGGGATGAAAAGAATAATCCATGAAGAAATCAACAACGATAATATAATCGTAATCTTTAGCCCTTTCCTTCCCGCAGACATTTTAGCCTCCTCTATGCTTATTTATCTACGGACACCTACTTTGAGATGATTCCCTCCCAGATAAAAAAAGACAAAGTTGAGGAAAACATTTATGAAACAACACTAGGAGAGATTTCCCCTTCATCAGACATTCTCGTTACCCTTTTAATCAACGAATATGAATGATTATATTTTAATTTAGCTACATGTCAATAGGAGCTCGGCATTTGAGAATCAAAGTTATCAGATTTATATCTTTTCAAATAATAAGACGTCACAATCAGAGGTTTTTTCTCACTCGGCAGCAGCTTGGGCGAATGAGGCGTTATTTAATGAACGCACACACATCGTAAATTCATGTTAAGGCCATTATTAAATAGAGGTTTTCAACTTCCACATTCAGATTCACGGTTGGAGAGGGGTTTTCTCTGAGGTTGTATTCAGGAATCTCAAGACGCGGAGCCAAAGCCCAGGTCAGGAGGTCACGGAACACTTCCCGCCTTATCTCCGGCGCACCTGAAGTCCAATTCACATAATCATCAAAACTGGTGCTGGCCACCACTGTGCCTTCTCCAAAAGGATAATAGAAAAGCTCCGGCATGCCGTTTGCCGAACGGCCCAACAGAACCCTGGAGCTCTCAGGGATGCTGGTGAAGTAGCCGTCAACAGGAATCGAGATCTTTGAGCCTGTAATCCTGGCAAAGACAGGATGCCACCAGTCAATATAGGTGCTGTCATAAAAGCAGCTGATATCATCCTGCCAGCCATAGGCCACAATCTCCTCTCCTCCAGGCAAGGCTTTGAACTCATAGCCATGCTGCTGGCTGGAGATGATGACTGTGTTGCCGCGGAAGACATAATCGCGTAGGATGGCTCTAAACTGCTCGGATTGGTCAAGGCCGTAAAGGCCGCCTGAAGGGATGAAGAGCACAGAGGGCACTTCTTCCATCTCAAAAGGGCTCTGGTCTGGCTCAATGTAGGAAAAGCGCTTGTTGAGTTTGTCCATATAGGCCCCGGCTTCCTCCCAGAAGCCATTCTTCAGCACCAGGACTTCAGGATTCTGGCTCTCATACAATCCCTCCACGGGCCTCGGAGTTGCGGAGGAGTAGTTATCGTCCATGTGGTCATTGTCGGGACGGGAGGATTGTTTGGGATCAGGAAGGGGCGGTTTATCAGGGATTTTTTTCCCCGAGCAATCTATTCGCCACTCTATTTCTCCTTTATCATTTTTTTCCCAACAATGTTCGCTACGCCAATCAGATTTATCTCCTATCCATTTTGGTATGTCCGGGGCACAATCAGGATAACAATCCTTTTCACACGCTCTTACTGCACATTCATAGGCATATAGGAATTTGTCATTAATTAAGAGATGCAATAATTCATGAAATATCGTTGGTTCAGGATTACATCCGCAATTTTTTTCGTGCTCCTTGGAGAAAGGCGGGAGAATGTATAAATTAATTTTAAAAGTTACATCTTTTACCTCTGGTTCATAAGGTATTTTTCCACAATCATAATCGACACTTTGGTGTAAATCAACTTTAAAACGTTTATAATCAGTATTTCTTAGGTTCCTAACGAATGCGTCATGGTATTTCTGAGGAAGACAGAACCCATCTAATACCCTGCCCTTTCTTATTGCTCCACGAAAGTATTTGAAAAAGACATTTTCATATTCTGGATAGTTCTCTTTATAGACTTCTTTCCCCTCTATATAGAGTCCTTGGAATATGGGAGGAAATTTATATTTATGTTTTGAATTTGAGGTATTAGCTTCTGACTCGTAAAAAAAAAAGGTCCTCCGGATGCCATGGTTCCCGAAGAGGAAATAGGCAGGATGGATTCAACTTGCTCATATTCTATCTTTATTTCAAACCAGGTCTTTTTCCCTTCGGTTACGATGATGCCTTTAAAGGTCTTATATGGGTAGGTGCAGAATATTCTATACTTCCCAGGAGCTAGTCCAACAACAACATAGTGCCCATTATCGTCAGAGCGCATTGTACATATTTCTTCATTTGTGTTTTCATCATAAACGGCTAGCCAAATTTCGGAAATTGGGCTTCCATCTTCTGAAGATATTACCGTGCCTTCAATGCCAGTCGAATCATTCAAATCAACAGTGAATTCCCTGGTTTCAATCTTTCCTTTCTCAATCCTTATGTCTTTCGCCTTCTGGGTTGGATATCCATCTACATGAACTTCACATCGATATGTTCCAGGGGGCATTTTGAGATAATATTCGCCGGGCCTTGCGGGATTTTGGTGCGGCCCATATCCGTATGGCATCCCAGACTCTCCAATCAATTCAATAAAGAAATCAACATTCGAAGGGCATATAAACTCTGTTCCATAGCTGTTTTTAACAAATACTCGAAGCTCCCCTCCAAGCAAGGCTTTCTTTTCAATTTTGTAATGCTGGCCTTTTTTTACGTTGAAGGCGTTTTCTTTAATGATCTCTGGATCTGCTGATTCATGAATAAAGTAACCGCATTCCCAATCTGCAACAAAAACCAAAGAATATCGGCCCTCTTTAATCCTATCAAAAGCAAACTTCCCATCTTTGTCTGTGTGTATTCTATCAATCTCATAAAAACGATTTTCATAATAGTGATAAAGTAGCACTATGAAATCCTTAAGCCCTTCGCCTGTATCCTCTTTGACCACCCGACCATATATCTTCCCGTAAACTGTCGCATCAAGAGTTTTTGGGATGAAAAGAATAATCCATGAAGAAATCAACAACGATAATATAATCGTAATCTTTAGCCCTTCCCTTCCCGCAGACATTTTAGCCTCCTCTATGCTTATTTATTTAATTTGTTGGCGCCGAGACTGAGAAGATTTCCTCCTGAACATGAAACGCCCTGGTCGGAGAAAGCATCTGGGAAAATATGTTCGGAGAGATTTCTCGGTTTCCCCAACATCAGGCATTCTCATCGCCCTTTTAATCAATGCCTATGAATGATTATATTTTGATTTAGCTCTATGTCAATAGGAATTCAGCCTTTGAGAGTCAAAGTTATGTTTCAGATTTATATTTTTTCCCAAATAATAAAACGTCACAATCAGAGGTTTTTTCTCACTTGGCAGCATATTAATCAAATTAGCCTCTATTTAAGAGCTCTCGGGTATGCTGGTGAAGTAACCGTCAACAGGAATCGAGATCTTTGAGCCTGTAATCCTGGCAAAGACAGGATGCCACCAGTCAATATAGGTGCTGTCATAAAAGCAGCTGATGTCATCCTGCCAGCCATAGGCCACAATCTCCTCTCCTCCAGGCAGAGCTTTAAACTCATAGCCATGCTGCTGGCTGGAGATGATGACTGTGTTGCCGCGGAAGACATAATCGCGTAGGATGGCTCTAAACTGTGAGCCTCTCCCCAAAAACTGGACAAGGCAATAAGGTGCATTTTGACCTGCCATAATTCATTAGGAGGTATGGTAAAATGGTCAACATGCGCAGACATCATGATGGAGCTTTTAAGGCCAAGGTCGCTCTGGAAGCCATTAAGGGGGAAAAGACGATGGCTCAGATCGCCAGCCAGTTTGGGGTCCATCCCAACCAGATTCGCCAGTGGCGCCGCCATCTTCTGGAGATGTTGCCCGGAGTTTTTTCCGACCGGCGCAAGCATGCCGAAAAGAACCGGGATGAGCTGGAGGCTGAGCTTTATCGTCAGATCGGACAGCTCAAGGTTGAAGTGGAATGGCTTAAAAAAAAATCTCAGGAACTCCTGTAGCCAGAAAGAGGGAAAAGATTGAGCCGGAGTATTCGATGATTGCCGTCTCTCGTCAATGCGAACTTTTAGACCTTCGACGGTCATCATTTTATTATCGGTCCCATAGAGATGAAAGCGACAATCAGAGACTGATGAACCTGATAGATGAGCAGTTCACGAGGAGGCCGTTTTACGGAGTGCCGAAGATGACGGCCTGGCTGCGGGCGCAAGGCCATCTGGTCAACCCGAAGAGGGTTAGACGGTTGATGAGGCTGATGGGGCTTGTGGCGATATATCCTCGGCCTCGCACTAGTCTTTCTGGGCCTGACCATAAGATTTATCCCTATCTGTTGAAAGGAGTTACAGTGAAACGGCCTGATCAAGTCTGGGTGGCTGATATCACCTACATTCGTCTGGCGCATGGATTCCTCTATCTGGTTGTGATCATGGACTGGGCGAGCCGATACATCCTCTCCTGGGAACTTTCGATTACACTGGAGAAGGATTTTTGTATCCAAGCTCTAAGGCGAGCGCTGT
>Ga0315296_10003741_pt1 | contig 12620 bp, 15 predicted proteins | sample YL17G14_18_MG_FD_203921 | JGI IMG/M metagenome (GOLD analysis project Ga0315296, IMG submission 203921) | Sediment microbial communities from Yellowstone Lake, YNP, Wyoming, USA - YL17G14_18 | ecosystem: Environmental > Aquatic > Freshwater > Lake > Sediment | place: USA: Wyoming | collected... | reverse complement strand
GACACCGCTTACTTACGTGATCGATGCATTGAGAGAAGCCATGATGGTTCCCAGCATCCTGTTCGCGATAGATCTGGGAGTTCTGTTGGCCTGGACTATCATCCTTCAGGTACTTGCGGTCATTGTGTTGAACAAAAAAACCCAGTCCTAGTCGAACGAACGCACTGGGTTCTGATTCTTCAGAGGCGATGCAGTTGACCATTTATGATGGTCTCTGCGCTCCTTGGTCTTCGCTCTTCCTTAATGAGAGTCTGAGAACGCTCCGGGGTAGACGCCTTTGTGGACAGGTAAGATCTCATTCGGCTGTCATTTTGTAAAGTCGAGTTCCGATCTTCTCTAGAGCTTCCGGCATGCCGGGGAGCTCGGGGTGCTCAACTTCAATTCCGTACTTGTCGGCCCAGAGGATTCTCAGTAATTCTGTTCTATGGGTCAAGTGAAGAGCCTTCCTGATTCTCTGCAAGCGTCCTTGGGGTTTCCCAGTATTCATGAAGAGGTTGTAGCCTGTGCACCGCATCTGGGAAACCAGTGAGTGTTCTCCTGCAAGCCGTGTAAGTCCTCCATCGAATTCTCTTGAGGTTATTCGAGGCCCGTGTTTCGGAATGAAACGGAGCCTGTAAGGTGCGTTTTCACATCCTACGTATAGCGGTCGAAAATCACCCTGCTTGATGCTCGACCTTTCAAGCTCGTCTTGGATTTCAAGCCAAGGTCGACCCTCCGCCCTCAGACGCCTCACCATCTCACACGTCTGTCTGATAGCGAGTGACATCCTTTTTCCTTCCCGAGAATCCTAGATCATTTCTTCGCTCGCGAATAATAACCGCTGCGCCGCCCATGAGTCCTGTCGAGCGTGTCCTAGCTCTCCGAGTTGCAACCGCAAAGGCGGTCTTCCTCCATGGGTAGAGTCTCGTTTCTCAGGTAGGATTCGACAGCATCCAAGACGGTCTCGTTGACTCCGTACCTTACCTCGATCCCCAGCTGCTTGAGGGCCAAGTAGGGGCGCATTCCCATCCCGGTCACAAGCATCAAGCCGACACCACTTTCGGAGAGCGTTCGCACAGGGCTTGTGCAGTCCGAGTGGTTCGCGTTGGACAGTGACTCTACGGTTTTGACCTTACCTTCTTCTAGCGTCACTATCGCGTATGAGTCGCAGCGCCCAAAGTGGGGTGAGACCGACGCATCTAGATTGGCTTGACCGACACATGGGATCGCGATTCTAGTTCTGTCCATGTTTCCAGCCTCGGCCTGCTCCTCCGCCTCTTCTGGTGTATCCTCTGTCTTGTGGGGCTCTGTGGATGTTTGTGCTGGCGCATTTCGGGCATTTGACTGGTCTTGCGGTTCCGTATGGTTCCTTCCACTCATTCTGGCAATCATAGCACTTGAAGAGGCGTGCTCCTTCTCTAACCATATAGCTTCCTCCTTCAATCCTGATGGCCTTGCCGTTGACCAATGCATCCGCGATCCTATTGTGCGCAGACTCGAGTATGCGGTGAAATGTCGGCTGGGACACGTTCATAGCCGCTGCCGCTTTCTCCTGGTCTAGTCCGTCTAGATCCTTCAGCCTGAGCGCCTCGAGTTCGTCCACTGCGAGACTAGTCCTCTCCAGTCCTGTCAAGGGAATCCCTCTCGGCTTGAAGAACGTTACCGATGGCTCGCAGCAAACCCAGCGACACTTCTTCGGCCTGGCCATGATAACGAATAAATATGCATAACCAAATAAGTGTTCCGCAAGAGGCCTAAACGGGGACTCGCATGTCTAGTCGCGAGCTTTGAGGAGGCGCCCTCTCCACATCATGAATGAGAGTGGGTGAAAGAATCATGAACGCTGAGGATGTCAGAACGATCCTACTTCAAAGGGGGATTGCCGTCTCAAGAAGATCCACGTTTATTCTGGTGCTGCTCTCCGTCGCAAAGGTGACTGTCGGCCTCCTGTCTGGAAGCATAGCATTACTTGCCGATGCTACACATACCATTATGGATATTGCAGGATCGGCGATCGTGTGGCTGGGTCTACGATTATCTCTGAGGAAACCCACCGATCGATTCCCTTATGGTTTCTACAAGGCAGAATCCATCTGCACGCTAATCGTCTGCATCATCATGATCTTCACAGGGGCAGAAATCCTCCGGGATTCCATAGAGCGGTTCCACGTTCCTTCTGTGATCTCATTTAGGCCCGTCGTGATTGCCGTTGCTATCGGCTCTGGATTTGTCTCCTACTTTCTAGCTCGATACAAGGAGAAGGCAGGGCGAGAGACAAACTCTCAAGGCTTGAGGGTCGAGAGTAGACACTCCTTCGCCGATGTCCTGAATTCCGGTCTGGTCTGTGGGGGTGTGCTCTTTACCTACCTAAACGTATCTCGGGTGGAGCCGTTGGCGGCAGTCATAATATCCGCTTTCATATTATGGGCGGCGCTCACGTTCGGTAAGGATTCCGTCTTTTCACTCATGGATGTCTCACCCCAGCCGGCGATTAGAAAGGCAATCGAAGACACCATAGTTGGCACTCCCGAGGTGAAGGGTGTTCACGCCCTAAGGGTCAGGAGATCGGGCCCGTTCATTTTCGTGGAAGCACATGTTGAGGTCGACGGAAGAACCAGTGTCGAAAAAGCTCACATGATAGCAGATGAGGTCCAAGATAGAGTCCAAGAGAAATTCAAAGAAGTAGATTCAATGTCGATACACATCGGTATCCATGAAAAACATAGGTAAATCGGATAGTTGTGGCTGGAACTTGTCGAAATGAGAGAGACCCGTCCAGTCATGTCTACAAGAAATGTCGGACTTGTGGGAAGGGTGGTGAGGGAGAAGATGCGTGCCGAAGAGAAGGTTCAGCTTCTAGGGAAAGGGGCGAGAGCAGCCAAGCGCTCTACCTACGTGACGATTATGCTGACCGGCATTAAGGCCGTTGTGGGTTTGCTGTCGGGTAGCATTGCGCTTTTGGCCGATGCTGTACACTCGCTTTCTGATATCTTCACATCTCTGGCCGTATGGCTCGGGATGAAGCTATCCCAGAGGAGACCATCGGAGAGGTTCTCATACGGCTTCTATAGGGTTGAGACCTTAGTCTTCCTGATCGTCTCTATCGTTGTCGCAGTTTCAGGAGTCCAAGTCCTCCTAGCCTCGTTGAATCGAATCCTCAACCCGTCTCCTGTTGCGCTTGCTTCTGCCACTCTCTCGGTGGCAGCTGTTTCAGCGCTGGTCTCATATCTGCTGTATCGATACAAATCGCAGATAGGAGATGCGACGAATTCTCAGGCGCTGCAGGGCGAAGCCAAGCACTCCTTGGTCGATGTCTCATCCTCGGCGCTCGTCTTTGTTGGAATTCTCGTTCACTACTTCGGTTTTCCTTGGGCTGAAGGGATCGCGGGGCTGCTGATAGGTCTCCTGACCATCAGACTCGGCCTCGGGATGGGCAGGGATGCCGTACTTGTTTTGCTGGATGCTTGCTTGAAACCGGAACTCATCTCCCAAATGAAGAAGATCGCAGCCGAAGTCAAGGGAGTCAGAGGCGTTCATGAAATCAAGGTGAGAAGGTCTGGCCCCTTCATCTTTGCAGAGATGCATGTCGAAGTGGGCAGGACGATGCGGATCGACGAGGCTGACGTGATCTCAAGCACCATTGAAGAGAGAATCAGAGACTCGATAGAGGAGGTCGATTCCGTGATGCTTCACGTGGAGCCCTCGAAGATGGATGCATGCAGGATTGCCATAGCTGTGGAGGAGGACAGGGAGCTGGACTCGAGAATATCCCAACACTTTGGGAAGAGTCCCTACTTCATACTCATCGATCTCCACGAGGATGGCACAAGAAGTTGGTTCGTAACAGAGAACCCTGGAGCGAGAATTGAAAGGAAGATGGGGATCGGAGCTGCGCATCTTCTTGCCCAGCATAAGGCAGACGTTCTTGTAGCCAAGGAGGTCGGCGAAGGCCCCTACCACGTACTCAGAGATAGTTCCATCCAGATCTTCGACCTCAATGAGGAATCGAACATCGAACGTGTACTAGACGCATTCTTGAGGAAAGAGTTGAGAAGTCTCGCTCATCCAAAGGAGTTTGGATAACTGGGGAGGGCAGATGCAAAGTGAGTGGAGAGGTTGCATTTCGTCCTGTAGGTGTGGTGAGGACTAAGGCTTCAGATGATGAGATAAGGGAGTGGAGTCGAGAACTTGAGGCAACGATAGAGATCTTTCCGGAGTTCCAAGAGGCACTTGACGGCCTAGAGGGCTTTTCACACATTTTTGTACTGAGTTTCCTGGACAGGTTGAAGCCTGAGCAGATTGGCCCATTGAAGGTTAGACCACGGCGACTAGTGAGGAAGGGCTTCAAGCTCGATGAGCTGCCGCTTGTGGGAGTTTTCGCTCTTGACTCGCCTACCAGACCCAACCCCATTGGATTAAGCCTCGTAAAGCTTCTCCGCAGTGAAGGCAGGAACCTAGTCGTTCTCGGCCTGGACTGTTTCGATGGAACCCCAATCTTGGACATCAAACCCTACAGGGAGGACTACAGAACAGACCAGTACGAACTTGCTGAGTGGTACCGTAGGCTACGCGCTAAGGCGGGTCGGGACATCTAGCTAGCAAATCCTGATCACCATGGCTCTCTTGACGGGGACACGAATACGTTGGTGAAGGCTTCGTCTGGTGCCCTGCATTTGGAACCGGGAGTCAGCACGTGATAGGCAACACGACTGCTAGGAGTTCCAATAGCTGGATTGACAGGGCAGTGAAATCCCTTTATCAGGTCGTGATCCAGCAGCCGAGATCTGAAGCTAAGATATTCTTCCTCTCCTCGTAGGCGCGGCTTCGACATCCAGCACAGACATCATTGATCAGAGACCCGCCCTCTTCACGATAGTGATTCTTCCGATTCGGACGCTCGTGATAGAGATAGACTACATAATGCTTGGTCTCGTGGCATCATATATTGCGCTCCGCGGATTTTTCTACAACCCTGCCATCTCTGCTATGTGGGCTGAAGCTCCCATGATGTGGATACGGGTGAATGTTGTTTTCGACCCCGTGCATTTCATCGCAGGTTCATACTGGTGGGAAAACAGTCTAGCAATTGTAGAACCAATTGCCCGTAAACTACTCGACGTGTTCGACTTTGGATTAGGAAGCCTCCTTCTGAAGCTCGCTGTATCACGTGCCCTTCTCAGACTGCTAAACGCGAATTCATATCCGGTCCGCGTTCACTTGGCATTCAAAAGGCTATTCGTACATCACTGCCAGGTGCGGGAGCCAATGACATACCGGACAGTTAGTTGAGATATACTTGGGCTGGGGTTTTGTAGTTAAGGTTTCTGTGAGGTTTGTTGTTGTAGTATTCTCTGAATTGGTTCAGGTCGTTGAACCGTGGGTAGTATAGCTGGAAGGTTTGGAAGAAGCGTTCGATCTTGCCTTGCGTGGTGGGTTTTCCAATGGAACCCGTGATGTGCTCTATGCCATGTGCTTCTAGGTATAGGGTGAACCTCCTCTTGCCGTTGTTGCTGTAGAATTGGGGTCCGTGGTCGCTGAGCACTTGGCTGGGTGGTCTTCCGTGGCTTAACGCCGAGTCTGTGAGGTTGAGGAGGTTGTCGGTTGTTGCTTCCGTGTAGAGTTCTATGGCGGGAAGGTATCGGCTGCAATCATCCAAGTACGCGATCAGGTACTCGTCGCCGTAGTATTTGATGTCCGTCTGCCATAGGCTGTCTGGATGCGCACGTTGGAAGCGAGTGTAGGTTCGTTGTCTTCTGGGAGTGTATGTATGCATGGGCAGATGGTTCTGTTTGATGATCGTGTGGATGGAGCCGTGGCTGACTTGGACGCCGCGAGCTTTCAGGTAGGCTTCTATGGCTTCGCTGCACCAGCCTTCACGTTGTCTAACCTCTACGACTCTGGCGACGGTTTCTTGTGGCAGTCTATGGATGACGCGTGGTCGTCTAGACTCGTCGACCAGCCCCGCCCATCCTTTCCTCTGGAAGCGGATCCACCAATCATGAACTGTACTCTTGGGCATCATAGCGTGGGCTGAAACATCTCTAATCGACCAACCCTTTAGGAGCCGCCGTATGCACCATCGTCTAAGCTTCTCTACGTCTCTTTCTCCACGCATCCGCCAACACCACATCCCGGACTATCCCATACTGTCCGGAATGTCTTTGGCTTTCGCAAAGTCCCGTGCAGAAGTAGTCAAATGAGGCGTCTGCTCGGGGTGGGCTTGAAGATTCGAAGCTTGAGCCTCGAACCGTCTAGACGGCTCGTAGTTCGGCTTTCTTGATGATTATGTTGCCTCGCTCGTCTTCGATGAATATGACGAGGTCGCCGACTTTCGCCTTGAGCTTCTTGCGGACGTCCTTGGTGAGGGTGATTCGAAAGCCAGGTTGCACGCGACTGTTGCCCACGGTTTGAGTCATGGCCTCCCGAGTAGGTGCGCTCTTGCCAGATCATACTATGTGGTATTCTGGCAAAATGGTAGAGCTTAAATTTGATCGGGTAGGCCTTCCGTTTAGGGTGGCTGAAGGCTTGGGCAAGAACACAAAGCTTGCTTTCATAGTTCTTACATGTAACGAGAATGCGAGCGCGGCCGTTTCTGACGACTCCCTGCAGCAGGAACTTGAGCGGACGATAAGGAAAACTCGAACGATTGACGGCAAGTGGACGATTGAGAAGGTCACCGTACTCGAAGACCCCTAATTGCGAGCGCACGAGGCGAGAAGATGAAGAAGGATTGAGGTAGGCTTCATCGCGTTAGACTGGCTCTGGCTTTGCTCGGCTTGGTTTATCTCACATTCTTTGCCTTGTTCGTTGAGAGAGGTTTCGGATACGTTTCGACCCTGCTTGTCTTCAGCTTGCTCCTCGGCGTGTTCGCCTTTGTCTTTCTAAAGGTCAAAGCGAAGTACTCACAGGGGCGAAAGCGTGAGAACGCACAAGCTAGTTGAATGCGAGCGCATGGGGAAGGTCACCAGCTATTGTGACACGGCTTCTCTGTCATTTTGTGTGTTCGCGTAGCTGTTGAGTTCGACTCCCATTTGCGAAGCCTTTCATGGGCGATGGGGGCATTGCTCAGTGAGAAGTCACGCAGAGACGATCCCCCCCGACAAACCTGTAGCACGCTCTTGACGCTATTGTCGACATGACGAGCAATTCTCCTAGGTGAGAGTCGTCCTTACACAATGCTGTGATGGTCTTTGACGAAAGCCCTTTCTCTTGCCGAGCATTGTGGATTCATCAACTAACCTCAGGCTTAGATTGAGAACCTTGCCGCACATGAACGACTTCCAGGAGAGCAGATTGAGATCTCATCTGCTCAACGTTTGCAAAAGTGTGAAGGTCAGCTTAGCAATCGTGAGGGAGAGTCAAGCTTGGAAACCTGTCTATTTCTTGGCTGAATACGACTATCTCCCGCCAGAAGGTTCTTTCAAGATACTGCTTCACACCTCCCAATTTCGCATCATATCAGGTAGAATTCAGATGATACAATGGCAAGGTTTCGAGGAACAGGTGCGCAATGGCGGCAAGCTTACCGTCTCGCTCGAAGGAGGAGAAACCCTAGCGATCGCCTTTGCTGCTTGGGATGCACGAAAACCTGTCTTATCACTGGCTTGGAGTCGCGGCAAGCATGGAATCGCAGTTGGCCCCATCTTCGAACCGATTTCTTCGGAGGTCCGAACGAAATTGAGGGCAGTCTCTGGGAGGTCATGCAGAACGCTGTGGCCACATATGAGGTCCCCTATCCCACCGTTTCTGAAGCCGTAAGCGACATTCTGAAAATCAAGGAAGAGAGGCTCGAATTCAAGACAAGTCACAAAGTTCACGGCTCTGTTCTTATTCCTCTCTTCGCTTCTTTCGACTCTGCAGACTACGTCAGAGAAAACCAGAAAGTCGTTCTCGCAGCCAGCGTAGGCTACTATTCGGAGTTGAACTACGAAAGCCTTCATGTCAGTGCAAGGATTGGAAGACGGGACGAAACGGTTGAGAGACTATCGAAAAGTGGGCTGCCGAAAGCAGCTGTCCGTGCGCTCGGAGGAGCCGTATGCAGGTCAGAATGGCGGTCAAATGTCGAGACACCCGCGAATTCCATTCGTCACACAACCTTCTACCTTCTGTATGAGGACCTACAGGATTTTCCACTCTTGGCAGACGAGCTCCACCTACGGGCGGTTTCTGTCCTTACACCAAAGTCGGAGATTGAGAGATTGATGACAGAAAGAACGGGTAGGAGAGAGCAGGACTATCTCCTGAAGATTGAGAAGAGACTGTTTGATGCGAAGGGCGTGGAGTTCGAGGAAGGGGTCTTCAAATTGCTGTGTCGCATGGGATTCGATGTTGCTTGGGAGAACAGAAACCCCCCTTTCGATATTCTGGCCGCGAGTCCGAATGGGTGCCTGGTTGTGGAATGCACTTGGGATACTCCATCAGTAGCCATGGCACGAGAACTCATAGACCAAGCTCAATCTTGCAGGAGTACGGAAAATCCTCTTGTTCTCCCAGTCCTAGCTACTAATCGCACGTCTTGGAGCGACCTCGACAAGGATCTGCTGAACATGGAACTAAGAGGCGAAGTCTATTTCATGACAAGAGATCGCCTCATGCAAGCATTAGAGAAGCTCGAGGTTGAATCTGCGTCGAGGACGGCAACATATCTGGGTCTGTTCAAATGGTGACCCACAGCGATGTTAACAACACGGCGTGACACAGTAGCTCTGTCATTTGGCCGCCTTCGAGACTTGTTGAGTTCAAACCTTCCTGCAGCGAGCTTTTCCTAACGGGTAGGGGGGACCATTTGCCACGTTGCACTCCTTCTCTGCAACCAGTGAAGCCCTGAATTTGCTCACGCTCGACCTGACACACCCGCTCTGCAATACGAAAGTTCCGACTCTTCTAGGAAAACACTGGTCTATGCTTGTGCAGTCAAGTAGATTTTTCCTTGTTCACGTTCTCGTTCTATGCATAGGTCGTAGTTGGCTCCATCCCTAAGCCACTGCTCCACCTTCTCCACATCTTTAACGTTCACTCGTACTCCGAAAGCAATCCCGCGCACTATCCACTTTGTCTTCCATTTTTCAATAAGCTCAAGAATCGCTTCAGGGCGCATTACGCGGTATGGGTCGTAGTAGAGGTCAATGTCTCTTATTCCCTCGTTCTCGCCCTTTTCCGTCACAGCTTTCCTGCTGGCCGCCTCAAGAAACAGTCTCTCTCCCCCGTCCCAGTAAAGGTCTGCTATGACGAATACACAATGGCAACAGTCTTTGCTCATGTCAACGGTCAGGACAATCTCCGAATCGTTAGCTATCCGCTTCACAGTCAACACTCCTGTGCTGCGGACGAGAAAGTAGAGCTTGCTATGATGATTGGAGGGATAAACATTCTGTCAAGTGAGGCTCTGTTAACTTGTCGGCTCCCGTTATTCTCCTCCCAGCCTTTTCTTTCACTCATGTCTCAAGCTTAACCCCCTGCAAGTCGTACCGATTAGTCGTGCGAGCCTTCAAGTCTGTCTGGCAACGTTATGCGCCTACGCCTGAGACTTCTTGGTTGCTTGAGCAGTTCCGTCAGATGCTGAACGATTGCATCCGCATCGGACTCGCCGAGAACGTGACCAGTCTGAAGTCACTATCGTTGAAGGCGTACAGGCAACTCAGCCGCTACGACGTGGCAAGCTACTATAAGCTCTGTGCAATCAGCGCAGCCACAGGCATCTTGCGCAACTATCGGAAAGCGAAGCGGAAGAACCTACACGTGAGGGAGCCATATGCGCGGCGTCCACGTTTGACCACATGCTACGGCTTCAAGGTTCGAGACGGAGAACTGTCACTGCCAATTCATGCGAGGGAGCATATTCGGATCCCTCTGAATCAACATATCCAAGCAACGATCAACGGCTTCGCAGTCCGATCGGTGACACTCACGGAGGACAGGCTATCCTTAGCGTACTCGAATGAGGTTCAACAGCTCCGGCCACGCAGCTTCATCAGCATTGACCGGAACCTTGACAATGTCACGGTTGCCGCAACTGATGGAACTGTTCATCGGCATGATCTCTCCGAATCCACACGAGTGAAAGCCACGTATCTTGGTGTGCGATCACATTTCAAGCGCAACGATCTTCGCATCCGCCGCCAAGTCAGTGGCAAATATGGTCGCAAGCAACGTGAGAAGGTTCAGCAGATTCTCCATCATGCGTCCAAGTCTGTTGTGGAGGAAGCGAAGGCGAAGCAGTATGGCATTAGGATGGAGAAGCTCACTGGCATTCGTAAGCTCTATCGTCGTGGGAACTGGCAGGGGCGTTGGTATCGTGGACGCATGAACTCATGGTCGTATGCCGAGTTGCAGCGGCAGATTGAGTACAAAGCTAGGTGGGAAGGTTTGCCAGTCATCTACGTGCATCCGCATGGGACAAGTAGCAGGTGTTCGATATGTGGGCAGAAGATGAAGCCCGAAGAGAACCGAACGCTACGGTGCCCCAGCTGCGGATACGTGGTAGACCGCGATGTGAACGCAGCCAAGAATATCTTGGCGAGAGCCCTGAGGTTCGGGGCAGTCGGCCTCACAAGTGAAGCAATGGTGGCGGAACCCGCAAGCGTGCGGCAATCCGCAAAGTCGATGCGAGGCAGTTAACCATGTCAGCCATGAGCCGACAAGTTAACATCCATGAAAATTCTCTCGGGGATGCGTGGCCTTCCCTGTGGTGACCTATGCTGCCTGTAAACCTGTTTCTGCTAGGTTGTTCATGCGCTTAAGTTTTCTCTCGACGAGCTGCAGGTTTTGGCCTCGGTAGGGTTCACGTCTGGTGAGCATGAACCAGATTACGACAAGCATCTCCTTCGCCACAGCCACGATGGCTTTCTGTTGTCCTCTCCGCTTCGCGACTCGTTCATAGTAGGCTTTGAATCGTGGGTCATGTTGCCGTGCATGCTGGGCGGCTTGGACTAGGATCCAACGTAGCCATTTGGAGCCTTGCTTCGTGATGCCTCCTCGTCTCTCGTACTCGCCTGATTGATGTTGGCTTGGTGCAAGGCCTGCGTAGGCGACTAGTTTCCATTGGGTTGGGAACCGTTTCACGTCGCCTATCTCGCTGGCTATCACCATCGCAGAGTAGAAGTCTATGCCGGGCATTGTGATGAGTATTCGAATGTCTTCCTCGTTGCAGGCTGTTTTGGCAATCTCAACGGTTACGGTTTTGATCTGTTCATCCAGGGCTTTGAGGAGAGCTAGGTTGCTGTTGAGGACTGTTTGGTCTACGCCTTGCAGTTGGAGGCTCTCCAACCATTGTAGGCCTTGTTTACCGTAGAGGTCTGAGTAGTTGTGGTGGAGTTCATGTTTGGCTAGGATGGCGTGGATTCTGTTTCTTATCTCGGTTCGTGTCTTGACGAGTCCGGCACGGTGTCGGACTAGGATGCGGTTTTCTCTCTTCGCTTTTGGTGGGACGTAGGATTCGAACACTAGGTTTCCCTGCAGGAGTGTGGCTAGGGTTCTAGCATCAAGCTTGTCAGATTTGATTTTGGCTTCAGCTATGAGCTTCGTCTTACGTGGATTGGCTAGGAGAGTGTCGATGGAGTGGTCCTCTAGCATGTCGTGTATACGAATCCAATAGTTGCCTGTGGATTCTAGGACGGCTCTCGCTTCATCGCCGTGGATTGTGATGTGCTCTAGGAGTTCCTGTACGCCTTGGCCTGTGTTCTCGAACCTTAATTCGTCTAGGAGTCTTCCGTCATCCGCTTTCAATGCGGCTTGGCAGAAGCGTTTACCCACATCTATTCCAACGTTGATCAGTTCACATTCCTCCTTTCGAGTTGTTGGCTTACAGGCGGCAGGCATCCATCCACTCTCCACGGGAGTAGTTGGGTTAGCCGCTCAGGGATCGGCCTAGTCAGAACCCCACCCTCAACGCGGGGTAGTTAACTTCCAGGCCTAAGCCAACGCATCCAAGAGAGCAGCTCACAACAAGAGAATTTTCATACCGTCAGAACCTCAAGTGATCAATTATGCTGTTTGGTTTGTCCCTAACGGACGGGAAAGGCAGAAGAGGGGTTTGTTTGTCGGGTAGCGACATAATCTAATCAGAAGTTTCAAATGTGATCGGCTGCCTATAGTGGAGTCTAGCTTCTTGGGGTGGCTGTATGCAAGACCAAGGCCGAAGCAAAGGCCAAGGCAAGGCCCAAGGCGAAGGCCAAGATGAAAGCTAAGATTTTCGCGGGTTAACCGTGAAGTGCGGGGGGTGGGATTCGCGCACCAGTTTACCAGTATCACTTACCCCATTGATGACAAACTGTTGCAGTGCTCGACAACGTAACTGAGGTTCAAATTTGGGCGCCCACACCAGCACACACACCGAACGCACGCACAGTTCGACCCTACCATCTTCTAGAATATCCGACTCGCATCAAGTAGGGTGTCAGAAATGAGGTTATGCCCACTGCCACACCAATAGACGGGAGTAGGAAGCTGCTGACAATATTGAGATCTTGCCCTCCTTTGACGACTATGAAGGCAAACTCTCCTATCTGCGACATACCCAGCGAAACCTTGACGGAAACATCCCTACTATAGCCGAAGGATCTGGTGCCGAACCCAACCCCGAGCAGTTTCGCCACGATTATTCCCACGGATATAATGATCCCGGGTACAATGAAAGCCTGAAA
>Ga0315296_10003740_pt1 | contig 12622 bp, 6 predicted proteins | sample YL17G14_18_MG_FD_203921 | JGI IMG/M metagenome (GOLD analysis project Ga0315296, IMG submission 203921) | Sediment microbial communities from Yellowstone Lake, YNP, Wyoming, USA - YL17G14_18 | ecosystem: Environmental > Aquatic > Freshwater > Lake > Sediment | place: USA: Wyoming | collected... | reverse complement strand
ACTATTGCCGAAGTCGGAGATGTAAATGTTCCCGTTCGCGTCCACAGCTAGGCCGAGGGGCACGAATAGTGAAGCGCCGGTGGCCGGCCCGCCATCGCCGGTAAACCCTTCGAGACCGTTTCCCGCCACTACTGTGAGAGTCCCGCTCGGATAGACCTTTGCGACAAGGATGTTGTCCCTGTCCGCGAGATAGAAGTTGCCGGCCGCGTCCACTGCGACCGCCCTGACCTCGCCCAACGGCGCAGCCGTCGCCGGCTTGCCGTCGCCGGGGAAGATCCAGGTGCCACCGGCCACCGTGTTGATCACTTGAGCAAGGCAGGGAAGCGCGAGGAGCGATGAGAGGACACCAATAGCCAATCCTGAGCGCACGAACCCGGGAATCATGTGCGCATTATAAAGAGAATCAGAGAGGCCGGAGTCAAGAATAAGAAAGCGTCGTCGCGCCAGCCGGACCGTCGGCTTCGCGGAAACGCGATTTCAAGAGGCGTCGCGTCACTTGGCCTTGTGGTCTTGCACCGACTCGCGCTCCACCAGTTCGACGCCGAAGACCCGCTGCTCCGGCACCGAGCCGGCGCGCTTCTCGGCCAGCCGGATCAGGATCTCCACGGCGGCGGCGCCGATCTCGTACTTGGGCTGATGAATGGTGGTGAGGGGCGGGTGCGCGATCCCGGAGAACTCGATGTTGTCGAATCCCATCACCGACAGGTCCTGGGGCACGCGCAGGCCGCGCTCCGCCGCCGCCCGCATCACCCCGAAGGCCATCACATCGTTGGCGGCGAAGACCGCGGTCACTTGGGGATGCTGCTCCAGCAGCTTCCCGGCCAGCTCGCAGCCGCCCTGGAAGGTGTGGAAGCCATACAGCACCACAGCGTCGGGAACGGCGTTGAGGAAGCCGCGGGCGCGGTCCGTCAGGTTACCATGGCCGCGGGGGCCGGTCAGGTGCGCGATGCGCGCGTGCCCCTTGGCTTTCAGATAGCTGCCCGCCAACTGGCCGCCCAGGTAGTTGTCGGCGCACACCGTGGAGAAGGCGTGCGCGCCGGCGGCGCGATTCAGCAGCACGATGGGCACTCCGAAGGCGGCCAGGGCCTCCTGCTGCGTCTTGCGCAGCGCCGCGACCGAGTTCATGAGCACGCCGTCCACGCGCTTCTCGGCCAGCGAGCGGATGTAGCACATTTGCTTGGCCTGGTCCAGGTCGCTGTTGCACAGCACCAAATCGCAACCGTGGGCGCGGGCGGCGTCCTCGGCGCCCCGCGCCACCTCGGCGAAGAAAGGGTTGCGCACGTCGCTCACGATCAGCCCCAGGGTGTGGGAGCGGCCGGTGACCAGGCCGCGGGCGATGCGGTTGGGCCGGTAGTGGAGCCGTTCGGCCACCTCCAGCACGCGTTTGCGGGTCTGCTGGTGCACTCCGTAGCTGCCGCTGAGGGAGCGGGAGACGGTGGAGAGATTGAAGCCGGCCTCGCGGGCCACGTCCTTGAGAGTCACCGACATGTTCGCAATCGTTTCCTAATTCCCGGCTACTGTACCCCAAAGCTCAAGCTCGACAAGCGCAGGGACGGGCACTATACTCCGGCAATCGTTTGCAAGAATGCGCGGGACTTCTGCGACACTCCGGACCGTTCGCGGGGCACCATCCGCCGGCCGCCCAGGCTATGGCCGGCAAGATGCTCCCGGACGGAGCAGGGCATCGTTTCGCGGACTCCTGGCAAGGAGGAACTCTCTTATGTTTTGCAGGTGGACGCTTCCCGTTGTGTTTTGCCTGGCTCTGGCCGCGGTTGGCGCGGCTCAGGACCCGCGCGGCAATATAGCAGGCACCGTGATGGACGCTTCCGGAGCGGTGGTTCCCGGCGCCGAAATTCGCGCCACTAGAATCGATACGGGGGTTGAGGCCCGCGGGGTGACAAACGACGCGGGGAAATTCAGCCTCCGCTTTTTGCTTCCCGGGACCTATCGGCTGGTCGCGGGGAAGCCCGGATTCAAAACCTCCTCGCGGGACAACATCCAGTTGCGTGTTGATGACACTCTCGACATCACCATCCGTCTCGAGGTCGGCAGCATTGCCGAGACCGTGAATGTGGAAGCAGGCACGCCGCTGCTGGAGACGGCCAGCAGCACGATTGGGCAGGTGGTGGACGGCCGCCGGATGCTGGAGCTTCCGCAGAAGGGCGGGAATCCGCTGGAGCTGGGGCGCCTAGCCCCCGGCGTCGTCAACATGACCAACCTCCGGACCATGAAAACCTCCTCTCCGGATGGCACCTCGACCTTATGTGCCGATGGCACGGGCCAGTACACGGCGCTATACAACATCGACGGTGTCAGCGACACCACCAACGACCGCGGCCGGGGCTACGCCCGAGTGGCCTTCATTCCGCCCTCCGCCGCGATCACCGAGTTCAAAATGGAGTCCACTCCGTACGATGCCAGCGCGGGGCACGTTTTCGGCCCGGTGATCAACATGAGCACCAGGGGCGGCACCAACAAACTCCACGGGTCGTTGTATTACTGGGCAAAGAACAGCGCCTTCGACGCTTCGAACTTCTTCGACAACAAGGCCGGCATTGCCAAGCCCGTGTCGCAGGATCATCGCTACGGAGTGTCTGCCGGCGGGCCGGTGGTTCTGCCCCGGCTCTACAACGGTCACAACAAGACCTTCTTTTTCTATTCCTGGGAACAAAACCGGTGGTCTTCGCCAGCCAATACCAATCAGTTTGCCACGGTTCCGACCGCGGCGGAGCGCGCCGGCGATTTTTCGGCTTTGCTCCGCGTCGGAAACCAGTATCAAATCTATAATCCCTTCACCACCCGGGCCACCGGGACCGGGCGATTTCAGCGCGATCCGTTCGCGGGCAACGTCATTCCCAGGAATTTGCTCAGCACCCCGGGTGCGAACCTGGCCGCGCTCTGGCCGCTGCCGAACCAGCCTGGAACCGCGGACGGCCAGAACAACTACTTCTACCCCGATGTCCGGAAGCAAAGTTACGATTCGCACATGGTGCGGATGGACCAGGCCTTCAGCCCCAGTAACCGGCTGTTCTTTCGGCTGAATCACTATACGTTCACGGTTCCGAAAGACTCGCTTGGGGTCCCGGCCACCAAGGAGATCTTCACCCAGATCAACCGGGGAGCCGCGCTGGACGACGTCATCGTGCTGGGTCCCAGCCTGGTGCTGAATCTCCGCTATGGCGTGACCAGCGCCGACTATCCGGAACGGCGGGTGACACAGGGAACCGACCTGGCGGCCATGGGATTCTCGCCGTCGCTCACCAAGCTGATCGATCCCAAGGAGGCCGCGGTGCCGCGGGTCAAGGCCAGCGGTTTCGCGACGCTCTCCAACTGGTCGGACGGGGACGGCACCAACAATGGGTTGACCCACAGTTGGTTCGCCGACCTGACGAAGCTCAAGGGATCCCACACCTTCCGGTTTGGCGCCGACATCCGGCTGCTGAGAGCTTTCGGGGATCGTCACCCGGCCGTAATATCGCCGGACTTCAGCTTTTCCAACACCTATATGAAAGGCCCGCTGGACAACGCGACGGCCGCGCCCATCGGGCAGGAACTTGCGGCCATGCTGGCGGGCATCCCCGGCGGCAACATGACCACCGCCACCAGCTATGCGGTGCAGGACAAGTATTTCGGAATCTACCTGCAGGACGATTTCAAGGTCACCCCCAAGCTGATGCTCAACCTGGGACTGCGCTACGAGATGAGCTGGCCTCCCACGGAGCGCTTCAACCGCTTAGTGGCCGGGTACGATTTTTCCAGCCCCAGCCCCCTCGAGGCCCAGGCCAAGCTGAATTACGCCAAGAGCCCGATCCCGGAACTTCCTGCCGCGGCCTTCTCGGCTCGCGGCGGGTTGACCTGGGTCGGCCAAAACGCCCGCAGCCCCTACAAAGGGAACAGGGGCGAACTCTTGCCGAGGGTCGGCCTGGCCTATCGCTTCGCTCCCAACACCGTTCTGAGAACCGGGTACGGCATTTACTTCGACACCCTGGGCGTCGATCGATTGATTCCGATTCAGGTCGGCTTTGCGCAATCGACCCCCATCCAGGCGACGCAGGACAGCGGAGTCAGTTACATCGCCTCCGTCGCCAATCCCTTCCCCAACGGCTTGTTGCCGCCGCTGGGTGCGGGCGGCGGGCTGGCCACCAATCTGGGACAGGCGGTTTCGTTCTTCGACCCCAACATGAAGCCCGCCTATTCGCAGCGGTGGTCGTTCGGGCTGCAACGCGTCCTTCCGGGGCAGTTCTTACTGGATGTGAGTTACGTCGCGAATCGCAGCACGCATCTGGGAGTCACCCGCCAGATCAACAGCACGCCGGCGCAATTCCTGAGCACCCTGCCCACGCGCGACCAGAAGACGATCGACTCCCTGACCCAGTCGTTCCCCAATCCCCTTTACGGGCTGAACTCCGTTTACTCATCCAACATGTCACGAGCCAATCTCCTGCGGCCGTATCCGCAGTTTGGCGATATTTCGGTCTCACAGCCGGTTGGGTATGCCTGGTATCACTCCTTGCAGGTACGCGGCGAGAAGCGGTTCTCGCAAGGATATACATTGCAGGTGGCCTACACGCTCTCGAAGTTCATGCAGGCCACCGAATTCCTGAACCCGACCGATCCCACTCCGTACCGAGTCATCTCCGATATGGACAGGCCGCACGTATTCACGCTCAGCGGTTTGTGGGAACTTCCTTTCGGCCGCGGCCGCCGGTTCGGAGTCAAGCTGCCCTCCCCCGCCAACTTCGTGCTTGGAGGCTGGCAGCTCGATGCCGCCGTGATTCGCCAGGCCGGCTCGCCGCTGGGCTTTGGCAACGCCATTTTCAACGGCGACCTCCACAACATACCACTGCCCAAAGATCAGAGGAGCGCGGACCACTGGTTCAATGTCAACGCGGGGTTCGAGAAGAACTCCAAGCTGGTGTTGGCCAACAACCTGCAAGCTTTCCCGTTGCGCTTCACTGGTGTTCGCGCCGACGGGCAGGCCACCTGGAACTTTTCGCTCATTAAGAATTTCCGCGTTGGCGAGCGCCTGAATACCCAGTTCCGCGTGGAGGCATTCAATGCCTGGAACCACGCCAGCCTCGACACTCCAAACACGACACCGACGAGCACGGCCTTCGGCACCATTACCAACACGATTTCCGAACCCAGGGGATTCCAGTTCGCGCTGAAGTTCACCTTCTAGCGCCGTGACCGCTTGATCGCGTATCTTTGCTGCGGTCGGCTAATGTAGCGCCGGGCCTTGCGCCCGGCATTCGGGGGACGAGCCCCGGCGCTACATCCGAGAGCCTTCTCTCAGCAGGCGGATTTCGTCGCGCAGGGCAGCCACTTCCCCCGTAAGCTGTCTGAGCAGTTCCTCCTCTTCCTGTTCGATGAACCAGGAGGCGAAGCAGGCCGTCAGCACGGCAAACAAGCCCATCCCGGCCCGATTCGTTTCTCGGTCTGCATCGTTTGACCTTCTATTCGCCCCCGGCAAGCGCCTTCAGGGCCTCGAGGTCGGGAATGAGGAGGGCGCGGCCGCGCCGTTCCAGCAGCCCCGAGCTCTCAAATTGGCCCAGCGTGCGGGAGACCAGTTCGCGCACCGTGCCGATGCGCGACGCGATCTCCTGGTTGGTCAGCGATAGCGTGACCTCCACGCCGGCTCCCGTCTCCTTGCCCGAGGACGATGCCTGCTCGACCAGCAACGCGGCCAGGCGGTGGCGCACGGTGCGGAACGACAGTTCCTCGATGATGGCCACGAGCTGCCGCAGCCGCCTGCCCACCGCCGCCAGCACCTGCAACGGCACTTCGGGATGCTCGCGGCACAGCGCCTCGAAGTCCTGCCGGCTGAGGAACAGCAGATCGGAATCTTCCACGGCGGAAACGGAAGCAGGGTAGGGGCCGCCGTCGAACAGCGGGATCTCGGCCACCGTATTGCCGGCCCGCTCGATGGCCAGCACCTGCTCGCGGCCCTGCGGCGAGGATTTGTAAATGCGCACCGCGCCACGAGCCACCACGTAAAGGCCCTGCGCCGGCTGTCCCTCCTCGAACACCACCTGGTCGCGCGCGAAGCGCCGTGCCGCCAGCCGCCCATCCAGGGCGCGCAACTGGGCTGCGGACAACCCGGCGAAGATCGGGACGCGGCCCAGCACCTGCAATCTCTCTTCGGAACTCAGCATCGCTCATTCCAGGCGCGGCGGCCCGCAGCGCCAGCATAACGCAAGCGGGACTGAAGTGAAAAATGTTGTGCCGCCGGCGGCGCGACAACCGGCCGGCCGATTCCCGCGTTGGCCTGAAAATGTTAGAAACACGCGCCGAAATTCCTGTTCTATCGCGCCCTGCTGCATCATGGAGCATACGCCCGAAAACCGCGCCTGGCGCGGCTTTCGGCAGACGCTCCAGCTCCCGTGGGCGCCGCTGCCGGGGTCTGCCGCTGGGCGGCGAAAGCGGTGCTGAAATGCGAGGCAGTGTTCCTTGTATGTGGTTGAAAAGAAAAGAAATTGACTTCTTGACCGCTTTCCGCGCCCGGGAGTACAAACGTTGCCGGGTTCCGAGAGATCTGGAAGGCGAATCAAGCATTTCGCCGAAGGTTGCGGATCCCGGATAGCCGGTTTCAGCCGCAAGGCCGAGGCCGGAAGGACCTGAAAGGAACCTGCTGACGACCGGCTCACATACCAATGAGGGCCGGCAGGAAGCCAGGGGGAATTTCAGCCGGCCGGTTGGAGCGCTCGCAAGGGTGACCCCAGCCGGAAAAACCCAGGGAGGAGCCGGACGGGCGGCGGCGTTTGCCGGAAGGCAGCGCCGACGAAGTTCCGGGCAGGAAGCGCAGGCTGGTTCAGGGCCGCAAGTCCTGGATCGGAACTGCGGGGACGGCCCGGGCACCGAACCCCGCCGAAAGGCGAGGGGCAGGGACAGCCGGCGAAACCGCTGGGCGCCTCTATGTTGATCGGCCGATCAGCATGGGGGTCGGACGGAAGGACTCTTGGCCGCCAATCCGGGGGGCTGGAGAAGCTCGTCGGAGCGGATCGGCGGGAGAAGATCCGGCGGCAACCCGTCAGGGCCGCAAGGTTCTGGTGGCGCGCTGTCGGGGATACTGCGGACGGCAACCCTGGTTCTGATGCTCATTGCGGTCCTTGTGGCCGGGTGAGCCGAGCGTCGACGGCGATTGGGAGCGGGGGAGAACGGACGCGGAACTTCAGGCGCCTATCCCGGGAGAACCGGGGTTGGAATTCCGGGAGATCGAGGATCGAGGCGGAAGAGGAGGTTCGCACGAGAGGTCACTCGGAACCCTTTTTTTTCGGCTGACAGCTGACGGCCACCTGCAACCTGCCACTTGGTGCTGTTTTTTTTCCACTTTTTTTCCACAGCATTTCCTCAGGCTTTGAACGGGGCGATTTTTGCCCCGGCGCGCAAAAATAGGCGCAATATTCGCGTTTCCCTGTTACACGTTCGAGTGCTTTTGTTTTATCGCATTGTGCCCCGTGATGCAGCAGGGGAGTAAAAGCCGCACGTGTCGGCGCTTTCGAAGGATGTGGAAATTTCGCCTGCCGTGTTGTGCGATGCATGCCCGCGGCCCTGAGAAAGGCCCCGGCCGTCGAGCCATGAGTATTTTTTATTCGTTGAAAATAAACCAAATAAAGTTCTTGACGCACTAACTTCAGCGGGAGTACAAACATTGCCGGGTTCCGAGAGATCTGGAAGGCGAATCAAGGATTTCGCCGAAGGTTGCGGATCCCGGATAGCCGTCCCGGCTTGCCGGGACGGAAGGACCTGAAAGGAACCTGCTGAGGACCGGCCCGCATGTAAATGAGGGCCGGCAGGAAGCCAGGGGGAATTTCAGCCGGCCGGTTGGAGCGCCCGCAAGGGTGACCCCAGCCGGAAAAACCCAGGGGGGAGCCGGACAGGCGGCGGCGATTGCCGGAAGGCGGCGCCGACGAAGTTCCGGGCAGGAAGCGCAGGCTGGTTCGGGATGCAAGTCCTGGATCGGAACTGCGGGGACGGCCCGGGCACCGAACCCCGCCGGAAGGCGAGGGGCAGGGATGGCCGGGGAAACCGCTGGGCGCCTGAATGCTGATCGAAAGACCGGCAGGAGGGTCGGACGGGAGGACCCGTGGCCGCCAATCCGGGGGGCTGGAGAAGCTCGTCGGAGCGGATCGGCGGGAGAAGATCCGGCGGCAACCCGTCAGGGCCGCAAGGTTCTGGTGGCGCGCTGTCGGGGATACTGCGGACGGCAACCCTGATCCTGATGCTCATTGCGGTCCTTGCGGCCGGGTGAGTCGAGCGTCGACGGCGATTGGGAGCGGGGAAGAACGGACGCGGAACTTCAGGCGCCTATCCCGGGAGAACCGGGGTTGGAATTCCGGGAGATCGAGGACCGAGGCGGAAGAGGAGGTTCGCACGAGAGGTCACTCGGAACCTATTTTTTTCGGCTGACGGCTTTCGGCTGACGGCCACCTGCCACCTCCCACCTGGAACCTGCCACCTATCTGAAGCGGGCGGCGATGCGCTGCCAGAAGCCGGGCGGCGCCTGCTCAATCTGCGGTTCCCCATCGAACAAGCGGTTTTCGACTGCGTAGGTTGGGTTTTCCCTGAAGATGCGGTCTGCGAGCAATGGGCCGTATTCTCTGGCGACCAGTTCGTACGCCTTCTTCAACCGCGGCGGGCGCGTGGTGGCGTTGTGAGCGTCGGTAGCGACGAAATGCACCAGTTGCCGTTCCAGCAGCCAGCGGCAGAACCGAGCCGCGCGGCGGCCGAAATCCCCCAGCAGCGATCCGGCTGTGATCTGCACCAGCGAGCCGGCCTGGACCCAGTCGATGATCTCCGCGCGTGAACTCTGCAGCCAAGCATTTCGCTCCGGGTGAGTGACCACCGGGACCATGCCGCGCGAGCAAAACTGGAAAAACACCTGGGCGATATTGGGCGGGATCGACAGATCGGCGAATTCTACAAGCAGGTAGCTGCCGTGGTTAACCGTGTGGCGGCGCGGTTCATTCAGCGCGCTCTGAACATTCTCGTAGGAGAGGTGAAAATCGCAGCCCGGGTACAGCCGCGGTGTCCCGCCGGTCTTCTGCTGAACTTCATCAATCGCCCGCTCGACCAGCTCCGGATCGAAGGCGTACTGATCGTTGGCGTGCATGGCGCAGACGATGGCTTCGATGCCGTCGTCGGCCGCCACCCGGCACATCTCGAGCGAAGTCTCCAGGTCGTCGGCGCCGTCGTCCAGGCCCGGCAGGATGTGGCAATGAATATCGACCATCCGTTTTAACTATAGCTTCAGAGCCGCCCAGCGTCCAACGGCCCACCCGGCCAGGCCGTTGCCAGGGCGGGGCCGGGCGCCGGCGCCTTTGTTTCCGGGGATCCTCGAGGTTCGGCGCCGTTCCGCTACGGCCGCTTCACTGCTTCCATGCCGGCGCGGGCACGGGCATTCTGTGGTTCCCGTGCCAGCGCCCGGATGAACCAGCGCCGCGCTCCCTGACGATCGCCGCGGGCCAGACACACTTCGCCGATGCGGGCCTGCACCTCGGGATTATCGGGGCTGAGGCGTTCGGCCTCGGCCAGCTCGGCCAGCGCCGGGTCCCACTGCCCGCGCATGGCATAGGCCAGGCCCAGGTTGGCGCGCGCCTGCCAGAACCCCGGCTGCCGGGCCAGCGCGGCCCGCAACTCCTCCACGGCCTGTTCCACCTGGTTTTCGACCAGCAGGGTGTAGCCGAGATTGTTGCGGGCCAGCGCCAGATCGGGATCCAGGCGCAGAGCCTGGCGGTAGGCGGCGATGGCCTCGCCGTGGCGCTGCTGGGCGCGGCGCGCGATGCCCAGGTTGTTCCAGGCGCGGGCGGCGAAGTCCCGGCGGCTTTCCCCGGTCCAGATCTCGGCCGCGCGCCGGTAGTGATGCGCGGCGCGCTCGGCATCGCCGAGCTCGAGCCAGGCCCGGCCAAGGTCATTGTGCGTCTCGGGGTAGCCGGGGCGCAGCCGCAGCGCTTCATTCAGCACGGCCACGGCCTCGGCCGGCCGCTGGTGCCGCAGCAGCGCTTCGCCGAGGTACAGCGAGGGATGAAACGGATCGGGCGCGTCCTTCAGCCCCTCGCGGAACAGGCCGATTTCATCGCCCCATTCGGGAATGCGGGCGGCGCTCCGGCCGGTGTAACCGAGCAGGACGACAGCCGCAACCACCGCCGCCGTGATGGCCCCGAACCGCTTCCCTGCCGTGACAAGCGCGGCTGCGGCCAGCCAGCAGAAGCCGGCCAGCGCCAGGTACATGCCCCGTTCGATCATCAAGAGAACGTTTGCCAGGTACGGCAACTGGAACATGGGGGCCAGCGGCAGCAGGTAGAGCAACAGGGCGAGGGAATGCGGGCTGCGCCGCCGGCACAACCACACAGCCAGTCCGGCGACAAGACCGGCGCTGAGCCAACCCAGAATCACCGCCCCTTCCAAGGGGCCGTGATTCGGCCAGTAGTAGCGGAGGCTGCTGAGGCGGGCGGGCCAGACCGCCAGCGCCGCGTAGCGGTAGAACAGCGCCACCGCGGTGTACAGGTGGTCGGCGAAGGCCAGCGGGGCGCGCCGCTGGACCGGCAACAATCCACCCACAGCCCAGGTCCGCGCCGCCAGATAGGCAAGCGTAACCACGGCCAGCACGGCATACTCGGCGCGCCGCTCTTTGAGCTGGGCCGCCGGCGGGCGCCGCCGCACCACCGCTTCGTACACCACGATCACCAGGGGCAGCAGCAGCCCGATCTCCTTCGACAGATCGGCGAGCAGCAGCGCGGCTCCCATGGCCGCCAGCCACGCCACCCGCGAGCCGCCCGTCGCTTCGGTGCAACGGAAATAGAAGAGCAGCGCCAGCAACACGAAAAACGAAGCCAGCAGATCGGGCGAACAGGCAATCCAGGCGACCACCTCGGTGTTGGCCGGGTGCACGGCGAACAGCAACCCCGCCAGCAGCCCCGCCGGCCGGCTTTCCGACATGCGCCGCACCACCGCCATCACCAGCAGGCTGATCCCGGCGTGCAGCAGCAGGCAGAAAAAATGGAACCAAAGCGGGGCAGGGCCGAACAGCCGGTAGATGCAGTAATTGAAAAAATGCATCATCGGCCGGTAGTAGTTGCTGACCCCGAAGGGGCCCAGGAACGAAGCGACGTGGCCGGAGAAAATCTTGCGGACGGCGTGCGGGTCGGACAGTTGGGGGTTCTCGACGATGATGGCCCAGTCGTCGAGGACGAACGGGTTGGCCAGCACGCCCAGGTGGGGAACCAGCGCCAGACAGGCGACCGCCACCCAGGGCCATGGCGAGCCGGGCGAGAACAAGGCCGCGCGTGCCCGCTCCATCACTGCAGATTCGCCGCGCACCGGCATCGGAACTCCATTGTACGATGCCGGCGGGGATTGGCCAGTGAGAGAACGCACCACAGAGCCGCAGAGCGGCTATCGCCGCAGCCCAACACGATCCGCGGAGGGCGTAAGCCTGCCCCGCCGTGCCGGGGAATCAGTGATTCCCACAGCGGCTGGAATTGGGCGAGCGGGGCAAAAGGCGGTCCCTACGTGATCCCACACAGGTCAGACCACAGGCATGTCGGTCGGCGGTGCGCCTGTTGCAACCGGATCAGAACGACAGCCGGAACGCGAACTGCATGCTGCGCGGGAAATTCTGCTGCGCGATCGTAACTCGGCCGAAGTTGTTCGACGTCAGGCCGGTGTCCGGGCCCTGATAGATGGGCGTGTTGAAGGCATTGAACGCTTCGGCGCGGAACTGGAAGTTCAGCCGTTCTCTGATTTTGAAGTTCTTGAACATCGACATGTTCACCTGGGTGGCCCACATGTTGCGGATGTTCGGGAACCGGTCGTCGTAACTCCTCAGGGCATAATTCGGCAATTGCACCCACACCACCGGCTCGTCCGCGGACGTGCAGTTCGAGCGCTGGCCGTTGGTGAGCAGGGTGCATGTGTTGAACCAGCGGCTGTAGGCTTGCTGGCCGGACGGCAATTGGGGATCTCTCAGGTTGTAGGCGTCGGGACGGCCGGTGGGCACGCCCGTCATGTACTCGAGCGCGGTGTTGTACTGCCACCCGCCGAAAACGTGCTGGACCACGCCATGCGCGCCGGCCAACCACCGTTTTCCGTTGCCGAACGGCAGGTCGTACTGCAGCGTGAGGGCGACGTGATGGGTGCGATCGTAGTCCGACAGGGTGCGGTACGGGACCGTGTATTGGGCCTCGCGGAAACCGCGGATCACGATGATTTTTCCGAAGGTGTACGAGACGTTGGCGATCAGGCCGTGGCTGAAGCGCTTGTTGGCGCGCACCTCGAGAAGGTCTCCCGCCTGCTCGCCGATCGCCAGGCTGGCCTTGGTCACGCCTGTAAACTGCGGGTAGGGCCGCAGCGACTGTTCGCGGGTGATCGTGGCGTTGTACAGGCTAGTCCCCAGCACCTCGGCGGCGCCGGCAAAGACGTTCGGCACCGAAGAGGTGCAGTAACTGGTATTGGCGAAGCATTGCAGCCGGTCCGCCAGCGCGATGGCGTTGATGTCCCTGCTGATCGTCAGGTGGCGCGTACGGCTGCCAACGTAGGAAGCTTCCAGGACGGTCCTCCACCACGGCAACTCGTACTCCAAGCCGAAGCTGATCTGGTGGACGTAAGGAACGGTATAGTCCGG
>Ga0315296_10003739_pt1 | contig 12622 bp, 11 predicted proteins | sample YL17G14_18_MG_FD_203921 | JGI IMG/M metagenome (GOLD analysis project Ga0315296, IMG submission 203921) | Sediment microbial communities from Yellowstone Lake, YNP, Wyoming, USA - YL17G14_18 | ecosystem: Environmental > Aquatic > Freshwater > Lake > Sediment | place: USA: Wyoming | collected... | reverse complement strand
ATTTCTTCGGCAATCAGCTTCGCGTATTTCTCAGGGTCCTCCTCTTTAGGAACTCCATACAGAGTTGCACCCGCTAGAACGCCTTCCAAGTCAGGAGCAACTATTTTCACTCCGGCCGCGGCTGACACTGAGTCTACGGAGGAGAATTTGTCTCTAGGATCCCTTATTTCATCCAAGGGTTTTGGAACAAGAATCGCACGCGTGCGCGTTATAATCGGTTTTTCCCTTCCGCCCACAACGATCAGATCATCTTTGGACAAAATGCCATCGTAGATTATCGTGTTGAGCGTCAGTCCAAGCCCAGGCTCTTCTTTCACTTCCAGAACCGTTCCCTTTGCAGGGCCTTCCGTCGTTTGCAGACGTTTCTTCAGGAATTGCTGCGTCAACCCTACAAGCACCATTATCAGCTCTGCTATACCTTCACCCGTTTTGGCGCTCGTAGGTACTATCGCAACAGTTGACATGAACTCTTTGATCCTGTCAAACCGGTCTACCTTGAATCCCAGCCGTGAGAACACGCCAATAACATCATAGATCTTGTTGTCCAAATCCTCTCGGACATACGGATCCTGCAAAGCATAGGATTTTGAGAAAGGCGTATCAAGATAAGACTTCCAGCCTGGCACTCGGTCGATCATGTTTGCCGCAACTAGGAACGGAGTCTTCCTAGTTTTCAGGATCTCTATGCATTCGTAGGTTTGAGCTTCAAAACCTCTCAAAACGTTGACAACAAGAATGGCAATATCCGCAACGCTGCCGCCTCTCCTGCGCAGGTTTGTGAAAACCTCATGTCCCGGTGTGTCCACGATAAGCAACCCGGGGATTTCTATTTCGCTCTTCATTCTCGTCAACATAGGGCCAACCAATTGGCTGAGAGTCTCGACAGGAAAATAGCTGGCACCTATATGCTGCGTTATTCCGCCTACTTCGCGAGCCTGAACACTCGTCTTGCGAATCTTGTCCAGCAAGGAAGTCTTGCCGCTGTCCACATGCCCCAGAACACACACGATTGGTTGACGAATCGGCACTTCAGATTTTCTCCGTTAGTTTTAGTGAACAAGGCGGTACATTCAAAGTTAATAAATACTTGTCTTAATAAATCCTCAGTTGAAGAGGTGATACGTGCATGCCATACTGTTGGAAATGCGGAGCCAAACTTATGGATGAGGACAAATTCTGTACGACTTGCGGCGCAAAAGTCTCCAAGATTATGCGCGAAGAATACACGGTTACTGCAGATAACCTCGTCGACAGAGTGAAAGAGCTACTTCACGAAGGAAACGTCACCAGAATAATAATCAAGGACATGAAGGGAAAAGAGCTTCTAGAGATACCCGCAACGATAGGTGTGCTCGGCGCATTGATCGTGCCATGGCTAGCCGTTCTTGGCGTAATCGCTGCTCTGGCCACGAACTGCAAAATAGTTGTTGAAAGAAGAGAGTAATCGCTATTCGGGTTTGGCTGTCATCAGGACTAGGCCCAAAATCACGAGCACCACGCTTAGGAAGGCAAAGAACCCTGTGAACGACAAGAGAGTGTCCATGCTCGTGAGTGTATAGTAAAGCGTTATGACGCCCACGACCAAGATTATCAGACCGAAGAATTTTTCGGTGGTACTGAGTCCAAAACTGCCTTCTCCGCTCATCCTAGTCCATTCCTCATTGTATACTTCGCACTTGTAACGATACACGCTTATTTTATGGTTTCGCTCGAAGAACGACAGTTGAGAACCAATATCGGATGCCTACAATATCATTGCCGTTTGGCCCACAATGACCGCAATTGATTCGTATGACGTGCGCCGTGTGTCACTTTGTTTCTTCAAGCTTCTGAGGCAAGTACTCGTCGACGATGTACGTTAAACCATACCTGCTGAACGCCTCTTGCTCCGCCTTGCGCTTAATTTTCATGAATGTCTTAATCTCCCTCTGCCACAAAGGATCTTTGTATCTCGGGTCTTTCTGCAACTCGTACAATCTCTTCATGTCGACTTCGTCCAGAGGATCTGTCGGTAGCTTGTAGTTGACGATGTCTGTTGCCCACACTCCGCTCCATTTCGCATCAGGAGTGTTCAACTCTCTAAGGTGAGCGGCGTTAGCTGACCCTGAGATGATAACCATGGCTATGTGCATTCCCCACGGATCACCGTCTGTGAATATGTAGACTGGAAGGTTAAGCTCCTCACTCAGTCTTCTTATGAAGTGTCTCGTCGCCCTCGGCGCCTGCCCGGCAGTCATAACAAGTAGCGAATTATATTTCCTGTGCACGTTTTCTTCTATGAATCTGGTGAACAAGCCGCCTTTCTCAATAGCTATCACCTTGTCCGCCGAGGTTTTCACAAACTCGGACGAGGTCAAAGCTGGACCGATAAGCACGCCGTCTGGGTGAGACGTCAAATCCAGCGTTTTTCCTTCATAACCCGGCACAGTGTACTCAATCGTCAAATCGCCGAACACCGCTGAACGTTCTTCAGGAAAAATGTTGAAGTCCTCTCTGGAAAATCCCAATATCGTTTCCAAGTCAGTTATGATGTTGTTTGATTCCTGCTGATCCTTGAACGTCATCTCATAAGCTTGGGCCGAATAGTAGACATCTCTCAAAGTCGACGTCTTCCGTTGTGACGAAAGCTCGTTTGAAAATAACGCAGTCCAAACCAATTGTGTGAAAGGCTTCAAATGACTTATGTTTCGGGCACTTCTTCGAACTTTTCTATCGCCTAGAATGAACTGTCTGAGCGTTTCATCATACATTATGTTGTCTGTCGAACGACTCGGCATGTCGATTGCTGGAAAATTGCTATGGTCAAGTTGATCATAAATGTCAATTCCAAGCTTCTCAAGGCTTGCCAACACTTCCTTCTTTCTCTCGCTTATGCTGAACTTACGCTTCTTCTGATCCATGTTTCCTCACACTCGCCAAAAGCTTCTCGATATCAGGCCTTCGCTTCTTGCCAGCCAGTTGGGTTGAGAACTCTGCTATTCTCGGCAGATATTTGCTGAACACGCCCAGTCTTTTTCTTTCTTTGTCCACGTGTTCTCTTTTTGACAGGAAGAGCTGGATTTGACGAGCAACTTCCCGCAGCCCATTAGCAATTTCTCTTCTTACTTCAGGCCTGTCAGCGATGAACTCTTTGCCCACCGTTTTATAGGGCACTTTGGTGCTGCAGATGTGCACGAATATAGCTACTGGCATTTCAGGCGTGACCCTGTATCTGCGCCAATTCATCGCTTGAATAACCCTGAGCGAAACATCGTTCGCTTCATCATACAGCAAAGGTATCCGGTTGGCAAAACGGTAAACCATGAAGTTGCCTCTTGCCGGGATTTCACCACCGTAAGCTATGCCTGTCTCAACAATGAACGGGTGTCCTGCATATGTTGCAGGTTTGCGCTGGTGAACTGACACGAACTCGGGATTTAGTTCCTTCAAGATTCCTGTCCTCAGGAGATCTTCACCAAGGGGCGACAAACAACTGGCATCTGGTGGCAGAAAGTCAGGAAACTTTTTAAGCATATGCATGAGCCTGACGATCTCTTCATGGTCAAGTCGCTTCGGGTTTTTGGATGGACTCAGATTGCTGTATTCCAGAAACTTCTTAGCCGTGATGTGCCCGACTCGGTGAAAATGATTCCTTAAGAAATCCAGCATGTTCTTGTAAGGTGTTATCTGGATCAGTCGTTGAAGTAATTCAACGTCCACACCGTAAGGATGCGGTTTGGTCTCCTTCGGTGCAGTCGGCATGTCTTTGGTCACCCGAATGAACTTGTACAACCTGCCCTTCGGATCGACAAAAGTGAGGTTTGCGTACGGGTTTACCATGGCAGTCTGTTTAAAGTAATCCAAAATCTTGGGCATCGCTCTGAAATAGTCGCCTTCGAGCGTGAACTCAACGATGGTTCCGCGCCACATCTCCTTGTTTATCAAAACCTTCCGGTCAAGGATCAACGGACGATTGCGTTGAATGTCAATCATCAACTTGTACATGTACGTCTTCGAAATGCCTGTACTCGAAACAATCGAGGCCGGCTGATGTGTAGTGATCTGCCCGTACAATATCGCCATTTTACCGCCGAGTCCGAACGTGCCTCTCTGCTGTTTCAACTTGTATTTTGAACCGAAAAGAATCTGCCCAAAAGCCGACGGAATGTGCCGAGGCGGAACCCCGATGCCGTTGTCTTCCACGCGAAGCTTGTAGATCTGCGTATCTTTAGTGGCTTCTCCCTCGTAAGACAGACGCACATAAATGTCGGGAACAAGCCTGTGGCTTTCCGCCGCGTCCAACGAGTTTTCAACGAGTTCTCTGATCGCGACGAAAATGGCTCTAGACGGGTTTGTAAACCCTGCAATATCTCTGTTTCTGTAGAAAAAGTCTGCAGCAGAGATTTCTTCAAACGTCTGAGCCACTTAAGCCTTCCCAACCTTCTACCATCAGAATTATCTTTGATATGTTGCGCTCGTTCTTTAACTTAACTACCACCGATTTATCATTTTTCATAGGGAAAAAGCAGCAATTCTGCAAGAGATTTAACCTCAATCGAGTCACGGACGATTCTACCTTTTTTTTCGCCTGCGACATGATCACCTTTTGTTGTATTTTTGGCAAAATCATGAATATACTGCAGACAAGGACCATACGGCTTGGGTTGACCCTGTCTGTCCGCGCTCATCACAAGGGCTATTTTCTGGATTTTCTTGTTCGTGGTCTATGGCACACCTTTCCGCGCAAATGCCAAGTCCAGACACCCAACTCTCAACGTTGCATCTTTCATAAACCTCTCCGTCCTTCGCGCGTACTGCAGCGCCGACTTTGAGACTCTAGAGCACATGCGCGTTTGTCATTGTGCAAGAGCAACCTGCAATAGGTCCCATTCTTGTTTGCCAATTTCGGGCATAACCGTTTGCGAACACTCTACTTCTTATGAATGCGCGTGTAATAGTATTCTCCGATTTCCTTTTGAAACTTGTCAAGTTTCGAGCCTTCCTTGTTGACTCTTGGTCTCTTTGTTGTTGGGTCCCTTCTGAAGGTGACTTCCATCTCTTTCAGGAACGTATTCATTCCTTTTCTTAACGTCGTCGGTTTGTTCGCGAGGCCTACTTCACCTGGTTTTCCAGTGAAGACCATTAAGTGGTCCGCAATGAAGTCCTGCGTGACAACATCATGTTCTACCACGAAGCCAGTGACATTGCGGCTTTCAACAACTCTCCTAATGGCCCTTGCTATGTTCAGACGTTCTTCAACATCCAAGTACGCGCTGGGCTCGTCCAACAGATAAAGTTCGGCGCTCTGGGAAAGGCATGCAGCGATCGCGATTTTCTGCAACTCTCCTCCACTGAGTTCAGCCACATTTCTGTCGAGCAACAAATCTATCCGAAGAGGCAAAAGGATCTCGCTTCTGTACCAGCCTGACGCGAAGTTTTCTTTGGCAACGTTCATTAGAAGTTCCTGAACTGTGCCTTGATACTCACCTGAAATGTACTGCGGTTTGTAGCTCACTTTCAGCTGGCCGAACTTCTTTCCACCGTCGTCAGGTTCTTCGATTCCAGCCAGAATCTTTACGAATGTTGTCTTGCCAATGCCGTTCGCACCAAGAATCCCGATGATTTCTCCTCTCCTGATTTCTCCGGGATTGGCTGTGAGCTTGAAGCCTTTGAACGTTTTCTCTATCTTGTCCCAAGACAGAAGCGTTTCGCCTGCTTCCAGTTTCTGGGCGGGCGGTTTTTCATGGAAGACTATCGGTTCTTTTCTGAATCGAACGTTTTCATCCGGGATGTAGCCTTCAAGGTAAATGTTTATGCCGGTTCTGACTCCATGAACGTTTGAGACTATACCGTAGACCCCGGGCTCTCCGTAGAATACGCAAATCTGATCCGACAGGTAGTCTATTATTGCCAGGTCGTGTTCTGCAACAACGATGATCTTCTGATCGGATTTGAGAGTTCTAATCGCCTTGGCTACGATGAGCCGCTGTCTCACGTCCAGATAACTTGAGGGTTCGTCGAAAAGGTAGACATCTGCCTCGCGGCACATCGTGGCGGCAACAGCCAGTCTCTGCAGTTCACCACCGCTGAGCACTTCGATAGGTCGGTCCCAGACTTGTTTGAGTTCTAGCTTTTCAGCTACTTTGTCAAGAGTACCTCTCTCATTCACTTTTTCAAGAAGTTCCCCTGCTTCCCCGGAGACAGCCTTGGGGATCTTATCAACGTACTGTGGCTTATGTGAAACTTTGAGCTTATTTTCGCTCATATTGAGAAAATAGTCCTGAAGAGTAGAGCCTCTGAAGTGTTGGATTATCTCTTTCCAGTCCGGCGGATTCTGATAGTTCCCAAGGTTGAGTCTTGTGTCTCCGGAGAGGATCTTGAGTGTAGTTGTTTTGCCTATTCCGTTCTGCCCAAGAAGCCCTAACACCATTCCAGGAGATGGCGTGGGAAGTCTGAAAAGTTTGAAACTGTTCTCTCCGAAACGGTGACTGCAATCCTTTTCCAATTCGTCTGGCAGGTTGACGATTGAAATCGCGCTGAAGGGGCACTTTCTAACACAAATTCCGCAACCAGTGCACAATGACTCAACTATAACGGCTTTTTCGTTTTCGAAACGTATGGCCTCAACTTTTGTTCGCACGATAGGACAGAAACGATAACAAAGTCGATTGCAACGCTTTGTTTTGCACCTGTCTGCGTCTAGAACAGCGACTCTTGTCATGACTAATCCGACAATGAACGCTCGCTACTAGTGGTTTATAAAGATAAACCTTGGAAAACACGACAAGAATTGTTTTTCTGTGTTGTTATAGAAAAAACACAAAAGTGTGCGGCAATTGTTGGAAGCTACCACTCCTCTTCTTCCCAGTCTTCCTCTTCCTCTTCCCATTCCTCTTCCTCTTCCCAGTCTTCTTCAAATAACACCCATTTTCACCTCCACAACATTCCGAATAGGTAGACTGAAAGTGCTCAGGAAATCTTTAAACATTATCATTCGTCAATTGTCGAAGACAGAACCATCAGTTCTAAGCAGATAGTCGTGTATGTGACATTATTTCACAATTCTTCCGGTCAAGGAAGCAATAGGCTCCTTCATATTAGGTGTCAAGTACGCCCAACACAGGTTCGCCGAGTTGTGAGCCGCGCCAATTCTGCCCTGAGTGTCGAGGGCAACCAGACCCATCGCGTTGTATCCAGTTGGGATCCTTTGATTCACAAGCTTTATAGCAAGTTCAACAGCTTTGTCTGCCGATTTTCCGTTCTCCATGTAAGTGCAAACGGTCTTCGCCAAGACTAATCGAATCGCGATTTCACCAACACCTGTGGCTGAACAAGCTCCAACTAGATTGTCCGCATATGTTCCGCACCCGATCAAAGGCGAGTCTCCGATTCTGCCTGGGAGCTTCAGAGGAAAACCGCCAGTAGAAGTTGCTGCAGCCACGTTTCCGTTCTTGTCCAAAGCTACCGCCCCAACGGTTTCAAGGCTGAAAAGCTCAGGATGCTGTTTCACCAGTTCGGCCAGTTTCGGGAGTTCATATCTTCCTTCAAGCAAAGCTTTCTTCTGCGCCTCATAATAGTGCAATCTAAGATCGGTCATAGGATCTCTTCTCGGAAGTTTGTGCAACTTGGCAAGCTTCTCAGCCCCCTCTCCAACCACGAAAACATGATCCGAGTATTCCATTACAATTCTTGCTAGCCGGACAGGGTTCTTGACGTCGCGCAAGAGCGCCGCCGCACCAGCCTGCAGCGTTTTCCCATCCATTATGGAAGCTTCCATCTCGATTTGCTTGTCAATATTCAGACTTGATCCGTACCCCGCGTTGAAAGCTCCATCGTCCTCCATTGAGGAAACTGCTTCCATCACGGCGTCAAGGGCCTTCCCATCTTTTTTCAGAACTTCAAAACCGATCGTGGCAGCTTTTTTGACGCCCAGAATGCCAGGCTGACTCCGTTCAGGCTGCCATGTACCTGCGCCACCGTGGACAACCATTACTGGTTTCTGTTTTTCTAGCAACTTTCCACCACTTTAAACCTGAATGTTGGATTAGTCGATCGAAATTTAAGTCTAATGCCTCACAATCGTCAAAATGGATAAATCCACGCAGCAGGACATTACTAATGGGATGATGTGAGGCGACGGCTAGGAGCTTCTAGCAATGAAAGAGCCAAATCCACACTGACCGTTTGAAACCGGATTCTTCTAGGCTTCTGTTGAAACGGTTAAATTTCGCCGTGACAACTCTGGCAGTGGTGTACTACATGCTGAAGGACTTCAACCTTATCGCAACAACATACCGAAGAACTGAAGGTCAAGCTCGTTCAGAACTACGATACCTTCTCGAACAGGCGGGTGATTCAACCGCAATCGTGGAGAGAACAGGAATTTCTGGTGTTGTCGCAGCCAAGACGGTGCTTGAGGCAACTGAGACGATAAGAAAGCTGCGCGAAATCCTTCAGGGACGTCCATACGAGTTTCGCTATTTGCTTCGCGTCATTCCCGTGGAAAAAGTTGTACGCACCGATCTGGAACAGATTCAAAGCGCAGTGCAGGAACTGAGTCCAAAAATCACGGACAACGAGTCTTTCAGAGTCACCGTTGAAAAAAGGTTCACAACGATCGCTTCCAAGGATATCATAGAGGCTGCCGCAACAAACCTGAAGAGAAAAGTGAACCTGTCGAACCCCGACAAAATCCTGCTAATAGAAGTGATAGGCGGATTGACGGGAATCTCCGTCATAAAACCTGATGAAATCTTGTCTGTCTTAAAAGAGAAAGTCCTCTAGCGCCTAGTAGTAGACAAAGCCATCCTCTCGATAACCAAATCAACCAAGGCCTTTTTCACATCATTGTTTTCTTTGACAGTTTCAAGCTCCATACTTTTGATGTTGAAGATCTTCTGAATAAGCAGCATTTTGTCTTCAGACAGTTCGAGCACGCTTTCCTCTGGTTGCCTGTCAAGACACTCAGAAATCACCAGTAATGTCGATCTTATTCTTTCCGGCTGTTTTCCTATGACCACAGCGGCAATTCGTCGCGAGGTTGATCTAATCCCAACAAGTTCAGTAGCTTTGACTATCTGTTTTTCAGCAGCGGCATAGAGTAGAGTTTCCATGGAGAGACTCTTGGAAATATTTTCCCGATTCCTGAACACCGTCAGCGCGTTCACAACTGCAAAGTACAAATGCTCCCAAGTGGCGACGCGGTCCGAGTCGAAGAACTGAACGTCCACGTCGAGGGGCCTCTGTTCCCTGATTTCAAGCAGAAAACTCTCGAAGTTGCTCAATACCACATCCTTGAAGCCTGTGATTTCAACGTGTCTGCCAAATTCCTCGATGAATCTCAGCAATTGTCTTCCTCAGCGATTTCTCTCACGAAACGCCTGACCAACTGCGCCGGAATACCTGCTTCAACCAGCTTCTTGGTTTCAGTCTCAAAGGATATTTCTCTCTCTCGGGATCTTCTCAGAATTCTGTTTATTGTCTCCTTTATTTCCCACGGAAAGACTATCCAATCACTTGTTTCCTTCGCGTAGTAGTCGGGTTTGACGGCGCTCCATGGCTTGTAGTAGACTGTAGCTATCTTAAGCTCCTTGGCGCCTTGTTCGACTATGTGCTCCCTTACTAAACGCAGACTTTTTCCTGTGTCTGCAACTTCATCTACAATCAATATTCTCTTATCAAAGACATCCATCGAGAGAGGCTGAGTGAGGGATGGTTCATCCTTGGTTTCCGCAAAACCAAGGTAAAACTCCGCTCTTACGTTTGCAAGGTTAGGATTGCTAAGCAGATCAGAAAGGATTCTTGCTGGGGGCCAGCCTCCCCTTGAAATGCCTACGATAATGTCGGCCTCGAAGCGATCTGTTCTGATCCTATCAGCCAAGCCCAACAACATGTCGTATATCTGGTTCCATGTCGGAGCTTCAAACCTCAGTTCCGAAGCCATACGTACCTCCTTCTAGATGTCACAGAACTCGCGAAGAATTTATGAGTTTGGGACAAAGGAAACGTGGGTTTGGGACTCAATCAACTTGCCATATTGCGTTCGCTTACCTAAGAGATGTAGAATAGATCCTCCTTCCGTCCTTCTCCAATCTGTCTTATCAGCTCATACTGAGCTTCCAACAGAATTTTCAGCTTTTCCACATCGTTCTTAGCATCCTCAATCTCCTTGGTTTTCTCGTGTAATTCTGACTTCTGAAGCTCCTCCTGAAGTTTCGCAATCGATATCTGCATAATCTTGACTTTGAAAGCAAACATCTGAAGAATGTACAAAAGGCTCAACTGTGAAGACAACTGCTCCAATCGGTCATACTCCAGTTTCTTCATAATTAAGGCTTGGACCTTTTGGGATTCAGAAGCATGTTCCAACCTGAGCGTCTTATTATGACTTTCTATTCTCTTCAAGGCGGGATCCTTGCTTTCATCAAACAACTTCTGTGTTCTCGATGCTGTTTTCTTCAGTATCTCAAGGATTTCATCCATGACTTTCACACATCCAGTTTCAAAGATGCTGGCGGTTCAAATGATAGAGAAAGCAAGTGGCATTTAAGTTTAAAATTAGAAAGTGCTATTTCCTGATACAGCAAAACACTGATAGAATCCGAACAAGCTTACCAAAGCAGCCTAGGGACAATGAAATCTTATTACCTTGTGTGTCTGGTTACTTTAAACTGGTGAGATGGGTTTGCAGCTACTTGTGTGCACAGTGGACATTTTAGCCCCAACTCATGAGGGCAGAGAATTGTTTTTCGGCCTCCTTTGGAGGCTCGCCTTCCCATGCCCAATCGCATACAATTATCAAGGAAGGCGATTTTCTTGAACAAGTCTGTGAAATCAAGAGCTCGGGAAAAAGTAGACTTGCTTATCGCAAATGCTAATGAGCTGATCACACTTGCTGGAGACAATCTGAAACCCCGCGTTGGAAAGCAGATGCTGGACCTTGGAATAATCCGGAATGGCGCGCTAGCAATCAAGGAGGGAAAAATAGCGGCTGTTGGGAAAACGCCTGAAATAACCAAGATCTACAAAGCGGAAACCACAATCAGTGTAAGTGGCAAGACCGTGCTGCCAGGCTTCATTGATCCACACACGCATTTGGTTTTTGCAGGATCGCGAGAGGACGATTTTCAATTGCGAGTTGAAGGAGCTTCGTACATGGAAATGCTCCATGCGGGCGGCGGAATGCTGAAAACAGTCAAAGAAACGAGGCGGGCAAGTAAAGAAAAACTTGTCGAAAACGGAACTGAAACGCTCAATGCGATGCTGGAACATGGAACCACGACCGTTGAGGCCAAAAGCGGCTATGGTTTGACGACGAGAGATGAATTGAAAATCCTGGAAACAATCGACCGACTCAATCAAATGCATTCTGTTGACCTAGTTCCGACTTTCATGGGAGCACACGCCATACCTCCTGAATTCGCAAGCAACCCTGAGGACTATGTCAGTTTGGTCGTCAATGAGATGATTCCTAAAGTTGCGGAGAAAGGACTTGCCGAGTTCTGCGATGTGTTGTGTGAAAAGGGTCTCTTCAGTCTGGATCAGTCTAGAAGAGTACTCGCTGCAGGCAAGAGCTTTGGCTTGAAACCGAAGATCCACGCGGACGAGATGAGTCTTCAAGGAGGAGCAGAGCTTGCTGCGAGTCTAGACGGCGTGACCGCTGACCATCTGGTTTTTGCTTCAAACGAAGGCATCAAGGCAATGGCCAAGAAGGGCGTGATCGCCACATTGTTACCAGCAGCAGCATTCAGCTTGATGAATGGGCATTTTGCGGACGCGCGGTCAATCATCAATCAAGGCGTCCCATTGGCCTTAGGCACAGGTTTCAGTTCTAGTTGTTGGAATGAAAACCAGCAGCTAGTCATCGCTTTCGCCTGTCATTTTATGAAACTGACCCCTGCCGAAGCTATAACTGCTTCAACGATCAACGCCGCGCACGCTGTAAGCCGCGCAAATGAAATCGGAAGCTTGGAAGCAGGCAAAAAGGCTGACGCACTCGTTCTGAACGTACCAAACCACAAGTGTCTCGGCTATCGTTTCGGTGTCAATCTCGTTGACAAGGTAATCAAAGGCGGTCGAGTGGTCATTGACAAAGAAGCCTCTCGAAACGAATTCCGGCTCATGGCAGAACAGGAAATGTAATTGCTTTCTCAGCAGTAACTCGCAAAGGATTAATCTGACTTTGTGTGCTTTTACTTAATGGTGAGACCATTGACAAAGCTCACAAAACCCATACACGCCCTTACTGGGAATGAGATGCACTGCAAGAACTGGCAAATTGAAGGAGTTTTGCGCATGTTGACCAACGTTCTTGACCCGAACGTTGCCAAAGATCCTGAAAAGCTGATTGTTTATGGTGGAACCGGCCGAGCTGCGCGCAACTGGGATTGTTTCGATGGCATAGTTGAGACTCTGACCAACCTTGAGGCCGACGAAACCATGCTCATACAAAGCGGCAAACCAGTGGCGGTCTTCAAGACACACGAGTATGCCCCAAGGGCTCTTATCGTCAATGCAATGCTAGTCCCTAAATGGGCGAACTGGGACTACTTCTATGAGCTTGAACAAAAAGGCCTGATCATGTATGGACAAATGACTGCCGGCTCTTGGGCTTACATCGGAACACAAGGAATCCTGCAAGGCA
>Ga0315296_10003738_pt1 | contig 12624 bp, 11 predicted proteins | sample YL17G14_18_MG_FD_203921 | JGI IMG/M metagenome (GOLD analysis project Ga0315296, IMG submission 203921) | Sediment microbial communities from Yellowstone Lake, YNP, Wyoming, USA - YL17G14_18 | ecosystem: Environmental > Aquatic > Freshwater > Lake > Sediment | place: USA: Wyoming | collected... | reverse complement strand
CTCCCACGAGCCAGAGCCAGCGCCGGTTCGTCATCCTGGCCGACCGTTTCGTCTTCTGGCTTTCCAAACACTGGCTGGCCCTCTTCAACGCGCTGGCCTTCCTCTACGTGGGCCTGCCCTTCGTGGCCCCGCTGCTGATGGTGCTGGGCGTCAAAGGGCCCGCCCTCGCCGTTTACGCCGTGTACGGCCTGATGTGCCACCAACTGCCCTACCGCTCCTGGTTCCTGTTTGGTCCCCAACTGTTCTACACCATACCGGAGTTGATGGAGCGGGTGGGGGCAGATGCGATGCCCGCTCTGTTGACCCGCGCCTTCATCGGCAACGCGGCGCTCGGCTACAAGGTGGCGCTCTGCCAGCGTGACACGGCGCTGTACGGCGCGATCCTGCTCGGCGGGCTGGTGTACGGGCTGGCACGCCGGCGCTGGCAAGTGCGCCCGCTCCCCTTCTGGGCCTACGTCGTCTTCGGCGTCGTGCCGATGCTGCTGGACGGCGGATACCAGTTCCTCTCCTACCTGGTGGCCTTCGTGTGGCCCGCCGGCCCGCTCCAACCCCACGAGACGATGCCCGCGCTGCGCCTGATCACCGGTGCACTCTTCGGCCTGGCGACCGTCTGGCTGGCCTACCCCTACGTCCAGGAGACGATGGACGACCTTCGCAAGACGCTACAGCAACGGTTCGGATGGCAGTAGGCAATGAACAATGAAGCAATGAACAATGAACAATAGCAAATCGCAAATCGCAAATCGCAAATTACGCATCACGTTTCACGTTTCACGTTTCACGTATTCCGTTTCTGTAGGCCATGATCCGAGAGTGCATAGACGGCATTGTGCTGTACCGTTTCGAGGGGTTGAGTGGGGCCGCGGGGGTCGTGCACGCCGTGCTGACGCGCAGCGGCGGCGTGAGCCGGCCGCCGTATGCCACGCTCAACCTGGGCCATACCGTCGGTGACGATCTGGCCGCGGTGGAGGAGAACCACCGGCGTGCGCTGGGTGCACTGGGCTTGGCGTCCCGCCGGGTCGTCAGCCCCTACCAGGTGCACGGTGCGCATGTAGGGATTGTCGGGCGCGGCCACCTGGGCACCGTCCAGCCTGCCACCGACGCGCTCGTGACCGGTGTGCCGGGCGTGCCCACCTTGCTGCGCTTCGCCGACTGCGCGCCGGTCCTCCTGTTCGACCCCGTGCGGCGCGTCGTCGGCCTGGCCCACGCCGGCTGGCGCGGCTTCGTGGCCGGTATCGTTACCGAGACCGTGCGGACGATGGTAGAGCGGCTGGGCTGCGACCCGTCCGGCCTGTGGGCCGGTATCGGCCCGACTGTCGGCCCCTGCTGCTACGCGGTGGGGCCAGAAATGGCAGCCGCGGTGGAGGCCGCGTGTCCGCCCGGCACCAGCGTGGTGCACGACGTCAATGGACAACCCTACCTCGACCTGCCCGCCGCGGTACAGGCCCAACTCCGCGCTGTGGGTGTGGAGCAGATCGAACGTGCGGGCATCTGCACCGCCTGCCGCGTGGACGAGTTCTTCTCCCATCGCGCCGAGCACGGGCGCACCGGCCGCTTTGGCATCGTGCTGGGGATGGTGGAATGACGGACGTCGCGCACAACCTGGCCCGCGTCCAGGAACGAGTCGCCGAGGCGGCCCTCCGCGTTGGGCGGGACCCCGCCGGTGTCACACTGGTCGCTATCGCCAAGACCTTCCCGGCCGAGGTGGTCGTCGCTGCTTACCAGGCGGGCGTGTGTCATTTCGGCGAAAATCGCATTGAGGAGGCGATACCCAAAATCCCGGCCGTCCACGCTGCCATTTCCGGCCCCTGGCCGACCTGGCACATGGTCGGCCACGTCCAGAGCCGGAAGGCGCAGCCCGTCGTCGCTCATTTCGACTACGTCCATTCGGTGGACCGGCTCAAGATCGCGCGGCGGCTGAGCCAATTTGCCCAGGGGGCCGGGCGGGTGCTGCCGGTATTGCTGGAGTGCAACGTCTCCGGCGAAGAGGCCAAGTTCGGCTTCGACCCGCCGGGCTGGGAGCAGGATGCAGCGCGACGGGAGACGTTCTTTGCCGCGGTCGAGGAAATCCTGGGACTCCCAGGGCTGGCGGTGCAGGGCCTGATGACGATGGCACCGTTCGTCACCGACCCGGAGACGGTGCGGCCGGTCTTTGCCAGCCTGCGTGCTGTGCTGGACGCGCTGCGGGAGCGTTTCCCGGCGCACGACTGGCACCACCTTTCGATGGGCATGACCGACGACTTCGAGGTCGCAATAGAGGAGGGGGCGACGATGGTGCGCATCGGGCGCGCCATCTTCGGCCCACGCCCAGATTAGCACCTGTCCAAGAAATTGCTCATGGGGGAATGCTCACAGCCCCTGTCCCGGGGGCGTCCCAATGCTCGTAGCCCCCGTCTCGGGGGCGTCCTGGTGGAGGTTTCACGTGGTTGCTTTTCTACTCCAACTGATCAACTTGTTGTTCACCTTTTACACGCTCGCCATCATCGCCCGCGCCTTGCTGCCGTGGTTCCGCATCAGTTACTACCATCCGGTGATGCGCTTCCTGATCCGGATCACCGAGCCGGTTTTGGCCCCCTTGCGCCGCTACGTCCCCCCCGTGGGCGGGCTGGACTTTACGCCCATGCTGGCCCTGCTTCTGCTGTGGCTCGCGGAGCGACTGCTGCGGGCGCTGATCATAGCCGTTTTCTAGCTGATTCGCCTTCTGAGAGGCAGCGCGTTGCGCCCGGTGCAGTGCAGACCTGACGCGGGCGAGCAATTCCTTGTAACTGAACGGCTTGATCATGTAATCGTCGGCCCCCAGTTCGAGGCCGTGGATCACGTCGCGCTCGGATCCCAGCGCGGTCGCGAAGATGATCGGCGCGGTGGTGACCTGCTGTAGGCGCTCGCAGACGACCCAGCCATCGATGTCAGGCAGGAGAATGTCGAGCAAGATCAGGTCCGGTTCCGCCTCGCTGGCCGACTGTAATCCGCTCGTTCCATCCCGGCAGACGGTGACCCGATAACCGGCCTGTTCCAGTTGGAGACGCATCATGCGCGATAATGCTTCATCATCTTCAATGAGCAGGATTCGCTCTGCCACAACCTTACCTCCGTGTCTAAAGGCCAGACAGGTCTGGCGCTGGTTGAAACTCCTGTATGATAGTCAGTTTGGGGAGAATGTCAACCCCTTGGTGGCGCGGTCAGGAGACCGGCCACAGCAGGGGGCCACAGCGATGCGATTGTCTTGCATTGGTACAAGAGTACTATTGACGCCGGGCTATTTATCCGCTACAATTAGTGGCGATGTTGGGATGGGTGCCCGCCCCCCAAAACCCACATCAAAGGCTGTTTGTGGTTACCCTCCTTTCGCGAGCCACGGCCTCCTCCTCCAGAGGAGGCCGTGGCTTGTCTGGCGTTGGCACACTATGCACGCACGAGGATGCGTTCGCAGTTGGCGCAGTGGCCGATGCCATCCTGCCGCAATTGCCAGTTGAGACTCGGCGATATCGCGATGCCACATCCCCCACACGCGCCATCGCGCACCTCGACGACCGCCAGCCCCCCTTTCCTGCGCCGCAAAGCCTGGTAGGTGGCCAGATCACCGGCCGCAACGTGAGGCACCAGTTCCGCTCGCGCCTGCTCGATTTCCGCCAGCCTCCCCCGCAGTGCCTCTCGCTCGGCCAGCAAGTCGGCCTGCTGGGCAGACCAATGGGCCTGCATCTCATCCAGGCGCTCGTGTGCCTCGGTATGTGCGGCCCTGGCCTCCTCCAGTTCGATCATCGCCCCCAGCAAATCGTCCTCCAGTTTTTGCCGTCGTCGCCGGAGTGACGCGATCTCTGCCTGCAGGTCTGCCAGTGCTTTGGGGTTCTTCACTTCGCCGCTGTAGAGCCGCTTTTCGGAGCCGGAGATCTTGTCCGAGAGCCCTTGAGTTTCCAGTTCCAGGTCGCGTTGGCGTACTGTTTGCTTCTGAACCAGTGCCTGTACGCTTTGCAATGCCCGGCGTGCCTGCTTCAGCGCCTCGCTCTCCCCCAGCGCCCCCTCTACCTCCGCCAGGCGGCGTCGCGCCGTGTCTCCTTCGCGATCCAAACGTTGCAGACGATAGAGGTCTGCTCCCTTTGTCATTGGCCGCCCTCCTGATCCTGGAAAGAGAAGAGCCCAATGCCGGTAGCATCAGACTCCTCATTTATCGCTGCTATGGCCTATTCCCTGCTCGGCCAACCCGCCTCGGCGTTCCTATCAGACTGCCGCGCATCCACAGCACCCTGCATCCTGCATTCTGCATCCTGCCTCCTGCCTCCGCTATCCAGCCTCCACTTCTGGCTCTGGTGTTGGCTCTGCTTCAGCAGCCTCAGCCGGTGGCGCAGCCGGGGCTCTGGCTCTGAGATGTCGCACGATCAACAGTGCCACGCCACTCACCACGCAGATGATGGCGAACACTTGCGCGGCCGCGATGGGGCCAAACATCCAGGCATCGGGGCGGAAGTACTCGACGAAGAAGCGACCAAGCGGGTAACCGACGATGTAGCCCAGCACGACGTCCCCTTCCAACAGCCTGTCTTTGAGTTTGTACGCGAGCAGTGCCAGTGCGATGAACACCAGGAGGCACCACACCGATTCGTACAGGAAGGTGGGATGGAAGAGTGTGTCAGGCGGATAGAGGGTGAGATCGTTGTAGGGAACAATGCGGTGTTCCGGGCCAATGATCAGCCCCCAGGAGCGGTGGGTGGGTGGTCCATACAACTCCTGGTTGATAAAGTTGCCCCACCGGCCAAGCGCCTGGCCCAGCGCCAGCCCTGGTGCGCCGTAGTCGAGCCACTGCAGCGGGCGCAGGCGGGCGCGCCAGGCGTAGAGCACTACCCCCAAGACGCCTCCAGCGATGGCTCCGTAGATGCCCAATCCCCCGTGCCAGATGTACAGGATCTCGATCGGATGCTGGCGGTAGTAACTCCAGCCCACCATCCCGCCTGCTGGCTCGGAGAACACGTGGTAGATACGGGCGCCGATGATGCCCAGGACAATCGCGACGATGAGCCCGTTCCAGACGTGGTCGGGGTTCTCGCCATCTTTTTTAGCCCGCCAGGCCGCGTACAGGGCGCCCAGCATGACACCGGTGACGATCAGGATACCGTACCAGTGGATGCCAAAGTCCTGGGTGATGTGGATGAGAATCGGATCAAATGGTGGTTTCATAGTTCCTCCTGCCGCAAATGTGCGACAGATTATACCACAAGCAAGCCCTGATTGCCAATGAACACATTTTGGTCGCTCGTAGTAACGACTTCAGTCATTGTCGAAGCGGGAGAAGCGACTGAAGTCGCCACTACGGACCTGTCATAAAGGCGCTACCTGCTGCTCATCAGGATCGGGATAAGGGTCACCAGCAGCCCCAACAGGGCCAACACCATGCCCGCCAGTGCCGGTATCGCGGTCGCCGCGATGGCCCGCTCGATGCCAAAGTCGTTCGCGACCGCCACGGCCTTGACGTAGATGGCGATGCCCCACACCGTCGCCACTACCCAGAGCACCGGCCCCAGGCACGGCACAAAGCCCAGGAAGTCCAGGAAGTGTGGCACGACGTAGAGGAGCGTGGCTCCCAGCATCTGGGCCACCGTCGCCCGGCCTCCCAGCAGTTTGGCGATCAGCAACACCCAGATGGCGTATCCGAGCCAGCCGGCCAGGCGGCCGAAGGGCAGCGACAGAAAACCGCCCAGGCTTTCCAGCAACGTTCCCACGGGTCGGGGCAGCCGGGTCGGCAACTGGGCGATGCGGAAGCCGGTCTCCATGCCGGGCCGCAATAGAGCGAGTATCGCGTCCGGGTTGAAGTCAGGCGGGAGGTCGAGGTATGGCTCCCAGGACCTGAAGAATCCCTGGAAGGCTTGTTCCGTCTTCCGGCGTTGTGCCTCCAAGTTCATCGGCTGCAGGTCATCCACGACGTTGATGATGAGCGAAATGACGCCGCCTAGCAACGTCACCAACACCAGCAGGATCAGGCCACGCTTGAGCGCGTCGGCGCGGGCGACGTGTTGCGTGTAGGCCGTGTGTTTGAACAGCAGGGCATCCCAGGCAAGTTGAAGCAACTCTTTCATCGCGACGTACCTCCTCCGACGATCAGGCTCAGGACCACGCCTCCCAGGCAGGCGAAGAGCGCAACGACGACGGCAAACGCGACGTAAGGGAGCAACGTCGCCGCCAGGGCGCGGCCCCAACTCAACCGGTGGCTCGTCTTCAGCGCCACGTAGCGGCACAGGAGCGTCCACGTGCCCACCACTCCGCCGACGACGAGGTAGGGCAGGAAAGTCGCCAGGTTCAGCAGTTGGGGTGCCACGGCCAGCGCCGTGCAACCCAGCGTCTGGCCCAGGTTCCCCTGCCCGCCCAGCAGCCGCGCGCACAGGTAGGCCACCACTCCGTACATGAGCCAGATCAGTGCCAGCCCCAGCGGCAGGATGACGATCCTCATCGCAGCGCTGGCGGGATTCGGCGCACCGAACAACTGTGGAAGGATGCGCCACGCCAGGTCGAATTGCTGCTTGAATTGCTCGCGGAACTGGGGATTACCTTCCATCTCCTTGTACCAGGGCATCTGCTCGATACCCTCCCGCACGACCTGCTGGATGTCCGGCAGGCTGGGTGAGGTCGCCCATTCCAGCGTCGTCCCCACCAGCCCGACCAGCGCCACGACCGCGGCCACCAGGGCCACGAGTCCCAGCCCGCGCAGCGCTGGCTTGGGGCTGGCGCGCATCTCGGCGTACGGCGCTTCGCCCAAAAAGAGCGCCTCCCACACCAAACGGATCAATGCTTTCATCGTATCCCCTCCTTTGTATCCTATTGTGCTCTCGCCGGACCACAGTCCGGCGGAAGGCCTTCTTTGCTTCTCTGCCCTCTTGCTCCCCCGCTCCCCTGCTCCCCTGCTCCCTCTCCTGCTCCCGCCGGACCACAGTCCGGCGGTGGACCGTATCCTACCCTTGCCGGCCGAAAATCTTGATCAGTGCCCGGGCCAACCAAAAGACGACCCATCCGGCGAGCAGGACTACGGCCAGCGCTACTCTCTGCCCGTCAACGATCGGTTTCACCCGCGTGGCGTCCGGCGTCACTTCGACGACGGCGAGAGGACGGGCCATCACGCCACCGCCACTGCCACGACCTGCACCACTGATTTCTTCCGCGTTCTTCTCGCCAGCAGTCCCTTCCCCGGCCCCCGTCTCGTACCGGACACCCATCCTGAAACCGTAGGCGACCCTGGCAACCGGGATAACGGTGCGTCCCCCGGCGGTCACAGGCTCGCCGAACACGAAGTTGACGTTGGCCTTCTCCCGCAGGTCAGCCAGCGCATCGAGCACTGCCTGAACCTCTGTTTCCATCACTCCCCTCCTTGCATCCTTCATTCTCCATCCTTCATTCTCCATCCTCTATCCCCCAATCTCCGATCCCCAACCTGCGCGCCACCCACACAACCATTCCTAACAACAATGGAACGACGAACGCCACCAGAAGCAACCCGCTGACTATCTGTGCCGTCTTGTCGTAGATCAGGAACCGGCGCTCGCCGGCCTCGCTCCGCTCGACAATCGCGACCGGCCGCAGGTGCACGAAACCATGCCCCTGTGCGGCCAGTTGATCGGTGCCGACGAGTGCGCGCCTCCGCACGTAAGTCGTCATCCGCACCACCGGCACGACCTCACGCCCCCCGACCCCCATCCCCTCCCCCTCCACCACCTCACTTATCGCTTTCCTTCCCATCCCTTCCCTCCCTCCGCATCCGCCACCAACTTCCCCACCAGCACCATCTCCTCCTCCCGCGTGCTCACCTTCCCATCGAGCCGGGCGTCGCGCAGTGCTCCCAGCAACTGTCTGAAGAGCGGGCCGGGCTTCAGCCCCAGCGCCTTCAGGTCGTCGCCGGTCATCTCCGCCTCCACCAGCCGCCACTCCGTCTGGTAGCGCAGCAACCGTTCCCGTTCCTGCTTGCGGTCGGTGGCGACCCAGGCCACGGCCAGGATGCGGGCCGGATGTGGCTGCAACAGGCGGTAGACGGCGCTGGGCCGGCGCACCTTGCCCAGGTGCGCAAGCGCCTCTTTCAGACCAGGCAAGAGGCGCAGGTCATCCGCGTCGTCGCGCCCTATCTTTAGACGGCCAATCAGTTCCTCCAACTCCGCATCGCCCAGCCGGTATGCCAGCAAGGCCAGGTGGAGGAACGAGGTATCTTGAGGCTTCAGTCCCCATATTCCAGGGTCCAGTTCTTCGCGGAGCGTACGATACCTGGCCTGCAGCCACCTGTCGCAATGCAGGTTGGGCTGGACGTGAGCCAACACGCCCAGTTCGTCCAGCCGGCTCAGCGCCCGTTCCGGCTCGGGCTCGTCGAAGATCAGTTCCAGTTCGTGGCGTATGCGGTCGCCGCTGACCCGCTTGAGCAGCGACAGTGCGTCGGCGATCAGTTCTGCGCTGCGCGAGTCCAGGCGAAATCCCAGCCGGCTCTCCAGCCGTGCGGCGCGCAAGATGCGGGTGGGGTCGTCCACGAAACTGAGGCTGTGCAGCACGCGGATGATGCCGTTCTGCAGGTCGGCCTCGCCGCCGTAAAAGTCCAGCAGTTCCCCCCAATGGTCCGGGTCGAGGCGGATGGCGAGCGTGTTGATCGTAAAGTCACGCCGGTGGAGGTCCTGCGTGATCGAACTGCGCTCCACCTGCGGCAGTGCCGTCGGATACGTGTAGAATTCGGTGCGCGCCGTCACAAAGTCTATGCTGGGCGGCAGCGCAGCGCGAGGAGCGGAACTGGCGACCTGCTGCCAGACACGCGGCGAGAGCAGCCACTTGGCGGTGCCGAAACGCCGGTGGGTGCGCATCCGGCCCCCCAGTTCGGCCACCAGGCGGCGGGCCAGCGCGATGCCGTCCCCCTCGATGACCAGATCCACGTCCACGATCGGGTGACCCAGGAGCAGGTCGCGCACCAGCCCGCCGACAAAGTAGGGGATAAATCCCATCGCGTGGGCCTCCTGCGAGACGCGGCGCACCAGCGCCAGCACCGGGGGCAAGAGGGAGCGCTCGAGCAGCGCCGTGACTGCGTGGCGGCGGGGTGGGGTGGGAGGTGTACCCCACTGCGTGATCAGATCCGTGCGGGTGACCACCCCGACGATACGGTCGCCCTCGACGACGGGAACCTGGCCCCAGCCGCTCTCGATCATCGTCCGCTGCAGGTGCGCGACCGAGTCGTGGCTGCTGACGGCGACATTGCCGGCCTCCATCACCTGGGTGACCGGAACGTCGGCCATCTTGAACTGCAGCGCCCGGTCCACGGCTCGCCGCGTCAGCAGCCCGATCACGTACCCTTCTGCGACGACCGGGTATCCCTCGTGGCCGGTGCGCCGCATGCGCTCGGCGGCATCGGCGACCGTGTCCTGGGGGGAGAGCACCTGCACACCCCGCGACATCAGGTGGGCGACGGTGACGCTGGGACGCGCGATTCCCGGCAGCAACCGCAGCAATTCCTCGCGCACGCCCTGGAGCGAGCGCGCGCGGATGAGCGCTGCCGCCGCGCGCTTGTGTCCCCCTCCGCCAAAACGGCTCGCCACCGCCGAGACGTCGATGTCGTCGGTCATGCTGCGGGCGACGAGTTGAATGCGCTTGTCGAACGCGACGAGCACGAACAGCGCTGCCGGTTCCAGCAATTCGCGCAGTTTGTGCGCCAGCGTCGAGACTTCCTCCGAGAAGCCCGGCGCTGCGGCCCACGCGACGACCACCGTGTGCCCTTCGATCTCGTGGGTTTCGCTCTGTTCCAGCAACCGTTCGTAGAGTTCGCGCTGCTCGGGCGCAAGCGGGTGGTGGATGAACTCGTTGACGACCGAAAGCCGGGCATCCTGTTCCATCAGCCAGGCCGCTGCCCGCACGTCTCGGGCCGTCGTCCCTTCGTAAGACAGGGAGCCGGTATCTTCGTGGATGCCGATCAACAAGAGCGTGGCCTCGATGCCGGTCAGTTTGAGGAAGCGGGCCGAGATGGCCTCGACCATGAGCGTTGCTGTAGCGCCGACCGGCTCGCCGGAATAAGTCCAGTGAGGAGGCAGTTCGCGGTCGAGTTCGTGGTGGTCAATGATGTCCACCCGCATGTCGCGCCCCATCCCTCTGAGCGTGCTCATCCCCTGCGTGTCTACCAGGATGACGTGCCGGATCTTGCGGCGGGGCAGTTCGTCAGGCTCGACGAAGGGCAGTTCGGCGCCGTAGAGTGACAGGAAGGCCCGCCCGTTGCGGTTGATGCGCCGGGGGAGCACCGGTGTGGCGGCCGGGAACAACTTGCTCGCCCCCAGCAGGCTGGCAATAGCGTCGAAATCTGCGTTTTCGTGGGTCAGGATGACTTCCATGGTATACTGTTAGCACTTTCGACCGGCGCGATTACGCCATGTCCAATACCCCCCTAGATTGCGATAAGGGACATCTGAGTCAATCGCTCGCGCCATATCCTCTGTCAGGTAATTCATCCAATGGTAGTATCTATGTGCCGATCAAGAGGGTTTCCTTAGATTCGGAGTTAGTAGACAAGACATACTTGTACTTGCCATAGTGTTCGACACGCACATTGCGCTTGTACCGTTTGAACAGAGATACCAACTCTAGTTCCGAAGGGATGCCATCGCTCCGATAAGAGACGACCAGAATACTCTCCTGAAATCGGCAGAATAACCGATCAAAAGCCGTATGGATTTTTCTTTTGTCTGCCCAGTTGCTTGGTCGTGGCCTCAAACGACGATGTTTTGACCTGCGGTCTATGTGCTCGCCCCACTCATTGTACATCGTCAACCCTTCCAGAAAATGATAAAACGACTGGTAGTCAACAGCCACGCCGTGCCTGGATATGTAAGGGGTATCTATATATACCAGGTCGTACTCCCCGGGCACGTCAATAGCATCATAGTTTAGGGCACAGTTTATCTGGCCATTGTCAAAAACGGCCCGATTCGCCTCTCCTACGAAGACACGAAACCACTCATCAAAGGGTCTGTCCCAGGTAGTCTTGTTTCCAAACGTGCGCTCGACTTCTGCGAACCGCAGGTAGAGGTTTTTGCGATGGAACAAGTTGTACGGCCGCTTGATAATGCAGGCCTGGCAAAGAGCGAAGAACGCGAGCGCAAACTGGTATGGGTCAACAAGTTGATGGATGTTGGTAATCATCTGGTCAATCCAGGCATTCTCTTCATACGTAAAGTAGATATCGGGGAAAGTGTCCTGGACAAAACGCGGGTACGTGATTTCTGGGTGTCTCTGGAGAAGCCAGTCCACTTCTTCAGGGCCAAGGCAAACCTGACTGTTTTCGATCAGTGCCAGCCCAATGTAATAGTTGAAGCGGAGCAGATCATTGTATGTAACCGCTTTGCTTTCCTGCTTCAAGTGATAGGCAACTGCACCCGTACCACCAAATGCATCTAAGCAGGTAGTGAAATCCAGATCCGCCATTTGTTCCCAAATCCAATCTACGAGTTTTGCCTTGCTGCCCTGATAGCGAGTAGAGGGAAACTCGGCAGTCAGGTTTGGAAAGAATGACGGTTGATAGGCAACGGCTTTCTGCACCTACATTTCCACCCGATTCCGCTATGCAACCTGTCTTGGCCCGGATTTTTTGTGGAGAGAGTGTACCGCTATAGTTGGTTAAGACAGTTGGTCGTACCCTCCAGGCTACCAATATACTTCTTTTCAGATACCCTGTCAAGACCTGGGCCGGCGGTCACGGCACCCCCCACTGCGTGGGGGGCTTGGCTGGGGGGCTTGCACGACGCATTGACGAAGCCCCCTGCCGCAGGCGGGGGTGGGGTCACGGCTGGGCCAGGCCTGGGCGGGCTATCACGGCACCTGGGCCGGCGGTCACGGCACCCCCCACTGCGTGGGGGGCTTGGCTGGGGGGCTTGCGAGGCTTGGCCGCAGGCGGAGCGCAACGTCCAGACGTCGAGTGTCCTGAGCCGCACACTGCCCCCGGTTGCGTAGACCTCCACCCCCGTGCTCTGGGGAGACGGAAATATCAAATCGGTGATGACTGTCTGGCCGTCGTTGCCGAACACCTCCACCGAGCACTCGTCAACGAACACGTGCACCTTCACCGTGCCGTACTCGGGCTGCACAGGCCCCGCGTGTCGCCCAGGAAAATGGGCGTCGAACCCGACGTTGCCGGAGCGCGTGCGGTCCACGAAGAGCGCACCCGCGTTCACGTCGTACCCGATGCACGTCCCTTCCGTTGCCTCCTTGCGTACCTTGAGTCCAAACTCCGCTGCCGTGCCAGGCTCGCACTCCGCCGCGATTTCCAGCGCTGGGCTCCTGATATTCCATTCCCTGAGATGCGCATTCGCCACCTTGCTGTCCACATCGGCGCAGCCGTAATGCCGGTCGCGCAACGCCTGCAACTCGGCCACCGGGCGCTGTACGAGCCGTATGCCGTCGGGGTACTCCTTGAGCGTCACGGCGCGCGGGATGGACAGCGCTCCCCGCCACGGAGCCGTCGGCGTCACGAGCGCATACTGCCAGTTGCTCATCCACCCCAGCCACAGGCAACGGCCGTCCGCCGCGGGAACGTCCGACCAGGATTGGGCGGCGTAGAAATCCTTGCCATAGTCAATCCAGCGCACGCGCTCGGGCGGATCGTCGCTCACGAAGGCTGTGCCGTCAAAGTGGCCGATA
>Ga0315296_10003737_pt1 | contig 12627 bp, 11 predicted proteins | sample YL17G14_18_MG_FD_203921 | JGI IMG/M metagenome (GOLD analysis project Ga0315296, IMG submission 203921) | Sediment microbial communities from Yellowstone Lake, YNP, Wyoming, USA - YL17G14_18 | ecosystem: Environmental > Aquatic > Freshwater > Lake > Sediment | place: USA: Wyoming | collected... | reverse complement strand
AAGACATCTCAACGAAACCAAATCCCTTTGAACGGCCGGACATTTTATCGGTAATCACATTTGCCGATTCAACAGTTCCAGCCTGAGAAAAAGTCTCTTTTAAAGTCGCTTCGGTGGTCTCGTAAGATAATCCACCGACAAACAATTTTTTTGCCATAATGCGAGCGAAGTAAAATTATCTCTAGAATTATAATTTTGTAGTAAAAAAAATATCCCTAGAGGTATAATTGTTCCTTACGCTATTTATTTATGAGTAAGCCGACCACTGTTTTTATTCTCTTTCAAAGCTTACATAATTAATAAATACGTAAGGAAAGGAAAATTAACAGAAACTTACCTTATTACAATAGCTTACTGTTGACAAAAAGTCAAGGGGTTATTTTTTATTTCTGTGCTTTTTCAAAAATCTGCGATGTCTCATTCTGTTTCTATTTTTATTCGGGTTGTGTGAGTTTTTCATATTCTTTTCTTCTTAATATTTTCTTTTTCTTCAGTCAAGTTTATCTGTTGGCCAGTCATCATCTTTAAATAAAAAGCAACTCTTAACCGTATGAGTTGCAAATGGATATACCTATTTGTAATCCAAACTCTCAACTGATTTTAGTTTACATTAATTCTTTCAAAAAATCAAGTTCTCTACCAAAAAACCTCCCTAGCGAGGAGGTGGTAAAAAATCGTAGCTCCGAGAACTGGACGATGTTAGAATCTGTTTGGTGATTTCAAAACAATAAATGTTATAATTAAAACATTAAAGTTAATAAATATGAAAAACAAAGTCGAAATAAATAAAGAACAATGTAAAAAGATTGGCAATATAGTCAAAAATTACAAATTCAAACCATCTTTCTATAAAAGAGAGCTTATTACCTTTAAAGCTGATAAAGAAACTAAAGCCAGAACCTATCTTTACGCTGTAGCAATCTGCCATCAAACTCATACCTTAATCAACAAAAAACTAAATCTTAAAGGGTGGGACTATCTCTCCTGTGTATTTATAAATTTAGCTAAAAATAAATCCGATTTATTAAATCCTGAAAACTTATCCTCTCTTTCAATTAAAGAATTATCAAATACACTTAAAAAACTTTTCTCTGACGATAATAATCCTGAAAATTGCACTTTGGACAGATTGCCTGAAAGAGCTGAATTTTTAATTCAGACCGCAAAAATAATTAAAGAAAAGTATAATAACAAAATTACCAATCTTCTAAAATTAAGCGATGGTTTTCTTTTTAATAAAAATAAGGGTTTATATGAGCTTTTAGAAGAGTTTCCTGTCTATTCTGATAAACTACGCAAAAAGAGCACAGTTTTTATTAAATTCTTAGAAGATGCAGGTTTGATTGAAATAAAAGACCCAAAAAATTTTGTTCCTGTGATGGATTACCACATACAAAGAGTAATGTTGAGAACTGGCTGTGTTGAAATAACTGACTCATTTCTACAAGAGAAATTGATAAACAAAGAAAAGATAAAATCAGATGAAGAAATAAGGGGTTCTTGTGTTAAGGCTATGAAGATAATATCAAATATCTCAGGCTTTAGAATCACAAAATTAGACGATTTCTTCTGGTCTTTAGGAAGGAGCTGCTGTAAAGAAAAAACCTTATGCTATAACAAGGAATGTAATAAAAGTCCGTGTACTTTTGAATCGTTTGTCTCCTTAACCTCTCATGATAAATGTATCTTTGAACAAGTGTGTAGAGGGAGTATGGATGAAAAGTATAGAAAATATTGGCAGCCAATAGTTGAAACACATTACTATTAAAAACCTTTATACCAAAAACCAGAGCTAAATACTCGGGCTACTAACTCCGAGGGACGGATGATGTTAGAACCTGTTTTGTTTAAAAAAATTATCAATATATTGAAACGCCTCATCTAAATCATTGTATTCTTTTAAGATTATGTTCTTATTTCCTTTAATTATAGCAGATATTTTCTTTCCATCCTCTGGCTTCCTACAAAGACATAGAATCCTTTTTCCCCATTCTTCAGCTTTTGCTATTTCATAACCAACGCCAAGAGAAGGGATTGAAATTTCAGCAATAAAAATATCGGTCTCTTTAAGCCAAGACATATCTCTTTCATAAATTTCCCCTTCAGATATATTCTTCTCGCCTAAATCAGTTAAATTTTTATCTCCAACATGCTCGGTCAAAACCTGTCCGTATTTTTTAAGATATTCAATTATTTTAAAATAGGATTCGTGGTCTACTCTTCCAGCACGAATTGACCCTGCAAAATAAATTTTCATATATTTTATTCTATCAAAAAACCGCCTGATTGGCGATTTTTTACGAAGTTCGATCCTGCTCGGCTCCCCAGTTCAAACCTTATTATAATTCTAGAGAATAGAGATATATGACGATGATGAAGGAAAAATTGACGGAGATTAAAGAAGTTTATAGAAATTTAAGGCTGTCTCCCGTAGGAATATAAATAAAAACCATAAAAATGGGGTGAATATAAAGAACACTATTCCTTCAGTTTTCTATCTAAATAATCGCAGGGAATTAAAAATCGGAATAAAATCACTGATAAAATTATAAGCTGCCGCACCTGAGGGATTAAGAATATGCAGAAAAACCAAAACAAAGCCTAAAACATTCAATATCCCCCACAATAATAAGTTCTGGCGTATGACCTTTAGAGCAGAACGGCCGATTTTTATTAGTTCTGGAATCTGAGATAAATCGTCTTTCATCATTGCGATATCGGCGGCTTCGATGGCTGCATCTGAGCCAATGGTACCCATAGCGATTCCAATATCTGATAAAGCCAAGACAGGCGCATCATTCACCCCGTCACCGACCATTGCGACTTTATATTTCTTATTGGAATATTTTTTATAATATTTCAATTTATCCTTTGGCAAAAGATTAGCATGGAATTTGTCAATTCCTATCTCTTCGGCTACTCTTTGAGCGACAAGCTCGTTATCACCGGTAAGCATCACAATTTTTTCTACACCCATTTTTTTTAATTCCTCCATCGTCTCTTTTATCTTTGGCCTGAGTTCGTCAACTAAGGCTATAAAACCAATCAATTCATGATTGTATGCAACCAAGGTAACATTAAATCGTTTTAACATTGCTTTCTTTATATCAGAAAGCTGCTGCTGACTCATTCTAATTTTCAAGTCTTTAAAAAATGACAATTTACCTATTATAATCTTTTTATTTTTATAAAAAGCCGACATTCCCCTCCCACCGTACTCCTCAAAATCTTCCGGCTCATTGATAGGAATGTTTTTTTCTTTAGCATAATTAATAAAGGTATGGGCAATCGGATGATTAGAACACGAGGAAGGAATAACAGCCAATTCTAAAACTTCTTTTTCGTTTTTTTGGTTAAAAGGAAAAATCTCTTCAATTCTTAATTTACCCTGGGTTAAAGTACCGGTTTTATCAAAAATTATCGTTTTTATTTTTGCTAATCCCTCAAGATAATCTCCACCCTTGATAATTGCGCCGTGTTTGGCGCTGTGAGTGATAGCCGTCATTAAAGCTAATGGTGTAGCTATCGCAATATCATCGGCGCAACTTACCAAAAGAAGTGCTGCAACTAAAGTTACATCTCTTGAAAATAAATAAACAATAAAAGAGCCTGTAATGGTAAGAACAATATACAATTTAGCAAATTTATCTATTAAAGTATAAATTGGTGCTTTATTAGCTTGGGATTGTTCAATCAAGGCAATAATTTTCTCGAAAGTTGTCTCTTCGCCGACTTTTTCGGCCCGAAGAATTAAATGGCCGGAAACAACCGTCGTGAAGCTTAAAACCCTATCACCCTCTTTCTTTAAAGCTGGAATCGATTCACCGGTCAGCGAAGACTGATCGACCATCGCTTCACCTTTTTCGATTAGGCCGTCAACCGGTATCCTCTCTCCTAATTCAATAACAACCATATCTCCTCTTTTTACATTTTCTAAGGGAACTTCTGTCGTTTTACCACCTTGGACTATCTTCACTTTTTTTGGTTTTAATTTCATTAAACTTTCAATGGCAGAATGAGATTTAATTTTAACATAGTCAATGAAAGCTCTTGCCGAAGCAATCATTAAGTTTATAAAAATAGCAGCTACCCATTCTTTTTCATATAAAGAGACGGCTAAGGCGATACTTGCCAATAAATCAATGGAAATCTTTTTATTTTTTAGAGACTGAATGGCACTATAAAAAACCGTCAGAGTTGCAACGATAGAAATAACGGCCAGAACTGATTCATTTCGTAAAAAAGAAATTCCAAATAAATATAAAAATAAAGTTCCTGCTAAAATAAAACAGATTAAAAGATTAAGGTTCAAAGAGATTTTAATTTTCTTGTCTTGATTTTCGGGCATTATTATAATCTTAAATTAATTTATATTTTCCATTCTATCAAAAAACCGCCTGATTGGCGATTTTTTGTTGGCTCCGCGGGCTGGAATCCGTTCGAACCTGTTTGATAACTTCTATTTAATTTTCTTCCACCCTTTCTTTTCTGTATTCAAAGTAAGAATAAATAACCGTATAAATTGACACCGCAATTACGGGGAAAAGAATAAGAAAGAACTCATAATTTGGAAAAATTATTCCCAAGAAAGCAATTATTCCCACAACCTTAAATAATTTACCTCCAATTTTATGGGTTCTCTCCCACACTTTATCGTTACTCAAAGTCCAGGGAGTTCTGATTCCAATAAACCAGTTTCTTTTGGCTTTCTCAATCAAAATGCCGCAGTAAAAAAAGAGAATGCCAAATGCTGGCGCTAAAACCTGATTCATACTGAATTGAACCCCAAAATTCCAGAAAATCGTCAAAAGATAAAGATAAAATAAAAACAGGATGATGAGAATTATAAAGCCGTCAAAATATTTTCTAAATTTTTCAATGTTCGCCTTTAAGGGGTCTATTTTAGGAATCAAAATAAAAAGAAAAAATAAAATCAAAGAAATAATGGGCATTAAAAATAATCCCCAGAATTTTGAGACATAGCCGTCAACCTGGCCTTGAGTGTTCCAGTGAGAAGCCATTTCTACTGGCATTTTTGGACAAAGACAAATGCCAATAGCAAAAGAAAATAAAATGATTAAAATGGTTACTATTTCGCTTTTTCTCATAATTTTATTTAAGCGCGTTGCTTATTTTTTAAAATACCAAACAAATACAATTATAATTACAGAAATCAAAATTAACCAAGAATAAATTGTCCAATTTATTAATGCCGTGAATAATAGCATTATTACAGAAATTGCGACTAATATTTGGTCTTTATTTAATTTATTCATAGTTTAAAGATTGGATCCAAACCACCGCCGGCTTTAATCAAGGTATCTTTATCCATTGACATTTATTTTGGGCACATCCGCATTTCAAATTATAAACCTGGGTATTATAACAATCTTTATATTCGCAGGTGGTGATAATCGGTTCTTCACTTTTTGATTGGCAAACCTCTCCAGAACAACCACCCGTCACACAATCAGCATCGGCAACGCAATTTCCGAAAGTGGAATTCCCGCAGAAATCTTCTTTGTGAGTAGAATTTTCTTTTGACTCACCATTTGATGCTTTAAACGGAGTTTCATCACAGAAATCATTCTCTTTGGCGCAACCTATCTGTATCCACTCATAAAATGTTGACGGCTTGCCATCAATAGCAATTATAACTTTATTTACGGTAGGAAATTGCTTAAGCGTAGTTTCCACTTCGGCCAGAAATTCAGCGCTACCGCAACTGGTGCTTACGTTAGGGACGATCTGACGGATATCTTTTAAATCAACATAAGCGGTGCTGTTTTCTATTTTCACGCTTTTTAGTATGTCTTTTGTTGCTTCAGAAAACCATGAGACATATCCTTGGGTTTTTTCTCCTTCGTTTGGTCCTTTGAACAATTCTTCAAGGCTAGCCTTTGCCACGGCGAGGGTTTTTGGAATAGTCCTTTCAACCGGATGAACCTTGCTACAATCTTGCATGTTTGGATTGAGGTTGGTATTTCCAAAATACACCTTAACTGTCATTGTCTCTGGCGGAGGCGGCGTTGGCGCTGGTGTTAGATTAAAATATTGGTAAAACCAATAACCCAATCCCGCAATAATAATTATAATAATGATTGTAATTATTGTTTTTGGCATAATATTTGTAAATTAATTTATCTTACCCCATTCTACCAAAAAACCGCCTGATTGGCGATAAAAAACTGCCCTGCAATGGACGGTTTTTTTATTTGAGATTTAACAGAGGGAAAAACAGGATTTAATAGTTTCCCAAAATCGTAACTTTAACATAAAAAACAGAGTTGACACCATTTTTTACACACCATTTTTCACAAAAAATCACACTGCCTTGAAATCAAGATCGCGCTTTTGAGTAGCTACATTTTCAATAGGCAGAGTGAAATAGAAAGTAGAACCTTTGTTCGGTTCACTTTCCACTCCAATTTTTCCTCCCAGTGAATCAATGATAATTTTACAAATATAAAGACCCAAACCCGTTCCTTCTTGAGACCTGGTTAAAGAGGGTTCTAACTGTGAAAATTTATCAAAAAGTTGGTCCAGTTTTTCCGGGGGTATCCCCTTCCCCTGATTTTTAACTGCAATTCTAACCCACTTTTTATTTGGCTTGGTTACTGATACCACAATAACCTGCTCGTCCAATCCATACTTTAGCGCATTATCGATAAAATTATAAATTACTTCTGAAATTTTTTCTTCATCACTCTTTATAATTATATTTTCTTTTTCTATGTTGGCGATTACCTTTGATTTTTCCTTATTTGCTATTATGTTTAATTTTATCAGAAACGATGAAATAAAATTTGATAAATTAATCGGTTCAAATTTAATAATTTCTCTGCCGCTTTCAAACCTCGTTATCATTAATATCCGTTTAACGATACCGGCAAGCCTGGAAGACTCTTCGTGAATAATATTTGTGTAGTTTTTCTGCTCTGGATTGCGAAAAAGCTTTTGTTCTTTCATTATTTCACTAAAACCAATAATTGAGGTTAACGGGGTTTTAAGTTCATGGGTAGCAATATTCAAAAAATCGTCTTTCAATTTATTGATTTTATTAAAATCATTTATGGCAATCCTTGATTCCATAAGCTCGGTGATATCTACTCCCGTGCCTAAAACAATCGATGTCTTGCCCAATTCGTCTTCCACTACAATATTGCTCCAATTAACAAAAATCTTCTTTCCATTTTTAGTCAAAATATGGTTTTCGAAATATTGAACCTGGTTTGATTTATCTTCAATTAATTTTTTAACAAAAGCTCTTGTTTTAATCTTATCTTCCTCCGAAACAAAATCAGTAAACCAATTTTTTTTCAGAATTTTTTTTAACTCGTATCCTAAAATTTCACAACCTTTCTTGTTTATAAGAATAATTTTTCCATCTCGGTTAAAAAATATGATTATGGCTCCTATAATATTAAAATACTGTTCGAGTTTATTTTTTTCTTCTCGCAGCGCCGCCTCCGCCTGCTTGCGCTCGGTGATGTCGTGAGCGATGCCTAAAACATGAATTTTGCCTTTGATCTTCACCGGGAAAGTCCTGATTTCGACGATGACTTGAGAGCCGTCTTTGCGGTTCAGGGTAAACTCAGCGGAGTCGGTCGACTTCCCAAGAGCATTTTTAGCCAGAAGTATTGCTGCTCTCGGTATTTGGTCTGGAGAAAGGAGCTTCAATTTCAAGAAACTCTTTCCGATTAATTCTTCCCGCCTGTAACCGGTTATTTCTTCCGCAGCTTTATTGCCGTCGATGAGGTTCCCTTTCAAATCATTCAAGTAATAAGCGTCCGGCGCATACTCAAACAATATCTTTAACTTCTCTTCCGAGCTCTTCAGCTCCTCCTCCGCCTGCTTGCGCTCGGTGATGTCTTTGGTGATTGCCATAAAGGCGACAGGCTTACCATCATGACCTTTGATAACGCTTGCGGAAAGCTCTCCAGGAAATTGGTGACCGTCTTTAGTCTTTAAAGTATATTCCGCATTCTTTACATAGCCCTGCTTAAGAGTTTTCTTCATGTTTTCTGTCGCTTTTTGGTGGTCTCCCGGAGCAATGAGATGGAAAGCGCTTTTACCAATTATTTCCTCTTTCCGGGAAAAGCCATGTAGATCGAGAGCCGCCTGGTTGCAGTCAGTTATTTTTCCTACTAAATCGGTTGTTGTAATCGCATCGGGGGATGATTCGAGGATACCTTTCAGCCTTCCTTCACTCTCCAATATAGCCTCCTCCATCTCCTTGCGCTTGGTGACGTCCCTTGCGATAACCATCATCCTAATGGATCCACCTATTTTTATAAGAGAAGCTGAGCATTCTAAAGCTATCTGTTGACCATTCTTGTTTTTGAGTGAGATGTTAAAGTAGGTTTTTTTGCCAGTGAGAGCGTTTGCAAAATTGCGTATGAGCGTTGGTAACTCTTTGATGGTGAAAAGGCCTGTCTTCGTGAAATGTTTCCCTACCAGTTCTTTTTCTGACACGCCAAATATTTCCGTAGTCTTTTTATTAATATCAAGAATCTTTACGAATTTATCCAGAAATATAATAGCGTCATTGTTGTTCTCAAAAATGCTCTCAAGTTTTCCTTCTAACTCTCCAAACACCTTTTCCTTCGTCTTGCGCCCGAAGTTCTCTTCTGAAAATTGTTTAGTTTTCTTTTTTTTATTTTTACTAATTTTCATAATTCATTCTTTTCAAAACAACATAAAAATGTGTTATTTTTTAAATAATATAACAATGGAAATAATCTTCGTATTATTGCCTGTTATTTGCCGACAATTGCCTTAACTTTATTGACCAGATTATCAATCTCAAACGGTTTTTCCAATACGTCTTTTACTAATTTTAGTTCCTTGAATTTTTCTAAAGATTCTTGAAAAGATGTTGAGGCAATAGGAAGAGCAGAAACGAGAAGAACGGGAATGTTTTTCAATTTTTCGTCCTTCATCATTAATTCACAAACATCCAGCCCGTTAATTTTTGGCATCATAATATCAAGAATCAAAAGTTCATAATGCCCATTTTTTTTCATCATTTCTAAAGCTTCTTCACCGCTGTAAGCAACATTAATCTCATAGTTAACCTTAGAAAGCAATGAAGCTTGAAGAACTTCGACCGTATTTATATCATTGTCAACGATAAGAATTTTCATGGATTATATTAAAATTATTGAACCGATTAAAACTCTTCCCCCAATCGACCAAGAAATCTTGGGAAGTATTGTCTAAAATTTACCTTGAAAATTTTTATCAATTTTTTATTTATCAAAATATTTTTTGATAATATCCAAATTTTTTTCAACCGGGCGAAGAAGCTCCTTCGTCTCTTTATCGGATTCCCGGGGAGAAAATACCATCTTTTTTCCAAAACTATTTTGATATTGGAGAATAAGCAAGGCGACAATTTCTGCCGGATCTTTATTGATTTTTAACACCCTCCCGTTTTCCTTACTAATAACAAGACCTTCTATACTGTTGGCTATCTCCATTGCCCTATCTCCTGCCCTGTAACGCATTTGCATTATTATATCGCTGATTATTTCGTAGAATAATCTTTCTTCTTTCGGCACGTCCGAATATTCGTGTGGATTTAATCGACAGGCCCGGCGTTTTATAATCAATCGGCTTAAAACAGCAAACGCGATGCCAACCAATATCGTGACAGTTCCATAGAGAATTAATTGACTGACAAAAATCCCGGCGATTTTTCGTTCAACGGTGAATTCAAATTTTGAAGTTGCCGGAACCTCCTGGCCTTCGTAAGTAATTTTGCTGGAAGCAATGTATTCGCCGGGCGGCAAATCAAGAGGAATTTGGATGTTTTTTACAAAACTGGCCGTTGTCTCAACAGCTACCGTTTCGCTCTGCGAAAATACAACAACATTGTTGCTGTTAAGAATTTGGTAATCAACATCAACGTCAACTCTTCGTCCTTGTCCAAAATTTATTAATTTAACGGAGATTGGTAGAAATTCACCCGGCGCCACTTTAGAAATCAGTCTTCCGCTCCCCGTTTCCATCTCGTTTGTTTTTGGCTCCGCAGCCAAAATTTGGGAATTGCACCAGATAGCAAGAGTTATTAAAAGCAAACTCACTAACGCCGACAATTTTATTTTTCTAAGATTTTTTTGGAGAATCATTTTCATCTATTGGTAAAACGGCTGATTTAATTCTCACGCCGGAAATTTTACCTATCATTCCAGTTATTGCCCCTAATTGGTCCGTATCGGCTTTAACCAATATCCCAAAAACTGATTCCTCTTTTTCTAAACTGGGTACGTGAATTGATCCCAGAAAAAGTGATTCGAATTTACTAATTGCTGAAACAACCTCCAGAAAAGCCCGTGACCCTCTTGGAAAACTTATTAAGATAAAAGCCACTCTTATAGGTTTTTGCATCATTTTTTTAGCTCAGTCCTCCGCTAAGCCGTTAAGCCACTAAATTCCCTCCTTCTCTATTATACGATTTTTCTATTTCTCTTTCTATAGATAATATAGCCCGCTATAACGAACATAATAATTCCAACACCCGCAAGAATAGGTATTAAGAGCTTCCATTGGGATTGTTTGGCCTCCGGTTGAGTTAAAATATCAAAAAGGGCGGGGGGTGCGGTTTCTTCTTCCGGTGTCAGCGGAGTTTCTTCTTCCGATGGGATAAGTTGTTCTGCGGGCGGCAGCGATTCTGCTATTGTTATAGAACTTTGAACAACGGTGTCTTTAAGAACATTATGGCTGGCTCCGTCAAGAACAACAGAATCGCTTCCTATTTTAATAATTCCATTCCCGGATTTTTTAGCCAAAAACGAAACAGTACCAAAGGTTACAGGATTCGAAAATCCACCCGGAAAACCGGCGGTTTTAACAAGAACGCCCTTTTCATTATCAACCAAATCGTATCCGGCCTGCGACAGCGCCATCCAGCCGCCCCCAAAAGTAAACGATTTCACTTCCAAAAGTTCAGCCGGATACTGAAGCCGCATTTTCACTGTGTAATTTTTAACACTCCCGGGGTCGACTTGCACTATAAAATTAAAACTTTCCCCTTGGGTAACGGCAATATTAAAGGGTGAAAGCGAAATCGTGGTGGCTGCCAATGCCGGCGTTGCCAAAGCCATTATCCCTAATAATCCTAATATAATTATAGACATGGGTTTTTTCATAATTTTATTTAAATTAAAAATCATATTTATTTTTTAATAATTAACTTTGGGACTCAACCTTGCCCCAATTAACCATCAAAGCATTAAAATCCAAGATATCAACCAATCCGTCTTGATTAACATCGGCCGGATTATCAACGCCTTTTTTGCCCCAATTAACCATCAAAGCATCAAAATCCAAAACATCAATTTTGCCGTCACGAAAAATATCCGTGCGCTTTATTTCTTTTATAAACCAATCTGTTTCTTGACCGGTTGTTGGAATTGCGAGGGCAATATTTACCGTGACGGTGTAACCTTGAGTTAAGGCATCAGCAGCAGTGACGGTATAAATGACAGGGTCAGTAAAATCAGTTGGAGTTAAAGAAACCGGGCTGACTGATGCTCCGGTAATGGTGATTGTCGGCACAAGAGCTGTAACATCGGTGCCATAGGGCATATTTAAGGCAATTGTCTTGGCACTTTCATCAATTGTCGTTGTGCCTACTTGGTCGGGAACAGTAAAAGCGGTGATGGTTTTGGCGTAACTATAAAATCTTCTGCCCCCGCCGCTTGTTGGTGGCGCAGGATTAACGGTTACTGTGACGGTGTAATTTTGAGTTGAGGCATCAGCAGCAGTGACGGTATAAATACTTGAAGTTGTAAAATCGTTGGCTACGCCAGTTGGCGGACTGACTGATGCTCCGGTAATGGTGATTGTCGGCACAAGAGTTGTGACATCAGTGCCGTAAGGCATGGCTAAGGCAATTGTCTTGGCACTTTCATCAATTGTTGTTGTGCCTACTTGGTCGGAAACAGTAAAACCAGTAATTGCTTTGGCCGGGTTAGCAGCAACAATTACCGTGACAATATAAGCTTGGGTTAAAGAATCAGCAGCGGTAACGGTATAAGTGACAGGGCTAGTAAAATTAGTTGGAGTTAAAGAAGCCGGCCTGACTGATTCTCCGGCAATGGTGATTGTCGGCACAAGAGCAGTAACAACAGTGCCGTAAGGCATAGTTAAGGCAATCGTATGTTCAACTTCGTTGATTGTTGTTGTGCCTACTTGGTCGGGAACAGTAAAAGCGGTGATGGCTTTATCTTCATAAACAGCAACGGTTACCGTGACGGTGTAATCTTGAGTTGAGGCATCAGCAGCAGTGACGGTATAAGTTGTTGTGCTTGTAAAGTCATTTGCCACGCTACTGGTTGGACTAACTGATATTCCAGTAATGGTGATTGTTGGCACAAGAGCAGTAACATCAGTTCCATAAGGCATAGTTAAAGCAATTGTCTTGGCACTTTCATTAATTGTTGCTATTGATGTTGTTGGCGTTTCTTCTGTGTAAGGATTTTCAGCAATAAAGTCAACATAAGTAATATCGTCTGTCAACGGAACACTACCATCTCCTTTAATTGCAAGGGTATCTACTCCATTAGTCCAAGCACTAATAGATGCTACCCAATTAGTCCAAGTTCCTCCATTATAGCGATA
>Ga0315296_10003736_pt1 | contig 12627 bp, 9 predicted proteins | sample YL17G14_18_MG_FD_203921 | JGI IMG/M metagenome (GOLD analysis project Ga0315296, IMG submission 203921) | Sediment microbial communities from Yellowstone Lake, YNP, Wyoming, USA - YL17G14_18 | ecosystem: Environmental > Aquatic > Freshwater > Lake > Sediment | place: USA: Wyoming | collected... | reverse complement strand
GGACGATGGCCCCGCTCACCGGCGTCACATCGCGGTCGAGGCCGTGCCGGAAGTCGAAGACGTCGCTGAGCATGTTGGCCGCGCTGTGGAGGACCATCATCGTGGCGATGGCCCAAAGGAAACGGAGCGGCGAGAAACGGGCGCCGACGACGACGACGGCCAGGGCTGTCCCGAAAACAACGGGCATCGTCGATGCCGGCAGGGCCCAGGGTCTGGCGGCGATGAGCCATTTTTTCAAGAGCGGGATTCCGGCCGGTTGTGGGAGGGCTACGTTCATGCCTTGATTTATACCATAAGCTCCGGGATCCGGCCAATGGACCCCGCCGGCCGCCTCCGGACCGTCGCCGTCACGGCAGCGCGGGCGGGCGTCGCTTGACTTATCGTCGGCCCATTCATATGCTTAGACCCACGGGTCCTCAGGAACGGGGGGACAGGTCAAAGGAGGAAAAAGATGCAGTCTCTGAAGGATAAGATCGTTTTTATTACCGGCGCGAGCTCGGGGATAGGGGAGGCGACGGCCCAGGCCTTCGCCGCGCAGGGGGCCAAGATCCTGATGTGCGCCCGCCGCGCGGAGCGGCTCGAGAAGCTGGCCCAGACCCTCGAATACGAATACAACGTCGCCGTCCATTATTTCCGGCTGGACGTCCGGGACCAACCTGCCGTCGAAAAGGCCGTCGCCGGCTTCCCCCCGGAATGGCGGGCGATCGACATCCTGGTCAATAACGCCGGGCTGAGCCGCGGCCTGGATAAGCTCCCCCAGGGCCTGCTCGACGACTGGGAGGAGATGATCGACACGAACGTCAAGGGGCTCCTTTATGTCAGCCGAGCGGTCATCCCGGGGATGCTCGAGCGGGGGAGGGGCCACGTCATCAATATCGGCTCGATCGCCGGCCGCGAGGTCTATCCCGCCGGGAACGTCTACTGCGCGACGAAATTCGCCGTCCGGGCCCTGTCGAAAGGGCTCCGGCTCGACCTGAACGGGACGCCTATCCGGGTGAGCGAGGTTGCGCCGGGCATGGTTGAAACGGAGTTCAGCCTCGTCCGCTTCCACGGCGACGCGGAGCGCGCGGGCAAGGTCTACCAGGGCCTGACGCCGCTCTCGCCGGACGACGTCGCCGACGCCGCCGTCTGGTGCGCGACGCGGCCGGCGCACGTCAACGTCAGCGAGGTCGTGGTCATGCCCACGGCCCAAGCCTCGACGACGCTCGTCAGCAGAAAATAATCACCGCCGGCCGGTGGCCATCTTCGCTGAAGCGGGGAGCCGGCGGAGCCGGAGCATGGCCCAGATGCCGACGGCCGGGCCCAGCGTCAGAAAGGCGAACGCCCAGCGCCATGTGACCAGGCGCTCGAGCGTCGGGACGAGGCGGATGGTCACGAGCGTCAGCAGAAAGCCGAGGCTCGTTTGAAGCGTCAGGGCCGTCCCCGTCCTCTCGGCCGGACTGAGCTCGCTCACGCCGGCGGAGAACTGGGCGGAATCGGCGACCACGGCGAAGCCCCAGATGAGACAAACCGCAACCAGGATCCACGGGGAGCCGCCAAAAAAGAAGCCGACGGCAAGACAGCAGAGCCCGCTCATGGCCATAGCCGCGGACGTGACGGCCGTCCGCCCCCAACGGTCGGCCAACTTCCCAGCAACGAGGCTTCCGGTCCCGCCCGCGGCGACGACGACGAAACCCGCCAGACTCGCGGAGCGCTCTCCGGCGCCCGAAATCCTGAAACTGGAAACCAGGAACACCGGGACCCAGGTCCACATGGCGTAGAGCTCCCACATGTGGCCGAAATAGCCCAGGTTGGCCAAGGCGATTTCCTTGTTCCGCCAGATCCCGGCGGCGTACTTCCAGTCGAATTTCGGAGCGGCCGTCCGGTGCGGCCCTTCGCGCACGAGGAGGCCGGCCAGAAGTCCTCCGGCGACGGCCAGGGCCCCGCTCGCGAGAATGACAGGCTTCCAGTCGCCGATCCCGCCGAGGGCCTTGAGCAGGTGCGGGGCCGCGGAGCCCAAGGTCAAGGCGCCGACGAGGAGCCCGATGCCGAAGCCCCGGTCCTCGCGGGTCCACGTGGCCATGATCTTCATCCCGACCGGATAGACGCCGGCCAGGAAAACGCCGGTCAAAAAACGGAGGATGAGTGCCGGCAGGAAGCCGCCCCCGGCCGCCGGGATGAGGAGGGTCGCCGCTCCCGCGAGCAAGGATGAGACGGCGAAAAGCCGGCGCGCCGGCACGCGGTCGGCCAGGTTGAGCACGGCCGAGGCCAACGCGCCGGCGACGAACCCCAGCTGGACGGACATCGTCAGCCAGGCCTGTCCCGAGGCCGTCAGGCTCCAGGCCGCCGTGAGCGCGGGCACGACCGCCGAGGCCGAGAACCAGGCCGACATCCCCAGGAATTCCGTCAGGGATATGAGATACAAGGCCTGCCGCTTGGTCATCCGTCCGCCCGTCCGGGCTATTCTCCGCCAGATCGGTCATGGATGCAAGGGCCCGGCGTCCTTGATAGATTCCGAAAGCTCGGCAAGCGTCTCGGCGCGATCTGAGCTCGCGCTTGATTTCGGCCGGCGGTCGCGGCTATCATCAAGGTTCAATAAAGGAGGACATCGATGAAAACCATCCTGAGAGTGTTCCTGACCGTCCTACTGCTGGGCGCCGCGGTTTTCGCGGCCCAGGAGGGGCGGTTCTTCACCTACCCGACCATCCACAACGATAAGCTCGCCTTTACCTACGAATCCGACCTCTGGGTCGTCGGCGCCCAAGGCGGCACGGCGACCCGTCTGACGACCTTTCCGGGGACCGAGAACTTTGCCAAGTTCTCGCCCGACGGGAAATGGCTGGCCTTCACGGCGACCTATGACGGAGCGGCGGCCGCGTACCTCATGCCGGCCGAGGGCGGCGCGCCCGTGCGTCTGACCTACAACCCGGGCGGCGCGCAGGTCGTCGCCTGGACGCCGGACGGGACCGAGGTCGTCTTCCGGTCGATGTTCGAGAACGTCGTCGGCCGCGACCCCAACCTCTATGCGGTCAAGGCCAAGGGCGGTGCCCCGGAGCGCCTGCCCCTCGACCGGGGCGTTCTCGTCAGCTTCATGCCCGAAGAGCACAAATTCCTCTACTGCCGCCGCGGCAACGAGGAGTACTACTGGAAGCGCTACAAAGGCGGCCAGTACCAGGACATCTGGCTATACGACGCCGTGGCCAAGACGTATACGCCCGTCACGGACTACGTCGGCAAGAACAGCTACCCGATGTGGGCCGGGGGCCTGATGTACTTCGTCTCCGACAGGGGGAGCGGCATCGCCAACCTCTTCACCCAGAAGCTCGGCGCCAAGGAGGTCAAGGCCGTCACGAGCTACGGCGATTTCGACGTCATGTGGCCCAACACCGACGGCCGCTCCATCGTCTACGTTCAGGACGGCCGGATCCACGTTTTCGACGTGCAGGCGGGCCGCGACAGGAAGATCGCCGTCGAGGTGCCGTCCGACCGTTGGGCCCTGCGCAACCGCGTCATCAACCCGAAGGACTTCATCCATTCCGTCCACATCGGCGACGACGGCAAGACCGTCGTCCTCGAGGCGCGAGGCGACGTCTTCCGCGTGCCCGTCGGACCCGAGACGGCCGACAACCTGTCCGGGACGCCCGGCACCAGGGAGATGCATCCGGCCCTTTCGCCCGACGGCAAGACGGTCGCCTTCTTCAGCGACCGGACGGGCGAATACCAGCTCTACACCCAGCCCGTCGCTGGCAGCGACTGGACCCAGATTACGACCGACCTGGACCAGACCGTCTACCGGCTGGCCTGGTCCCCCGACGGCCGGAAGATCCTCTTCGGCAACAAAGACTACTCGATATTCTACGTCGACGTGGCCGCGAAGAAGCTGGTCAAGGTCGATTCCTCCAACCAGATGAAGAACGACGAGTTCACCTGGGAGATCGCCGACTACACCTGGTCGCCGGACTCCAAGTGGGTTGCCTACGGCTTTGTCCAGGCCAACCGGAACAGCCAAATTTTCCTCTATAACATCGAGACCGGCAAAAAAGTCCCGGTGACGGGCGATTTCTACGACAACCTCTACCCGGCGTTCGACGCCGACGGCCGATACCTTTACTACGTCTCGAGCCGGAACTTCGACCTCCTCATGGACTTCTATGAGGACAACCACGTCATCGCGACGCCCCAGCAGGTGATGGCCGTCCAGCTCCGCGACGGCGAGAAGCCGCCCTTCGCCTCCGACGGCGGCGTCCCCGAGGACAAGAAGGCCGAACCCGTGCCGTTCCGGATCGACACCGAGGGACTCGCCAAGCGGACGTTCCCCCTGCCGGTCCCCGCCGGCAATTATTTCTGCCTCAAGGCGGGCAAGGGCAAGGTCCTGTGGGCCTCGGTGGACAAGTTCACCGAGGACGAGTACGAGGAGATCTTCAAGCCCCGGCAGGAAGCGACCAAGTGGGCCCTGCACATCTTCGACATGGCCGACCGGAAGGAGGTCACCCTCAACGACAAGGTCCGGGACTTTTTCCTGTCGGCAAACGGGGACAAGCTCCTCATCCGCCGGGACGCCGATTTCTATACCACCACGGTCGAAAAGGCCTTCGCCTCCAAGGCTTCCGGCGAAAAGCTCAACCTCTCCGGGCTCGTCTACACGGTCGACCTCCAGAAGGAGTGGAACCAGATCTTCACCGACGCCTGGCGCTGGTACCGCGACTTTTTCTACGACGCCGGTTTCCACGGCCGCGACTGGAAAGCCATGGGCGACAAGTACAGGGCCTATATCCCCTTCCTCTCCTCGCGGAGCGAACTCAACTGGGTCCTGTCCCAGATGGTCGGCGAACTGTGCGTCTCGCACACCTACGTCGGCGGCGGCGATTTCGGTCCGGGCGCGACGCCGGGCTCGCCGCTGTTCACCGGTCTCCTCGGCGCCGACCTCGTCCCCGACAAGTCCTCGGGCCTCTATAAGCTGGCCAAAATCTACGGCCCGACCGAGATCAACCTCAACCTCTCCGGCCCGCTCGTCCGGCCCGATATCGCCGTCAAGGAAGGCGACTTCCTATTGGCCATTAACGGCACGCCGCTCAAGGCCGGGGACGACTACTTCAAACTGCTCCAGACGACGGCCGGGAAGAAGGTCAAGGTCACGGTCAACGCCCGGCCGGCGACCGAAGGCGCCAAGACGTACGAGGTCGAACCCGTCCGCAGCGACAGCCAGATGCGCTACTTCCGCTGGATCCAGGACAACATCAAGGCCATCGAGAAGGCCACGGACGGCCGCGTCGGCTACATGCACATAACCGCCATGGGCGGCGGCGGCATCGGCGAGTTCGACAAGTACTGGCGGGCCTTCCGCTACAAGGACGGGGTCATCCTCGACCTGCGGCGGAACTCGGGCGGCTGGACGGAGTATTTCCTGATCGACAAGCTCGAGCGGGAACTCGTCGCCTACAACAACCTCCGCGGCATGGTCCCGTTCCGCTATCCCGGCTCGACCGGCAACGGCAACTACGTCGTCATTTCGAACGAGAACAACGGCTCGGACGGCGAGGCTTTCGTCGAGCACTTCAAGGCCCGCAAGCTCGGAACGGTCGTCGGCGTCCCGTCCTGGGGCGGCCTGGTCGGCATCCTCAACCGGCAGCTGACGATCGACAACGGCTCGGTCGAGCAGTCGAACAACGCCTTTTACGGCCGGGAAGGGAAGTGGTTGGTCGAGAACCACGGCGCCGACCCAGATATCCTGGTCGACAACGACCCGGGTTCGGTCCTGGCCGGACGCGACCTCCAGCTCGAGAAGGCGATCGAGGTCATGCTGGACAAGATCAAGAAGAACCCGTCGAAGTTCGCGCCCAAGCCGGCCTATCCCAAGAAGTAGGGGGCTGGCCGTCTGGGGAAGCGCGCTCGGGGAGGGTTGTCGTCGGCGAGCGGACACCAGACCAGATCGAATTCGCCCTTGACGCGTTCCGGTCGGCTGGCAATGGGCTCGAGAATGCTCACGCCCTTGACAAGATAGTCAGAAATCTGATAATCTGATTACGGAATTAACGGAGGGGAAAGCCGCTATGGACAATGTCAAGCCTTATAAATCTCAGATAAGGGGACGCGGGCAATTGACCATCCCAAAGAAAGTGCGGGAAAAGGGAACCCTATATGACGGAGAAGCCGTTTCCATCATCCCCGTCGGCGACTCCATTCTGGTCACTCCGCGAAAACTCGAACTCGATGAAGCGCGCCTGCAGCTGGGCAGGATCATGAAGGCCTCGGGCGTAACGCTCGAGGAGCTAATCGAAGGCCTCGAGGACGAGAGGCGCGCCCTCTTCGATAAGACCTATGGCGAAAAAAAGTCTTAGGATCTTCCTCGATTCGAACGTGATATTATCCGGCTTGGTATCAGGGAGGGGAGCGCCGCGTCTGATCCTCGACATTCTGAGCCTGGATCTCCCGGTCCTATCGGGCTTGACGGGACGCTACAATCTCATCGAGATCGAGCGGAATATCGGGAAGAAAATGCCCGACGCACTCCCGGCCTACCGCCGATATCTGCCCAAGCTGAAGCTCAAGGTCATTTCCATGCCTACCCTTGAGGAGCTGGCCCCTTTTAGGGGCACCGTGGGGGACAAGGATTTGCCTGTCATAGTTTCGGTCGTCAACGGGCAGGCCGATTATTTCGTGACCGGCGACAAAAATCTGATCTCTCAGATCCGCCAAAAGGGCGGCTTTCCCTTTAAGACGGTCAGCCCGGCTGATTTTCTGGATAAGATGTTGCCGGCTATCCTGGGAGGAAACCGCCCCTAAAGGCGGTGCAGAATCCGGATCTAGGCTCGTTCGGCCTCGAGGTCAGGAATAAGCTCAAGGCCGTCGTCGACCGGCTTTGACATTTATCCCGGCTTATCTATAATACTATTCCGTCTTTACGGGCCGACGGCTAACGAGGCCGCCTCAAGGCCGGCCGGGCGCCGCAGGCCCTGATATCCATGGACGAAAGGTACGTAAGTCGTTGATTTTTGGGGCGGGAACGGACATCATCGAGGTCCAACGGGTCGAGGAGAAGCTCGTCCGCACGGAGAGCCTCAAGACCAAGCTCTTCACCCCGACCGAGATCGCTTACTGCGAGTCCAAGCACCGGCCGGCCATGCACTTCGCCGCCCGGTTCGCCGCCAAGGAGGCCTTCCTCAAGGCCATGGGCACGGGCTGGAGCGGCGGCCACAAGTTCTCCGAGATCGAGGTCGTCAACAACGCCAAGGGCAAGCCCGAGCTTTTCGTCCACGGCAAGGTCAAGGAGTTCTGCGAAGCCCACGGCGTCTCCGCCATGGAGGTCTCGCTCACCCATATCAAGGACCTGGCCTCGGCCGTTGTCGTCCTTGAAACGAATACGCCAAATCCCTGAACGGAGAGGAATCGCGCATGTCGAACATCGGCTCCTACGACGAACGCGTCAAAAACTTCAGCTGGGCCATCGCCGAGAAGGAGCTCGGCTACAAACCGGGTGACGTCATCAACATCGGCTGGTACTGTACAGACCGCATCTGCGAGCAGGGGAAGGGCTCGAAGGTCGCCCTCCACTGGGAAGGGTTCACCGGCGTCGAGAAAACCTACACCTACAACGACATCCGCCTGGCCACGAACACCATCGGCGCCTTCCTCCGCGGCCTGGGCCTCACGGACGGCGAACGCGTCTGCCTGTTCATGGACCGCATCCCCGAACTCTACCTCGGCTTCCTGGGCATCCTCAAGATCGGGGCCATCGCCCAGCCGCTGTTTTCGGCCTTCGGCGACGAGTCGCTTTTCGTTCGGCTCTCCAACGCCGAGACTTCGGCCGTCATCACCCAGAAGAAACACGCCCCCAAGGTCCGCAAGATCCTCGAAAAGCTGCCCCACATTCGTCACATCATCATCGTCGACCACGACGGCGTCGCCCCGCTCAAGGACCGCGAGGTCGGCTTCTCCCTCGGGAAGGCCGCGCCCGTCGAGCACCTCGACATCTACCCGACCAAGGCCGAGTCGGCCTCTGTCCTCCACTACACCTCGGGCACAACGGGCATGCCCAAGGGCGTCAAGCATGTCCACTATTCCCTGATCTCCCAGTATCTCACGGCCAAGTGGGCCCTCGACCTCCGCGAAGACGACATCTACTGGTGCACGGCCGACCCCGGCTGGGTCACGGGCACTTCGTACGGGATCATCGCGCCTTTCGCCATCGGCGTCACCCAGTGCGTCCTCGACGCGGGGTTCTCGGCCGAAGCGTGGTACAAGTGGATCGAGAAGCGCCGGGTGACGATGTGGTACTCGGCGCCGACGGCCATCCGCTCCTTGATGAAGGCCGGGGATGACATCGTCAAGAAATTCGACCTGTCCTCGCTCCGCCACCTGGCCAGCGTCGGCGAGCCCCTCAACTCCGAGGCGGTCGTCTGGTCGGAAAAGGTCTTCGGCCTGCCCTTCTACGATACATACTGGCAGACGGAGACCGGCTCGATCGTCATCGGGAACTATCCGGGCATGGAGGTCCGGCCGGGCTCTATGGGCAAGCCCTTTCCCGGCATCACCGGCACCGTCCTCGACCCGGTCAAGAACGAGCCTTATCCCACCTCCGGCAAGATCGGCCTGGTCGGTCTCAAGTTCGACTGGCCCTCGCGCATGCGCACTTACTGGAACAACGAGGAGGCGTTCCAGAAGAAGTTCCGTAACGGCTGGTACATCACCGGCGACCGCTCCAAGCTCGACAAGGACGGCTACTTCTGGTTCGCCGGCCGCGACGACGATATCATCAACACGGCCGGCCACCTCGTCAGCCCGTTCGAGGTCGAGTCGGCCCTGCTCGAGCACCCGGCCGTGGCCGAGTCGGCCGTCGTCAGCAAGCCCGACCCGATCAACCTCGAGGTCGTCAAGGCCTTCGTCACGCTCAAGCCCGGGTTCACCGCCAGCAAGGACCTCGACCTCGAGATCATGAACTTCATCCGCAAGAAGCTCTCGCCCCTGGCCATGCCCCAGGAGATCGAGTTCGTCCCGTCGCTGCCCAAGACCCGGAGCGGCAAGATCATGCGCCGCATCCTCCACGCCAAGGAGTGGGGCGAGGAGATCGGCGACACATCCACCCTCGAAAACGACTTATAAAAAAAGGAGTCTTACCATGGCCGATGAAATGAAAGACATCGTTCTCAACTACGTCATCAAGGAATACCTCGAGGACGACAGTGAACCCCTGACCTACGAGACACCCCTCATCTCGGGCGGCATCGTCGACTCGTTTTCGATGGTCTCGCTCAAGCGCTTCCTCGAGAACAAGTACGCCATCGCCATCCCGGACGACGAGGCGACGCCCGAGGCCTTCGACTCGGTCAACAAGATCGCCTCCCTCGTCGAGCGGTTCGTGGCGAAGAAGGAGTAAGGCCGTGGCCTACAGCGACAAGATCCGCGGCACGTACCAGGCCCAGATCAAGGGCATCCAGGACGCCGGGCTGTTCAAGCAGGAGCGGTTCATCCACTCGCCCCAGGCGGCCGACATCGAGGTCGAGTTCCCGGCCGGCGCGCCCCTCAAGAAGGTCATCAACATGTGCGCCAACAACTACCTCGGGCTGTCGAGCCATCCCGAGGTCGTCAAGGCCGCCCACGAGGGCCTCGAAAGCCGCGGCTACGGCATGTCGTCCGTCCGCTTCATCTGTGGCACCCAGGACATCCACCGCGAGCTCGAACGGCGCCTGACGGAGTTCCTGGGGACCGAGGACACGCTCCTCTTCCCCTCCTGCATGGACGCCAACGCCGGCGTCTTCGAAGCCATCCTGACCAAGGACGACGTCATCATCTCGGACCGGCTCGTCCACGCCTCGCTCGTCGACGGCATCCGCCTCTGCAGCGCCATGCGCGACACGATCAAGCACTCCGATATGGGCCACCTCGAGGAGAAGCTCCAGTTCCACGCCGACAAGCGCTTCAAGCTCGTCGTCACCGACGGCGTTTTCTCCATGGACGGCGACACGGCCAAGCTCGACGAGATGGCCGCCCTCTGCGAGAAGTACGACGCCATGCTCCTCGTCGACGAGTCGCACGCCTCGGGCTTCATCGGCAAGACCGGCCGCGGCACCCACGAGAAGTGCGGCGTCGTCGGCAAGATCGACGTCATCACGACGACCTTCGGCAAGGCCCTCGGCGGGGCCTCCGGCGGCTGTGTCAGCGGCCGTCGCGAGCTCGTCGAGATGTGCCGCCAGCGGGCCAGGCCGTACCTTTTCTCGAACACCATCGCCCCGGTCGTCGTCGCCGGCGTCCTCAAGGTCATGGACATCATCTCCAAGTCGACCGAGCGGCGGGACAAGCTCGAACGGAACGCGGCCTACTGGCGCAAAGGCCTGACCAAAGCCGGCTTCGTCCTCAGGGAAGGGGACACGCCCATCGTCCCGGTCATGTTCTTCAACGCCAAGCTGGCCCAGGACTTCTCACGGGCCCTCTACGACGAGGGCATCTACGCCATCGGCTTCTTCTTCCCGGTCGTGCCGCAGAGCCAGGCCCGCATCCGGACCCAGATCTCGGCGGGTCATGAGATCCACCACCTCGACAAGGCCCTCGACGCCTTCGTCAAGGTCGGCCAGAAGTTCGACATCCTGGGCAAGACGAAGCAGGACATCATCGCCAAGTACGGCATGTAAGAACGCGGCAAACGCGCTCGGCGGCTCGGCTCCGTCGCGTCGGGCGTCCGGCCCGTGTTGACCGCCCGGCGGAATCTGGTATATAAACTCCCCATTATGTCGAGCCCGCCCCGAGAGGAGAAGCCCATGTCCAGACGAATATTGATGGCCCTTGTTTGCAGCCTCGTCCTGGCCGCCGTCGTTTCCGCCCAATATACGCCCTGGCTCTACTGGACGTTCCTGCCTAAAGAGCAGATGGACGAGATCGTCGGCGAAGCGTCGGGCGAGACCGCTTGGAACACGATCGCCGAGATCAACGCCTTCAACCGCGAACGCTTCGACGAGGAATACAGCGGCAACTTCCTGGAGACCCAGGTCTTCGTCCGCAAGCTCAAGAGCTACGGAGTACCCGGGATCGACATCGTCACCTATCCCGGCGGTCCGGCCTGGCGGGCCGTCAAGGGCGAGCTCTGGGAGACGACGCCCGGCCGGAACAAGCTCGCCTCCATCCGCGACATGCTGCCCATGCTGGCCTCGGGCAGCGGCACGACGGACGTCACGGGCGAGCTCGTCTGGGTCGGCCGCGGCACGCCCAAGGAGATCCTCGACGCCAAGGTCGAAGGCAAAGTCATCGTGACCGAAGGCAGTCTCATGACCGCCTATGCCACAGGCATGGCCCGGGGCGCCCTCGGTGTCATCGCCATCAGCATGTCCCGCCCCTTTTTCGACCCGCTCCAGATGCCCTGGAGCGGAATATCTCCGCGCCGCCGCCCCGTGGAGGCCGCAGCGGGCCAGCCGGCCCAGCCCGCTCAGGCCGCGGCCAAGCCGGAGACGCCGAAATTCGCTTTCCAGCTGCCCGTCCGCGAGGGCGACATCCTCAAGCGGCGGCTCCTGGCCAACGAGAAGATCACCGTCCGGGCCCAGGTCGAATCGAAGATGGAGACGGCCGACCTGGAGAACGTCCTCTGCCTCATCCCCGGAACGGACCCCGCGGCGGGCGAGGTCATCCTATCGGCCCATCTGTTCGAAGGCTTCAACAAACAGGGCGCCAACGACAACATCTCCGGCAGCGCCTGCATCCTCGAGGTCGCCCGCGTCCTCAACACGCTCATCGCCGACGGCCGCCTGCCGCGGCCGAAGAGGTCCATCCGTTTCATCTGGGGTCCCGAATTCTCGGGCATCGGCAAGTGGGTCCAGGCCAACCCGGAGATCATGGAGCGGACCCTCTGCAACATCAACATGGACATGGTCGGAGAGTGGCTGTCGAAGAGCCAGTCCTTCTTCTGCCTCATGCGGACGACCTACGGTAATCCCCATTACATCAACGACGTTATGGAGAACTATTACCGTTACGTCGGCGAGGGGAACCGCGAGCGCATCCAGAACCGGGCGGGCGCGGCCGGCGTGCCGGTCCGCATCGTGGCGCCATCGGGCGCCGACGAGCCCTTCGTCTATTCGGTCGAGACCCACTACGGCGCCTCGGACCACGAGGTCTTCAACGACTGGGGCGTCGGCGTCCCCGGCGTCATGATGATCGCCTGGCCCGACAAGTGGTACCACACCTCGGGCGACACGGCCGACAAGTCCGACCCGACCCAGCTCAAGCGGGCGGCGGCGATCGGCACGGCGGGCGCCTACACGGTCGCCTGCGCCGACGCGGCGGCGGCCGTCCGGATCGCCGGAGAGATCGCTTCGAACGCGACCCGACGCCTCGGGCACCAGCTCGTCGTCGGCCTGGAAACGCTCAACCGGGCCAAGGCCGAGTCTCTCGAAGCTGACTACCGGTATGCCCGGGGAGCGTTCGAGGCCGCCGTCATGAACGAAAAAGAGACCCTCGAGTCCGTCCTCGAGCTGGCCCCCGGGGAGACGCGCCTCTCCGGCTACGTGGTCAGGATGATCAAGGCCGTCGACGGCGTAGGCGCGTCCGGCCTGGCCGCCCTCGACGCCCACCGGGCCGCCGTCGCCCAGGCTCTCGGCGTGAAACCCCTGCCGCTCGTCCCCACGGACCTGGAGAAGAAAGCGGCCAAGCTGGTTCCGCGGCCGA
>Ga0315296_10003735_pt1 | contig 12628 bp, 12 predicted proteins | sample YL17G14_18_MG_FD_203921 | JGI IMG/M metagenome (GOLD analysis project Ga0315296, IMG submission 203921) | Sediment microbial communities from Yellowstone Lake, YNP, Wyoming, USA - YL17G14_18 | ecosystem: Environmental > Aquatic > Freshwater > Lake > Sediment | place: USA: Wyoming | collected... | reverse complement strand
AACCAAATTATTTTCGAAAGCCAAATGGAAGAAACACCTCATCCCGAAATTCAGCTTATTTCCAAATTGATCGATGGCGAATACCCGGATTATCAATCTATTCTCCCAGAAAAATTTGCAACCCAAATTATCTTGAATAAAAACGAATTTTTAAATCAGTTAAGGGTAGCCAGTGTTTTCGCTTCTAAAATAAATGAAGTAAAACTAAAAATCGACATTAAAAAGGAAAGAATTGAAATTTTGAGCCAAAACCCTGATTTAGGCGAATATCGCTCATCACTTTTCGCAAAAATCAAAGGGAAGGAAATAGAGATTTCTTTCAATTTCCGTTTTCTCATTGGTGGTCTTTTGAATATTCAAAGTTCCGAGGTAATTCTTGAATTAAATTCTGCCGAAGATGCCGCAGTTTTGAAAGGAGTTGACAACCCAAGCTATCTCTATTTAGTTATGCCAATTAAACCCACTTAGTAAGCCCAGTAGTGAGATTTCTCTTCTACGGGGTAAGCTACTTTTGTAAACTCGATAGAACTTTTTCCATAAACTGATGGAAAATCGGGCCAGCCAGAACTATGCCTGGCTCTTTTTGCATTGGTGAATTATCATTATTCCCGACCCAAACCCCAACCACAATTTCTGGAGTGAAACCTAAGGTCCATCCATCCCTAAAATTATCAGTTGTCCCTGTTTTAGCTGAAACTTTAAATCCCTCGAAATAAAGTGGTGATTTCAAGCCAAAAATCGGAGCTCTAGTTTCGTTATCGGCCAAAATATCATTAATTAATTGAACCACCCTTAGATCTAAAACCCTTCGCGGGACTGAATTTTTTTGGTCAATAATATTACCTTCTGAATCCTCTATTTTTAAAATAGCTTCAGGTTCTACCTTTAATCCTTCATTAGCAAAAACCCCATAAGCCGAAGCCATTTCCAATAGATTTACTTCTCCCCCTCCCAAAACAACAGAAGGTCCATAAAAAGGAATTGGTTGTGTCAGGGTATTTATCCCCATTTCTTTTGCTGTTTCGATACTTTCTTTTAACCCCTCTCTGAAAATTTCTTCTTTCCCTAAAAAGTCATTAATTTCCAGTTTTTCGGTTTTTTCTCCAGAACCAATTAAATAGAGAACCTTTATTGAGGGAATATTCAATGATTGAGCTAACGACTCTCGTAAGGTTACAAGGCCCCTAAATTTCCCATCGTAATTTTGAGGGATGTATTCTTTCCCTCCCCAAATTCCAAAATTGGTTAATCCATCTAAAACTTGGGTCTTATCATCATAACCTTTTTTAAAGACAGTAGCATAAACAAAGGGTTTGAAAGCAGAACCTGGCTGCCGGCCTCTCAGCGCGACATTAAGATATGGTTCAAACAAGCAGTCTACTTCCGGAGTCAATTCACACCCCTCAGGGAAAGGGTCGCTAAACCAATCTTTTGAACCAACCATCGCCAAAATCTCACCGGTTTCTGGAGATATAGCCACTAAAGAAGCATTAAAAGCTCGATATTTTTCATTGATTTTAGCTTGATTATCAACTATTTTTTCTGCTGACTCTTGGAGGCCGGCATCCAAAGTTGTATAAACCCTTAACCCCTTCTCTTTTAGAAAATCTTCTCCGTATCCGTATTCTTGCTCTAATAAGTTTTTCACATACATTACAAAATGGGGAGCTAAAATTTTGGAAGAAGGTCCGACAAATTTTATTTCTTCTTTTTGGGCTGTTTCCTTCTCTTCCTGGTTGATATAACCCAATGTTACCATTCGATTCAAAATATAATCTTTTCTGGCTATTAATTCATCTAAATGTTCGCCATAAGGGTAGAGATAACTTGGGGCCCTGATTGTCGCCGTTAAAATGGCGGCTTCGGTCAAGGTTAATTCTGAGGCGGATTTTCCAAAATAACTTTTACTAGCCGTCTCCACCCCATAAATATTCGGTCCGAAAGGGACTTGATTCAGATACCATTCCAAAATTTGATCTTTAGAATATCTTCTGTCTAACTCCAAAGTTAAAATAACCTCTTTGATTTTTCTCTCTAAAGTTTTCTCTCTGGTTAAAAAGGAAGAACGAATGAGTTGTTGAGGAATAGTTGAAGCACCCTGGACTGGTTTTTTTAATTTCAAATCAGCTAAAATCGCTCTTCCAATCGCCTTTAAATCTATTCCAAAATGATGATAGAAATTAGTATCCTCGGCTACAATAACTGCTTCTCTTAAATAAACCGGAATTTTTTCCAAAGGAACATACTCTCTTTTCTCTTCACCATAAATCTCGAATAAAAGAACCTTACCGGTTCTATCATAGATTTTAGTTGACTGAATAAACTCTTTTTCTAAAAATTTTTCCGGTCGAGGTAAGTCTTTGGCATAATAAATAAATAAAAAGAGGATGCCTAATAAAAGAAAAAAGAAAGTCAGTCCGACTATTTTAAAAACAAAAAGAAAACCAGCCTTCCTTTTATTTTTTTGATAGATTCGTCTATATAATTTTCTTTGAGGCATACTCAATCATTTTACTAAAATTAGTTTAGGTTCGCAATTTTTTATTGATTTTGGTATGATAAAAAGATGAAAATAAATACTGATTCCCAAAAAATTGAGGAAGTTTTAACTCGTGGAGTGGAGCAAATTTTACCAAACAAAGAAGACTTAAAAAAGTTGATGCAAAAAAGAAAGATTAGACTTTATCTGGGAATTGATCCAACTGCTCCTAAACTTCATTTGGGTCACACCATCACTCTTCGGAAGCTCCAGGAATTTGCTGACTTGGGACATGAGGTTGTTTTAGTCATTGGAACTGGTACGGTTTTAACCGGTGATCCATCTTTAAGATTAAAAGTTAGACCTTTGATGTCGGAGAGGGAAGTTGAAAGGAATATTAAAACCTGGGAAAGGCAAGTTGGAAAATTATTAGATTTGTCTAAAATAAAAATTAAGTCCAATAGAGATTGGCTTTTGAAATTAAACCTTAAAGACATTATCCACATTGCTTCTCGTATCAGCGCAATAAAATTATTTCAAAGGGAGATGTTTCAAAGAAGAATTAAAATAGGAGAAACGGTTTGGGCCCACGAGACTTTATACCCCTTACTTCAAGGATACGACTCGGTTTTTTTAAATGTTGATCTTGAAATTGGAGGAACAGATCAAACTTTTAATATGCTCATTGGTAGAGAACTGATGCAAAAAATGAAAAAAAAAGAAAAGTTTGTTTTAACTTGTTCAATGATTTTAGGAATCGATGGAAAACCGATGAGTAAGACCTCCGGTAATTGTATTTGGATTGAGGATTCTCCTAACCAGATGTTTGGGAAGATTATGTCCATTCCCGATGGTTTAATTTTCGATTATTTCAAACTTTTAACCAGAATTCCCTTGACTAAAATTGAGAAAACTAAAAATTTAAACCCAAGAGATGCTAAAGCCAAATTAGCGAGGGAAATTATCAGGATTTATCACGGCGAAAAAGCGGCAGTAAAAGCCGAAAAAGAATTTGAGAGGGTCTTTAAGAGAAAGAAGTTACCGACTAAAATTCCAACGATCTCAATCAAAGAAAAGGATTTTAATCTTCTTGATTTATTAGTAAAAACAAAATTAGCCTCATCGAAATCAGAGGCCAAAAGATTGATTTTGCAAAAAGGGGTAAGAATAAATAACGAAATTATAAGCGATTGGCGTTTAGTAGTTCAGATTAGAAAAAACCTGATAATTCAGGTTGGGAAAAGAAAATTTATAAAATTGGTTTAACCCTCCTTTTTTTAAAAAGACCTTAACCTTTTTTCGATTTTTTGGTCTTTTTTTATTTCCAGATTGATTTTTTCAATTTTAAAGATCTTCTTAGAAGAATTCCAGGCCCAAATTTCAACCGGTAAACTTACCTTTGATTTTTTAAGAAAGTTCGTTATTTTTTTTCTTTTGGTAGAAATATTAGGGAGAGTGGTTAGTTGGATATTTTTTTGTTTTCTTCCTTTGATGGCTAACAAGTCAATGATTCCAAAAATATCATTTTGTTTAAATTTTATTTTAGAGGGGTACCAGGTAATCCAACCCCCTTTTTCTAATATTTGAACTGCCTTTTTTCTAATAAATCGTTCAGCTGGCATAATGATTATTTTTGCTCAGATTTTTATATTTCTCTAGGGGTTGTAGATTTTTCAAAGACCAACATTGTTTAAATTCTTCTGGAGTAAAGCCAAACCAAGATTTAGGTCTTTTGTGGTCTATCTGCCAATACTTTCCAAAATTTCTCCAGTTCATTTCAGGAGTAAATTGTTTTTCAAAGTGTTTTATCAAATCTTCAAGACAATAACCAACTAAATTCTCCCATTTTCTTCCTGCCTTCTTTTCTTTGAGGGCTTCCCATATCGCTTTTGAGACGATTCTATTTAAATGAAATTTAGGATTTGTTTTTATTTTTTTCCTTATTAAAAAATTAAGTCTTTCCTTGTTTTTTCTCCTCCATACTTTTTGATAACTTCCTCTTTTTATCCGTAATTCTTTTTTATGTAATTGAAAATATTTTTTATTGTACCCCTTTTTCTTATTAGGATGTTTTTTCCACCATTTACTTATCCTTTTTTTATATACTTCTGTGTCCTTCTGTTTTTTGTAATACTTTCTACTATATTTAATTCTTTTATCTTTATATCTAATGCGATTTTTTCTATCTTTTTCCCTTGCTTTCTCTAAGTTATTTTTCCTCCACTCCTTTTGCCATTTTTTAGAGTATTCTCTTGCAATAATAGGGATGCAATCAAAGCAATACTTTTGGTGATTGCTTGTATTAGAATATTTTTTCTGGCATCTTTCGCATATCTTCATATCTTTATTTTAGCAAATAAATGTTCAGTAGTCAAGCAATTTATTTTTTAAATTTCTTCCATTCCTTTTGTCATTTTGTTTATTTTAGATAAATTGTCCTGTCTTTATGATCAGAGATAACTACATTTTTAAATTCGAATAAATTTCTTGGACTTCTTCGCTTTCATCCAAGGCTTCGAAAAGTTTTTGGGCGGCTATTTTGTTTTTCTCGCTTACCTTTATTTCTTCTTTAGCCACCCAATCCAAAGAAGAAGAGTCAATTTTGATTCCCTGCTTTTCTAAATTCCTTTTGACATTTTCTAAATCTTCGACTTTGGTGTAGACTTCTAAAACATCATCCCTCCAGTCAATGTCTTCGGCTCCGGCCTCGATTGCCATTAATTCTAATTTTTCCTTATTTTTTAAATCTTCAATTTGCAATTTGCGATCTACGATTAAACAACCTTTCCTTTCAAACATCCATTTGACTGAACCCTCACCAACTAATTTCCCGCCATTTTGATTCAAAATTTGTTTTACCTCGCTTAGAGCCCGATTTTTATTATCAGTAATTCCTTCGATAATAATAGCAATCCTCCCGGGCCCGTAGGCCTCATAAAAGACCTCCTCAAGTTTCTCGCCAGGAATTTCGCCGCTAGCTCTCTTTATTGCTCTTTCAATATTCTCGCTGGGCATGTTGAAACCACGAGCTGTTTCAATAGCAATTCTCAATTGGGAATTGGTTTCTGGATTAGTCCCTCCTTCTTTTACCGCAACCGAAATTACCCTCGCCATTTTCGAGAAAATTTGACCCCTTTTTTGGTCCGTAATATTTTTCGCATGCCTTATAGTCCTCGCATGGCTGTGTCCTGACATAGATTTATAGTATTATTTAAATATAATTTATCCCATTTACTTGTCTGATGGCGATGATATTTTTTGTTTCTTTCGAAAACATTATTTTTCACAATTTTCATACGTTTTTGTTTATCGGCATGTTTTAGATAGGGGGCAAGTAAGTCAATTAATTTTAATAAAGCATCTTTACGATAAATCCATAATCCCCAAATATTTTCGTTGCTTATTGTACCTCTTATATCCCGCGTTCCTTTTCTACGAACTAAACGGGGTGGTCGGCAAAGGATTTTTAATTCAATTAATTTATTCTGAATTTGATGGAGAATATTTTTATCTTGCGATCTAATACTAAAATTTCCATCTTTTCCATTATATATACAAAAAGTTCCTTCAGCATCAACATACCCGGCTAAAAAAGCCGCAAAATAATTTTTATTTCTAAGAATCCAGGGTTCAATTAGGTCTTTTTTGGCTAACAAAAAATCAAAAGTTCTATTAAGCGAGCACCGAATATAAACCACACCGTCTTTATCGGGTTCACTTTTCCATATATGACCGTAGGGCGAGAAAGATTGTTCTACTATCTTAATTAATTCTGGTTTAGTCGAGCCAACATTAATAAATACTGAAGAACTATTTTTACTAGCTGCTTCAGCGTGAAGATCGCCTTGTCTAAAACCTATTAAATATGCTTTTTCTCCTAAGTTTCCACTGAAATTGTATTGGGGATATTTTGGTCTATTGGATAAAGGGAGAGCTTCCTGAATAGACCTAACCGGGATCTTATATTCTCTCAATCTACTCCTAATAAGTCCGGGATTACATCCAAATTTTTTAGCAATTTCAATAGCTGACATTTTTCTTTGTATATAGAGTTCTGTTAGATCTTTTTCGGGAATATTAATATTAAAAAGAAGTCGTCTTGCAGCTGACTTCGTTCTTATTCTTATTTTATATTTTCTTGATAGATAGCGAATGTATTTGGGGGAACAATAATAAATCTTCGCGATTTCAGGTGAGGACATCTTCCGAAGCCACTACAGCTCTCTTAATCTTTTTGGCGAAAGTTTATCAATTATTCTCATATTATATTAATTTTACCCTATTAAATAAGATTTGCCTAACAGAAATTTCGATCGTTAAGGAAAATTTTAGGATTTATTACATCAATCCGATTTTTTAAAAATTAAAGCTATTAACTTTAGTTTTAAATCCTTTATTTTTGGGTAAAAATTTTGAAATACCTATTTTCCTTGACACTTTAGACAGGTTCTCGCCTCAGGATAAACTTTTAATCTCTCAATTTCAATTTCTTTTTTGCACTTTTCACAGATTCCATATCTGCCTTTTTTTATTTTCTTTAGAGCCAAATTAATATTCCGAAGCCGGGTTTCTAAAGCATACTCGATTGGTAAGAGCGTGCTATATTCTTCAATTTCGTCAGCTGCTTTTTCTAAAGCGGCACTGCCTACCTCTCCGCCATTAAAATGAGGGAAGCGTGTATCCCAATCTCCCTCTAACTTTTTATCCTTCTCAGCAAATTTTTTCAATTCTTCCTCAAGCGATTTTTTTTCTTTTTCTAATTCTAATTTTATTTTTTCCAAGGTTTTTTTAGAAATTTTAGCCATAATTAAAATTTACCTTTTAAAAAGAAATACCATAAGAAGAAAAGAGTAGTTAGGATGACTAAAACTACCGTTGAGATTATTATTCTGGTCAGAAGTTTTTCAAATAAGGGCGGTTTCTGGGGGACGGGACGGATAATCAATTCTTCCTCTTTGACCGGTTTTGAAATCTCTTTTTCTACTCCCCGTCCTTCCTTTACTCTTTCTAAAAATTCTTTTCTTTCTTTAAGTTCTTTTTCGATTTTTAATTCTCCTGGCTTTTCGATTCTCTCTTCAACCTTCTGAATTCGTTCTTCTTCGGGCAAGGATATCGGCTCTTCAGCCGGGGGTCCTTCTTCTTTCATTTCTTCCGGCGGAAAAGAGGGTTTGCCAATAATTCGGTCAATTGCCTCAATTTCTTTTTCAATTAAATTTTCTCTTTCCAGTAAGGGTTGATATCTTAATTTAATTTCTCTTTCTTCCTCTGCCATGCTTCCCCTTTCCGTATCTAATCGCCATTTTTTCTCTTCAATTTTTTCTCTCTCTTCTTCCATTACCCATCTTTCTTTTTCGATCTTTCTTTTCTCAATCAAGTTCATTGTTTCCTCCTCCTTCTTTTCAAATTCAGATATCTTCTGTTCGACACCTCTTTCTTTTATCAAAATCTCAGCCAAATTTCGGCCAATTTCTTTTTTTTCCCTCGAAAGCTCGGCTAATTTTGTTCTAAAAGGCTCATCTTCGGTTAAGAGCAAAGAGAGTTCTTTGTCTAACTTTTCTCTTTTTTCTTCTAATTCAATTTCTTTTTCTCTTTCTTCGAGTTGTTTTCCGCTTTTTTTTAATTCTTTAATTTCGTTTAATATTTTCTGAGAACCCAGATCCATTTCTTTTATTTTTCTTTCTCTTTCTCCGACTTTATCTTCGACTTCCCATCTTTTAGCTTCAATTTCCTTCCTTTCTCTTTCTACTTCCCACCTTTCTTTTTCAACCAGCTGTTTTTCAGTTAAAGAGGTAGTTTCTCTTTCTTTTTTTTCAACTTCTTTTTTCTTTCTTTCAATCTCCCTCTCTCTTTCTAAAATTGGGTCTAAGTCTTTTTTAAACCGTTCAATTTCTCCAGAATATTCCCCTTTTCTTTTTTGGAAAAATTCTTTTTGCTCTAAAAGATTGGCAATTTTCTTTTCGATTTCAAACCTTTCTTTTTTAAGTGCTTGGCTTTCGTTTTTAACCCCTTTTTTTAATTTAATTTCTATTCTTTGCGCGGGCATTTCTTCTTTCCAGGGCTCGACCCTCTTTTTTTCTTCAATTATTCTTTTTTCAATTTCTTTTTTCTTTTCTTCAATTTTCAAGGCGGCAATTTTTTCTCTTTCCCTTTCTGCCTCTTCTTCTTTTAATCTCTCGATATCTTTTGTCATCGTTTTAATCTCCCCTCTTTTTAAAAACTCTTTTTTTTCAGCCATAATTTTACCGAGCACATAATCTTGTTATGTACTTGGTTTGTCAAAATTTTCTTAATCAAGTTCTAATCGTTTTTAAAGATAAATTTATCCTACCCTGTTCATCAATTGAGATTACCTGAACCGGGACAATATCACTAACTTTAAGTACGTTTTCGACCCTTCTGACTTCTTGGCCTAATTGAGAAATATGTAATAATCCTTCCTGGCCGGGTAGAATTTCAATAAAGGCACCAAAATTTAAAATTTTTTTAACTTTTCCTTGGAAAACTTCTCCCACCTTAATTTCTCGCGTGATATTTTTAATCCAGGCGATGGCTTTTTTGGCTGCTTCCTCTTTTTCAGAAATTATATAAATTAAACCCGAAGGCTGAATATCAATTGAAACCTCACATTTTTCAATAATTTCATTAATTACCCTCCCACCTGGACCAACGACCTCTCTTATTTTTTCTGGATTAATTTGTAAGGTTAAAATTCGAGGAGCAAAAGGCGATAGTTCAGGCCTTGGCTTAGATAAAACCCCTTCCATTTTCTCTAAAATTTGAAGTCGAGCTTTTTTCCCTCTTTCTAGGGCCTCCTTAAAAATTCCTTTACTAATTCCTTCGACCTTAACATCCATTTGGATTGCCGTAATTCCTTTTTTTGTTCCGGCCACCTTGAAATCCATATCGCCATAATGATCTTCTGGTCCCTGGATATCAGTTAAAAGCTTGTATTCACCAGATTTACCCCCCACCAAATTTTTGGTGGTGGTGGGTGAATTTTGGATCAAACCTATTGAAATTCCAGCTGCCGGCCTTTTTATTTTTACTCCGGCATCCATTAAAGCCAGGGAAGAGGAAGAAACTGAAGCCATAGAGGTAGAACCATTGGAAGATAAAATTTCTGATACTACTCTCATTGTGTAGGGGAATTCTTCAAAAGAAGGGATTAAGGGCAAAAGAGCTCTTTCTGCCAACATTCCGTGTCCGATTTCCCTTCTACCCGGTCCTCTCATTGGTTTAATTTCTCCAACTGAATAAGGCGGGAAATTATAATGGTGCATAAAGCGTTTTTTGCCGACAATCTCCATCCCTTCTAATAGTTGGCTATCAGTCGGTGCCCCCAAGGTTAAAATTGATAAGGCCTTAGTTTGGCCTCGGCAAAAGAGTCCTGAACCATGGGTTCGAGGAATTAAGCCAACCTCGCAATGGATTTCTCTCATTTCATCTAATCGGCGACCGTCAGGCCTGATTCCAGATTTTAAAATTTTTTCTTCTAAAATTTTTTCAATCTCTTCTTCAAAAAAGTCCAGAGCATATTTTGTTTTTCTTTGGGCCGGATATTTTGCTTCAATAAAGCTGACTAACTCCTCCCGCAATTCATTCACTTTATCCACTCTTTCCATTTTTTCTTTTTGGTAGACGGCTTCTTCTAATTTTCTTCCCAAAAATTCTTTGATTTCATTTTCTAACTCTAAATCCTTTTCCGGAACGGCAATTTGAATTTTTTCCTTGCCAACTTCGGCTACGATTTCTTTTTGAAAATCAACCAGTTTTTCTAGATATTTTTCTGAAAATTCCCAGGCCTCCAAAAGTGAAGATTCTCCAACTTCATCGAAGCCGCCTTCAAGCATATTGACTAGAATTTTCCCCTCCTTTTCAGTCCCAGATATTACCAAATCAATTTGGCTCTTTTCTCTCTCTTCATAACTTGGGTTTAGAATGAGATGATCATTGACTTTGGCGATTCTGACCACGCCCAGCGGTCCCTGCCAGGGAATGTCAGAAATTTGAAGAGCTAAAGAAGCCGAAATTACCCCCAAAATATCAGGGTCATTTTCTCCATCCCAAGATAAAACAGTGGTAACTACCTGAACCTCTCTTTTTAAATCTTTGGGGAATCGAGGCCTGATACTTCGATCAATTAATCTGTCATTACAGATTGCCTCATCAGAAGGTCGGGTTTCCCTTTTGATATACCTCGGTCCCCTGATTTTTCCAGCGGCGTAATATCTCTCTTCATACTCTACAGTTAAAGGGAAAAAATCAAATTCATCCCTATCTTCTTTTGACATCACGCAAGTCGTTAAAACCAAAGTGTCGCCCAATCTCAATAAAACATCGGCATTAGCTTGTTCAGCCAGATTTCGTATTTCCACAATAAGTTCTTTCCCACCAAGTTCTAATTTAAATTTCATCATAAATCGATGCTAATATACGAATTGATACTAATGATACTAATAGATTTAATTCGTATAATTCGTATGCATTAGTATATTGGCATCGCGCTACTTTTTTAACAAATATTTTTCCGGCTCCCCCTCCAAATCGATAAATTCATCAGCCGATTCTCTCAATTTAGAAGAGGCAGTCCGGCCGAAGGCAACAACTTCGACTCTTTTCCCTTGATTTTTCAAATATTCAACTAAAGGTATAAAGTCACCGTCTCCCGAAGCTAAAACTAAAGTATCGACACCAGGCGCAATCCTGATGGCATCAATAACTATTCCGACATCCCAATCAGCTTTTTTTAAACCACCATAAAATTCTTGCAAATCTTTTACTCTGGTTTCGATTCCCAATTTTATTAAGGCATCAAAAAATGGTTTTTCTTCACCTGTTTTTGTCCTAACAACGTAGGCAAAAACCCTAATTAAATTTCTTTTTGAAGCAGCCAATTTTAAAATTTCTCGGAAATTCACTCTGGCCCGATAAAGATTTTTAGCTGAATGATATAAATTTTGAACGTCAATTAAAACTGCTACTCTTTGACCGATATGTTTAATTACCATTAAATCGATACTAATATACGAATTGATACTAATTATACTAATTTAATATTCGTATCATTCGTATGTATTAGTATATTGGTATCGCGCTATTTTTTTAGCCCGATTTTCTTTAAAATAACGTTATACCTTTTTTCATCCTCTTCTTTAAGATAACTTAAAAGCCGTCTTCTCCTTCCTACCATTTTTAGAAGCCCTCTTTTTGAATGGAAATCTTTGGGATGTTTTTTCAAATGCAAAACAAGCCTTTTTATTTCTTCTGTTAATAAGGCAATCTGGACTTCCGGTGAACCAGTATCGAGATCATGAATCTTATATTTTTTTATTAATTTTTCCTTTTCTTCAGGGATTAACATTCCATTTTTATCTTACAACAAATTTTAAAAAATAAAAAGCCAAATCCTTGGCTATTCCTGTCAAAATGAATTTCTTAAAACTTTTCGTGAAAAGCAAACTATTCAACCAGTTAAGCTATAAGTAAACGAACTACGAACATTTTACATCTAACCCATAATTGAATTTAAAAATCTCTACATCGTAGTTATCAATTACATTATCTTGTTTAAAATCAACATTTGGATTCCAATTTGGATCTCCTGGTTTTGAACCAAAAGCATGTCCTACTATACCTAGATCCATTGCATCAGTCATACAGTCACTATTTAAATCTCCCATTTGAAAAAGTAAGGCAGGAGTTAATTCAGGAGGCGGTGGTCCAATTGGTCCTCCTTCAAGAATTTGTCTTATTATAGAAACTATTCCTTTTCCAGATAAAACGATAAACAAACCGATGAGAGTAAATAAGATTATTTTTTTTGCTGTTCTTACTTTTTCAGGGTCGCCGCCTGATGTTAGAAAATAAAAAGCCGCTACAATAATCATTATTGGAACAATGGCTATAGCAACCCAAAAGATAAAATTGACAATAGCATTTATTAATTCTTCAAAAGATTTTGCCTTGAGAGGACTTTCAAAAGTTATTGCTTCAGTAAGAAGGGGGATTAAAAGAGAAACTAAAAATATCGGAAAAATTATTTTAAAATAGGCTTTCATAAATTTTAAAACAAATTTTTAATTTATTTTTTGTAATTTGTAATCTTTATGCCTCACCAGAACCTTCACCCGCACCAATTTTTTCTGATGC
>Ga0315296_10003734_pt1 | contig 12629 bp, 10 predicted proteins | sample YL17G14_18_MG_FD_203921 | JGI IMG/M metagenome (GOLD analysis project Ga0315296, IMG submission 203921) | Sediment microbial communities from Yellowstone Lake, YNP, Wyoming, USA - YL17G14_18 | ecosystem: Environmental > Aquatic > Freshwater > Lake > Sediment | place: USA: Wyoming | collected... | reverse complement strand
ATCCGAGAACTAGTCCGACCAATGCGCCTAACTCGGTGAGCAACTCGTATGAAGCGAAGCTTCTCTCCCACTCTTCACGCGAGTGCCATTCAGCGATCAACACGTTCTTTGGAGCGTCATGTGCAACGTGGAAAACTGCGACCAGAGCATAGATTGACATGAGCATTGTGATGTTGGTTGTTGATGAGAACCAGTAGAGCAGAATGCTCAGCGTTGAAAAAGATAGAAGGATGAAAGGTTTGTAGCGTCCTGTTTTGTCGCAAATGTAACCCCAGAAGTAGGAGAAGGGAATCGCCACAAACGTCGCTAATGAAACCATTAGTCCCACGTCCACCAATGAGCCACCTACCACGCTGCTGGTCACGTACAGAGGGACAAAGATCGAGAGCAGCCCGAACGCCATCTCGTGCAGAAAGAAGCCCAGCAGCCACATAGCTACCAAGCCACAACAACACAAAAGAAAAACCTTTCGAAAGAGGGAAACATAACGGCAACCATCATATGATTCGCCATAACAACAGACGCAACAGCAGGACTAACTTACTCCAAAGAAAAACCTTAGGTATAACTTTGACTAAGAAAAAGAGAGGGATTTGGAACTGCCCTTCTTACTCTCTATAGAAGGAGAATCGTGGTGGCATTAAGGTCAGAAAACGCAGAAAAGCTCGTATTCGATAACGGAAGAAACCTGCGTAAAATACACAAAGAAATACGGGAACTTTATTTGGCTGATGAGAGACCTTGGGTTGTAGGTTACAGTGGAGGAAAAGATTCTACCACGACCCTTCAGTTGATTTGGAATGCGATTGCAGAGCTCCCCCCAAAGAAACGTAGAAAAATTGTGTATGTGATATCCTCAGACACCTTAGTTGAAACTCCGGTAATCGTGGATTTCATCAATCAAACTATTAAGCGTATAAATCAGTTTGCGGTTCAGAAGAATATGCCATTTCGAGCAGAAAAGCTGAAACCACCCATAACGCAAAGTTTTTGGGTGAATTTGATAGGCCGAGGCTATGCTGCTCCTCAGCAAAAATTCAGATGGTGCACCGATCGTTTGAAAATTCAGCCATCAAATAACTTTATAATGGAAAAAATCTCAAAGCATGGCGAAGTAATATTGGTGCTGGGAGTTCGTCGTTCTGAAAGCATGACTCGAGCTCAAGTGATGAGCCTTTACCGAATCCAGGGCACTATCCTTTCTCGGCATTCATATTTTCCTAGAGCTTTCGTGTACACCCCAATCGAAGACTTCACTCTGGATGATGTGTGGGACTACCTTCTTTTGAACCCATCTCCTTGGGGAAACGACAATAAAGATCTCGTGACCCTTTACCGAAATGCCACTGGAGAATGCCCCCTTGTATTAGACGATACAACTCCATCGTGCGGCGGCAGTCGCTTTGGATGCTGGGTTTGCACAGTCATTACACGTGACAAATCCATGGAAACCCTTATCTCCTCTGGAGAGGAATGGATGCGCCCTCTCCTTGACATTCGAAACTTTCTGGCGTCAACTCAAGATCCTAAAATGAAGCCATTCTATCGAGAGTACAAACGCAGGCAAGGCATGGTCTCGTTCAAAAGCGATGGTTCGGGCGTAATCTCGAGAGGCCCGTACAAGCTTAAGTTCTGCAAGGACATTTTAGGGCGTGTCCTGAAAGCACAGATGGATGTTAGGAGTAAAGGCCGAGACCCAGACATGCAGTTGATTCTGCCCGAAGAACTCCATGAGATCAGACGAATATGGCGAACTGAAAGAGGAGACTGGGAAGACTCAGTTCCACATATCTACCGCGAAATAACCGGATCTGATCTTGACTGGATACAGGATGATTTGGGTTCATTCTCGGAGAAAGAAAGTCGACTGCTAGAGCAGATTTGCGAGGCAAAGGGAGTGCCAGTTCGGTTAGTTTCAAAGCTTCTTGACGTTGAAATGCAATTGCAGGGTATGAGTCGACGTTCATCCATATACGCCAAAATTGAAAGAATCTTAGCTGAGGAATGGCGAACCGAAGAAGATCTGCTTCGTTACATTAAAGATCACAATCTCATGTCCAGAGACAACAATCTCGTCCCAAAAGAAGCAGGAGGCCCAAAATGATCTTAACAAAAATCGAAGTTGAGAATTACGGAGTATTTCGAAGCAAGCAAGTTTTCAATCTCAGCCCCGCAAAGTCAAGTAGTCTTGAACGACCCATCATTCTTTTTGGAGGGAAAAATGGCTCAGGCAAAACGACACTTTTTGAAGCTGTTCGACTTTGTTTGTATGGCAGCAGTTTTCAAGGAAGAAAACTCCCACAGTCTGCGTATCACAAGCATCTTCGTCAACGTATTCATCGGTCATCAAAAAAACTCCCTCTAACGAAGACATCAGTTAGTGTAGAGTTTAACTATGCTCAATCAGGGCACGTTGATACATATTTGGTTAAGCGGTCATGGACATACGCCGATCCAGAAATCGTTGAATCTCTTGAAGTTCATCAAAATAGTACGCGTCTTCGAGACATAAATGAAGGGCAATGGCAAGACTTCCTGATGGAGCTAATTCCCTTAGGCGTGTCTAAACTCTTCTTTTTTGATGGTGAAAAAATTCAGAATCTGGCGGAAGAGGAAACTGACAATAAATACCTGGTTAGCTCGCTTCATTCACTTCTTGGACTTGAGCTTGTAGAACGCCTTCAAACAGATCTCAGAATCTATCTTCTCAGAAAAGCAAAAGAACAAGACAAGCAATTGGAAACCGAGATTTCTGCATGTGAAAAGAAGAAGAAAGTGCTAAAAGATCAACTTGGTATGATTCTCCAAAGAAAAGCACATGTTGAAAGTCAAATCGACCACATTCAATCTGAGATTGAAGGACAAGAACATCAGATTGCCAAAGAAGGCGGCGGGTTTGCGAGTAAGCGTGAGGAGCTCAAAGCTCTTCGAAAGAAACTTGAAGAAGGAATTGAGATTACCAAGGAGAACATTCGAAACATTTGTTCAGATTTGCTCCCATTTGCATTAGTTCCTGATTTATGTATATCCCTGCGCAATCGCCTAATTAAAGAAGAGAAATTTGAACAAAAGAAGGCAGCTATTGTGGCTTTAGATTCTGTGATGGAAGATTTCATCAAAAAAGTCCGAAGCGAACATTTTTGGGACGAATTTGATCTTCCATCTGCTCATAAAGACGAAATGGCGGGTAAGATTGCTGAAACTCTGAAACGAACAATCAGGTTTACAGAGAACAATTCTACCCAAATAGTTCACCACCTATCTTCAAAGGAGCGAAACAAGCTTTTGGACTGGATAGACAAAGCGTTGAACAATGTTCCTTCAGACTTAAAGCTTCTCACTGGCAACCTCGAGAAACTAAGCAGACAACGACAAGAAGTCGACAATTCTCTATTCAAAGCCCCTATGGATGATGTACTTCATCCATTTATTCAGAAACTAAGCAGTCTCCATGAGGAACTTGGTGTCCTTCAAGAAAATTGTCGCAATCTTGAAGAAGATTTACGTAAAGTTCAGTATGAGTTGAGCCAAGTCACTTCACAAATTGAAAAAAGACTTGAACAAAAAATGCAGATGCAAAAGCTTTCAGATCGCTTAGCACTCGCGAAAAAAGTACAAGAAGTTCTCCAAGAATACGTTAACCGTCTTAGACAGGAGAAGATTAAGAGTCTCCGCGATTCCTTTTTGGAATGTTTTAGATGGCTTTCCAACAAAAAGCATCTTATCGAAAAGATAGACATTGATCCAACTAGCTTCTCAATAACACTCTGGGGTGAGGATGGGCAAATCATCCTGAAGAATCAGCTGGCAGCTGGAGAAAAGCAGATTTACGCTATTGCCATGGTGTGGGCGCTAGCTCGCACCTCAGGACGGCCATTGCCCTTTATCATAGATACACCGCTGGGAAGACTGGACGCATCACATAGAGAGAACATAGTGCGGTACTTTTTCCCACATGCAAGTCACCAAGTAGTGGTATTTTCTACGGACACCGAGATTGATCAGCAATATTTTGCGGAACTGCAACCATACATTTCCAAAGCATATCATTTGGAGTATGATCAAAAGGCTGGAGCGACTAGAACGTCAGTTGGATACTTCTGGGAAGGCAGAAAGGAGGAAGTTACCGTAGATGAGTTTCAATAGAATTAGAATAAGCAAAGCCGCAACAGTTCGGCTGTCCATGCTCAAGGGACGAACCAGTTTAACACCAAACATTTTATGCAGAATAGGCTTATCTCTTTCGCTGAGTGACCCGTCAATTCCTGACCCTAAACGATTTGACGAAAATGGACAGGAATTCAATCGGTACACTTTGACTGGTGAATGGGACGGATTCTTTATCGCTTTGCTCAAAGAGAGACTTCTGCATGATAGCCTTGATTTGGAAAAAGATTTGCTTCCACAGTTCAGAGCCCATCTGAACAGAGGTGCAATCGCGCTTTTCGACAAAGTCAAGGATCTTGGAGACTTTTATCAACTTGTGCCAGCCATGAGGTAAAACAGACATCCAACTCACATTCATCCAAACTCTTAAAAGATAACTTTCCTATCGACTTGAATGAGATCAGCGTCCCGAGCCCTCAATCACAAAAGAACGATGTTTAGGGTGACAGCTCGATGGTGAAATACTTTGAAAACTTACGAGGATTTTTCAACCAAACTTGGGTACCATGAATATCTCAAGAATGGCTTGCATGATATGCTAAAAAGAAAGATGCCTGACATCGAATTCGTCAAAGAATATCCTCCGAATGCGCCTTCTGGTATCGACATCGTTGGACTGAAAGAAGTACTTGGTAAAAAACGAGAAATAATAGCAATCGAAGTTCTAGGTATTGCCGAAGAAACCGTCAGGAAACATCAGCTCATTCAGTCAGGTCAAATGGGAAAGATTATGACTGATATTTCGAAGCTATTACTCAGGAGTGCTGCTCCTGTGAAAGTTCTCGTTTTTTCCACAATTGAAGTAAGGGATCATATGAGAAAAATGAAAGATAGAAATTTGAAACGTGGATACATCAATTGGCAGCAAATCGAATTTTACGAGATAAACGAATTCGTAGAAAAACTGTGATTTTTCGCAGCGGGGCCTAGTCCAACCGTTGCCTAGAGTTCCACCACTAACTCATTAAGCAGCTGATAGAAAGCCGTATCAGGATTCTTAGCAGATTTCGAAAGTTGATAGCACAGGATCACTCCTAGCATCATTTTCTCGTACGCCTTTCGAACTCCAACATTGTAGACAGTAATGACTCCTGATTTTGTGTCCAACTCTAAGGCTTTTGGGTCGAATCTGGATTCACGTTTGATTGTAGGGTTCTTAACTCCAGCTTTGAGAGCTAAGCTTTTCAACATGGCAGAAGTTGAAGCGAAGTCTGTTATCCTTCTTGCTTTTCTTCTATCATCTTGCCGTTTTCTGATTGCCTTAAGAATCTCTTCGTCCTTGAGTGTTGCTTCTAACTTCTCTCTCAGCAAAATGAAAGAGGCATCCGCCTCAAAGAAACTACTCCTGTCTATATTCAACGCCGTGTCAAGACCCTCATCGACGTAGAGTTCGCCTGCAATTTGCCAGGTAATTACAGGGCTTTCAGTAAGAACGCGGAATCTATTCTCGCTTGGTAGTCCAACACCAATGTTTCTTATTCTTGGCAAGATTCCGCGAAGCTCAGAGGGGATAATTCTTATAATCTGATGGTAAATGTAACCCACAGCTTTGACTTTAGCCAAGTCTGTATTCATTTCTATTTTCAGTGGATAAACGCCATAACCACTGCCGGATTCCAACTCGTCTTCCTCAAGGGGAAACAGTATCGGCTTTCGAACCTCAATGCCATCAACATAGAGGTTCAAATCATATGAATCCATCCGATGTTTCAGATCCAAAATGGTCTCGTCTCGGACGCCCCTTATCGGCCCATCATCAAGATAACGCACAGGCGAAAGGAGTCCTAATTCCCACAATAATTGGTCATAGCTTGCTATTCGAGAAATTCTAGCACCGTCTTGTTGAATCCTTTTGACAAATGTCTCATAATCTTTGATATTGTAATTGCCGAAATACGAATCCATAAAATCAGATCGCATTTGGTTTCTCCAGACGTCGTCAACTTCGTCCACTTCTATTAAAGTATAATGCTGTTCTTTCGGCTTTGAGTACATTCTAAGTTGAATGGTTCCGGCAGTGAGTTCTTCAAGTGGGCGAGCCTCCGTTTCGACCTCAAACATCGGAGCCATATTCACTTTGGCTTCAAAACCTGTGTTTTCACCTTCCTTACCAGAAATAAGCCTGAACCTTTTCGAGATGTGCGCCACGGCCAATAGCCCAATGCCGATTCTTCCTATCACAGGTCGCCCTTTTCGAGTGTATTCTCCTGGCATTTTAATGCTCGCGCCAATTCTTTGCATTGTGGTCTTAAACTCATTCGCAGACATCCCATCACCGTCATCATACGCCCGGAAGGAATCAAAGGTAGGTTTTCCTGTTAGAGCATATACATTCTTTGCGTCAGCGTCAAAGGCGTTACTTACAAGTTCTTTGACTACATTACCCGGTGACCGATAAATGCCAGTACTGATTTGTTTAACTACCTTGCCCGACACTCGAAGGGGATAAGGGACATACTGAGGCTCTATTGGATGTTCTAACATTTTATCCACTTGGCTTGCGATTAGAGCGAAATTTCCAGATTCATTCATGGTGTCTGTAGCCTCCATCTAACAATTTTCTTGACAAGTTCCGAAGAAGCTTCGACCGAATATTTAGCATCAGTTCTTGTCATCTGTGCATCTCCGGGCACATATCGTGCAGAAGAGCCGTGGGCTCCAAAGTTGCCGATGAGCCTTACATTTGTTGCGCGAGTCCTATCATGATCAGTGAGGACCCCTCGACTCACAGCATCTGTAACTTTGTCAACTAATCTTTCTCTATTGAAACCAGCGTATTCTAAGGTTACCTCAAGTGCTGCTCGCGCCATCACCATAGCCGCCCTAAAAGAGTCATTGTTCACACAAAGGACAGCTTCTTGGATGCAAGCGCTGGCTTCTGGCACATTAGTTTGAATATCAGCGTTTATGAGTTCATCGTACCTGAGAACCCCTCTGTATTGGCGCTCAAAGACTCTTCCTCGGCTAGTAGTGACCACATCAGTTCCTCCACAATGTGAGCAACGAACTTCTATACCTGATATATTGTCATATTGAGGCGAAGGAAGATGGCATGCAAGTTGCCCACAGAAACAAATAACTGGAATTCCCTCTAAACTCAAACTTCTCACCTGTCAGCAAACCTAGCCTGTGATCGATGTTCTGAGTGTTTCAAGAAACTTTTCCGCTCAAGAATTCTTCTATTCGTTTAGGCCACTTTTTCTTTGCTTCTTCCAGCATGCGAGACAAATCTAGTATACCTTGCTCTTGGTATTCTCTGTAGAGTTTTTCCAAGCCTCCGTCTGCATGCGAAAGCAGCTGAGCCCCTAACTCCAGTTTATCCGAACCTCCGCAGCATGCTCTGACGAGAAGATCGATCAGCTCCTTTTGCTCGTTCATGTTCCATTCTCCTTCTTTATCTTTGAGCTGTGAAAGCCTAATGATATCATGCTTTGGCTTCTTTGTAGATCGTAAGTCGTATAATATTCCAATTGCGAGAGCAAATGTGAAGAGATGCACCCTCAGCTTAAACCACTTCTTAACATCACAGAGTTCATCATAGATCTCGGGGTAAGCAGTGCGAAGCATGAAATCCTCGTCCAAGACAGTCGTTGAAGTCACTTGTTTCATTCCTCCCTAGAAATGATCGTTGCATCAGGATTTGTGGCATCCCTACTCATTAGCCATTCTGCTGCAACGAACTTTCCGATTGGTTCCAAATCTACATCAGTCAGTTCATTAGGTTGGTAAAGTATCAAAACCTGTGTTCCTATCTTAGGATAGTATTTGATTAGATTGCTTTTATGTAAAGGATCGAGTCTGCCTATGGGAGTGTCGATGACAATCGGGGCTTCCCTTGCTGCGTATTTGTTCAAAGCTGCTATGAACGAAGTCGCTATTACCTGACTTTGGCCTGCGCTAGGAGCTTGAATCCAAACTGGCAATATTGTTCCTCCCACAGTCTTTATTTTCAATTCGAAATGGTCAGTGATCTCTATTCCTCGGTATAATTTGGGATTGTTTGTTAGATAGTCAACGAAAATATTAGAAGCGAGTTGCTGAACTTCCCTCCTTGTTTCGTCCACTAAGCTTTCTATCGCAAAATTGATGGCACTTTTGCTGTCTTTGCAGGACTCCAAATGTTGACTTTTGAGATTTATGTCTTTGTTCATTTGCTCCTCATCAACGAGCTTGCTTCGCATTCTTTCTAGGCTTGCGTTCTTTTCGAGAATGATGCCGTTGTTTTGGTCTCTTTCTCGTTTGCAAGTCTCGAGATCCTCTGCAGCGTGTTTTCGTGTTGCTTCCTTCCCTCTTATGTCAGCGCTCAGGTCTATCTGGTCGCCGATTTCTTTGTTCATTTTTTCGATTGCATCTTCGTAAGTGGCAAGATCTGTCTCCAGACCAGCTTTTCGTGACTCCAACTCGTAAAATCTCCTTTCCAGAGCTTTTCCTTCAGTCTTTAACAGCAACTGCACGGCGCGTTCTCCTAGGAATTCCGTTGGTCTCTCCTCAAATCTCTCATCAAGCAATTCTTCAAATTTCTTTCTTATCTCCTCAGTGAGCTCTCTTTCGCAGATACATCTCTCGCTTTCCCAAGATAGCAATGCGCTTATTGCTGTTCTTTTCCAATCAGGAACATGAGATACACCCATTTCGGAAAGTCTTTCCATTAGGGGGTTAGCCAGAAGAACCCCCATGTGCCGATTGAAATCGCGTTTTTCTTCGTTGATGGCCTTTATCGAATCTCTTGTTCGAGTCTTTGCCTGTTCCTTGCTTGTTCTTTCACTGACTTTCTCTTGAATTGCTCTATCCTTCATCAATTCTTCGTCGCAGGACGTGACAACTTTTTGCAAATCTTCTATCTTCTTCTCTAGTTGCTTGTTTTTGTCATGGAGCTCATCTATTTGGGTCCCTAGCTCTTGAACCGCTTTAGCTTCGGTGCTTCGTTGAGCAACCTTTGCTAAGATGTTATTGAGATCATGACTCAGCTCTTGTTCTATGAACTCAAGGTCTTCTCTGGCATTGAGTAATTCCCGAATGCCTAAAACCATCTCGATTGCATGTCTAACATCCTCAGTAGGTGGATGCTGAGTGTATTTTTGTATATCTTCACCGTCAAAGAGGAAAAATTGAGACGCATCTTCAGGCAATATCGCTTCTATGTAATCATTGTACTCTTCTATGTCCTTGAAATGTTGTGGCTCTCCACCTTCATAAACGTCAAGCCCTTCTGATTCTATTTCAGGCAGCTCCCCAGGTTCAGCTTTATGAAAGTCTGTTGATCTTGTGATGTCATAGATTTTGCCTTTATGCTCAAAAATCAACTTGACAAAGGTTCTGCCATTCCCCTTAACGCGGGCTGTTCGATTTACATTTTTTGCGAGATCCTCTCGTTGGCTTCCCTTATAGCGCTCAGGAAGTCTACCATAAAGGCAGAAGTATATTGCCATAAAAACGCTCGTCTTTCCCACGTCATTGTTGGCTTTTATCAAAACAAGTGGCTTATCTTGAGTTGTTGTCAACGCCAAAGTATGTCGACCATAGAACGGTCTGAAATTCTGCAGCATCAACTGTTTGATTTTCACTTTTTATCATCCCCTTTTCGAGCGGTTAGAAGAATGTTCCGTAGATCGACTCGAATATTGCGGCGCTTGCCCTTATGAACTACCCTTGCCTCTGCATTGTATATTTCGGTCAAAACACCCTCTCTGAGATTGAATTTAGCTTCGGCTTCTCTCAAAACTTTCTTAATGTGCTGTTCAGAACTCATTTAACTCACCTCAAAGGTTTGCAAGACCACCCATTCCGTAGGGTTTTAACTCCAATCGAACTATGTTCCTTGCCTCAGCCCAATTATCGGCAACATCAATTAGCTGCAACATTCTTTCCAATTCTTGTCTAACCAAGGTCTCTGCTACATTTGTCTCTACTGTATCCAAGCCTTTTGGAGGCAAGACAATAATATCATTTAGAATGGCTACCTTCTCTTTGAGTGCTCGGAGAATGCGACCACGCCTTTGAACGAATTCTCGAGTGCTACTTGAACTCGCAATAATAATGCATCCACGACACTCTGGCACATCTAGTCCTTCATCTAAACACCGTATTGCCAACAGTATTTCCACCTCCCCATTTCGAAAACTTTCAAGCACTTTTTCCCGTTGCCAAGTGTCCGTTCTCTTACTCGTGTAGATTCCAAAACTTAGTGCCTTATCTTGTAAGATGCTCCTCACCCCAACTAATTGCTCGTCATCTTCACAGAACACAATAAGTGGACGAGTTGAGTCTGAATCCATAATTTCCCTGAAAATGCGAATCTTGTCTTTAGCCTTCTTCTTAATTCTTGCACGTTCTTCACACAATCGTTCAAGCCTCGTTGAAGTTTCGAATGTTGCTGAAGCCGGTAGTTCTATGGTTTCAACCTGCGAAGGTTCCTTCTTGGTCTTCTGGTTGAGCTTAGAACTTTCTTTTGTAATTTCTTCAGTGAGACGATAGAATTCATCAAATTCTGATCGATCTAGAAAAGCGAAATGCGGGAAATATTGGTAATGACTAAGCCAACCATTCCTAATGGCGTCTTTTAATGAGTACTCGTATATCGTGGGTCCAATGTACTCCACGGTTTTTAAAGTCCCCTCCGGGTCCCAGTAACGTTCAGGAGTAGCACTGAGTCCTAGGCGCCGAGAACTAGGTATTTCAGTGCATCGTTGATATGTCGGCGCTCCAAGATGATGTACTTCATCGCAGATTACCTGAATGTTTTCCTCAGAAATGCCCTTCCAAAAGAGAAGAAAACCTTCACTTGAAGCGGTTTTCATCATGGCTACAACGTATAGCCGACTTGAGGGCGACCAGTTCTTTCCTACCCTTCTTATTTCTGCAAGTCTGGAAGGTAGTAGATCTCTCCATTTAAAATCACCACTGCAGCAGATAATCTCAGCTGATTTGTCAAACGAGGGAATGTCCTTCTCCACCCACTGTCGTAGAATGGTATCCGTGGGCACCAGAATAAGTGTGATCATCGAGCGAGGAGCCAGATTTGAAGCGGCGAGAGCAGCAAGGGTTTTACCAGTGCCTGTAGCCATTGCCATAATGCCCTTGTGTCCTTTCTTGACCCATGCTCGAATTGCTTCCGCTTGATGGGGCCATAGCCTTTTCTCTCCACCGATACGATAGTGTCTTTCGAGATGCAGCTTATCCACACTTTCAGGAGCCAGCTCTATCAACTTATCACGGACGGCTGTTGGAATGTCAATCACAATGGCTCGCTTAGCCAATCCGTTCCAATATTTTTCAAATTTCTCAATATCACTTTTCACGTAAGTATCCTCGCCATCAACCCATTGCCTAAAAACTTTAAACTCTTCTATACTGTGCAACCAGCCTGTTTCAGACTCATTGACAGAGCCACTAAAAGAGATGCTATTGGGCGGATTACCACCATCTGAAAGTATGCCGACTTTTTGGTGATAAATTCCTTCATTTATATCCCCAGCAGTCTCATGGGCGTCTAAAGGCACGGCGATCTTGATTTCAAGTTTATTGTTAGCTACCATCCACGCCAAGGCTCTGACGTGATCTCTCACAAACTCCGCTTCGATGGAGTCTAAATCCTGAATCATCATATCCGCGATTGCTTGTTCTCTATTTTTCATGCCTTTTTCGATTGCTTCGACATCCGCCTTGCGGAGCTTGGCTCCAACAACTAATTTCATTGTCCCTCCATTCTTGATCAGGCCGGAAATTCCTCTCGCTGCTACGGCCAATGCACTTGAAGAAAAGAAACCCGCCAAACGTCGATAACTTACAGAGTTAGAAAGCATGGGAATGTAAAAATCACTGAGGATGTCATCTTCATCTGAATCGTATGCTGGTTTGAGTAGGACATCTCGTAGGCTCATGAATACAGCCTCAAACCAAGAACCTCGGATTCTTGTGCAATTGCATATGTTACCGAAAGTTCTCAATTAAAAGTTTCTCCAATGAACCAGCTTTCAAGTTCAAAAAGCGTGCGCATGGTTTGCGCATCTGGGAAAAAGCTTGACTGCTTTCTGTCCGATTCAGCCCTTCAGCCGCCCCAACATGGTAGAAGAAGGTGTAAGGGGCTTATCCCCTTCTTCTTCTGAAATTACTCTTCCCGCAGAGCACCTGACTTCCTAGCTACATCATACTCAAAAGCCACGCTAAGCTATGTTAAAACGCACCACAAACCATGTTGAAACGCACCGCAAAACACCAGCAAACAGAGCCCAAAACACCATACAGAAACCAAAACAAAAACCAACCCACAAACAGACAACCGCTTCTTCTTGACCGAAAAAATTTTTCTGCACTCATACCATCCTCTTCTTCTCTATCGTAACATACACGTAAGACATATATGGAACGCCTCTGCAGTTTGTTTGCACAGTCAGGAGAAAAACCAAACCAATGCCCGAATGGGGATACTCAATCAGCAACCTAGACCCCGCAAAAACCGTCAA
>Ga0315296_10003733_pt1 | contig 12629 bp, 14 predicted proteins | sample YL17G14_18_MG_FD_203921 | JGI IMG/M metagenome (GOLD analysis project Ga0315296, IMG submission 203921) | Sediment microbial communities from Yellowstone Lake, YNP, Wyoming, USA - YL17G14_18 | ecosystem: Environmental > Aquatic > Freshwater > Lake > Sediment | place: USA: Wyoming | collected... | reverse complement strand
GAGCAGCGCCTTTATATTTTAGACTGGAACAGGACTCACATCCTGGCCCCTCCGATAATGGTGGAGCCGGATACAGAGCCTGACAGTAAATAAAAGGAGGCAAAGATGAGAAAAGGCATTGTCATTCTTTTCATGGCCATGGCGGCCCTGCTATTCATGGGCGCCGCGGTCAACACGGCAATCGTCGACGATATTCTTACGATAGGAGTCGGAGGCATCAGCGTGGCGGCCCTAACCCAGATCATCAAGAAGTTCGTCGAGAAGACCTTCCGGTTCGAGGAGGCCTGGCTTGGCCTGGTCATTTCGCTGATGGTGTCGATCACGGCTTCGGCAATTTATCTGATCGGGGCTGGCTGGTCAACCTGGTTGTTTGTGGTCTACTCAATTCTGGTCTGGGGAGTGGCGAATGGGTTTTTCAAAATTGCGAGGCCGGAAAAAGAATAATCTTAATTAGTAATTTATCAAAAAATAAAGGAGGCAACATGAGAAAAGTGACTGAGTGCATTTTATGCCTAACTGTGATTCTTTTCATAGTTAGTGCGGTGATATGGTACCCCTGGCTGGCTTTATCTGGGGTCGGCGGCCTAGCAATAGGCTTCATATTCGGTAACCTCTACAGGGCTCGGATCGAGAAGGGTCAATCTAAAGTCATTGGAGTCGAAATCGTGAAGCTTAGAAATTTTAAGACCTCAATCCAGGCCCTTTGCGATAAATTAAGATGAGATTTTCTCAAATCTTATTCATTTGTGATCATTGTGGAAAGCAATTCCGCAGTTTTAGATACAGATTGAAATATAAAAAACATTTTTGTAGTTTGCAATGCTCTTTAGATCATAGAAAAGGAGAAAATCACCCTGGTTGGAAAGGAGGAAAAAAAATTAGAATTTGCCAATTCTGTAAAAAAGAATTTAAGGTTCATGAAAAGCCATCAATAATAAAAAAAAGCGAGGGGAAATATTGTAGCAAAGGGTGCGCAGACAAAGCCAAAAAAGGAACTGGATCCTATTCAAGAATAGATGAGATTAAAGCGAGAGAGTTGTTTGATCAGTATAAGGACTCAAAATTTTCTCTTGATTTATTCTCGAAAGGAAGAGGTTATTCGTCTGCTGGACTATCTAAGGTCTTTAATGAATATTTTCCTGATGAGTTCGAGATGATAAAAGAACAAAAAATAACTGCCAAAAACGAATGGTATAAAAAAGGAAGAAGATTTGAATATACAGTAAAGAATTATCTAAAAAGCAAAGGGTTTTGGACTTTGAGATCTCCTGGGTCGGCTGGCCCAGTGGATTTGATAGCAATAAAAAAGGGATTAATTTTATTAGTCCAATGTAAGTGCAGACCAGGATTATCTAAAATGGAAAAAGAAGAGTTATTAAGATTGTCTGAATCGACTGGTTCAAAACCTATCCTTGCTTATAGAGAAACTCCTCATAAATTTAAATTTCGGGAATGCCTTAATGAAGGTTATCTTGATATTGAGATATAACGAAACCGACGCCCGCTGGCTGGTTGAATGGGCGAAAATCGAATTTGGATTGAATGATAAAAAATAATCTATAGGAGGAAACATGGAAAAAATAGCATACACAGAAATGAGCCTTTCCCAAATTGGACACAATCCCAAGAATCCGAGGAAAGACGTCGAGAAGAGCCAGGCGTTCAAAGACCTGGTTGAATCAATTAAGAGAAAGGGCATCCTCGAGCCAATACTGGTCCGGCCGGCAAAGGCGGATGGTCTCAATCCTCTCATCGAATATGAAATCATTTGCGGCGAGCGGAGATTCAGGGCTGCCGCGGTTTTGAAGATGGAGACCGTCCCTATCGTTATTCGAGAGATGTCGGACGATGAGGCATTCGAAGCGATGTTCATCGAAAATCTCATTCGTCAGGACTTGACGGAGAAAGAGGAGGCCGAGGGGTTCAAGCGCTATCTCGGGAAAAGGGGTCCGGAGGCAATCGGAGAGTTGGCATTAAAGACGGGGCTCAATCCCCGGTATATCCGGTCCAGGGTCGATGTGCTCTCTTTGCCCGATTATATTCTCAAGGCGTGGGAGGCCGGGAAGGTGAGCTATTCTCATCTCATCCAGTTTCTCAGGATCCGGGATGACGCAAAGTTTCTCAAAGAGATGTTCAACAAAGCGACGGCTCAGGCAAGTTTCAGAGGGTGGGATCGTCATCCGGCGGAACAGATTAAGGAAGATATCGACAGAAAATCACCGCCCCTGGGAAAGGCGATGTTCAAAATTGATGAAGCCGGTTGCGCCGTGTGTTTCAAAAACTCAGCCGTGCAGAAGGATTTGTGGGGAGACGTCGCTGAGTTGAAAGGTGCCCACTGTCTCGACTCGGTATGCTTCCATAAAAAGACGATCGAATACCTCAAGGAGAACTGGCAGGAGACGGAGTGGCACGAAAAATTCAAAACGTTGGGGTTCAGGTTCAGCGAGGAGCTGGACTATAATGATTGGCGGAATTTTTACAGAGGGATGACGCAGCCGGTGAAGAAGTGCCTCGAATGTCAATTTTTTGTGAGTATTTTTCATTACGACGGTCAGGTCGAGGCCGAAAGGGCCTGCGTCGGGGACAAGTCGTGCTTCAAAGCCGTTGAGAAGGAGCAGAGAAAGGCAAAGAAGGCCGTGAAGGGCGAGAAGAAGGAAAGGGGCGACGGGCCCAGGGTCCCTTGGCATGGTGAATACTTCCGGGACGTTTTCTTCTTTAAGCGGTTGCCGGAGGTGCTGAAAGGCGCGGATCCGGAATCGAAGGAAATCCTGACGATGTTGATGATCTGCGCATTGAAGGGAAACAGCGAAGCAAGGGAGGTCGTTGGGGAGGTTCTCAAAATTAAGGACGCCCGGTGGGCTGACGCTTCGCATAAACTCATCAAAACTCTTCTCGAAAAACCTTATGCCGAGGTCAAGGCGCTATTCACGAAGGTCATCGGGCTGATCATCCTCGAGGGCGATCACCGCGGAAACTGGTCCGGATTCGGGACGGCTGACCGCTTCAGCGTTGCCAAGTTCCTGGGGATTGACCTCTCAAAGGAGTGGGCCCCGACCGAGGAGTACCTCCAGAAAAAGACAATCAAGGAGCTCATCAACTTCGGGATGAAATCGAAAATCTTCAAGGATAAAAAGGTCCTGACTTATCTCAAGACGAAAGTCAAGAAGGCGGCGTTCGAGAAGTGCAAGAAGACGGAACTCGTGGACTGCTTCCTGAAATCAGGCGTCAGCCTGTTAGGAAAGGTGCCGGCCGAAATCCTTACGCAACCTAAAATAGAATAGGCCATGAGAGGATGGCCCAGAGGCCGGCCGATGTCGGCTGTAACCAAGAAGAAGTTGAGCGACTTTATGATGGGGCGCCATATAAGCCCCACAACAGAATTCAAATCTGGTTGCGTTCCCTGGAATAAAGGCATCAAACGAAAGGGATTTAGATATGCCTATCATAGTAGTTCGAACACGAAGTTCAAACCTGGTTCCAGGCCTTGGAACTGGAAACCGGTCGGAACAGTCCTAATAAAGTTCGATAATAAAACTTATGAGGCGCGTCATTGGATAAAAGTGGCCGAGCCGAATAAGTGGCGGTGCCTGGCTTGGGAAGTTTGGGAATTCAAGACTGGCCGGACCAGACCAAAGGATTGCGTCATTTATCATCTTAATGGAATCCAACTGGACGACAGTCCGGAAAACCTGGTTTGTATCCCACGCTCCGTGGCCATTAAATATATGCAGATTGACCATCCGGAAGAAAACAAAGAGCGCCTGAGAAAAATAAGAGAGGAGAATCCACTTAGAAAATACTGGCATAAGAGACGGTTAGAGGAAATTTTAAAGCTCGGAACTCTTTAAAATTAAAAACTTCTTGACAAATCCCACCCTCTAGTTCTAATCTTTTATCCAATCGGATGGCCATCAAGATCGGACCTCTGAATCTCTCCATAAAAAGCACCATCATCGTTGCCCTGTTGCTGGCCCTGGTCTGCTTTCTCCTCATCGACCGCGACGGCACGAGGTCCAACCTAAATCAGACGGCCAGGGAATTGAAAGCCGAGAAGGCGAACTCCGCCGCCATCCAGAAGAAGGCCGACGAGGCGATCGCCGGGAAGGAGGTGCTGAAGAAGGAGGCCGACAAGAATCTTTCATCCCTCGCCGGCAGCCTGACTGAAAAGAATGGGGAGATAAAGAAGAAGGACTCAAGGATTGCCGAGTTAGAGGCGGCGCTGCCGGGCCTCAAGGACAAGGACGAGATAATCTCAAACCAGGCCGAGCAGATCTCGGCGTGGAAGGGCAAATGCTTGTTCCTCGAACAGAAAGTCTCCGGCCTGGGAGAACCAGTCGAGGAGGAGGGCCGATTCATCTATCCGCCCGGCTCGGTGACTTTTGAGATAAATCACAAATACGAGTCCCAGCTCTCGATAACCGGCGAATGGATAAAGAAACACAATGCGGTCTGCGGCGAGAGGGACAAGGCCGACGAAGCATTCAAGAAGTCGCTCAAGGAACTGCGATGGGAGAAACTCAAGTCGAAGGCCAAGACCGGGATCGTGGCCGCGGTGGCTGGCGGCGCGCTCTACTTCACGGGCAGCAAGCCCTTGGCATATATGACCTGGCTCGCGGGTTTTCTCAATCTCATATTCGGCAAATAGGAGGGGATCGTGAAACATTTCGCTATACCGAGAATCGCCATGAACCGCGACGGGACATTCGGCGTCTTTATTGAATGCGACGTCCCGGGCATAGGCGCCGTGCCGTTTGCGGCAACGCTCGAGCGGCGCTGGGAGAATAACCAGAAGGGGGTAAGTTGCATACCGGCGGCGATCTATGTCTGCCGGAGGGTCCAATCTCCGAAGTTCGGAAATACTTTCGAGGTCATCGGTGTTCCGGACCGGGATGAGATCCGGGTCCATGGGGGGGCTATCGATCTCGATACACACGGTTGCGTCGTGGTGGCCGAGTACTTCGAGGCGCTCCAGGGCAAGGCCGCCATCCTGAACCCGAGGCCCGGGAAGGGGTTTGGCGAGTTCCTCGAGAGGACTAAAGGAATCGACGAGTTCATGCTCAATATATTCTGGGCAGGTGTATCCATAATCTGAAAGGAGAAAAAAATGGTACAAGTAGATCCGGCAGTTGGGGCCTTGATTCTTCTTGTTATCAATGGGGGCGTGCAGTGGATCCGCGAATGGAAGAAGCATAGGAGTTGGCGCGATAATGGCGGTCATCTTAAAGATATAAAGCAGAAGGTTGATGTCCTCGTAACTTCGGCCAGCGCGAACACCGCGAACATAACCAACCTGACCAACTCCATCGCTAATCTCCATAACCTGGGAGAGAAACGATTTGAGGTCCTGGGCAAGATCGATAGGCAGGTCGGTGCCCAGGCGGCCCGGTGCCAGGAAATAACCGATAACTTCCGGGGCCAGCTTAGGAACCACGGCAAGAAGCTGAATGGTCTCGCCTCGAGGCGGCGAAAATAATGGAAATCCTGAAAGTCCCGATATCAGATATCGAGGTCTGGAAGGATAACCCGAGGAACATCAAGACCGAGGACTTCGAGCGGCTGAAGAGACAGATCCAGGAGCTCGGGGTCTATAAGCCGCTGGTCTGCATCCAGGAGAATGGAAAATATATCACGCTTGGTGGGAATATGAGGCTGAGGGCATTGAGGGAACTCAATCATTCGGAGGTCGACGTCTCCATAGTGGAGGCCAAAACGGAGGCGATGAAGATAAAATACGCCTTGAGCGATAATGATAGAGCGGGCGAGTATGACGAGCAGAAGCTCGCCGAGCTTGTTTATCCGCATCTTGATGAGATAAGGCTTGAGGATTTCAAGATAGACATGGGAGAACCAATAAGCCTTAAAGACGTAATTGAAGATTACGGCCCAAACATGGATGGCTCTGAAGATGAGATTCCAGAAATAGACGATTCACCTGCGATAACAAAAACGGGAGATTTATTCACGCTCGGAAAGCATCGGTTGCTCTGCGGGGATGCCACGAAGGAAGAGGATGTAAAGAGGTTGATGAATGGAAAGAAGGCGGATATGGTTTTTACTGATCCGCCGTATAACATAAATTTAGGCCATATAGGGCATAGTTTTAATAATTATGATGACAATCAATCTATGGATGCCTATTCCAAATTGGTTGAGATTGCAATAAGAAATATTTTAATTTTTGCTGATAATGCACCCTTTTATATTTTTAGTAGCAACCGAGACATTGCATTATATCAGCAACTGATAGAAAAGTTGGGTTTACACTATCACCAATTGTTGATATGGGCCAAGCATTCTGGAATGCTTGGGAACTCTGATTATATCCAGAATTATGAGGCCTTACATTATGCTTACTATGGAAAACATAGAAAAGTATTAAGCAAAGGATTATTGGCTTGCGAGTTAGTGGGGCTAGAAGAAAACTTTGAGACGATTCAACATCCTACGAGCAAACCTGTAGTATTAATAAAAAAATTTCTTATTAATCATACCTTTGTCAACGAAAATATTATCGACCTCTTCCTCGGCTCAGGCACAACTCTAATCGCCTGCGAAAAACTCAACCGCATCTGTATGGGAATGGAAATCTCTGAGAAATACTGCGATGTCGTAATAACTCGGTTCTCAAATTTCACGGGTATCCCAGAAGAAGAGATAAGGGCGACGGTGGAGCATGGCCAAGCTTAAATACAACAAGGACTTCCCGATTCGGGCCGAGGGTCTTGCCCGCCAGGGGCTCGTAGACAAGCAGATATATAAGAATCTCAAAATATCTCATGAGACATTCTACAGATACATAAAAATTTTTCCTGAATTCAGTGAGGCCCTAAAAAAGGGCAAGAGTCCAGTGGACACGGAGGTCGAGAACGCACTTCTGAAGCGTGCCTTGGGCTATGAGTATGAGGAGACGACCGTCGAGTACAAGCCATCCAAGGGCGGCAAGATAACCATGGATGAGAAGGCCGTCCCGGTCTCCATAAAGAAGACAAAAAAAGAGATTATCCCTGATGTCACCGCGCAGATCTATTGGCTCAAGAACCGGAGACCGGATAAGTGGCGCGACCGGCATGAGATGGGGATCGGATTCCCGGCGGAGGACGGGACCCTGAAGAATGAGCTCAAGATCACGGTCATCCACGTGGGGCCGAAGGCTAAGGAACCAGCGAAGTGAATATCATCCTCTCTGATTCGTTCTTTCCTCTGCTCGAGATTAAGTGCCGCTATCTCCATCTCAACGGCGGTGCCGGCAGCGGCAAGAGTGAGTTCGCCGCCAGGAAGCACTTCGTCCGGTGCGAGAGGGAAGGCGGGCACCGACTCCTAAACCTGCGCAAGGTCCGCCGCGACCTCAAAGACTCGGTCATCAAGGTCTTTCGCTCAATCCTCGAGGCGAACGGCGTCGACCATGACTACAACAAGAGCGACCTGGTCATCACCTTCTTCAGCCCGTCCGGGAAAAGGAACGAGCTCCTCTTCTACGGGATGGACGACTGGCAGAGGCTCAAGTCGATCAAGGGGATAACAGGGATATGGATGGAGGAGGCGACGCAATTCTCGAGGGAGGAAATGACGCAGATAGACCTCCTGCTGAGGGAGGCGACCCCGCACTATAAGCAGATAATGCTGACATACAATCCCGACGAGAGGATGGCGAAGTGGCTTAAAGACCTGGAGCGGGCCAAGGACAAGGACCCGAACTATTATTTCCACCATTCGATCGTCGAGGATAACCCGATCACGGAGGTAAGGGAGGAGTACCTCAAGGTACTCGATGCGATAGACGACAAGACCCTGAGGGACATCTACCGCAAGGGCCTGTGGGCCATGCCCAAGGGGCTGATATTCAACTGGCCTGAGGCTGACCCGCCGCCAGGGCCGGTGGACGAGACGATCTACGGCGGAGACTTCGGATACAGCATAAACGAGGCCGCCTTCGTGCGGATCCGGCGGAAGGCCCTAAAATTCTGGGCAGAATGCCTCATATACGAGATAGGCCTCACGAACCCGATGCTCGCCGAGAGGGTCAAGGCCGAGCCGGGCGTCGACCTCCGGGACCCGAGCTATTGGGACTCGGCCGAACCCAAATCCATTCAGGAGCTCTGCGACCGCGGGTTAAATGCTTTTCCATCCGAGAAGTTCCCCGGGTCCGTGGAGGAGATGATCAGGCTGGCCCAGGGCCTTGACATATCGATCGTCAGGGGCTCGACGCCCCTGCTCGAGGAGCGCGGGACTTACAAGTGGAAGGAGGACAAGAGCGGCAACCCTACCGGGAAGCCGGTGGAATTCCACAACCATGCGATCATGGCGACGCTCTACGGCATCTGCACGCACTACTGGAAGTATCTGCGACCCAGAAAGAAAAAAGGGAAATTTTCTCATTTGGGCATGAAACCAAAGGGCACCGAGGCCCAGGAAAAAGGCGGCGAACCCGCAGTGCAACCCGAAGCACAGCCAGGCCAGGCAACAGTGCAGGCCACGCCGCCGCCAGCCATTCCATTCAAAGGAGAGGAATATGGGAGACGCAAAGGCAAGTTCCACTACATCCGCTAAGAAGGGCAGGTTCGTCTTCATGAAGACGGACAGGGGGATGTATCCTTTTTCTATCCTGAAGCAATATGAGACCGACGCCAAGTCCGAGCGTCTGACCGAGGAAAAAGAAACAAGGTCGCTCGACATGCACGGCCTTGTGAAGCACCCTTTCAAGACCCAGTCGTTGCTCGATCTGCAGGATAACTGCACATATTTTGACGCCTGCGTACGCCAGGTGGCCAAGGATGTCGTCGGTCACGGCTGGACACTGAAGCCAATCGAGGAGCCGAAAGAGGGCGAGAAAGAGACTGACGACAAGAAAAAAGAACGCGAGGCGATCGAGGGGTTCCTCAGAGACGTGAATGACGAGGACGAGACCATAGAGCGCGTGTTCGAGAAGCTCATGATCGACTGGGGCGTCATCGGCTGGTGGAATCTCGAGGTGGCGAGGGAGAAGGAAGCGATCCGGGGGATCTGGCAAACCCCAGCCCACCAGATGTATGTCCATGTCGACAAGGACCGCTACGCCCAGAAAATTATGCAGAAATATCAATGGTTCAAGCGATTCGGAACTGCGGGCGATGTGCAGAAGAACACTGGAAAGTTCGTGAAGGAAAGCGTGAATCCGGGCCGCGAGATGATTATGTACCGGAACTATTATGCTCAGAGCGGATACTATGGCGCGCCCAACATTCTGTCCGGGGTCGGCGCCATAAAGGGATACATCGGGATCAGGGACTACAACATAGCCTTCTTCGAGAACTATGGGATCCCAGCCTACATGATAATGCTTGAGGGCGAATGGGAGGAGGAAAGCGCGAAGCAGATAAATGACTTCCTGGATGTCGAGATCAAACGCTCGGATAATGCCCACAAGACGGGCATATTTGAGGTTCCAACAGGGAACAAGGTGACAATCGAGCCGCTGGGTATCGAAATCAAAGAGGGATCATTCAAACTCCTTCGCAAGGACCTCCGGGACGAGATCCTCGTGGCGTACAGGATGCCGCCCTACCGGATAGGGATCGCAGAGACGGGATCGCTGGGCGGGAGCACGGCCGAACAGTCGCTCCCGAACTACAATGAGAGCATCATCCTGCCGCTGCAAAACGATACGGCCGCCATAATCACGAAACTCCTGATCCGCGAGGGGATGGGGTTCGAGAGCTTCCGGTTCGAGTGGAAGGAGCTTGAGACGCGCAATGTCGATGCCCTCGCCATCCGGTGGGAGAAGCTCTTCGGAATGGCCTCGATAAATGCGAACTATATCCGGCGCGAGCTTGGGGAGCCGAAGGTCGAGCACGGTGAGCAGTACTTCATTTCCGGAGTATACTTGGCGCTCGGAGAGGAGACCGTGCAGATGATGGAGAAGCGGCAGCAGGCCGAGCTCTCGATCATAAGACAGGAGTTCAACAAGATTCTCGAGGAGGTGAGGAAGGCGAAGGCTGACTCGCTCAAAGCGGCGATAAAATCAGAAGAGGAGGTATGACAATGTCGATGTTCTTTTTTCTCAAAAACCCGCAGATCAGGCTACTCGCGGACGGCGAACTCACCGATGAGTTCGTCAAGACCGTGACCGAGATGTCCGGCGGGGCGATAATCTTCTGCCTGTCCGGCCAGAAGGCTGTACTCCCGATGAAAGCCGATTGCAATGTGGCCTACATCCGGGAGGCAAAACAGGAGGAGGTCGATGAGTTCCACAAGAAAAGGGCGGAGGAGATGAAGCGTAGCTCGGGCGTTGCTGAGGGCGGCATAATATCGAAGCCTCAGTTCATGTTCCCGGGCGGCATAAAGGGAAAGGGATGATCAGCATCGAGTCCCTCGAGGCTCTGCGCGAGGTCTTCGAGATAACGAAGACCCGTAGCCAGCGGGTCCTGCGCCGGCCGTACCTGAGGCTCGTCGCCGCGGCGCTTCCCAAGATGCGCCGGCCCGTCCAGGAATTCATGGACCTACAGAGGAAGGCGCTCCTCGCGGAGCTGCCGTCATTCGGCAGGATTGACAGGATCGGCGCGCACAAGCCGAAGAAGCTCGCTGAGGAGGCATTCCCTTGGGATGAGATCATGGCCGAAGGCCGGGTCCTTCTCAAGCCGGCTCTCCTCGAGGCCCTGGGGCTGGCTGGCCAGGAGATTACCGGCCGGAGGCTGAGGAAGCAGGAGGCCGAGGCCGTGCCGCGCAGGTTCGACCCGATCGGCCTCGAAGCCGTCAAGTGGGCCGAGGAGCATGCCGCCTGGCTCGTGACGCTCATCACCGCGGAGACTAGGGGCGCGATCGCCGAGATAATAGCCAGGGGCATAGATCAGGGCCTGTCGGGATATTATATCGCAAGGGACTTGAGGCCGCTTGTCGGGTTGACCGCTCCGCACGCCGCGGCCGTCGGGAACTATACGACCCGGCTAATCGAGGAGGGATATTCGGAGTTGGACGCATTCGCCAGGGCCGAGCGGTACGCCCAAAGGCTGCACAACTACCGCACTGAAATGATCGCCAGGACCGAGGCCTCCTCGGCTACGAGCGAGGGGATAATCGAGGGATACGAACAATGGGGAATAGAGGAGCTCGACTGGGTCGCAGATCCGGAGTGCTGTGAGGACTGTAGCGCGGCGGCCGAGGAGTCGCCCTACAAAATAGAGGATTCGCACGGTCTGATACCGGCCCATCCTCACTGCATCGCAGGGAATTCAAAAGTCATTATTCCTGAGATGAAGGCTTGTATGTCAGGGTCTTATCATGGTCCCATTTATAGGATTGTGACCAGATTTGGATCGGCTTCCATCACCCCTAATCACATGCTCCTCACGCCGAATGGTTTTGCCAAAGCCTCGTCTTTGAGAAAGGGCGACAAGATAGTCTATAGCACGCTTTTCGAGAGGGAAGTGTTTGGTAACCCAAATGATCACCGGAAGCCAGCCACAGTCGAGGAGATAGTCGCATCTCTCTCTGAATCTCCTCGCATGGCTAAAAGAATTATGCCAGTTGCCTCCGAATATCTCCACGGCGAGGGAGCCTTCATGAACGGCAATATCGACATTGTATGGCCCAATGGCCTTTTGGAGGGTGACGTTCAATCCGACTTTTTCAAGCATATCGGCGAGAAGAATTTCGCCTCTTCCTATCGAGGATTTTTTGATCTCCCTTGTTTTAGCAGTTTTGGTCCGATGCTCAAGACTCTGGCGCTTGCCTCTGATGGCATCATGGGCGGCAGATACAATTCTCATCCGATCGGCCGGAGATTGTATCCTTTGCCACATAAGGGCCCTAGCCTCGCTATTGCCTCTTCTCCTGACTCCCACCGAGAGGATTCTTCTTTTGATTACAGATCTGCTAACATTAAGAGATTTCGCAATGCTCTGTTCTGTCTCTCCAGCGAGGTATCTTCTTGCGATATCCTTGACATCAAGATCATATTCCATAAGCACCTCCAAGTTTATGATTTTGAAACATCGAGTTCATTATACATTCTCAATGGACTTATTTCAAGCAATTGCGAATGCGCATGGACGGCGCATTGAGGAGGAGAGAATGAGAAAGATCTCAATCATTGGCCATGGAACTGTGGGCCAGGCGGTGGAGAGGTTCTTCAAGGACCGGGCCGAGATAGTCATCTACGATCCGGGCCAGGGCTGCAAGTCGAGAAGGCGCGTCAACGGAAGCGACTTGGCTTTCATCTGCGTGCCGACAGCCAGATTGGAAGACGGAAGTTGTGATATCTCGGTCGTGGAACATGCAGTCTCGTGGCTTGTGTCGGATGTCATCATCATCAAATCGACGGTCGAGCCGGGCACGACGGACAGCCTATTCAAGAAATATGAGAAGCCCATTGTTTTCTCGCCTGAGTATATCTCGGAGAGCTTCTACCACAACCCGATCATGAGGGAGATCGCAGACCAGCCATACATCATCCTGGGCGGAAGGGACCGGGACTGCAGGGTTGTCCAGGATATCCTCTCACGATTCACCGGGCCGCTTGTCGAATTCTTCACCTGCACAGCGCTTGAGGCGGAGCTCATCAAGTACTTCGAGAATGTGTTCTTCGCCGTGAAGATCGGGTTTGCCAATGAGATGATGGCTATCTGCGACATGGCGGGCGCCGACTACTACAAGGT
>Ga0315296_10003732_pt1 | contig 12630 bp, 6 predicted proteins | sample YL17G14_18_MG_FD_203921 | JGI IMG/M metagenome (GOLD analysis project Ga0315296, IMG submission 203921) | Sediment microbial communities from Yellowstone Lake, YNP, Wyoming, USA - YL17G14_18 | ecosystem: Environmental > Aquatic > Freshwater > Lake > Sediment | place: USA: Wyoming | collected... | reverse complement strand
AGACGATCGAGAGGGCTATCAGGAAGTCTGAGGATCCCGGGCCTTATCTTGGCCTCAAGGCCCTGTCGCTCGAATCGCTCGGCCGGACCGAGGAGTCGCGCGCCGTTGCCGCCCAAGCCGTACGTGCCTTTGCTCCGCCCGCCGCTATCGACGACTGGGACCTGGGCTGGCTCCTGACGGCCGCCCAAATCGCGGGCAACGACGAAGTTCGTAAGCGCGCCGAGGACGAGCAGAAGAAACGCCACCGCCGCGCCAAATCGACGCCTGCCCGCGACGACATCCTGCGCCCGGCCGTCATGGGTGACGGGAAAAAATCTTCATGATCACCTGGCTCGTCCCCCGCCAAGACCTGACGCCCGACCAGGCGCACGTCGTCGAGCTCCCGCCCACCATCAACCGAGTCGTCCTCGGCATGGCCGGCTCCGGCAAGACCCAGGTGCTCGTCCACCGGGCCGCCCATCTCGCCGGAACCTGCCGCATTCCGCCCGAGCGCTACCGGGTCTTCGTCTTTACCAACGTCATCAAGGAATACATCCGCTCGGGCCTCGAGTTTCTCGGGCTTCCCGACCGCGTGGTGAGCACGTTCGACTTCTGGTGCGTGGACCTTTTCGAGAAGCACTTCGGCGCGCGCCTGCCCCGCAAACGCAACGGCCGGGACATCGATTTCGCGGCCATCCGGCGCCGGGTCTTAGGCCTTGTCCGCGTCAAGCGCGACCTCCAGAACGCGCTCGAGTTCGTCCTCGTCGACGAGGGCCAGGACCTCAGCCCCGAAGTCTTCGAGATCATCTACGAGGCCGCTCGCCACGTCACGGTCTTCGCCGACCCCCAGCAGAAGATCTTCGAGGACGGGGCCGAGGCCGGGTTCATCTTCGACCGGCTTCAGGTCACAATGCCGCAGATCACGATCCTGGGCGCCTTCCGGAACGCCGTCTACGTGGCCGAGCTCGCGGCCCATTTCATCGAGGACGGCGAGAAGCGGGCCCAGTTCCTGGCCCAGGTCAGCGCCGCCCAGCGGGTCAAAGAGCGGCCGCTCTGTTACGTTGCGGATTCCTTCGACCGGGAGCTGGACCGCCTGGCCGAGGTCGTCCGGGCCCGCCAGATCCTCAACGAGCGGATCGGCATCATCGTCCCGACCAACCGCCTCCTTCACGGCATAGCCGAAGGTCTGGCCGAGCGCGGCGTCACGGTGGAGAAGGCCGCGACCAAGGAGAAGGCGGGCAAGGTCGAGGTCACCTGCGCCTTCACCAACCTCGTCCCCAAGATTGCCACCTTCTTCATGGCCAAGGGCCTGACCTTCGACAGCGTCCTCCTGCCCCGGCTCACGGCTAAAGCATACGACTGGACCCGCCGCGAGCAGTTGAAACGGATGATGTTCGTGGGCATCGCCCGAGCCACCCAGTGGGTCTATCTGAGCACGGTCGAACGGCAGGAGTTCCAGGAGATGAATACGTTGAAGGAGGCCGCCGCCCAGGGGCAGATGACGATGCAAGCGAGCGGGGAGTGGCGAGCCGGGGTGGATGGAGGGCAAGAAAAGGATCGGGCGAGAGGGGAAGGACGACAAGATTGGGATAAAAAGGAGCAAGAGGAAGATGATTATTCAGTGTTATAGTCTAGCTATCTGGATATGAGTTAGCCATGAAAAAAGAGGGGTTTGACCTAAAAGAATATCTGCCATTTTTTCTTGAAGTTGGCGAACGCCGCTTTGGCTCGGTCGTTGATTTTGATGCCTTGGAGCCTCGGTTCAAAGCCATTAAAGAGAAGAGCGAGGAATTCTCTTCGAGGCATTTAGAATTACTGCAAAAAGATTACGCCTTTATGAAATGGTGGAAGATTCCCAGTCTGGACCAAGGCGATTATAAGGAGATGCAAGATGCCATTACATCGTTGAAGCCAAGAGACAAGCAAGGCGTTTTCCGCATATATGACATCATAAAAAATATTGAGGTCGTGTCTTGTCTTCTTAGGGTTGTAGACCCAGATAATTATTCGATAATGACTCCACCTGTTGAAAACCTGCTTAATTCCCAAGGAAGACATCAAGTCGATAAGTATCTGGGTTTCTTGAATGACCTAAAAGACTTGAAAGACGCATATGGTTTTCCCAGGATTGCGGACGTTGACAAGGCGCTATGGACATTGGCGAACATCATACATGATCCTTCTTTGCACTATTATTCCGAAGAGTTCCGAGACCTTTATGACAAGTATCATAATTCGATCAATCGGGTGAAAGTCATCAAGGCCAAGAATGCCCTCAAGCCAATCTTAGAAGAGAGATCATCCTATCTTGATTTCGCAATACAATGCATCGACGTTGATTATGAACTGGCAGGTATTTTTGCCGGGAAAGAATTTGAGTCCCGGATTAAGCGAATGTGCAAGGATAATGGCATCAAGACGAAGTGGAGGGACAAAGGCGAACACAAGAAAATGCATATACTTGTTGAGAAGTTGGCAGAAAAAAAGGTTATAAAGCCGAGTAATATGGCTATTTTTAAGGATTGGTGGTCAACGCGAAATGAATCCGTTCATGAAGATAACTTTTTCAAGGAAGATAATGAATTGAATGATTTGAAACGAAGAATATCGGAAATGATAGAAGGGCTTCAGGACCTTAAGAAGCAATACAAACAGCGAATAGCTGGCAATAATACATAGGAATATACAGCAATGAGGAAAAGGCTTTTTGATTATTGCATAAACCGCTCGAATTGCCACTTGGGGGAAAAATGAAATTCCTTCATACTGCTGACTGGCAAATTGGCATGAAGGCTGATCACGTCGGGGCCGCTGCGGATAAAGTCCGGGAGCAGCGCCTAGAAGCGGTTCGACGCTTGGTCAATATAGCTAAGGAAAACGCTGTCGAATTCGTTCTAGTCGCCGGCGACCTTTTCGAGGACAATGGCGTTGACCGAACGATGATACTGAAAACTGCAGATCTCCTTGGCAGCTGTGGCCGTCCGGTCTTTCTCATCCCGGGCAACCACGACCCGCTTGTTCCAGGTTCGGTGTGGAGCCATTTTGCCTGGGCGTCATGGCCCAACCTGCATGTTTTAGGCGAAGAGAAAGCGGAGGAAATTCCTGGCGGCGTTCTTTATCCGTGTCCTATCAGAGACAAGTATTCAACTGAAGATCCGACGGCGTGGATTCCCGCCGGGTCCTCGGATGCTATCCGTCTCGGAATAGCGCACGGGAACGTGGAAGGGCTCCTGAAGGCCGATCCGGACCATCCGATCCCCCGGAACGCCGCTGAACGGACAAAGCTAGATTATCTTGCCTTAGGGCACTGGCATTCCACGGCGACCTATCCCGACTCCGCTGGGGTCGCGCATATGGCATACTGCGGAACCCCTGAGACCTCTAGTTTTGGCGAAAGAGATAGCGGAAATATCCTGCTGGTTGAAATCGACAGCCCCGGCGCTTCCCCAAGGATTCAGGCGATCCGGACTGGAGAATTGCGTTGGGAGACGCAGACTTGTGAAATAAGGGCGGGCGGAGACCTTGGATCAATCCGCTCAAAGATTGAGGCTATCCAGGATCCAATAAACCTTTTATTAGAGCTTGAGCTAACGGGGGTCCTGCACACGGCTGATATCCAGGACTTGAAGAAACTTGAGGATATCCTCACTTCGCGGTTTCTCTATTCGCGGATGGAGAGCACAAAACTCCGCCCTGCTCCGGAGGACAACAGTTGGATCGATAATTTGCCCGCAGGCGTTATCAGGGAGGCCGCCGGACGTCTTCAACAGATCGCTTCATCTGAACGCGAAGACGCCAGTATCGCGGCCAGGGCCCTCCTCGAGCTCTATGTAATAGCCAAGGAGGTAGCCCCATGATCCTACGTTCAATCGAGATTTCTGGATGGAGGTGTTTTCTTGAACAGGTTGCGGTCGGCCCGTTTACCGATCAACTCAACGTCATCTATGGGCCAAACGGGACTGGAAAAACCACGCTGTTCGAAGCGCTGCGCCGCGCCCTGATGGACAGCCACGCCGTGACCGGTCAGGAGATCAGCGAAATCCGACCCTGGGGCAGAGCGCTTTTGCCTAGAGTCACGGTTTTATTCAGTCATAAGGGGACAGAATACCGGGTTTCAAAACAATTCTTAGATGGCGGTTTCTCAAAAATAGATCGCAAGGAAGATGGCGATTATAGGCCTTTGGCCGAAGCGCGCCAAGCCGACGATTTTATTCGCGAACTACTATCAAAGAGCTCTCCTGGCAGAGGTCTTTCGCAGAGCAAACACTGGGGATTGGCGCAAGTTCTATGGGCGCCGCAGGGGGAACTCAGACTTGTCGAGCTATCGGGAGATTTGATATCTGATATTCAATCAACTCTTGGACTTCAACTGACTGATCAGGCCGCTGGACCCATTGAAGAAAAGGTACAGGAGCATTATTTACAGTTCTTTACGGCACAAGGGAAAATTAGGTCCGGCAAGGGGGCAGCCCCGATCGCGCAGATGCAGGATGCCCTTGCGGAGGCCAAGCTTCGAAGAGCTCAGGCGGCCGAAGATCTCAATCGTTCTGAGGAAGCTTCTCGAAAAGTTGAAGATCTGAGCTCTCTTTACCGGCAGAAATCCATTGAGGCCGACGAGCTCGCGAAATCAGTCGAAAAAACGCGGGAACGAACGGATCAATTCCGGGCTTTGAAAAACGCGGAAGCTAGCAGGAAAAGTGAATACGAGAAGATAGAAGCCCAACACAGCCAGCTGAAAAAGCATATCGGCATTATAGAAGAAGCAGAAATAGAACTTGAGGAATCAAGACTGGCTTTGGCCAAGCTCGAAGTCGATTTGCCTGCAATACAGAGAGACGCAGAAGGAAGGGATAAGCTCCTCAAGGAAGCAAAAGCTAAGCTAGAAGAAGCTAGAAGGAGAGCTGATATTGTTGCCCTCGCGGAGAAGGATGCCGAAGACGCCCGCACTTATCTCGAAGGTAAACAGGCTTATGATGATTTGGGGAAACGCATCCGGAAGATAGAAACTGCAGAGAGAACACTCTCCGGTTTGACGAGACAACGAGCGACTCTCGTTGCCCCGGACGCACGGAGCATCAAGTTTCTTCGAAAGACCTTTCAAGAAAGAGATGATGCGAAGCTGCACATGGATTCTGCGATGCTCCGCTTGGAAATAGTCCCAGAGGTGAGCGGTCGCCTCGATATCGTCAGGGGGGAGGAGCCAGGCACTATTCGCCTCTCCGCTGGAGCTAGTGCCATCATCAAGGGCTCAACCGAAATCGTGGCAGTGATCAAGGGAATTGCCAAGTTGAATGTCTCAGGCCCGCCCGGTGATGCGGAAAATTATCGACGAACGTTCAGAGAGAAGCAAAGCAAAATCGATGAGGTTACTCGGCCCTATGGGACGGCGGACCTTGAAGCACTAGAGGGACTATCCGAGAAAGCAACACTCCTCGATAAGCAGATCGGAGAGTCCAAGAAAGAGCTGTCCGTTCTATGTGAGGACGATGATAAGAGCTCGTTAATTAATGAGCGTGCCCGCTTCATGGCAATCATAGCCGACTTAGAAAGGGAACATCCTGACTGGAAAGCGAATCCTCCGGATCACGAAATACTGAGAAGAAAAGCGTTGGATCTTAAACGCGACCATATCTTTGCTATCCGGGATGCCGGGGCTGATTGGGAGGCCGCAGAGAAAGCAGCATCGTCCGCAAGGGAGCAAGTAGCAGACTTAATCCGAAAACGGGATGATGCACAAAAGTACATTAAAAAGGTGGGAATGCGGTTGGCCGATGCCACCAAAGATGGCAAAACGAAAGAAGATAGAGCAAAGGAATTGCAGCGTATCCTTTTAGATCGCGATGCCGTAAAAGAAGCACTCAAGGCATTCAGGGAGAAGCTAGACGAGTTCGAAGGGGACCCCGTTGAGACCTTAAACAAAATGGGAAAGAGCCTGGAGGCCCTAAGAAAATCTATCCAGAAGATTCGAGATGACGAGCGAACAGCCATGGGCAACCTAGAGATCCTAATTGCAGGCGGGCCCTATACTCTCCTAGCCCGGGCGGAAGAAGAAATCTCGAGACTGGAAACGGAGATTGGCAAAGAGACAGTCCAGATGAACTCTATCCGGTTGCTCTATGAAACTCTTGCAGGTTGCCGGGCGGAGACGCTCGCGGCCATTGCGCGTCCAGTAGAAGAGGCTGCCACACGTTTGATACATCGCATCAGCGGGCGGCGAATAGGCAAAATTGATATTAGCGAAAAATTGGTACCTACTAGCGTTTCTCCCGAGGCGGCCGAGTCTACGGTCGCCCTTGAAAGCTTATCAGGCGGCGAGCAAGAACAACTGTACCTCGCGACCAGGCTGGCCCTCGCTGAAGTCTTGGCCAAAGATGAGCGCCAAATGGTCGTCTTGGACGATGTGCTGACGGCTACAGATACAGGCCGGTTTGCTCGAATAATGACGATCCTCGAGGAAGCCGTAGATAAGCTCCAAATATTGATTTTGACTTGTCACCCGGAGCGATATAAAGCCTTAGAAGGGGCGCAATTCTTTGATTTAGAGGCGCTAAACGGCCGGGGAGTTCAATGATGAAAACTACATGGCCATGAAAAAGCCTAAGTTGAGGCCGTGCAATATACAAATCGGTTGATATGAGCACGTTGGCCATGATACGAGAGATGTAATATAGTTCGCTGATTTAAGGAGAATATGAATGGGCGTACTAACCGGCTGCAAGCCACGCAAGGAAGTCCTTAAAGGCGATCTCGATGATGCTATTTTTGCTGCGGATTTCGGAGACCTGATCTCAGGCAAGGCACCCAAAGTCTACGGGGATGCGAAAACCTTTTACCAAAACACGCACCCCGCCAAACAGCTCTGTAAAGTCATCGAAGTGGTTTTCGAGCGTTTGGCCGACCCGAAAGAGGCTGGAGCGACGGTCCGGCTCAGCACCGGTTTCGGCGGTGGAAAAACCCACACCCTGATGGCCTTATGGCATCTGGCCCGAAATATCGATAACCTGGGTATGGGCACGGAGCTCCTCCCCGCTGCGGGCCGACCGAAATCTGTCACTGCCGCCGCAGTCGACCTCAGCAAAGCCGGTCAGCCGATATTTTCCCAGCATGGAAACACCAAGATCCATAGCCTCTGGGGGGAGATCGCTTATCGGCTCGGAGGTGATAAGGCTCTCAAATCACTCGGAGAAGCGGACCATCCCGAAAAACAGCCTACCGAAGAACTCATTTCTAAATGGTTCCCTACGGGTCCTGTCCTGATTCTCGTCGATGAGATCGTTGTCTATATGGCGAGCCTCTCCGAGCAGGGGCAGGGAAATCTCCTCGCTTTTCTAAACAAGCTTGCGGCGACAGTATCAAAGCGCCCTCAAACGGTCTTTGTCGTCACCGACCCGGCTGACCAGCGAGCGTACGCTAAACAAGCCCAAAAAATCGGTGATGCCACTCTCGCCGCTGCAATGCGGCTCGATGACCTCTTCGGCCGCAGGATGACTGACTTCGACCCTATAGGAGAAGAGGCCGTTAAAGTGATCGTCAGGCGTTTGTTCGAAAAAGTCGATCCCGCATCCGCCCAGGAAGCCTCTGCCTCTTATCATTCCCTGTATGAGCGAGTTTCACAGGAGTCTCCGGGCCTGATCCCCCCTACCGCCGCCTCTTCAGATTATGCTAAAAGGATCGTTGAATGCTACCCCTTCCATCCGAGGCTGATGGATACGGCACAGGGTCGGCTCGGAGCTCTTCAGGAGTTCAATAAAAGCCGTGGCACCCTCAGGCTTTTTGCGCGCATTCTGCGCTCCATTTGGGAATTCGGCCAGGACTTGGAGCTCATCACTGCGGGCGATGTGGATTGGTCCAGTCCCCGCATTCAGGCGGACCTCCTCCACCGCTTGAACAAGGATAATTTCAAGGCAGCCGTATCTTCGGACATTGAAAAACATGCCCAGGAGCTGGACGGAACCAATGTCCGCGGCGTGCATGTCCGAGTAGCCTCGGCGCTTCTTCTTGAGAGCATTCCCATGCACTCCAATAGCGGGCTTGACCCGGCCGATCTGAGCCTGGCCGTCCTTCGGCCAGACGAAGCCGGCCCCGAGCCAAGCGAAGCCCTCGACCGGCTCGTCGGCGTCTGCTGGCATACTTATCCTCTTGCCGGCGGCCGCGGGTGGCAGTTCCGCTACGAGCCGAACATCATTAAACAGATCGAGGAGCGGATGAGTGATATTTCCCTTGAAGACGCCCGGAGTCGGGTTCACAACGAGGCTCAAGGCTATTTCCAGGGCCCTGTGTTTCGCCTCTCAGCCTGGCCGGCAAACGCCCGGCAGGTGCCCGATTCTTCTGACCTTCAACTGGCCCTCTGTGAAAACGAACAAATAGCGCGAGCAGTTTGCGCCTATTCGGACGACGCCAATATCCAAGCTCCGCTCCCGCGCAGGTTTCTTAACGCGATTTTGGCGGTTACCGCGACCCAAGCCTCTCTGAATTCAGCTATCGAGCGGGCCCAGCGACTGATGGCGGCCGAAGTCATCGAGAAGGATTATAAAACCGGCGAAGCCGGCAAATTAATCCGGGACCAGCTCCAGCGCCTAATGCCCGAGCTTAAGCGGCAGTTCCGCGTGCAGACATGTCGGGCATTCGATCGTGTAATATTCGCCGGAGGAGCGTCTTATCCCATAGAAGAAAAATATCAAGTTTCCGAAGAAATGATCATGCAAAGGGCCCAGGGCCAAGCGTGCCTGCGGAGATATCTTGAAGAAAAAACCCTGATCTATCTTGCCGGGGATGCCATCGATGTCAGCCGATTCATCAAGGAAATCCTCCCAGGCGCTACTCCTCTTGCCGACAAACCCGGCGTGTATACCGCAAAATCCATCCATGAGCGCTTTTTGTCTGCCCCGGGCCTCCGGCTTATTCCGGACGGCGCCGTCGTTCGACAAACGCTCTTGAAATCCGTTAGGGAAGGCAAGATCATAATCCGACTTGCCGATGGGCGGGCCTACGATAAGAATGGATGCGTCGAAGGACCTGAAGGCCGCCGCAGACGGATTCCGGGAGAATTGACGACACTCTCTCTGGACGAGTCTGTCCAAATGACGCTATCCGGAACGGATACAGCGATGCTCTGGGTTAAAGAAGATAAGCTGGGAACTATACCGACACCAGGTGGGGTAAAAGATGAGCCGATACCCCCATCCGAAACAAAAGTTCGGGCCTCGACCTGGGCGAAAGCCGAGGAATATGCTAAAGAGAGGCCTCTGCTCAAGCTCGAACTCATTGCCCATTCTCCGGTTGAAGCGCAATCACTGCTGCCTTTAGCCCAGCCATTCGGATCGGAGAGCATTTCTTTATCCGTGGATGTGAGCGGCGACCTCAAGGATGGAGGCAAGACCTACTTCCGCATGGAAGATGTTAAACCGACTCATGGATTGAAGCCGTTCGAAATAGCTCAGCGCCTCTATACTGCAACATCGGAAGGCGCAAATTATGAAGCGATCCTCGTTCTCGGCTTCGGCGCGGCTGGCCGCACTGGGCTTGAGGCCCAATTCCGAAAGGCTTCGGAGGATGCCCCTGACGGCATTGCCCTAAACGCCGACTTTGAAAAGCCGATGGGAAGCCGCTCATGAATATCAGACGCGCCTCGTTCGCTCTTCGCGTCGTTCGTAGGCGAGGTGGAGACGCGGCCATCCTCTACCGGAGACGCCTAACCGGTAAGGGCGAGGAGCGGCTTGATCGAGTGGCTGCGATCTCTCCGCTTGCCTTTTCTGCCTCCCAAAGCCTCCTCCGGGCGGCCGTCCGAGCTAATTCTGGACCTGTGGCCAAGTTAACGTATGGGCCTTTTCATCCGCTTGATGACGACTGGGGGGCGAGGGTCGCTGCGTTTGCCCTGATTTCCAAGGGATTACGGAACGCAGAACGCCTTCATCGGGCTGCATCCCATCTTCAACATGCCGACGGCACCGAAGCCGCCTGGTGGTTGGGGCTTATGGAGAAATCCGGGGGACTACGTGCCGTGCGTGCCCTTCGAATTCTTTTGGAAGCAGTGAAATGAAGAAAAAAGAAGAACGCCCGAGAGTCCTGATCGAAGAATGGTTGCCTGCAGCCGCAATAGGCGTGGAATGCATGAGAGAGAGAGGAAGCGCAAGCGCTTTGGCTCCCCACACCTATCTCCATGTCTGGTGGGCGCGGCGTCCTCTCTGCGTATCCCGCGCTGCTGTTTTGGCATCCTTGCTTCCGGCGGACTTCTCCCGCAATATCTTTGAGCGTCTCTTGGGTTTTGGTAAACCTGGGCCTGAACTCGTCGAGACTCGGCGCCTCATGGATACTGGCTTCAGAGTTGAGGGCGGATTCAACTGTAACCGGGCATTCAAGAATCATATCCGCGAGGACGACCTGGAAAAAGCGTATGAGGCCGTTGAAAGAGTGTGGGGGCCCGATATTATAGTTATGGACCCCATGGCCGGGGGCGGCTCAATCCCTCTGGAGTCTGCTCGGCTTGGATTCAAAACCCTAGCCAACGAATATAATCCGGTTGCCTGCTCTATTCTCGAGGCTACTGTTGATTATCCCTTCAGGTTCGGAGAGAACCTGGGAAAAAAAGCAGGTGAATGGGCTAGAAAATGGATCAAGAATATTGAACCACGTCTTGGCAAGTTCTATCCGAAGCGTCAAGATGGCTCCGTTCATGCCTATATCTTCGCCCGGACAGTGCCGGACGCGGACAATCCCAAATGGCAGACGCCGCTCGTGCCGGACTGGCACCTTCTTAAGCCCAAGGGCGAATCTGGCCATGTCGTTGCGGAGCCGGTCGTTGACAAGGAAAAGGGCACCTGGACTGTCAAGATTCGGGAAGTTGGGAAAAGGGCCGGCCAACTGCGGGAAATACCACGGCCTACGTACGACAACGGTAAAGGGGTATCGATTTTCACTGGCTACCAAATACCCGCGGATTATATCAAAGCCAAAGCACAGGCCGGCGAAATGAAAAGCGCGCTTTATGCGATCGCCGTGAAAAATAAAGGACTCAAGTTCTACCCGCCTGAGGAATCTGATCTCCAGGCGCTTAAGGAAGCGGAAAAGGAGCTGGCCAAGGTTCTCGAAAACTGGAAAACGAATAACGTTATTCCTACGGAAAAAATACCTCTTGGAGATAAGACAGGCGAGCCGATGGCTAAAGGTATTAGGAATTGGGCGGATATGTTTTCGCCCCGACAGCTTCTAGCTATGGGGACGCTCGTCGAAGAGTTGCGCAAGCTCAGGCCGACAATAATTGAGGCTGAAGGAAAAAGTGCAGGAGAGGCGATTAATGTCCTCCTATCTATCGTCGTCGATAAATTTTTAGATAGAAACGCGTTCCTTTCAACTTGGATTCCGCAACGAGGCGTATTAGGCCAGGTCTTTCAAAGGCATGATTATTCTTTTAAATCTACCTTTGCCGAGTTGGCTCCCTGTTCTGCCGGGGCTGGGCTAGGATGGGCAATTGAGAATGTCCTCGAAGCTTATGAAGAAGTATGCCGTTTATCAAAAGCTCCTGGGGCAAAACCGTCAGATATTTCGCTCGGTTCAGCAACGAACCTTGCCCAAATCGCAGATAAATCCATCACAGCTATTATTGTAGATCCGCCCTATGCCGATAATGTCCAATACTCGGAGCTGGCCGATTTTTTCTATGTCTGGCTAAAACGGACGCAGGGGCACCGCCGGCCGGAATGGTTCTCCACATATCTCTGCGATCACGACCAAGAGGCAGTTGTCAATGTCAGCCGCCATTGCGAAAGCAACGGAAAAACAAAAGACGCGAAGAGCAAGGCAAACATATTTTATCAGAACCTGATGACGGAATCCTTTGAAGAATTCCGTCGCATCCTGCGTGACGACGGTGTTCTGACCGTGATGTTCACGCACAAAAAACAGGAGGCTTGGGAAGCCCTTTTTACTTCTTTGATTAGGGCCGGTTTCTCTATCATGGCTACCTGGCCTGTCAAGACGGAAAGTGAGCATTCCCTCCATCAAGCCAGAAAAAATGCCGCCCAGAGCACGGTCCTCCTTGTCGCAAGGAAGCGCGCGACTGGTGCCGATGTGGGTTATTTTGACAGCAACATGAAGGAGCAAATCAGAAGGAAGGCAAGAGAAAGCGCAGAGCGTCTTCAGAAAGAAGGCCTTAATCCTGTCGACCAGCTGGTAGGATCCTTCGGTCCGGCCATGGAGGTTTATAGCCGCTACGATGTAGTAAAGACGGACACCGGCGTGTCCGTGAATGTCGGGATGGCGATTGACGAGGCTGCCGATGCCGTCAGTTCGTGGAGGATCGAACAGCTTGCCGAGCGCGGACTCGAGGGGGTTGAGGCTGAGGGCAAGTTCTATCTGCTTTGCTGGGATGTCCTGGGCGCGGCTGAGTTTCGCTTTAACGAGTCGAAGCTTTTGGGGCATGCGGTCGGTATGGACGTTAGCCAGCTCCAGGCGGCAGGGCTCATCGAGAAATCGAGCGACAAGATCAAGATTCTAGCGGCCATGAAGAGGCGCCGGTCGAAAGCCCTGGAGCAGGACGAAATCGAGGAGACGCTTTTTGGTCCTGTTACCAAAGAGAAAAGGCGCCGGAAGCAGGATGCCCTCAAAGTACATCCTAACGATCCGGTTTTCAGGACCGCTCTCGACGGATGCCAT
>Ga0315296_10003731_pt1 | contig 12630 bp, 12 predicted proteins | sample YL17G14_18_MG_FD_203921 | JGI IMG/M metagenome (GOLD analysis project Ga0315296, IMG submission 203921) | Sediment microbial communities from Yellowstone Lake, YNP, Wyoming, USA - YL17G14_18 | ecosystem: Environmental > Aquatic > Freshwater > Lake > Sediment | place: USA: Wyoming | collected... | reverse complement strand
TCCTCTGTGGTTTACATATTTAACCATTGAACAGCCTTAAAAGAATAACCCAGCTCCGAAACCCGGGCAAGACTGCATCAATGTTTCAGAGCCAAGAGCCTTTCATGTGGCAACAAGCTTGTTGGGACTTGAAATCATCATTCAGGACTGACAAGCCGCATGATCTCACTCTTATGCTTCTCAAAAAAAGCCCGAAACGAACTCGTCAAATCATGCTTTTCCACTTCCTCAACAGGAACCCACCTAGCCTCCAAAATATCAGTAGCCGTCTTCAATTCTCCACCAACAATACGCGCAAGAAAATTAACCACCACAAAATGATACTGAACACGACCATTACTATCCAACGTAATGGTGTCAACAACATCCGTGAGCTTCACAACCTCAACATCAAACCCCACTTCCTCCTTCACCTCACGCACCATAGCATCCCTCACGTTCTCACCCAACTCAACCAAACCACCAGGAACACTCCACTTACCAAACCCAGGCTGAGCCCCACGCTTCACAAGCAAAAGCTCACCACCTTTAAGAATCAACGCACCCGTACCCACCAAAGGGCGCGTCGGATACTCCCTACTCATACTGTCATTTTCCCCTACGCAACCACAATAGCTTCACAATGCTCTCATATTTAAAAGGAAACACGCAACTAGATAAGAACAAAAAGAGGAGACTCCCCCAAGTGAAACCCTTCAGCTTCGCCCACGTAGCAGACCTGCACCTCGGCTACGCACAATACAACCTAGACACCCGACGCCAAGACTTCGACAACACCTTCAAAGAAATCGTAGACAAAACCATCGAACTCAAACCTGACTTCATGCTCATCGCAGGCGACCTATTCCATCAACCCAGACCATCAAACGTCACACTTGAAGCAGCTATCACTAGCTTTAGGCGATTAAGAGAGGCAGGCATACCAGTCTTAGCCGTAGACGGCGGCCACGACTCCGCACCAAACATGATCACAGGAACAATCCTAAACCCCTTAGACAGCGCAGGCTTAGTTCACTATCTGCCTCGACGCGAAGGCGCCAGCTGGCACAACGACAGCTGCTACGTCTACGGAGTCCCCAACTACCGAACCAGACGCAAAACCGACGAGCAACTGCCCCTCTTCCTAGAACAAAACAAGCCGACGCCCAATCCGTCATTGTTCAACATTTTCCTATTTCACATGGCAATGGATCTGCCATACATAGACAAGCCATACCAAATGGAAGCTGAAGGCTCACCTGAACTCATGCCAGACGGATTCAACTACTTCGCAGGCGGCCACGTCCACAAACCTTCAAAAGGCAAATTCAAAGACGGCCTACTAGTCTACAGCGGCTGCACCGAAACCGTCAACTACGACGACGCCCAAATCGAGAAAGGCTTCAACCACGTAGAAGTCAACGAGAAAGGCTTACCGACCATAAACCGAATCAGACTGGAGTCACCTAGACGCTTCATCGTCCTAGAACCAGACTACACAGGCACATTACCCGCAAAAATAACGCAATCCGCAGTTCAACTGGTCAAGGAGAACGACCAAGAAGGCGTCATATTAGTCCTAGTGTTGAAGGGAATCCTGCCAGCCGAAGCCAGCAGAGCCGAAGTCGACATAGCCCAAATCCGAGAATCAGCCCAAAAAGCCCTCCTAGTCTACCCCATCATACGCCTACGAGAAACCGAGATCCCCGAAGAACTCATCCGCACCATATTCGAAGGCGGCCTCAAAGACCTCAAAACCAAATCCTACGAATACTTCATCCAAATATTCAGCGAACGCTACAGCCGAGAGCAAGCAGAAAAAATCGCCCGCCTAGCCGTAAACATCCTCGAACCCCTGACACGCAAAGACGAAGAAAAGGCCAAAAACGAACTGGAGGCATACATGAATGAGAATTGAAACAATCGAACTCGAAAACATACGATCACACACCAAAACCAAGACGGAGTTCCAACGCGGATTCAACTGCCTAGTAGGCGGAGTAGGCTGGGGCAAATCCAGCGTACTCTACGCCATAGACTTCGCATTGTTCGGCGACCCCATCGGCAGAAGCTACGAATACCTCCTACGAGAAGGCGCAGACTCAGGCAAAGTTCAGCTCAAGTTCACCCAAGACGGCAAAACATACACTATCACAAGAGGGATACACAAGCGAGGCAAAGGCATAAGCCAAGACTGGGAACAACTCAGACTGACGCAGGACGGCACCACAGTTGCCAGCGCAAAAGGCGAAGCTGTAACTGAACAGCTGAAAGCCATAACAGGCTTAGACAAGGAGCTTTTCCGAGAAATCGTATGGGTTCGCCAAGAACAACTGAAACAGCTGCTAGATTTGACCCCGCGCGAACGCCAAAAAAGACTCGACGAACTTTTCGGACTGTCTGACTACGAGCAAGGCTGGACGAACCTTCAAGGCATTCAGAAGGAATACGAAGTTGAGAAAAAAGTGTACGAGCGCGACCCCGACATCGTTGTGATGGACAAGCTTCAAGCTGAATATGACAAAACCGTGCAAGAATTCGCCAACATAGAAGCCCAAATCGATGGACTGAAGAAGAAGCATATTGAAGCAGAGAACAACCTCAACGAAGCAACAGAGAGACTTCAAAGCCTAGAAGACCTGAGAAAACAGACTGAAGAGCTCAAACGCAAAGAAGCACAGCTGAAAACCAACATCGAAAACACCGAGGACCGCATCACACGATTAGCCGATGAAATCAAACAGAAAAACATGCACATCGAAGGCATCAATGAAAAACTACAGTCACTCGAAAACGAACTGAAAACCCATCGAGAAACGCTGAAGCATGCAGGCTTAAGCCCAGATCAATCGCCCGACGAACTGAGAAAACACCTCCAAACATTAGAGGAACAGCTGCGGATTCTAGGAGGCGAGAAAGAAGCCTCACGAAAGGAGATACAAGAAGCATGGAAACGAATCTCCACACTGACGGCTGAAAGCAAATGCCCCCTATGCCTGCAGATACTAGCCGATGACTACAAGAAAGACCTGCTAGACCGGCTGAACAAAACCAACACAGATGGAGAGCAAAAACTTACAGAGCTTCAAAAAAACCTTGAGAAACTCGACGAAATGAGGAAAACAATCAACACCGTCGAACGAAACATGCAAATGCTCAAGCCAAAAACTGGCGACCTGAAAACCCGCCTCTCAGAAGAACATCAAGAACTCGAAAAACAATCAAAGGAATTCGACGAAAAACAGCTACTGGAGAAGCAACTTCGGGAACAACTAGACGCTGTGAAAAAAGAGATCTCTAAGTTTGACCTCACAGCGTTGGATGCAGCCCGCATGATGAGGGAACAAGCCTTAATCGAGTTTTCTGACGTGAAAAACAAGCTGGAAACAACAGAAAACCGGAAAAACGACTTAGCAGGCAGAATGGAAGAGTTCGGGCAGCGGTTGAACAACGCAGAAGAGAAACTTGAAAGAAAGAAGCGCATCGAAAGCCTACTGGAAATCGTTGTAGGCGTACGAGAGGCTTACAGAAGCATTCAGCCCAAGATGCGAAGCGAATTCGTAGCCTATCTTCAACGCATGATCCAGCAGTTCCTAGATGAGCTTGTGGGCGGAGCAGGACCAGCACTGATAGTGAAGGTAGACGACACGTATTCGCCAATCGTGAAAGGCGAAGAAGGCTTTGAACGTGAAGTCATCAACCTCTCAGGCGGAGAACGCACTCTGCTGGCCTTCGCGTATCGACTTGGCATGGGGCAACTCATCATGCAATCAAGAACGGGACACGGGCTTTACATGCTACTGCTAGACGAACCCACCGAAAGCCTAGGACCCGAAGACGGCTCCATAGACCGCCTAGCCGAAGCCATATCACGGCTAAAAGCCATCGAACAAATAATCGCCGTGACACACAGCGAAGTCTTCGCAGACAAAGCTGAGCACGTCATACGCTTGGACAAAGAAGCTGGCATAAGCAGAATAACAGTCGAAAAATAGCCTTTTTGAGCCAGACATGAAACGCATAGCGCCAAGACAAAAGCGCATTATCGATGAACAAGCGCAGTGGCTCAACTTGCTCTTGAAGATAAAAGAATGCTAGGGAAAAAGTGTAGAGAGAAGAACAAGAAACTGGGCTATTCGGCTTCTCTAGCAATCTTTCGCTCTTTGATTATCAACGTGTCTTCTTCGCCTGCGATGACTCGGAAGTCTTCCTTCAGCTCAGCTTTGTGCAGATACTTCTTCAACAGAACGCGGACATAGTCTTTCCTAGGCGCCTCGCCTTTCTTCGCAGGTTTCACCGTTATCTCTCGGTCAGCCACATCAATATCCGCTTGTAGCTTCTCTTTCAGAAATTTCTCAAGCTCCTTGACTTCCTCACTGTCCACTTTACGCAGTTCAGAAATGTCAATTACTATGTTTGGCATCAGTCTTCACCTCTTTTTGCACACTACCTTCGTATTATTATTACCCTTATCTGGTCGCATGCGTCTTCACACCAGTCTGCGACCATTTCAATAGCCTCGTACAGCTCATTCATCAAGATGGCTGCTCCTACTTTGAGTTTCTCTTCCTTACCTAATAGTTGCCTCGACTTCTCAAACAAGTCGTCAACGTTCTCCTCCAACCGCTCCACCTCATCCGCTGCTTGCATCGCTTCCTCAGGCTTGTCCGTCATGCGGCTGATCGCTCTGCGCAGTGCTTTGGCACACTCTCTGACAGCTTCAGCCATTTTCACAGCTGCTTCACGAAGGCTTTCTGGTACATCCTTCATTGAAATACCGGAAAGCACGCGCGTTGATTCTCTACACCAGTCAGCAACCATGTCTACACGCTTCATCAGATGCATCAAGTCTTCCCGGTCTGTTGACGGCAACTCCCCGCTTGCTAACTCAGTCATAACAGTTCTTCTCAATTTGTCAGCTTCCCGCTCAGAGCTTGTGACCCGCTCAATCGCAGCCCTAGCTTCATTCTCGTTGAGGGCAACTGACGCCTTAATCGCCCTTTCCAAATCCTCAACTGCTGTCATAGTGAGCGCCAAGTGACGCTGCATCGCTAACATGGCTTTTGATTCTCGACGTTTCTCAAACCATTTCATCAATTCACTCAGCGGCTAGTTCCTCCTGTAACCCCCGACTTGGATACGGAAACACGTAGCTTTTCTCGCTTGGAAAACTGACCGTAACCTTATCGCCTGTGTTAAACCATTCCCCCATAAGCGAAGGACGCAAAACAACCACCATGTCCTCGTTCTCCAATCTGACCTCATAGCGTATATTGGTTCCCTCATACCTCACCCTTTCCACAACACCAAACAGCGAGTTCGCTCTCCTTTTTTGTCCCTTTTCAATTGTAAAGGTTTCTGGTCGAACAGCCAAAACCACTCGTTCACCCTCCTTGATGAAAGTGTCTGAACCCGAAGCAGCAAGCCCGCCTCGCAATTCGATCTGGACCTTGCCACCGCTGGTCTTTGTAACGTAACCTTCTAGGAAATTGTTCTCTCCGATGAAGTTAGCAACGAATATGTGCTTGGGATTAGTGTACAGTTCTTGCGGTGTGCCGATCTGCAGTATTCTCCCCTTTTTCATCACTGCGATTCTGTCAGAGATCGCCATGGCTTCACCTTGGTCATGAGTCACGTGTATAGCTGTCAACTCGAGGTCTTTGACCAGTCTGCGCACCTCGTATCGAAGCTCTAAACGTATCTTAGCATCTAAGGCACCCAACGGCTCATCAAGCAGTAGCAGTCTGCCTCCAGCCGCCAAGGCACGCGAGAGCGCGACTCGCTGCATCATACCACCGCTGAGTTCATGTGGAAGCGCGTCCTTGCGCTCGTACAGGCGCACCATCTCCAGCATTTCACGTCCAACGCTCTCGCTTTTGCTTTCCTCCCATGCCTTAACTCGCGGTCCGTAAGTCACGTTGTCCCAGACATCCATATGTGGAAATAGAGCATATGTTTGAAAAACGAACCCTATACCTCGATCTTCTGGAGGCAACTTGCTGACGGGCTTGTTCTCGATGTAGATTTCGCCTTTGCTGGGTTCAATCAGACCAGCTATCATGCGCAAAAGCGTGGTTTTGCCACATCCGCTAGGGCCAAGAAGCGAGAAATACTCCTTATTATTTACTTGAAGGCTCACATCGTCCACTGCCAAGATTTTTTTGCCGAACATTTTCGAAACGTTGACAACCTTGACCTCTGGCAGTGTGTGCAGCCTCCGCCTTGCGCTTCGGAGTCATTCGAGTTGCGTGACTACTGGTATATTAAGCATGTTAATATCGTCCCCTCACAACATACCGCAGAATCAAAAGTATCACGAAGGAGAACAGGACAAGCATTCCTGCGCCTAAGGCTATGTCAAATTGCGTTGCACCAACCTCCGCTCCCTTTTTGACCCAATCGACCAGCAGGACAGGCACAGTCTTCAACTGTGTAACAACTGCAAGAGTTGCGCCTGTTTCGTCAACGCTTCTGGCAAACATCATTATGGTTCCCGCAAACAAGGAATATTTCGTCAAAGGAATAATTATGGTTCTGAAAACTGTGAAAGGTCTGCCGCCAAGAGTCCGCGATGCTTCTTCAAGATCCATGGTAACACGTTCCACTGCGCCGACCATAGTACGCACGAAGTACGGGTACGTAATTGACAGATGAGCGAATATTATCAAAGCGACCTCTGGAACAAATGCGAAATTCCGCCAGAAAATACCCATCGACGCACCCAAAGCAATAGACGGTACAATCAGAGGAACATTAGACAACACATCAAGTGCTGTCGAAGCTCCAGATCCCCATCTCTTTCTGGCTATCAACACAGCCATGGGCAAACTCAAGACCACGTTCAGAAGCGTAACAATAGTCGCCACAAAATACGACAGAAGAAGGCTTTGCCAATACCCTTGCCACACGCCTATTCCCGCAATCGCCTGATCCAACGTCCCGCCTGTTACAGCACCCACAACGGGCAGGACGATGAATAAAGAGGGGATAAACACGATGGCAAAGAAAACCAGATTCGTAATCGAGTCCCTAGACGCGATCACTTTGAAATCACTTAGCTTTCTCTCTGCATAAGGCCACACTCGCTTAACCGGAGTCCTAAACCTTGGACCTAGCAATCTGATAGCTAGGTACACCAGACTAGCAGTAAGTATCAGAACGAGGCTGACAAACACCATCGGTCCTTCCCGACCCTGGACTCGAGTGTTATTGATGAAGACAACACCAGTCTCAAAGGCGCCGGCGACCATGACAGTTGCGCCTGTCTCGCTCAGTGATCTTGAGAAAGCAAGCGTGAAAGCCGCGATCAAGCTGGATTTCAGAATTGGCAGCGTCACTGTTCTGCTTGCAGTGAGTGGCGGGGCGCCTAGAGTCCTTGAAGCTTCCTCGTAGACGACTTGGTAATCGAGTATTGCTCCGACAATGACTCTTACTACAGCTGGGTACGAGAAAGCAAAATGCAGAAGTGCTATCAGGAGCCAGCCTTCCGGCACTAGAGGTCTGCTGCCATCAAAAAGCTGGGAGACACCTTCAGACTTATTCCAGAAAAGCAGAAGGGAATAACCCAAGGTCACGGTGGGTATAATGAACGGCAGGTCTGCCAGCGTGTCGACTACTCTCAACCATCGGGATTTTCCTCTGGCAATAAACCATGCAAAAGGCAAACCGGCTATTAGATCCAGGAAAGCAACAAGGAACGCAATAGCAAAGGAAGCGTAAATCGCTGATGAGGCTCTAGCCATCAAACCCGGGTCTTGAAAGATCTCGCCCATCGTGTTCCACTTGAGGAAAATTCCCAGAATGGGCGGAACAAGAATTATGCCAAAGAAAAAGACTACCGAGCCTAAATAAACACCGTTACGAACCAGCGGCTTGGACGAGATTCGGTCAAGACGCTTAACGAGGCTAGAGTCAGGCAAGTATAGGTTCCCATTATGTCATTTACTTCTAGGTTGCGAAGCCAATACTGTTGAACAGAAGTGTCTAAAAGGATTTTCTAGCTACGTCTGCGGTCGGCCATTTCAAGGGCGTCCGGACCGGTGCCGATCAAAGTCACGGGTATCTTAATTTCTTTCTCAATGTTCTCAATAAACGCCTTTGCATCCCTGCTCAGTTTACTGTAAGATGTGGCTCCCTTACACTCTGGAAACAGCACATCAACCTTCGTAACAGCTGCCTGAGTCGCACCGTTCAGCATGACTGCTCGCTTTGCTAACTCAACGTTAAATGGCGACGCGCGTCGAGGTCTGCCAGTGACTGTTCCATACTCGGTCCACCCGCGTTTCTCTGCTTCCTCCAACGAAATTTCGTTCGGCAGTGGTCCTGCTCCGACTCGCGTGGTGAAAGCTTTGAATACAATGATAACATCGTCGACTTTGGTCGGTCCAACACCCACATCTGAGCATGCAGCTGAGGCTGTCACATCCTTAGACGTAACGTATGGATACGTACCGTGGAAAAGCGATAGATAGGTTCCCTGCGTGCCCTCGATCAAAACCTGCTTTCCGCTGTCGATAGCAGTGTTCACTTCAAGCGGAACATCGGTCAAATAATCCTTAAGCTCTCTCACTTCTCTTGCAAGTCTCACTTTTCTCAAGGCGCGTTCAGCATTACACGGTCCAGTGCCAGTGCCTGTGGTCCTTATGTCTTTGGCAAGATGTCCCACCTTGTCAGCTTCGATGTGCCTAGCTTCAATTATGGCGCATTGAGGATCAACGCCAACCCTACTCATCGATTCCGTTAGTTTCATCTCCTTCAACAAAATCTCGGGGTTAACCAGTACACCTGGCCCAATGAGCAGGCGGCACTTCTTCTGCATGAAGGCGCTGGGCAACATTCTAAGTCCATACTTCCTGCCTCCGATAAGCACAGTGTGTCCAGCGTTTGGACCAACTCCTGCGCGGGCAGTGATGTCAAGTTTGTCCTTTAAGGCTAAATGGGAGATCACTTTGCCTTTGCCTGTGTCGCCGAAGAAGCCGCAAACCACAACTGAACAGGGCATGAAGTTTCACCCTAGTAACGCATTTGTGTCTAAAACGTATAGCTATAATAAGCTTTTTGCAGCCTAAATGTCAAATGAGAATGTTGTGTTTGTCAGATCGCCCGTCGAGAGTTCCAATCACAGCATGATGCTCTGTTGACTCTCGTGTTCATCATCCAAGCATGAAAGATGACGCGTCTGCCTTAAGACTTTTTTGCTCTGAACTCGAGGCGCTCAACGCCTTTGCCTTTTGACATGCGTCTCAGAATCTGAGCCTCGCCGATCTCGCCTGTGCTTTTCACATGGGTGCCGCCGCAGGCGCACGCATGCCAGTCTTTGACCTCAACTATTCTAACGCTTTGAACCTGAGGTGGAAGGGTCTTCAGGTTTTCGTGGAATTGTGCTACAAATTCCTCAGCTTCCCTTCGCTGCAGAGTCTTGATTTCAACAGGTCTGTTTTCCTTGATGACCACGTCTGCGGCTTTCTGGATTTCTGGCAGAAAAGGTCCCAGCGAGCTTTGATGGGCAATGTCTAAGCGTGCTTTGTCCAAGTCTAATCCAGAGCTTACAACTTCACTGGGCAACCCAGTTGCTCTGCGTATGGCTTCAGCCATTAAATGCGCTAAGGTGTGGTTGCGCATCAAGGCGTACCGGCGATTCCAGTCGATGCTGCCTGTTACAGCTTCGCCGTCGGCAATTGAGCCTTTCAAATCGCCGAAGTGGATCACTGTACCGTTTTCGATGCGTACTTCTTTGACCGCAGCTTCCCCGTTGGCGCCTTTTATAGTTCCTCTATCAGGCGGTTGCCCTCCGCCCAGCGGATAGAAGGCAGTCTGGTCAAGAACAATCTTGTAATGCTCTGTTGCCTTGTGAATCGCCAAGACTCTTGCTGTGAATTCTCGGATGTAGGCATCCTCATAGTAAAGAAGCAGCGTGGGCTGAAGCTGAAACCTTCCCTCAATGGTCATTGCTGGTCATCCGCTACGGAAATTGGTCTTTCTGACTTAAGCTGTTTTCAACGCCTCTTTTTTAAGCTGCCGCACGCACTTAAGAACGCAAACGATGCAACCGTTTTGGCTGGCGAAAAGCAATGGCAACATCCTTTACAGTTCGCAAATACGAGCCTGAAGACAGAGAGCAGTGCCGTAGCTTGTGGAGAGAGCTCACTGAGTGGCATCGAGAAATATATGATGACCCGAAGATCGGAGGAGAACACCCAGAAGACTATTTCGACAAGCATCTGGGCAAGGTTGGAGCAGACAATCTTTTGGTTGCTGTCGACGGCTCAAACGTGGTTGGACTTATCGGATTAATGGTTGTGAACGATGAAACAGAGATAGAACCTCTCATTGTCAGCAGAGCACACAGGGGCAAAGGAGTAGGAAAGCATTTGATAAACACAGTCATTGATGAAGCACGCAAAAGAGGCGTAAGACTCCTCAACATCAAGCCCGTTGCCCGAAACACTAAGACAATAAAGTTCCTATACCAACAGGGCTTCAGAAACCTCGGCTACATCGAGTTGTTCATCGACCTGACAGGCACGAGCGCACGCTACAGCTGGAAACCTGGACCCACGATTTATGGATTCGATTTCAACTATTAGAATCACAGAGTCGTGCTAGACTCCGGAAAACTGAACCCTTATGCAATAAACGTAAAATATCCGCCTAACACGGATAGTAAACAGCGCACAAAGCTGGGATGCAAGGCTTGAAGCTTCTGCGATTGTGGATTGAAGGATTAGACGAAATGCTGGGTGGCGGCTTACCAGATAAAAGCGTCGTAGTTATGACAGGTGAGCCAGGATCTGGGTACGATATTCTAGCTCAACAGATAATGTATCAACATGCGCTTCACAATGAGAAAGTTGCTTACTTCTCCACTTCACGGTCGCGCGAAACCATAAAGGAGGACCTTGCGACTTTTGGCTGGAACGTTACACCACTTGAAGAAAAGGGCGATTGGATACATCTCCAAGCTCCAGTGTCTGACGCAATACAAGTGCTAACTCAAAATATGCCCAAGGCTGTGGCTGAAGGACGCTGGGTGCTCCTCGACTCGCTCTCCTATCTTATACTGACCCAGAAATACTATTCAGTGGTTCAGATCGTCGAGTTACTGCTTGAAAACGCTCGAAAACACGGCGGAATACATTTTGTGCTGTTGACGCAGAAGATGCATGACGCTGAAACCGAGACCACTATGCAACACTTAGCCGATGGCGTCATGGAGTTCACGGCACACGAAACCGCGGGCGGAATAGACAGACGCATAAGAATAAAAAAGATGCGCAGAGCAGTCTACGAGCCGAGACTAATTCCCTTCAACATAACAGAACGCGGAATAACAATAGAAACTGCAGTTAGAATGGTATAGAAGCGGGGGAACAGAGCAGTTTGGACGTTTTCAAAGCGATCAAGAACAGACGAAGCATCAGAGCCTTCACAGATGAGCCTGTCACGGATGAAGAAATTGAAAAGCTCATAGATGCAGCCAGATGGGCACCGTCAGCAGGCAATATTCAGCCTTGGGAGTTCATCATAGTTAGAGACCCACAAGTCAAGCATGGCTTATGTGAGGCTGCATTGAATCAAACTTTCATTGAAGAGGCTCCAGTCGTCATTGTAGTCTGCGCTAATCCAATGCAGTCAAGCAAAGGCTACGGTTCAAGAGGCATCAACCTTTACTGCATACAGGACACAGCGGCAGCCACCCAGAACATTCTGTTGGCAGCACATGCCATGGGGTTAGCCACATGTTGGGTAGGAGCTTTCAGCGAAGAAGAAGCTAAAAGAGTCTTAGGTGTTCCCGACGGACTGCGCCCCATCGCCATCGTGCCCGTTGGACACCCGGCTGAAAAGCCACGGGTACGACCTAGAAGGCAGTTGAGTGAGATAACGCATCACGAGACCTTTAGCCCGAAGTAGCGAGCACAATTATTGGCGCGCTAGGCTCAGTCAACATGGTTTACGGATTGCTGCTTCCCGCAAAAAGGATAGTCCGAGAAAAGGGGAAAACCAGCAGAATTCGCATCTGGCAATGCCTATTGAAAGCAGTTGGGAATAAGCATTTTACCACCGTGTCCTAATATCTGAGCTTCAAAGTGGTACATCGATGTCTCGACAGTATCAGAAGATCCTTGTCGCTGGAGGCGCAGGTTTCATAGGCAGCCACATCGTCGATAAACTACTTGAAATCGGCATGGAAGTAACAGTCTTAGACAACTTGTCTACAGGTCGAATGGAAAATCTAGAGCAACATAGGCACAACAAAGACTTTCACCTTGTCAAAGGAGATATATGCAACGCTAAGCAAGTTAGAGCTGCGGTCAAGAACGTTGACGCGGTTTTCAATGACGCCGCCGTTGTAAGCGTCCGCCTATCAATTGACAATCCATTGCTCGTCAACGAGGTCAACGTGAACGGCGCCTTGAACTTGCTTAAAGCCAGCGTGGACAGCGGCGTAAAACGGTTTGTTCAAGCCTCGTCAGCGTCGGTTTACGGAGACGCAGAAACATTGCCAATAACCGAACATACTCTGCTTAAACCCATTTCTCCTTACGCCGTGTCTGAGCTTGCCGCTGAAAGCTACGCCAGAGCCTTCCACAAAGTCTATGGACTTGAAACCGTCTGCCTCCGCTACTTCAACGTTTATGGACCACGTCAATC
>Ga0315296_10003730_pt1 | contig 12631 bp, 10 predicted proteins | sample YL17G14_18_MG_FD_203921 | JGI IMG/M metagenome (GOLD analysis project Ga0315296, IMG submission 203921) | Sediment microbial communities from Yellowstone Lake, YNP, Wyoming, USA - YL17G14_18 | ecosystem: Environmental > Aquatic > Freshwater > Lake > Sediment | place: USA: Wyoming | collected... | reverse complement strand
TCGATGACCAAGACTCTTCTGGCAGGCCAGACCGGTAGCCCCATATTGAGGGATGACTTTCCGCAGCAGGCGCAGAAATGCATGCTATTAAAGCCTCTATCGCAGTTAGCAAGCGCTTCTAATAGTACTCTAGTTAACTAGCTTGAGTTTGTCTATTGCACGCACTGCACAAATCGTCATAAAGTTCAATTGGCTGCGGCTACCTACACGGGAGCGGGAGATAAAATACTTTAACTAGGGAGGAAAAGATAAAACTTCTAGCGCCCATTTCTCCTTTTCTGTCTGTTATCCTTGGGGGGAGAAATATGGAGGTTACTGATGAGTTGAGTGGTATCTAGCCCCGGCCATCCCCCTTTGATGACGTCCAGGTTGACAAAGGTTTCAGTTCTCAAAATGCTGGGGAGGGCAGAGATTTCCTTTTCAATGAAGTGAGAAAGCTCTTCTGATGACCGGGTTATGATTATGGCCATAAGATCATACCTGCCAGTGACAAAAGCCAGGTAGCATACATTTGGCTTCTGAGCTAGTTCCTCCGCCACCTTTCTCAAGTCCGCCATCCTGACCTGCAGCCCCATAATGCTTACAAAGCTGTAACTCAATGCACGCGGATTTGGCACGGCAACTATCTTTATGATGTTACTCTTCACAAGGTCTTTGACCCTCTTTCGCACCGTCCCCTCAACCACCCCCAGCATCTTAGCGAGGGCTACATACCCCTGCCTGCCACTCTTTTGCAGCTCCTGTATCAGTTTTCGATCAAGTTCATCAATCATCTTAACCTCGTAAACATTCAACAGTAATTTTAGCACAGCCTTACCTTTTTGGGAATGGTTTGAGGAGGAAACCTTGCCAAATCAGCGTCTTGTCGGCAGTCTTGCCCCCAGTAGATACGATTTTCGTAAAAATTTGGCTACCATCTGGCTTGACGGCTTACGAACTTCGTGCTAAACTTCCAGTACTATAAATGAAAATGCCTTTTAAAGAAGCCCTTGGCAAAAACTTGGGAGGTATGGTGCTTTGAGAGTTAATTCAAGGTTCATGGGTAGGAAGGACAAAAGCTCTACCCTACCCGAAGTCCTAATATTAGGTAGAAGCGAAATTGAACAACTCCTCAGCATGGGTGAAGCACTAAAAGCAGTCGAACATTCTTTTAGACTCCAAGCTGAAGGTGAGACTATTATGCCCCCCAAGTTATATTTGAACCTCTCCCAATACCAAGGTGATTTTAGGGCTATGCCAGCCTACATTGATGGAGCCGCCGGGGTGAAATGGGTAAGCGTGTATCCCAATAACTGGAGGCAAAATCTACCGAGCATAATGGCTACAATCATCTTATGTGACCCTAACACTGGCTGCCCTCTTGCCATCATGGACGGCACACATATTACCAATATTAGGACCGGAGCCGCAGGAGGTGTGGCGGTTAAATACCTAGCCAGAAGAGATTCGTCCGTTATCGGCTTCATAGGTGCTGGTATTCAAGCCAGAACGCAACTGCTGGCAATAAGCGAAGTGCTCCCCAAGATTGAACAGGTAAAGGTATTTGACCAGCAGAGGGATGCCAGTGTAACATATGCCAACGAGATGGGGGCGAAATTGGGCATAAACATCCGTCCGGTTGAAACTATCCAGGAAGCAACAGAAGCCGATATTGTAGTTACAACCACTCCTTCAAGAAAACCGGTGGTCAAAAAGCAGCATATTAAGCCAGGGACTCATATAAATGCCATTGGGGCAGATGCCAAAGGAAAGCAGGAGCTAGAGGCAGCCCTGTTAAAGAATGCCAAGGTTATAGTTGATGACATTGAGCAAGCTGCTCATTCAGGGGAAATTAATGTCCCGTTATCCCAGGGTGTAATAAAGATTGAGGATATATATGGCACTCTAGGAGAGGTTGTGGCTAACATGAAGAAAGGGCGAGAAAACAACGAAGAGATAACAATTTTCGATTCTACCGGAGTAGCTATCGAGGATATAACCTGTGCTAAACTGGTATATAATAAGGCTAGGGAAAGAGAACTCCCTACCTTCAAGCTCCTTTAATTGGATAAAGGGGGGTGGGATATGACAGGATAGCTATGGGTAAAGCCTAAATTTTTGCAAGGAGGAAAAATATGAAAGGCAAAAAGCTGGCTCTCCTGATTTCAGTTTTGCTGGCAGTGATGCTAGTCAGTTGGGCAGTGTTTCCCGGTTGCAAGCCAGCGGCGCCAGAAGTGTATGAGTGGAAAATACAGTCTGGTTACCCCCGTGGAGACGTGTCCATGGAACTGTTGAACGACTTTGCTGCTGCTGCCGAGCAGAGGAGCAATGGGCAGCTAAAGATTTCCGTGTTTGCCGACCCAGAGATAGTGCCACTGGAACAGTTATTTGAGGCGACAAAGAAAGGGACTCTGGAGATGCTACAAGCCGGTGGCACATTCTGGGGAGGAATAGTCCCGGTTGGCGAGATTGAGTTTGGCATACCTTTTGTCTATAGTATTCCGGAAGAGGAAACCTTTGAGGGCAAGGCAGCGGAGATACGCAGATTCTTTCTTGAAAGCGGCTTCGTCGACTTACTCCGTGAGGAATACGCTAAACAGGGACTCTACTGGCTTGATATGCACACCTACGGACCCTGTACCCTTTTTTCCACAGTTCCAGTGAAAACTATGGATGACCTTAAGGGAAAGAAGATAAGAGACGAAGGGCTGTGGACTGTCTTCCACGATAGGCTGGGAGCTCGCGGCACCTACATTTCAGGTACAGAGGCATATATGGCATTGAAGCTGGGCACACTTGATATGTCTCAGTGGGATGTCAGTGGCATAACTGGCTTAAGCTGGCAAGAGGTAGCACCGTACTGGATCCTCCCCAACCAAGATGACCATATCATAGGGCATATCCTGGTAAACATGGAGTCGTGGAATGCTCTGCCTGATAACCTTAAACAAGCCCTTGCCGGCGCTGCCGAGGACTACTGGAATATGACCGTTGAGACTTATGCCTTAGAGGTGAAAAAGGCTGAGGAGACCCCCGGGGTTGAGATATGTTGGATGACTGAGGATACCATAGCTCAGTGGCACGAAGTAGCTTATGGATTGTGGGATGAGTTGGCGGCAAAAGACCCAGCGTGCGCCCAGGCGATTGAACTAATAAAAGAGTGGAGAGGGGTGGAGTAAGAGCAGAAGTTAGTTTTTAAAAAAGCCAGGTCTATAGAAGCTGCTGTAGGGGCGCACCCCCTCAAGCCTTAATTGAGGGCTGTAAATGCCCCCCTGACCAAGGGGATATTTTTTGATGCCCTTTTTAGCAGGTGGGATTGTAAAGTTAGGAAAAATCGGGGTACCCGAAGGAGAGTTGTTACGGGGGCAACGGATGGGCAAGAAAATAAAGCATTTCTTCAGTTTAGTTGATGCTGCCAGTGAAAAGACCGGCAAGGCTGTTAGCTTGCTAATCATCCTCATAATGGTAATAACCACCACCGAGGTGGTAGCCAGATATGTCTTTAACAGTCCCACTATGTGGGCTTGGCCAATAAATAGGCAGCTTTTTGGAGTTTTCATACTCTTCGGCGGAGCATACACTCTGCTATATGGCGGGCATATCAGAATTGAAATACTCTATAACCGCTTCCCCAGGAGGGTGAAGTTTATTGCTAGGTTAATTGCCTTGGTATGTTTCCTTGCCTTTATTGGCGTGCTGGTATGGCAGGGGGTATGGATGGCAGCAAACTCTTTAATGTCCGGAGAGCGTGCCAGTGGAACCTTTCACATTCCTCTCTATCCCTTTAAGATACTCATACCAATAGCTGCCTTCCTATTCTTGCTCGAAGGGATAGCTGACTTCTTCCGGAAGAAAAGCATAAGTAGCATTAACAACCAATGACTGGGGAATAGAATCTCTCCCACTGAGTTAACGAGGTATGCAAATGGAAACGTTGAAGGCAGCCGTGGTAGGAGCTACGCTGTTTGAAAAACGACTCCTGTTCTTAACCGCAGGAGGGTTTTCCGCTCTATATGATAGGGGGCTTCTTGGTTTGCCTGTTTTGGTGAGGCATCCGTGAGCATCGAGCTAGTTACGGTTCTCCTTTTCGGCGGCCTCATTCTGCTCCTAGCAATAGGAGTTCCCGTTGCTTTTGCCCTTGGTGGCATTAGCGTGCTCCTTACCTTTTTGTTATGGGGCTCCAATGGCTTATACACGGTTGCCACTACTACAATTAGGGAGATAACAGACCCTACTTTGACCACAATCCCCCTCTTCTTGCTGTTGGGAAACTTCTTACTTCACTCAGGCATATCCGACCGCCTATTTGAGGCACTAAATTACTGGCTATCAAGGTTAAGGGGGAGTCTGGCAATAGTCTCGGTTGGAGTATGTGTTGCCCTCGCCATGTGTAGTGGATTTGGCCCTGGCATCCTCACCGTGGGACTTATCGCAGTACCGGCTATGCTAAAACGCGGCTATGATAAATCCCTGGCTTTAGGCACGGTGATGGCTGGGGGAGTCCTTGGGGATATTATCCCCCCTAGCATTATCATGATAGTTTTTGGCTATATTGCCCGACTATCAGTAGGTAAGCTTTTCTTCGGGGGTGCTATCCCTGGCTTCATCTGCGCCGGTATTTATGCACTTTACATAGCAATAAGAAGTTATCTTCAGCCGGAGTTAGCCCCGAGCGCAGCCGAGACTGTCACTTGGAAGATGAGGTGGGCGTCACTGAGGGAGGTAATTGCTCCTGTTTTGTTAATCATCATGGTGTTGGGGTCAATCTTCGTCGGGGCTGCCACACCTACAGAGGCGGCTGGGGTCGGAGCTATGGGCACTTTAATTTGCTGCATCATCTATCGCCGTTTCAGTTGGAAGATGCTAGTAACTTCATGCCTAGAGACCATAAAAATTAGCAGCATGGCTTTGTGGATTTTAGTGGCGGCCACCCTTTTCGGAGTCTTCTATACCAGCGCCGGGGCTCAGCCATTTGTACTAGGGATTGTACAAGGGCTGCCGGTTAATCGTTGGATCATTCTTGCCGGGATGCAAGTCATTCTCCTCATCCTTGGCTGTTTCATGGATGATTATGCTATCATCACTATCTGCGCTCCGATATTCATGCCCATAGCCATTTCCCTGGGCTTCGACCCCATATGGTTTGCCATAGTCTTTATCCTTAACATGCAGGTGGCTTACTTAACGCCTCCCTTTGGCTGGGCTTTGTTCTTAATGAAGGGGATTGCCCCACCGGGAATAACCACGACGGATATCTGGCGCTCAGTTCCGCCGTTTGTCGGCATGCAATTATTAGTCCTTATTCTTGTCATGGCGTTTCCCCAGCTAGCTCTATGGCTTCCTGGTAAAATGCTTTGATGTATAAGCGGCTTAAGTATTTGCTGTCATACAGTGGAATCTCTCAGCCAGAGAAAGCCTAAAGGCTGGGTGGAAGACTGGGTTACAATGGTAAACACAATTATGGGAGGTAGGTAAATGGAAAGGACAACACTTAAACCAGGGTGGGCAGAGGAGGACAGGAAACACCTGCTCCATGGGGGGGTGCCATTAGATGCTTTTGCCGAGAAGGGCAGTACCATGATCATAAGCGAGGGGCATGGCCTAATTCTCAGAGATGTTTATGGCAAGGAATATATTGATGCCATATCGGGCGCAATTTGCGTTAATCTCGGCTACGGATGCGAGGAGCTACCCGAGGTAGCCATGGCTCAGATGGCTAAGTTGAGTTACCTCATGAATTGGTCAAATTTTGCCAATACGGCAGCTATTGAATATGCCGGTAAGCTAGCTGAATTCACTCCCGATGGGCTGGGTCGCTTCTTTTTCGCCAATAGCGGTTCTGAGGCTAATGAAAGTGCTTACAAGATTGCCCGTTACTACTGGATAAATCAAGGTAAGGAGGGTAAGACCAAGATTATAAGCCGGCAGCACGCCTACCACGGGCTTAACCTTGCTTCCATGTCGGCTACAGGTATGGTAAGGTTCCATGAGAGATTTGGACCCCTAGTTCCTGAGTTTATTCGAATACCTACCGCTTATTGCTATCGCTGCCCCTTTGGCAAGGAGTATCCTGACTGTAAGCTGGAGTGCGCTGAGGCGCTGGCGGAAACAATTAACCGGGAGGGTGAGGATACCATCGCCGCCTTTGTTGCCGAGCCAATCCATGGGACCGCTGGTACCATTATCCCACCGCCAGAGTATTGGCCCCGAATAACCCAGATATGTAAGGAGCACAACGTCCTCTTGATTCTTGACGAGGTCATGACCGGCTTTGGCCGAACTGGCAAGAACTTCGCTTGTGAGCATTGGAACTTCATCCCTGACATGATGCTGATGTCAAAAGGAATGATCAACGCTGCCTTGCCACTTTCCGCAGTAGCCATAACTAAAAAGGTATTTCAAGGGATGCGCGGGCCAAACGCTTTCTATCACCTGTACACTTGCGGCGCTCACCCGGTGTGCTGCGCTGTAGCCATGAAGAGTCTGGAGATTTTGCTCAGAAAGAACCTGGTGGAGAACTCAGCCAGGGTAGGCAAGTATATGCTTGAGAGTCTCAAGGAACTGGAGAAGTATCCCCACGTTGGCGAAGTGCGTGGATTAGGCTTGTTTGCTGCTTTTGAGATAGTGCGGGACAAAAAGAGCCGGGCTGCCGAGAGCAACATGGCAAAGAAGCTAGTTGCTACTGCCAGAGAGCGGGGCTTAATCGTCCGTGTCGCCGGCACGGCAATACAAGTAGCTCCACCACTAATAGCCACCGAGGCTGATATCGATATGATAATGGATATACTGAAGTCAGTGGTAGCTGAGTTGCCTTAGATAGCCGGTTTTTGAAGCCGCAAATCTTAGAAACAGGGGGAGACTATGCCGTGGAATTGGAGACTACACACCAGAGAATTTTGGCCAACGAGGGATCTTAAAAAATACCCAGTCTGGTTCTTGAACAGGGCTCACACCTTTCCCGCCTTCACCCCGCTGTTCATGTGGACCTGGTGTTTTAGCGAGACACGGGGGGTTTGGTACGGTGTCAATGCGACCAGTATTCCCACCACCCGAGGACACATGATGCTCGATATTGATGGCTGTAGCCTGGAAGGTGGGCTGAGAATTGGCGATGAAAAGGAGATCAAAGAGAGGGAGAAACGCTTCCGAGAAATTATCAGGAAGGAATTCGCTCCCAAGTGGGACCAAATCTGGGCAAATATCAAGGAAGAACTGGAGGGCTATTACCAGAAGTTAAGGAATTTCGATTACGAAAAGGCTACCATTTGGGAACTATATAAACAATTCAAGTATGCCATGGGGGTGGTCGAGAGGATGTGGGAACTACACTTTTACATGTTGTACGGCATATATGGAGCCTACTGGGAATTCAATGACCTGCTCAAAGAGTACGCCGGGCTTAAGGAAAACGATCCCCTACTACATAAGTTGACAAGGGGATACGATAATCAACTCTTCGTGATGGATCGAGCAATATGGGACTTGCGTAATCGAGCCCTTGAGCTTGGAATAGACGATATTTTCCGTAACACTCCTGCCGCTGAGGTCATACCTGCCTTGAAGGAAACCGCTGCCGGTAAGGAATGGGTAGAAAAAGACCTCCATAATTTCTTGATGGTGAAAGGGTATGGCTGGCGGCAGCCACGAATGATGGAGTTCATCAGTCCAGCCTGGTGGGAGGATCCAACACCGGTTATTATATTCGTCCAGAAATACCTTATGCTTCCAGGTGGGCCTGAAGCTGTCTTTCCACTAGAGACGATAAGGCCTCGCTTGGAGCAAGAGAGAAAACTAGTAGAGAAAGAGGTGTTGAGAAAGGTTAAGGCCGCTGGCTGTCTTGACATGGACTGGTTTTTAGCTGTAATGAAGGTTGGTCAGAGGGCCAGCTCTATCAGTGAAAACCATAACTGGATTTGCGAGTGTCAGTGCTTTCCTTCCTTCCGCTACTGCACGCTAAAAATTGGAGAAAGGTTGCTGAAATACGGGACTATCTCCCGCCCGGATGACCTCTTCTTCTTTGTTCCTGACGAGATAGAGACACTCATTGCCCTACCGGAAAACTATGAAGTGGGCGACATCGCTGAGGAGAGAAGACGGGTATGGCAGGCGCAAAAGGAATACCGTAGCCGGCCCAATTTCATCTCACGAGAGCCAATGGAGCCTGAGGAGACAGCCAAGCATGTTATTGAGGCTAGAGACCCGATAGTTAGCTTAGTCAGCATAGGAACTTTGGTAACGCCTCGACCGGAAACGGGGGCGATTCTCTTCGGCAATTGCGGCAATACCGGTGAGGCAGAAGGAGCTGCTCGAATACTGGTGAGTGAGGCAGACGTAGTGAAAGTAGAGCCAGGCGATATCCTGGTTTGTCCTGCCACCTATGCCAGCTGGAGCACCATTTTCCCTCTGCTCAAAGGGGTGGTCGCTGACGGTGCCGGAATTGCCCACCATACTTGCATTATTGGTCGAGAGTATGATATCCCGGTAGTAATGACTACCGGAACTGCCACCCAAGTGCTTAAGGATGGTGACCGAATCAGGGTAAAGGCAGACGAAGGTCTGGTCTTTCACCTGGATTAGAAGGAGTTCGGATTTGCTACACTGAATAGAGGCAGGAGGTCTAATACTGAATGTATGGCTACACAGGCAAACTACTACGAGTAAACCTCAGCTCAGGCGAAAGTAAAGTTGAGCCGATACTTGAGCCGGTGATAAAGGACTTCCTTGGTGGGAGAGGTCTGGGTGTCAGGTATCTTTATCAGGAACTTTCCCCCGGCATCGACCCCTTGGGAGCGGAGAATAAGTTACTCTTCCTGATGGGTCCCCTTGGTGCTACTCCAGCTTTAGGTTTTTCCAAAATGGCAGTGGTAACCAAAAGCCCCCTCACTGGCGGAGTGACCAAGTCAGTCGTCGGGGGTTATTTCGGCGCTTTCCTTAAGTTTGCCGGGTTTGATGCACTCATAGTGGAGGGCGAGGCGCAAAACCCGGTATACATCTACATCGAGGACGGAAGCGCCAAACTTGTGGACGCGGTTGAACTATGGGGGCTGGATACGCAGCAGACTCAGCAGAAGTTGCGGGAAAGGCATGGACCGAGGACAAAGGTTGCTTGCATTGGACCGGCTGCGGAAAAGCTAGTGCGCTATTCAGCTATCCTCAGCGACCGCCGCACTGCAGCCCGGGGAGGTGTAGGTACCGTCATGGGGGCTAAAAGGCTAAAGGCAGTGGCAATAAACTCTACTGGCTCGGTTGCCCTTCACAATGCCGAGGAGTTCAGAAAGCTGGTTCGAGAACAGGTTAAGGGTCTGAAAAAGGATAAACGGAGAGCCGTGTTGACCCAATATGGGACCTCTCATTTAACCTTGCCTTTTGTAGAGTTGGGAATATACCCGACCTACAATTTTCGTAAGGGGGCTTTAGAGGGGATTGAGAGGCTCAGCGCCGAGGAATTTGCCAAGTTTAAGGTCAGAAATTACGGCTGTTATGGCTGTATGACCAGATGCGGTCAGGTACGCCAGGTAACTGAAGGGCAATATAAAGGCGCTATGAGCGATGGTCCAGAGTATGAGACCATATGTGCTCTGGGTGGGCTGGTAGGAAACAATGACCCAGCATCGCTAATAGCTGTCGACGCCATCTGCGACCTATTAGGCTTGGATACCATTAGCACTGGTGTTTGCCTTGCCTTCGCCTGTGAGCTATTTGAAAAAGGGATAATAGATTTGAAGGATACCGATGGGCTTGACCTTCGCTGGGGTAATCATCGGGATATAATTACGATGGTGGAGAAAATCGGAAGGCGCCAGGGTCTGGGTCAGGTTTTAGGCGAAGGGGTCAAGCGAGCCGCTTACCACATTGGCAAAGGGGCTGAAGCCTACGCTATGCATGTTAAAGGTTCAGAAATCGCCGGCTACGAACCCAGGGCTGTTAAGGGATACGGACTGATTTATGCTACCTCAAATATAGGAGCAAATCACATGTACGGTCGCCCTAGAGAGGAAGTTGCCGGCAGTAAGGATAGGTTTGCCGATGAAGGTAAGGGCGAGAGGATGGTCCGTGCCCAAATAGAGCAAGCAGTGGCGGACTCAGTTATTCAGTGTAATTTTGGCGCTACCGGGCTTAGCCCTGAAATACGCGGTAAACTCTTGGTAGCATCTACCGGATTTGGCGAGTTTGGTGACCCAGTCTACTTGAATATTATAGGGGAGAGGATTGTTACCCTGGAGCGGGCGTTCAATGTTCGTGAGGGATTCAACCGTAAGGATGATACCCTTCCCCACAGAATGTTAAATGAACCGTTACAGGATGCCGGTCCAGCCACCGGTGAGGTAATACGAAAGTTGGACACCCTTCTTGATGAGTATTATGACGCCTTTGGCTATACCCGTCAGGGAGTCCCTACGGTAGAAAGGCTGAGGGAGTTGGGTCTAGATGGGGTGATAAAGGATATAGAGAAGTTTGTCAGGTAAGACACTGCTGAAGATTTTATGTAATTAGGAGAAAACCAAATGACCATAGCGGAGATGGTAGCCAGAAATAGGCGAATGTATCCCAATGATACCGCACTTATTGAACTAAAATCGAGCAAGAGGCTAAGAAAAGAAATCACCTGGAAAGAGTTTGACGAAAGGGTAAATAGGATAGCCCACGCCCTTATCGACCGAGGGATTAGCAAAGGTGATAGGGTAATTCATTGGATGATGAACTCCATTAGCTGGCTTGAGGCATATTTCGGCATCATTAGAACTGGGGCATGGGCAGTCCCCCTTAACTTTAGGTTTACCAGTCAAGATCTTAAATACTGTGCTGATATAGCTGAAGCCAAGGCGATGATTTTAGGTGAGGAATTTATTGACCGGGTAGAGGCTGTCCGCTCCCAGCTACCTACAATCAAACATTATATCCTTGTTGGGCAACCCATGCCCAAAGGTATGGAGGACTTTGAGCAGATAATAAGTCAATCTTCCCCCCAGCCGGTAGAGGTAGGGTTAAGAGATGAGGATGAGTGCGGGCTCTACTTCACCTCAGGCACCACCGGAGCACCCAAACCGATACTGCTCACCCACAAGAATATGGAGTGTGCTGCGATAACTGAGAACCGTCACCATTATCAAACTCATAAGGATAACTTTATCCTCATTCCCCCCCTATACCATACCGGAGCCAAAATGCACTGGTTTGGAAGCCTGATTGTGGGTGGTCGGGCGACACTGCTAACTGAAATTAGCCCTCAATATATTTTTGAAGCCATTCATAAAGAGAGAGGGACAATAGTATGGCTACTAGTGCCCTGGACTCAAGATATACTCTGGGCAATGGATAAGGGAGAGCTAAGGAAAGAGGACTACGACCTAAGCTGCTGGCGGCTTATGCATATGGGGGCACAACCTATACCGGTCAGCCTGATTAGACATTGGAAACAATATTTCCCCGATATGCAGTACGATACCAGCTATGGGCTAAGCGAGGCAACCGGACCAGGATGCGTCAACCTTGGCATAGAGAATCAGCATAAGTTGCAAGCTACCGGCAAGCCTGGCTTTAACTGGGAGACCCGCATCGTCAATGACAAGGGTGAGGATGTTGCCCCTGGGGAGGTCGGCGAGCTGCTGGTCAGGGGCAATGGGGTGATGAAGGAATACTACAAGAACCCGGAAAAAACGGCGGAAACTATCGAGGATGGCTGGCTATATACCGGCGATATGGCTAGACAGGATGACGAGGGATTTATCTACATTGTTGATAGAAAGAAGGATGTGGTCATCACTGGGGGTGAGAACATCTACCCTGTGGAGGTAGAAGAGGTTCTCCGGCGACATTCCAAGATCTACGATGCTGGGGTAATTGGTATTCCAGATGAGAGGCTAGGGGAGATAGCTCTAGCCGTAATCGACCCCAAGCCTGGGGAGACGCTGACTGAAGAAGAGGTAAATCAGTTCTGCGAACAGAATCTACCCAGGTATAAGAGACCAAGGCGCATTATATTTGACCGGGTGCCACGAAATCCCACCGGTAAGATAGAAAAACCAAAATTAAGACAGAAGTACGCTGGTATCAAGGAGTGCTTTAGAATCTGATTATTAGAATAATTATAACTTGGTACTCCTTCTATGGCAATAATGGCTGCGACCTTTCGCAGGTCATCGCATCAGTTTCTGACAAGGGATGGCGCGTGTCTAAGCACTCCTATCCGTATCACCCTACAGTGAGTCGGCTCTTTTAAGCCAGCCTAACCGGATCGGAACAGTCAGTTTTAGATGGATTGTATTGCCACTACCACCACGTCCAACAAAAAGCCAGATAGTATAACTGCAACTTGATTAAAGGCGTATGCTGAGCGGGGGACTTAGGCTTGATGGGAAACCCACTAAGAAGAGCGGCTACTGGTCTCGTCCCCTTTCAATTTGCTCCAATCGTGCATCGCTAATGCCAAAATGATGGGCTATTTCATGCTTAACTACCCTGGCTATTTCTGCGGCTATTTCGGTATCACGTTGCCCACATTTCGCTTCAATTGGCTTCTGAAAGATGGTTATCTTATCTGGTGGTACCAGCCCATAGTGTTGTCCTCGTTTAGTCAAAGGTACACCCTCGTAGAGACCAAGCAACGACTGACCATGCCTCAGCCCTGCCCGACGTAATTGGTCAACAGTAG
>Ga0315296_10003729_pt1 | contig 12632 bp, 10 predicted proteins | sample YL17G14_18_MG_FD_203921 | JGI IMG/M metagenome (GOLD analysis project Ga0315296, IMG submission 203921) | Sediment microbial communities from Yellowstone Lake, YNP, Wyoming, USA - YL17G14_18 | ecosystem: Environmental > Aquatic > Freshwater > Lake > Sediment | place: USA: Wyoming | collected... | reverse complement strand
GACGAGGCCAGATGGCAAACACTCTCCGATCAAGGCAAACGTGTCTGGTTGCTCTACCTGAACAATGACGAAGTGAACGAATATCCGCCATTGCGCGCCTACCTGGCTGAAGGCGAGGCCAGCGGCTACCATCAGCGCAGTTTGGTGCAGACGCGCAAGCGATGGTACGCCATGGAGCAGCGCGACGTTCCCCCCATATTCTTTACCATCCTGACAAGGGGCAATCCGCGCTTTATACTGAACCGCGCCGGCGTACGCCCGCTCAACATGTTCTCGTTGATCTACCCAAATCGCCACGTGATCGAGGCAGATGCCATCGAACTGTTGTGGGCGCTGTTGAACAGCCATTTCTCGCTCTCACGGCTCCACTCGGTCAGCCGGACGTATGGAGGAAACACACTCAAGGTCGAACCACGTGAACTGGACAATCTACCGGTGATCAATCCGCTGGCATTGCCAGACGACGCCAGACAGCAAATGCGGGGATGGATCGCTGATTATTGCTGCCACCAGCAAGCATCCCTGTTGCTGCGCCAAATCAATGCACTGGTTGAAAACTTGCTAACCGGAGAATCTACCGGCGCAAGATGCTCTACGCTACCCATCCAACTCCAGTTGCTGGACGACGAAGCACAATACAGAGTGGAAAAAGTGGGCCTTGATTAGTTACGACCTGTGCCTCGCGTGGAACTGGGAACATGACGCTGATTTCGTATCACTTCTCGATACAGCCTGCCAGTCCCACGGGCTATCGCTGTTGCAAATTACCCCGGCTAACATCGTGGGCTTGTTGCAGTCCCTTCGACAAGCTCAGGGCAGGCCCCTTCGACAAGCTCAGGGCAGGCCCCTTGCCGGCAACCAGATTACCTTCCGGGCCTTCTTGGACCGGGCCTCCGACGCCGACGCCCGGTTTATTCCGCTCGTCGAGTGGGCCCGTGCGCACAGTGTGGTTCGCATCAATCCACAGGAACAGGCAGCCCGCACCGGGGACAAGGCCACCATGCACCTGGACTTGATCAGCGCCGGCCTGTACACGCCTTACGCCATCATCCTTCCCTCTTACCATGAACAACCCATCCTCCCACCTGTAGACCTGAGCCTACTGGGAGACAAGTTCACCATCAAACCCGCCCACGGCGGTGGTGGCGCAGGAGTCGTGATGGAAGCCACCTCGCTGAGCCAGGTGCTCGCGGCCCGGCAAGCATTCCCAACCGACAAGTACCTGTTGCAGGCCCACGTCGTGCCGGTTCACCTTGACGCCCGTGCAGCGTGGTTTCGGGTTATCTATTGTGTGGGGCAGGTGTACCCATGCTGGTGGGACACCCGCACCCACGTCTATACGCCTGTCAACCCAGACGAAGAGACCCGCTACAGCCTCACCCCATTGCGCCACGTCGCGACCTCGATTGCTTGCATCTGCGGGCTCGAACTGTTTTCCACCGAGATCGCTTTAACTCCCGCTGGCCTCTTTGTCGTCGTGGATTACGTGAACGATCAGCTCGACCTGCGCCTGCAGTCGAAAACATGCGATGGCGTGCCAGACATCATCGTACGTGACGTTGCTGAACGCCTGGTCGCGCTGGTAGCGGCTCATTTGACGTAGGGGATCGTCTGTGGCCCATCTGGGAGGACGCAGATGCGGGCATGCGGGCCATAGCGCGCCAGCAGTTCGGCCAGCGTCGCCTCGATCTGATGGCAGGGCTGGAACAGCGCGCCACGGATCTCGTCGTCCGAAAGATAACTGTTCTTGACGTACACGTCGGCCCAGCACTGGATGCGGGCCTGCAGGTATGCCTCCCACTGGTCCATCATCAGGAAATCCGGCCGTCGGACGAGTTCCATCAACGCCTGTGGGCTATCGGCCAGGGCTAGGATGTTCTTGTACTCCCCGTGGTCCGGCACGCCGTCCCAGCACTCTGCCGCGATGATGATGCTACCCCCCTGGCGCACAACCTGCATCGCGGCCGACATGCCCTTGACCGCCTGGTAAAGATTCAGATCGAGCGGATAGCCCGAGTTGGAGGTGATGACGATGTCGAAGGGCGTCTCTAACCCCACCATCGCCGTCTCGCGGACGGTCGCCGTCCCCGCCCGATGGGCCACCTGTAAGTCACCAGCGTAAACGCCAGTGATGTCCCGCTCGCGGTTGAGCGTCACGTTGAGAAGGAATGTGGGGGCCGTCTTGAGCGCCACTTCCAGCATCTCCTCCCACACCGGGTTCCCGGCTGTGATGCCCCACGTGGCGTTGGGATGTTCGAGCAGCGCCGCGCTGTGGTTCTCCAACACCAGACGGATACCGGCCACGCCGGGAAGGACGGCCTTGGGACCGCCGCTGAAGCCGGCAAAGAGGTGGGGCTCGATGAAGCCGGTCAGGATCTTGACCGAGGCCTCCGCATACGTGCGGTTGACGAGAATCTCGTGGCCAAAACGGGTCCGCCCCAGGTTGACCAACCCACCCTCGTCCTGGCCATCGTGCTGCACGATTGAGTAGTTGGCCACGACGTCGTCCCCCAGCATGCTGCGCAGTTCGTCTGCCGTGCTGTGACGGTGCGTGCCCACCGCATTGATGAGCACGATGTGCTCGCGGGGGACGTGGCTCAGTTCTGCCAGCAACGGCGGCAGGATACGGTCGTTCGGCGTGGGCCGGGTGATATCGCTAAAGACGATGGCGACCGTGTCCTCTGGCTTCACCAACTCACGCAACGGGGGGCTGCTCAGCGGCTGCCGCAGCGCCCGCACGATGGCGGCCTCCTCGTGGGGCAATCCCGCCACAAAGCGCGGCTCCACCACCGTCACGTTCCGGTCGGGCAACTCCACCCACAGCCCCTCACGCCCATAGGCCAGTTTCACACGCATCGCCTACCTCCAAGACCAGTGGGGCAGACTTTCCAGTCTGCCACCCTGGCAGGCTAGAAAGCCTGCCCCACATACTATCTGCAGTCGCACTCATGTGGACTGAGGCCGGCACACGCCCTCACCGGTAAACTCACGCGCACCGGTGTCCACGTAGCCGACCGCTTCAGCCAGCCCAATGCTGGGGCCATTTCTACCATTGACGACGTAAAGCGGCTGCCGGGCCGAACGAAGCACCCACGTAGTACACGCCGCCAACACTGCCCGCCCCCATCCACGCCCCTGGGCAGCCGGCACAGTGTGGACGAAGACCTCGGCAAAGTGGGGCGAGGACCAGTTGACCCCTGCTTCGGATGCAATCTCTCCTTGCGAGCGGATGACGAAACGCGGTTGGCCACCCAATCCTTGCTCCGCGACGACCAACACGTTGATCATGGGTTGGAAGCGAAACAGATCCAGCCTGTAAATGGTATCAATCTCGGGTTGCTCAATGTCCACGACCTCCGCGACAGCGTCTCGCAGGTCGGGTGTCGTGATCAAGATATAGGGACGGCCGGGGACGAGCGCCTGGCGCAGCAGTTCGACGGCCGCACGGGCGTCTGGCGTACGCAACACGACCGTCGGCTGAAACAACCGCTGTCCGGTCTGGCAGACAGCGACAAAACCATCCACACGGCCAGCATGGCCCTCGTGTACGTAGAGATGGGTACGCGCAGGATCGTGGTGAAGCGCATAGTAAACCGGCAATGCATCGGCCGGGGCAGCGAGGTCCAGAAGGGAGCGCACTTTCAGGCGCAGACTGTCCAGGTCACCCATCGCCATTTTCTCCAGATGACCAGTCTCTAAACACGAGCGGGAAGATGTAGCGCCAGGGGACGATTACCTCCACCGGCGCACCCATCACAGGGGTGGGCACTTCGTTGGCGCGCACTCCGTAGGCAGTGCTGACCACGTGCGTACCCGGCGGCAGGTGCTCCACCGTGACCGCCAACGTCGCTGTCAGGCTTTCCCAGCCCGCCAGGCTCGCGGTCGTCCAGGTGACGGTGCTGCCCGCAACCATGTAGCTCCCACTGGCCCAGGCAAAGGTCGTGCTCACAGGAATGGCATCTGTGATGACGACCTGGCTGAGCGTGAACGCGGAGGTATTGGTGACGCTGAGCGTATAGACGAGCAACTGAACTGGGAAACTCATGGGGAAGGCAGCCTGTTTGACAATCCTCAGCCCCACCTGGGCTCCCCGGACTGCTGCCAGCGCGTCCACGATACCCCAGCCATAGACGTTGTTGGGACGCCCAGTGGGATCACCGCCGCAACGGGTGTCAACGCGGGGTCGTGCCGTCTGGGCGATAATCCGCTCGGTGGCGCCCACGTCGCCGATGAGGTCTGGCGCAGCCGACCACAGCAGCGCCACCGTCCCTGCCACGTGCGGCGCAGCCATCGAGGTGCCCTGCTTCAAGCCATACCCTCCGCCTGGGATGCTGGAGCGCACTTCCACGCCCGGCGCAACCACGTCCGGCTTCGGCCTCCCGGAGCCATCCACCGTCACCGGCCCCCGGCTACTGAAGGAAGCGACGTCGTCACTGCGCTCGGTCGCGCCCACAGAAAAGGCAGCATCGTAGATGGCGGGTGGTTCCTGCACCGTGTTACAGCCAGGCCCACTGTTGCCAGCCGAAACGACGACGACGATCCCCGCCGCGCGCACGGCTTCGACGACCAATTGCAGCGTATCCCACTCGCATTCCTCCCTGGGCGGACAGGTCCAGGAATTGTTGATCACGTGGGGAGCCAGGTCAGGCCGGCCATCGGTAAAGGGATCGCCGCCGATAGGATAGGGCGCCAGAAAGAACTCGAAGCATTCGGCGTAGGTCGCGGGGGTGCCCCAGCCGTTGTCCATGTTGCGGCAACCGATCCAGCGCGCCCCAGGCGCGACGCCGATGCGGTTGCCCGCACCGTCTTCGCCGACGATGGTGCCCAGCGTGTGTGTGCCGTGGCCGTAGTCATCGCAGGGTTCCGGGGAATCCACACCACAGACGTTGTAGCCATGCGCGTTGGTATGGATCGCGTCGTGCCAGTTGTAGTCGTGGGTCGCCGTGAAGCCGTCGTAGCCCCGGTACTGGCGGACCAACGCCGGGTGGTCCCACTCGTAGCCGGTATCCTGCCCGGCGACGACGATGAACTGGCCGGTGTAACCCAACGCCCAGACGTCGTCGGCGTTGACGCGCACCACGTTCCACTCGATCCCCTGGAGATCCCCCTCGTCATTCTGAGGAGCGTAGCGACGAAGAATCTGCAGTTGGCGGACGTGCGGATTGGCAGCAATGCGCGCGACATCAGGACGAGCAGCCAGGCGCGCGACGAGCGTGCGATCGCCCTTCACCACCAGCATGTTGACGATATAGAAGGGGCGGTATTCCACGCCAGCCGCGTCCAATTCGGCACGCAAGGGAGCCTGAGAGCGGAGCGCCACTTCCCGCAGCGTGTCGTATATAGAGCGCAGGCGCGCTTCACGGGTGGACCGGGCTACTACCGCACTGAGATCGGCCTGCTCGGCCAGGACAACCAAAAACTTGGCCTCCCCACCATAGGCCGTGGCCGCCCATACCTGGGGAGCGACGTTGGCCGGAGAAGCCGCCAGTGCGGTCTGTGGCGCAGAGCGGGCCGGCAACATCATCCCCGCCAGGAGCAAACCGGCCAGGCCATAAGCCAATCCCACGTTGAGAAAACGCCTGTCCATTGGGACAGGATTATAGCAGAAGTGCCATACTTGACAAAAGCAACCCCCTGGAGGATAATCTGCGCTACTTTTAGAGGCAGTTGAGGAGGGTGGAATGGCAAAACCGTTCGAGGTGAGCGATGCCACGTTTGAAGCGGAAATACTCCAGGCCACAGGGCCAACGCTCGTGGATTTCTGGGCCGCATGGTGCGGGCCGTGCAGAATGGTCGGCCCCGCCGTCGAGGCCATTGCCGAGGAGTACGATGGCAGGCTACGCGTGGCCAAGATGAACGTGGACGCCAATCCTGAGATCCCCCAGAGTCTGGGCATTATGGGCATCCCCACACTGATCCTGTTCAAGAACGGGGCAGAGATCACCCGTATCATCGGTTACCGACCCAAAGACGTACTGGTGGAGGAACTGGAGCCTCACCTGGACTAAAAGTGCTCCCAGCCCCCGTCTCGGGGGCGCTCTTCGAGGATACTTGACAGCCAGTCCATTTTATGGTATGATCTCACATAGAATCACATACTTTGAAAGACTACGATCGGGAAAAGTAGGCATCTAAGCGAGGTCCAGAGAGTCGGGTCATAGGCTGCGAGCCCGATACCAGCGCACATGCCGAATGGGCCCGGGAGTCGCCCGCCGAAACCCTGAGGTGGGGCAGGCTTTCCAGCCTGCTCTGACGAAGGGGATTAGTCCGGGCCGGAGACGCCACCGTTATCGGGGCTGAGGGTATCGTCCCAAGAGTCTCACCGTTGGGCCAAGGGGCCGTACCCGCGAACGAGTGAGGCTGGCTCTTCACATGCGACGCGCCGTCATCGGCGCGTTTTGCGTTCTGGGGGGGGGCCGCCTAACCAGGGTGGCACCACGGGTGTCCAGAGTATAACGCCCGTCCCTGCAAGGGGACGGGCGTTTTTTATTTGAGAAGGAGGTACTGAGATGGCAAAGCAACGCATTCTGACCGGAGACCGGCCCACGGGCAAACTGCACCTGGGCCACTACGTGGGCAGCCTGGCCAATCGCGTGCGGCTGCAGGCCGAGTACGAGTGCTTCTTCATCATCGCCGACCTGCACGTCCTCACCACGCGGCCGGAGAAAGAGCACATCCGCGACATCCGCCACAACGTCCGCCAGATCGTGCTCGACTATCTGGCGGCCGGCATTGACCCCGACGAGAACGTCATCTTCGTCCAGTCGGCCATCCCGGGCACCTACGAACTCAACCTCATCTTCGAGATGCTGGCCAGCGTGCCACGACTGGAGCGCGTCCCCAGCATCAAGGAGATGGCGCGCGATGCCCGGCTGGAGACGCTGCCCTTCGGCCTGCTGGGGTATCCGGTGCTCCAGGCCGCCGACATCCTGCTGCCCCGTGCCCACCTGGTGCCCGTCGCCCAAGACAACGAAGCCCACGTCGAGGTCGCGCGTGAAATCGCCCGCCGGTTCAACCGGCTCTACGGCGAGGTCTTCCCCGAACCCCAGGCCCTCGTCGGCGAGGTGCTCGTGGGCACCGATGGACAGGCCAAGGCCAGCAAATCATTGGACAACGTCATCTACCTCTCGGACGATGCCCCAACCGTGGAGCGCAAGGTGCGCGGGATGTACACCGACCCCCGACGGGTGCGCGCCGACGTAGCCGGCCAGGTCGAGGGCAATCCGGTCTTCATCTACCACGACGCCTTCAACTCCGACCGGCAGGAGGTGGAGGACCTCAAGGAGCGCTACCGCCGGGGCAAGGTGGGCGACGTGGAGGTCAAGGACGACTTGGCCCGTGCGATCAACCGCTTCCTCGACCCCATCCGCGAGCGACGCGCCTGCTACGAAACGCAGCCGGAACTGATCGAGGACATCCTGGCCAGCGGCATTCGCCGCATGCGACGGGAGTCGGACGAGACGGTGCGCCTGGTACGCGAGGCGATGGGGATGGCCGGGCTGGAGATGCGGCTCAATCCAACCGCGTATAACGCGGTCCCGGCCGGCCTGGTCTACTGCTAAAGGCCGTACGGCCAGTCCGTTTCTTTCACAATCCGTTGTGAATGGAGGTCCAGCATGTACCTGGTAAGAGTCCGCATCCACGGTGAGAATTATCCCACCGGTCGCTGCTATCCGTTCAACGTCCCCACGCTCAAAACGACGGCGGAACTGAGATTCAGCCGGCCGGTCGTCTTCTTCGTGGGCGAGAACGGGTCGGGCAAGTCTACCCTGCTGGAAGCCATCGCCAGAAAGTGCGGCATTCCCCTATGGGACAAGCCCAGGCGACACGTGGCCCACCATAACCCCTACGAGACACGCCTGGCCGATTACATCAGCATCACGTGGGCCAACGGGACGGTGCCGGGCTCCCTGTTCAGGGCCGAAACGTTTCGCGATTTCGCCGACTTTCTCGACGACGTCGCGCTGTGCGATCCTGGCCGGCTGAAATATCACGGCGGTCGCATCCTCAACACGCTCTCGCACGGCGAGGCGATCCTGACCTACTTCAGTGGTCGTTACCACCTCACAGGGCTCTACCTCCTCGACGAGCCGGAATCCGCGCTTTCGCCCTCCAGCCAGGTGAGATTCCTGAAAATGCTGCGACGGCTAGAGGTGGAAGGCCACGCCCAGTTCATCATCGCCACCCACTCCCCTATCCTGCTGGCTTACCCGGGGGCGCAAATCTTCAGTTTCGATTCACCGCGCATCAGGGAAGTAGATTACGAAGATACCCCACATTACAGACTTTACAAGCAGTTTTTCACCGACCGGAGTGCCGTTCTGAAACCTGAGGCACTTCCAGCAGCTGAAGAGAGGAGGCGACCAATCGAGATGAGATAGGGGGCGTATTGCCAAATCCAGGGCGAAAGTGGCTAACTGGGCTCCTATTTTGCCCGCTGAGTCACCGGATCTGGCGATCCGGTGAGAACGGCTGAGCCGTCGAGTTTTTTAAGGAGGAACAAAAAATGACACAGTATAGATATCTTCTGGAAGAGAAAGACCTGCCCACCCGTTGGTACAACGTGATCGCAGACATGAAAACACCGCCCCCCCCCTACCGGCATCCGGTGACGTTGGAACTGATGAAGCCGGAGGACCTGGCACCCGTCTTCCCCCAGGCGCTGATCGCCCAGGAAGCCAGCCGGGAGCGGTGGATCGAGATCCCGGACGAAGTGCAGGACATGCTCAAGATGTGGCGACCCTCTCCCCTGTACCGCGCCGCGCGATGGGAGAAGGCGCTGGACACCCCGGCCAGGATCTACTACAAGTGGGAAGGCGTCAGCCCCCCTGGCAGCCACAAGCCCAACACGGCTGTGGCGCAGTGCTACTATGCCAGGAACGAGGGCCTGGAGGGACTCGCCACCGAGACAGGGGCAGGCCAGTGGGGCAGTGCCTTGTGTTTCGCCACCCAACGGTTCGGCCTGCAATGCAAGGTCTTCATGGTCGCGATCAGTTATCACCAGAAGCCCTACCGGCGCATCGCCATGGAGACCTGGGGAGGGAAAGTCGTGCCCAGCCCCAGTTCGGAGACCAGGGCCGGCCGGGACATCCTGGCCGTGGACCCCGAGACCTCGGGCAGCCTGGGCATCGCCATCAGCGAGGCCATCGAGTACGCCGTCACGCACGCAAGGTGGAAGTATTCGCTCGGCAGCGTGGTCAACTTTGTGCTGCTGCACCAGACCGTCATCGGGCTGGAGGCCAGGAAACAGATGGAGCTGGCAGGCGATTACCCGGACATCCTCATCGGCTGTGCGGGGGGCGGCAGCAACGCGGCGGGCCTCATCTATCCCTTCCTGAAGGACAAACTGGACGGCGCGAAGCCGGATATGCGAGCCATCTTCGTCGAGTCCACCGCCTGCCCCAGCATGACGCGCGGCGTCTACGCCTACGACTGGGGTGACACGGCGAAGACCGGCCCCGTGGCAAAGATGTACACCGTGGGGCACGGCTTCATCCCCGCCCCCGTCCACGCGGGAGGGCTGCGCTATCACGGCATGGCCCCCAGCATCTGCCGCCTGCTAGAGGACGAGATCGTAGAAGCCCGGGCCTATCAACAGAATGCGGTCTTCGAGGCAGCCCACAGTTTTGCGCGGGCCGAAGGCTTCATCGTGGCCCCCGAGACCGCCCACGCCGTCAGGGCCGTCTACGACGAGGCCATGGCCTGCAAAGCCTCGGGCGAAGCGAAGGTCATCCTGTTCAACTGCAGCGGCCACGGCGATTTCGACATGGCCGCCTACGACGCCTACCAGCGCCAGGAACTCCCGGACTATGAACTCGAGGAAGATAAGATCGAGCAAGCGCTGGCAGAACTGCCCCACGTCCCGGCGTGAGGAAGTACACAAGTAGACAAGGGGACAAGGGGACAAGTAGACAAGGGGGCCTTGTCTACTTGTCTACTTCATACTTGTCTACTTGCCTACTTCTGTGTACAATCGGAGCATCATAGGGGGACGCATGAAGATTACCTACCGCGACGAGGAGTGGGAACTGCACGGACGGTGGCGGGTGCGGGATGCGGTCAAGGAAAGCGGGCTCATCCCTCAGACGGTGCTCGTCGTGCGGGATGGTAAACTGCTCACCGAAGACACGCTGCTGGACGAAGACGACGAAGTCAAGTTGGTTCCGGTAGTCTCGGGCGGGTAGTAGGGCAGGCTTTCCAGCCTGCCGCTGTGGGGCAGGCTTTCCAGCCTGCCACTGTGGGGCAGGCTTTCCAGCCTGCCACTGTGGGGCAGGCTTTCCAGCCAGCCACGGTGGGGCAGGCGTTACAGCCAGCCCGGGAGGAGGAACAGGATGACGACACAAGCCTGGGCGGTCCTGCTTGGTGCTTACCTGCTGGGTTCGATTCCTTCGGCCTACCTGGTGGCGCGTTTCGTGGCCGGGGTAGACATCCGGCGCGTCGGCGATGGCAATATGGGAGCCAAGAACACCTTCCATGCGGTGGGGCGGCTGGCGGCTCTGGTCGTCGCAGCCGCCGACATCGGCAAGGGCGTGTTGGCTGTGACGATGGCACGCCACTTCGACCTGCCGGAGAACGTCGTTCTGCTGACGGGGGCCTGCGTCGTGCTAGGCCACGACTTCTCGCTCTTCCTGCGCTTCCGGGGCGGGCAGGGGATGGCGGCCATGATCGGCGTCTTCGGCGTACTGTTCCCGCGCGAGATGGGGCTGGCACTCCTGGCGCTGGCCGTCGCGCTGGCGCTCACGCGCAACTGGGACCTGAGCTGTGGCATCAGTTTTGGCCTGTTGCCCGTCTTGCTCTGGTTCGCCGGCCAGCCGCCCAGGCGCATCCTCTACCCGGTGCTGCTGCTGCCTACCATCGGGGTGAAGAAACTGATGGCCCTGTGGCAAGCCCGGCGCGCGGAGGCCTAGCACTGCTTTGGATGGCTGGCTGTTAAGGTTACGGTCTTCTCAAAGTCGCTAACCCTGTTTCCAACAGTTTCTTCATCTGCGAGATGCCTGGAATATCCAGTTTCATTCGTTCCAGCATCTCCAGATCTTTGATCGCGCCTTTGAATAGCAAGTCTTCAGCACAAATCTCAACGCCTTGCTGGTAAGCAGCCTGGGCCTTTTCCTGGTCTCCTGTCACTAGGTGGTAGAGAGCAAGATTGAATTGCACACGAGCGTCTCGTGGATCAACCACCAAACGCGCCTCAGCGTAGCGCCTCGCTTCCTGGTAGTTACGTGTTGCTGGTGCAGTCTTCTCAAGAATCGTATTTGCAAGCCCTTGTAAGTAGTACATCCAATCATTGTCAGGATTGAGTTTTAGCGCATGATCAAGCACTACGACTGCCTTGTTACTTTGCCCAGATTCGATCAGTATCTCCGCTTTCGCAGAAAGCGCAACTGAACTGCCGGGATCAACCTCAATCGCCCGTTCGCACTCTGCTAGCGCTTTTTCATACTTCCCCTGTGTACGGAAGACATCAGCCCGGTTAGTGTAGCCGTATACATAAGTGGGATCAACCTCAATAGCTCGCTCGTACTCCGCCAGCGCATCCTCATACCGCCGCTGCTCCTCGTAGATTGCCCCGCGCGCGCTATAGGGAACAGGGCTATTGGGGATGGCAGCAATCGCCCGTTCACACTCCACCAGTGCTTCTACGTACCTCCCTTGGACACGGAAGACATTGACCCGATTGGTGTAGCCATACACATAGGTGGGATCAACCCCAATGGCCCGTTCGTACTCAGCCAGCGCTTCCTCGTACCACCGTTGATCCCGGTAGGTCTGCCCGCGCGTATTGTAGGGAACAGGGCTGTTGGGAATAGCAGCAATCGCCCGTTCGCACTCTGCCAGCGCCTCTTCGTACTTCCTCTGGGCACGGAAGATGTTGGCCCGATTGGTGTAGCCATACACATAGGTGGGATCAACTTCAGTGGCCCGCTCGTACTCAACCAGCGCTTCCTCGTACTGCCGTTGATCCCGGTAGATCTGCCCGCACGTATTGTAGGGGACAGGGCTGTTGGGAATAGCAGCAATCGCCCGTTCACACTCTGCCAGCGCCTCTTCGTACTTCCTCTGGGCACGGAAGACGTTGGCCCGATTGGTGTAGCCATACACATAGGTGGGATCAACCCCAATGACCCGTTCGTACTCAGCCAGTGCTTCCTCGTACCGCCGTTGATCGTGGTAGACCAACCCGCGCGTGTTGTAGGGAACAGGGCTGTTAGGAACAGCAGCAATCGCCCGTTCGCACTCTGCCAGCGCCTCTTCGTACTTCCTCTGGGCACGGAAGACATTGGCCCGATTGATGTAACCGTCCACGCCAGTAGGATCAACTTCAATAGCCCGCTCATACTCAACCAGCGATTCCTCGTACTGCCGTTGATCCCGGTAGATCCGTCCGCGCGTATTGTAGGGAACAGGGCTGTTGGGAATAGCAGCAATCGCCCGTTCGCACTCTGCCAGCGCCTCTTCGTACTTTCTCTGGACTCGGAAGCCTTCGGCCCGATTGGTGTAGCCATACACATAGGTGGGATCAACTTCAATGGCCCGTTCGTACTCAGCCAGTGCTTCCTCGTACCGCCGTTGATCGTGGTAGACCAACCCGCGCGTGTTGTAGGGAACAGGGCTGTTAGGAACAGCAGCAATCG
>Ga0315296_10003728_pt1 | contig 12640 bp, 10 predicted proteins | sample YL17G14_18_MG_FD_203921 | JGI IMG/M metagenome (GOLD analysis project Ga0315296, IMG submission 203921) | Sediment microbial communities from Yellowstone Lake, YNP, Wyoming, USA - YL17G14_18 | ecosystem: Environmental > Aquatic > Freshwater > Lake > Sediment | place: USA: Wyoming | collected... | reverse complement strand
TCATGACCCGGATATACCAGCGCCTTGAGGCTATACGCACGACCATCGGCCTAGATGCTTCCACCTTGGGCGAGGAGGCCATGTCCAAGGACTTTGGGATCCAACGAGATCTAGCGAAACTCGATGGCAAGATCCTCGACGCTCTCACGCGGGACCTGGAGCAGTTCACAGCCTCCGCCATGGACACTCTCGCCAACATGATGAAGGAGAAGGGCGAGGATTGGCTCCGCCAGCTCCCCAACGGCATCGGAGCCTACAAGAAGGCACAGACACCCGCCCTCTTCATCCTCTTCAAGGACGAGGCAAGCGGCCTCCACCACTGGCGTTTCAAAGACCTCAAGGCAGAGACGACGAACACAACCGCGACCGAGATAATCAACACAATCCTCGAGGAACCGAACGAGAATAAGGGAGACAAGATCAGTTACGGCCCCCTCATCGACCACATGAAGCGGATGAAGCGGGAGCTCCGAGAGGAGATAGAGTCAGGCCAACGCCGCGAACAGACTCTGGCAGGCGCGCCACCCAGACCCAACAAGGCCATGAGGGAGATCGTCGACGCCCTCGCAACTGAGCCCGACGGCGAGGAGCTAACCCAGCTGTTCCGCCAGCAGGCCGCGAGCAGCGTCCTTGTCCGCGCCCTCACCAACGCACATAGAGAAGGTAACCTGGCACAGAAAGCACGGGAGCTACTCAAACAGACTAAACCAAATCAGAAACAAGCGCCTAAACCCCCGAAACTGAAACGGGTCTGCTGGTGCTATCTTCACCCCAACCCGCCATCAAACTCAGAGCAAAAATAAATCACTTCAACTATCGTTAACGGTCAAGCATTCTACCCGGTCGCGCGCGCGATTCGATGATTTAAAGATCCTCGACTCTTTTTGCTGTAATTATTTTTTCTAAAATTGTGTATTTAATTCCTCTTATAGCCTTATGTCTGTCACTCAGTGGAATGGGGTCTACGAACTTCACGAGACTATTAGGCTTTAGGAAAACCACTCTTTTACCTTGCTCGTAAGTATTCATATCCTGATCCTGAATCATTCCTATTTCCTGTCTCGATTTAATTGGGTTAGTTATTTTATCTATTTCACCAAAATATTGTAACGAAGACTCCGGTTTTCCGACGTAAAGAGCAAAGTATCTTGGTTTACGGCGTTCATTTAGATTGATAAAACCCCAAGCATTATATTTTTTCAGAAAATCAACACCCTCAACCTTACTAGGGCATAGAATTACATCGCCTGAAGGTTTCTGCGATAGCTCCTTCCTGCTAATTTCTCCAACCCCACTCGCTTTCACCTGCATTGACATGGGTGCTGCCGAAACCTGATCCTCGAGTAACTCAATAGCCCTTCTTACCAACTGAGCCGATATTTGCTCAACCCTTCCTTTGATGTTTTCACCTGCTATTGATATTATAGACTGTGAGAAACTCTCAGCTAACTCATTCTGTTTATCCTTGAGTTTCATTAATGCTTGCTTACTGTAATTGAGCCGTTTAGCCGTTGTCTCAATTTCCCCAGAGAGGATTGAATCACGATGGAGAAGCATTATCTCATCGATCTGTCTCCAAGGATTTGTTAAATCGATTTCACTAATTAGGCAGTCTTTCTCACTCTTTCCGGAGCTAGTATCAAATATTTTCAATAAACGGCCATTAGTTAATGCCGCCCATCTCACCTCGTCGATTTTCCCATAACTTATGATCTGGTTCGAGTCATTTTCTGTCAGAGGATTGTCGAATGCCTTTGCCTCGATAAAGACTATTGGCTTTCCTTCGAGGGATAAAGCATAATCAACTTCCGTGGTTCTGGAACCCACCTTGATTGAATACTCGAGAACCACTTCTTTACCTAAAGGATCCCAGCCTAACAACTCGATGAGGGGCTCGATCAGCTTCTTTTGTGTGTTAGCCTCGCTGGAGACTAGGTTTGTCCTCGAAAAATCGGTTATTAATTGAACCATTCTTTGAAGGGAATTATTTTCGATCTTTGAGGCCATTGAAATCAAATATATTTTAGTATCAATTTAATACAAAAGATTATCCAATCCCCATTTTCATATTCACTAACAAGGGAAGATACACCATGACCTCCCTCACCATCTTCGACGGCGCCGACACCATGGCGCACGAGAAATTGGCTTTAAACAATCTTATCTCATTTTTTTAATACCCTGTTTAATTTTACTGTTTGAAGGATGTTTCATCATTTAAATATGTCCGGTCCTCTAATTAATAAGGCAGTCTAGAACGGAACTTTATCTCCTTTTTTAATTTTCTAATATCTTCGCGAGTTTTTAATTCTCTACTAATGAGTTTCTCGGTAATCATTTTCCTCACAGAACGATCAGACACATCTAAAATTTCCTTATACTTATCCCAACTTATTTTGTTGTTTATCATTTCGATCTCAGGATAAGTTGTTCTAAATTCAATCATGTAATTGATTTGACTCACTGAAACTCCCAGGTCCCGAGAGAAAGACTTCGCGAAATTTACTAAAACGAGACCATCTTCCTCCATTCCTTTTAAAAAACTATAAATAACATCTGATAAATACCATTTAAGTACAGAATCACCTGCGTTTCTTCTACTTTTACGAATATTATCTATAATATCTTTACAAATATTTACGCTCTTTTTATACTTTTCCTGAGTATAGATAATCTGTTTATTCAGGGATGTATTCATGAGGGCATCGTGTAAGGACATTGTAAGCCTAAAGCGCTCTACGCCGTCCGGATCCTTTACTTTCTGGATTTCTACTGGGATTTTCATTTTCGATCTCCTATAAAATGTTCATACCAGCTAAGAAAGAGGTCTCTAACTGTCTTGTCAGGAGATTCCATTCCGGCCTCCTCTGCCAATAGTTTAAAGACACTACGTAGCATATGATAAACCGTTACATATTCAGATGTGGCTTGTACACTTAATCCCTCTGCCACCTTCCAAGACGGGTGCCCTTTGTTTATCGTGACCGTCTGTGTTTCTGGGTTTATCCATGCTTCGAGCAACTCATCAGGTCTTTCTTCATAACCAATTTTTATTCCGCCTCTTACCCTCCGTCTAAGTCTCTCGAGAGGAGCTTCTCCTTGCTCGTTTTCCATGACTCCAATCTCATCGTTTGGGCCAACAGTAGAAAGTCCCTCACCTTTTTTTGAACCCTCCAATGAACCTTTCGTTGTTTGCCCTCCCTCTACTTCGACGCCTTTATGTTCCCCTAATTCACTTCTTATTCCAATAGTTCGTTCTAATATATTCTGAAATATACTGTTCGCAAGATCAGTGAATTCGGGCAATTTCAATAACTCGTTTATTGTTTTTTCTATCTTTTGAGATAGTAAGCTTAAATCATCTGATGGCTCAGGAGGCTTTGGTTTAGCACCGATCTCGTCCAACCATGTCCCCACAACCTTCCCAACCCTGCTATGGAAAAGCTTCCATAACATTGATGTGCGGTCGAAATCAGACTTGGATGTTGTTAGAATATCTATGAGAAAATCAGCGAAAATCATCCCAGTAAAACACTCAGTATAAGTTGGATACTGTCTGAACCAATATGGGCAAATTGTTTTACCATGAACAATGATCTGAGGACCTTGGAATGCTTCATTAACCTCTTTCGTAGATTTTATTAGGAAACCTTTCACACTAAATTTTCTTACTTTAACAATAAACTCTTTTTTAATTTCAATTGCTTCTGTATCTGGACTCCAAGGCTTTAGGATTTCACCATTGATGGTTATCCGTTTTTCCCCGTAGTGACCAAGCAAAACAGCGTTGTAATGTTGCTGCAGAGTTTCTTTCACAAACAACGTTGTTAAAGCAGTCCGGTCATCTGCTTTTTTTAGTTTGACCTCCACATAAGTACCTGTAGTGTATGGTACAAGATTCTGGACTTGCTTAGGAACCCATTGCAGGGATTCTCCATAGAAAGCCCAATATGTTGCGGCGTGGAATCTCTTATCTTTTGTTTCAGTAAAAACATATTCCGCCCTGTCAAGAAATATCTTCGCACCTACTCCGGCGAACCCTATACCTTCACCTCGTTTTTTACTTAGAGAAGCCACATTATGATAGTCTGTGAATTCCTCATAATCCATACCTTTTCCGTTGTCCAATATCTTAAAGAAATTATTTCCGACGAAAATATCTATTCTAGAAGATGCCGCGTCAAGCGAGTTTGCAAAGGTTTCCACAATAAGTGCGGTCAGAGCATTGTAAGGGAATTGATCCCGGAGAGTCTGTATCAGCTTCAAGAAGTGGACAGTTGATGGACGCCTCTCACCAATTTTCCAGCCGTTTAGTTGCGGCTTCATAAAGATACATCCTGCGAGTTCTATATACTATTACTCGAATATAAAATCTAAAAGATTTGGATTAGCGATGTTTCCCAATCTCATCGCGCGCGCTTAACGTTCAACCTCCCTTCAATGGAGAGTTGAGCTAGGATCTATAATAATTTCTAAACAGGCTCGCGCGCATCTTTCCCAAACCAGACGCGCGCTGGCAGGGCACGCATCTTTTTGTTAAAAAAAGGGGAAATGTTATATCACTGAAAATTAAATTTAAAACTATGTCTATAACAGTATCTCGCGCGCGCCCTCAAAAGGAATATTGAGGGGATTGTGTGAGATTTGCAATAATATCCGACGCACATCTTTTTCAAAGCTTCATGAAAAACTATGATCCTCTCTACGACTTCAGAACTGCACTTCAAGAAATCAAAAAGGGGAAGCCAGACGCCCTTTTGATAGCTGGAGACATGTTTGATTGCAAAAAGACAACAAGTACCTACCTTCGGCACTATGAGGGTGAAGGACTTATGATGGAGGTGCGTAATATTTTGACAGAATTCAGCATCCCCACCTATGCCATCAGGGGGAATCACGAAAAAGAAGAAGTTATGAAAGGTCTAGATCAGACCGTCGAAAATTTTCACTACATAAAGAATGACTGGGCCAGACTGGGTGGTGTTTCAATCTTCTTCATGGACACACATTATGAGGGCGAATTGTATGAGCCGAATGCTATTTCCCAAATAATTAGACAATTGATTTCTTCTGAAAAATTCAAAGAAAAGTTGATATTGCTCTCGCATGAAACATTCGAACCTTTTCCTAATTCTTTACCTAGAGAAGTGATAGAAGAGGCAAGGAAATTCTTTGATTGGGTCATTAATGGTCATATGCACGTGTGGAATTCATCTGCCTATAAGATTAAAAACGTGATAACACTTCCTTCTCTTTTGCCTTCCCGCCTCAGAGTGGGTAAATATTGGATTGAGCAATGCACATTCGGAGTTGGTGACAAGAACCCAAAATTCGAGAAGAAAGAATCGCCATTTGGTTACGCGATTTTGGACACAGAAAATGGCACGGTAGAATTTCGCCCAATCATGCCATCCAGATGGATAGTTGAAATATCTATGGATGTGACGGAGCTGTCTTTGAAGGATGTATTCAATCGATTCAGAGACATACTGAACGAGTTCAATGGAAGGAAAGAAAAGGATTCTTATGTAATCCTTCCTGAGATTCATGGTTTAGCCATCTTTGTGGCATCCTTTGTAGGCGAGGTTTTCAAAGAATATCCCGATTTGAATGTGGAGGAATTGAGGAATAATACCGAGCCAAGCATAACAACGGCTTCGGGAAAAATGATTTCCGCGCCACGACTCGACCCCGAACAGTTGTTCGAAGAGGTGGAAAAAGCACTCAGGATCTTGAGAGATGAATTATCAGAAAATGTTAGGATAGAACTAAAAACGGAGACCCTGGGGAGAATTCTATATGCAATACGCGATAGCGGACTGCTTGAGAAGTTACCACCGAGAACGACGACGAGGTTAGAGTATCTGCTCAATGAAATAATTCAGCATCTAAATGTTGAGAAACCGGAGACTTTCGAAAGCGATCTGAAGAGCATAATAAAAAGGGTGAAGGAATAATGCAATTGATCCTCGTAAACTTCAACAACGTCCTCGGGTTGAACGGTTCTATCAATTTTGTTGAGGGAAAGCCTCTTTTGGTTTACGGCGATAACGTCTCCGGCAAGTCGAATATAATCAACATGATGAGATACTGCCTGATTCCAAAATTGAGGGAAAAGAAGGGATACCTCGAAGAAAAAAGGTTAAAGAAGAACGAGATACTTCTGAAAAAGAAAAGTACAGGGAGTATAGAGATATACTTCCAACAGAAGGGAGAATTTTACAAGCTATATTACTATTTCTCACGCAAGGGAAAAACTGTCAGTCAAGCGCAGAAGCTATTTGCAACAAGAAAAACGGAGCTTCCATTGGAAGACGCGGAAAGAATCAATGTTATGTCGAGCCTGGAATGGGAAGACCTGGGCACGTCCTCATTGAATGCATTCAAGGAAAAACTCGTTGACATAGGTATATATTCGGAAGTACTGGACATACTTATTTCTCCGTCCAACGTGAGAAACTTCTCTGAAGCTATCAACGGAAGTGTGGTTAGAGTTCCAGAATTACTTGCAGCTAGAATTTCAAGCATGCATGATAATTCTGGCAAATATCTGGGGAACCTACAGAAACTCTACGGTGTCATCATACTTGAAAGGGAAGAAAGCGATAGAAGAACAAAAGAATTGAAAAACAGTCTTCAAGAAGTTTCCAAAAACCTGAAGGAAATAGACGTCAACAAGATCTTCATCACTAGTGAGATCGCAAAGAACCTAGAAGGCCTTCAGAAATCATTGACAAAACAACTGGAATCGATTCCAAGCACTGTGGGCGAGATGAAAAAGGCCCTAGGTCTTCTTTCCTCGGAGAAGTATGAGATATGGACAAGCGCCATCGAACAGATAGTCGCAGTTTCGGCCAAAGGAAAGGAACTTGAGGACATGCTAGAAAGGAAACAGTTCTTCGTAAACCTAGGGGAGACATTAAAAAAATGGAAAACGATCTTTGAAGGGTTACCTCCGGACTCACACCCCGAAGGACTTCTAACATTTTCTCTTCCAGACTACAAGAAGTTCGATTTCGCTGTATTTTCCAACCCAGAACATATGAAGTCAATCTTTTTCACAGTTGATGAGGCAAAGGATGCGTTTCAGAAAGTGAGTGAGACCTGTAAAAAATACAGGATACCTTTGGAAACTACAGAAATCAACAACATGATAAAATCATACAGTGAGCTACTGACGGCTTTAAAAGAGCCACTGGACCCGAAAGGCGATCCAGCGCTTATTTCTAAACGGAGGGACAAGGTTGTGATCAGCCTACCGCTGGATATAGCTATTAAAAAGATGGAATATCTCAGGGGCATCGAACCGACGCCGCTGATTCACAGGCCGGAGAAGGTCGGTAAAGAAGAGTTCCAAAAAGAGGTCACCCGTCTTGCAGCTGGGATCAATGGTATCCAGAAAGAACTAAGAAAAGCTAAACAGGATATGACGGATACCAAGAGACTTCTAAAGAAATCCAAACAACTGAGAGAGTATGTTGACCGCGAGATTAAATCTTGCACGGCGAACATACAAAATGTGGAAAAGCAGTCGGATTCAATTATCCAGAAAGTGACGAAATCCTATCATTATGTCTGTGAAGTTTTCAAATTGACACCCGATCAGATAGATCTGTCAAGTGAGGGTGCTGTGGATGCGTCCTTTAGGGCAATATCTGCAAAATCCGAGGAGGCACAGAAATTATTCTCACAAGACCTGATAGAGCAGGTAAAGAAATATCCCGAGATTCTTGAGAAGCTTGAAATAAGTAAAGAAAAGGATTTCGCAAGTGTTGTTAAAAAAGTAAGAGTGGAATTCGAGCATAAAATACAAGAAGTTTCCAAACTCCAAGAAGAGTATAGGAAAGTAAACGAATGGATTTTCACAAATATGGTTCAGCTGATATCTATTGAAAATAAAGACAGAACAATAGGCATAATGAGCGATGCCCTGTTGATTGCGCAGTCAATCCTGACAAAGATTCATGAGAAGACAGATATAGAAAGAATTGTCGAGGAGCTGGCTGAAAGGATTGAAGGCAGCATTAAAGACATCTACGAGAGAATCTTCCCAGAGGATGAATCTTTCAACTTCAGCCACTATGGAAAAGGTCAGTTTCTTTCATCCATCAACAACGAACCCATTACGCATCCTTCAGGCTCTCAGAGAGCGGCGATAAGCGTCGGAATAATGTTTTCACTGGCACAGACTTTCGGGTTGCCAATGATCCTTGACGAGGCTTTCGACCGTATCGACATAAGACGTCTGAAGTATTTTTGTGAATGTATCACGGGCTTGGCTGATATGCCAAGTAATTGTCAGCTATGCCTAGCTGGTTATACGTCTCTCAACATAGAGAAAAACTCTGAGGTCCTGCCTTTCGTTAATGGTTGGAAGATCTATATGGTTCAGAGGACAGATGTTCTGGAGAAGAACATTAAACAGATAGAGGGTTTTGTTCTCGATAAGTGAGATTAACGCGCACGCACGCTCTCCTCCCACAATAAGTCCCATCGATCCTCGAACTCCTCATAGTCTTTTCGATTTATCCAATGTGCCCTTCCACCGGGCGCGCGCGCAACGCGTAATCCGAGCTAAAAAAGGCCCCTTTTCACGTTTTAAGCATGTTTTTAAGTTATTGATAAATATGAGCTAAATACATACCGCACTTTTTATTAATAAGATGCATTAGAATTAAAATTGGGGCTTCAATTATGTCTAAAAATATGGACCAAATAAGAAATAATATTGAGTTTAAAATTTCGAAGCCAGCTTTGTTAGCTGTATTATTATATGCTAAAGGACCACAAGGTAAAGTTGCAGAAGAAATAATTGGAAAAACCAGATTAATGAAATTAATGTTTTTAATTTTAAAAGAAGGTGAATTTGAAAAAAATATTGAAGGGGCTATATCATTTGAACCGTATAAATATGGTCCTTTTGATCCCGAAATTTATGATGCCATAGAGGCTTTGGAATCAATGAATATTATAGAGAAAATTAATGATATAACTGATTTTTCACCTTCTTTTGAAGGTGAAGAATATGATACAAAAATAAAGTTTAAATTAACTGAAAAAGGTATAAATAAAACAAAAAAAATTATAGATAGGATGCCTGAAAATTTATATAAAAAAATTGAATCTATTAAAATAATTTATTCTCGTATACCTTTAATTCAATTATTACATTATGTATATTCAAAATACTCTGAATATGCCGTAAAATCGGAGTTGAAATTAATTTGAGTGATACTTTCTGGGCGAAATGTACAGTACTGGTACCCCTTATTTTAGCATTTTTTGGGGCAGCGTGGATGATAAGAAAACATAAGGATGAAATACAAAAAAAATTTAAAGATGAAATTAAAGAAATAAATTCAAGAGTATATTTTTCAGAAATTGTTCCTTATGTAATTAGAATTGTAGAAGAAGTAGAACATGCTAGAGAAAATCCGAACGATACATATGAAGATATATTAGCAAAGGAAAAATTCGTTTCATATATCGAAAATATTGCAGACTCAGAGAATAAGGTTTCCGACGTAAGATACTCTTATAAAAATTTACAAGAAGTTTTATCTGAATTTTCAATAAACTTTTTACTTGGTGGCATTCTAGTATCGCTGATTTCAGGATATCATCTATATAATATTGGCTTGTACATTCCTAATTATGATTCTCTTGTATTTGTTATCCTAATAATTATCTTGTTAGTAATTCTAATCCAAATGGTCGGTAATTTTAAGACGTATATTAATATAAAAGAGCATCTTTCTAATAAATATGATGAAATTGTGATTGGGGTTTGATTTAATGTTGAGGGATTTTTTTTGTTAGAAAGTGAACTTCTTCGGGAATTTATCAACAATGGATTTATTTTTAATATCTCTATTTACGAAAATTATAGGTGTTTAACTGAAGTTCAAATTGGAAATAAAATTCCAGATATAATTTTAGTTAATGACGATCTTACAGATATCATAGCAATAGAATTAAAGATTAAGAAATGGAAAGATGCATTAATTCAAGCTTTGAATTATCAACTTTGGGCTAAAAAATCATATATCGCATTACCATTTAATCATATTAATGGAGCTTTAGAAAATAGAGATATTTTTGAAAAAGTAGGTGTTGGAATTATCAGCATTAGTGATTCATGTAAAATTGAAATAGAAGCAAAAAATTCAATGTATATTATAAATACTTATTTGAATATAGCAAAAGAAATAATAAAAAGTAAATTAAATGAAGGGACTGTATATGAGTGTTGAACATAATTTTTATCTATGGTATAATCCTCAAGATAGATACTATTATTTGAACTGCCAAAACTTTTTTGATGGATTTTGCATATCAAGCCATTTAGCTGCGCATTATGGAAATGCGTTTTCGGCGATACTCAATGAGACCTCAAAATCATATTTTATCGATCCTGAGACGGTAGCTTTTCAAACTTTTGATTTGACGTCGTTCTATAATGAAAATGGTAATTTAAGAATGTCTTGGGAAAAAATACTGGATCAATATCCTTCACAAATTAAAGAAATAATTAAATCTAGAAGATCTTTAACAATTTCCGATTTTATTAATAAAAGGGGAGAGTTTGCTCCATTATTATATGATTTAATTTTACAAGTTATCTCTTTTCAACAAAGAATTATTGAAAATAGAATCTCAGGTTTAAGTGATTTTATGGATGTCACACCTGAATTACAATTTATTGTTGCACCATATTTTTACTTCAATTCAATACAAGATGATTGGTACAAAATAAATATTAAAATTTTGAATGAATTTAATGATTTGAAGATTAATAATCATAAATATGTCATAATATGTTTTAATAAAGATATTTTATTACAAGAAAGAGATATTGAAATTCTTAGTTCGGATTTTTTAAAAAGTAATATAGATGGTTATTTATTATGGATTAATAGTTTTGATGAAACTAATGAGCAGATGATATATTTTGATAATTTAATAAAATTAATACATAATTTTTCTCATAATAATAAAAAAATTATCAATTTATATGGATCATATTTCTCAATTTTATCAAGCTATTGGGGGATGTCAGGACATGTTAGTGGGGTAAATTCTCGTGATTTAAGAGAAGTTAATGAAATGCTGATAGGAGGGGGTCCTCCCGGAGGACCTATCCCCCGATATTACATTCCGCCCTTACACACAAGAGTAGTAATCGATCAAGGTGTACGGATGATTCGACAATTCAATGAGTTTCAATGCGATTGCCCGGTATGTCAAACGAATAGACATGGTTATAATCCAAGTATAGATAGAAGCGAAGGTAGAAGAATTATGAATAGACATTTTCTATATATTAGAAATAAGGAAATAAATGATGTAAAAACCCATTCATATGCTGACACTTTCTCACAAATCGATCAAATATATCGACAATATGAGATGTCACGTGCAATTCTTCCAATATCCCATCTTAGAAATTGGTGGGGGGCTATTACACGAAATATAAATTTATTATAATGTACCTAAATGTGTGAAAAAATCCAATTTTATGTATAAATATTTCGTTCGCGCCAGCGTGTAACTTATTTGACCGGTCAAACTTTTAAGGGCATCTGCAAGACATATACTTATGCCTGAGAGGGGCTGGTACTCGCTTACGGTCAGGGAGGATACCGCCAAGAGGATTAGAGAGCTGGCAAGGGCTAAGGAGCTAACGGTGGACGGGCTCATAAACGAGCTTATGAACTCATCCTTGAGGGGTGTATGGCTGAAATGCGGCCTGTGTGGGGCCAAGGTTAAGGCGGATAACATACCGAAGCACATGGCTAATGTGCATCCAAAAGCAATTAGGAAATGAACTCAGTAAAAACACTTTGACCGGTCAATTACGGTACAAGCTGGCGCGCGCGAGCAATGATGAACAGAGTCGAGTTCGACACCGCTGAATCCGGCCTACGGGCTGTCCTCAAGGACTACCAGAAGCTCGCCCTCCGAGCCATCTGGGCCAACCCCGAAGGCTTCGGCTCCAAAGCCGTGATGGATCGGGTGAACACCGAGCTCAAGCCCAACACCATCAGCCGCGCCAGCATAATTAACTTCCTCGAATCCATGAAGGAGATGGGCGTCCTCAAGGGAGACGAGAAGACCGGGAAGGGAGGACACCGCTGGATCTACAGCCCCGCCATGAACGAAACTGAGTTCAAAGAGTTCATCGCTGACACCCTGATCAAAAAACTCATGAGGGACTTCCCCAAGGAGACCAAGGAAGCGATCAGCGGCGCGCGCGCGAACGTCGCGGTTTAACTGGTAGGCCCGATGAGGACGGCGCTGTTGTGGTCAGGTACGCGATCTCTCTGAAGAGAAAAGTTTAGCCTGTTTCTACGTATTTCACCTCAAGCGTCAGCGAAAGCCGACGATCCCACAAAGTTTCAATCCTTGTTTTCTTGGATCGACATCTGCGTGCTTTTATCCTTCAATCGCTTTTTTTTTCGACTTCTGGCTACCATGTTTTCCATGCTTCATTTTATTTCAAGCTTTCTCCTTGTTTCAATCCTTGTTTTCATGGATCGGCCTCTGCGTGAGCCCATGGATCAACCGAGGACTTGACAGAACCGGACTCAACAAGAGTTATAAGCTATGCTTTTTTTCTTATCATAGCCTTCCTCGGCAG
>Ga0315296_10003727_pt1 | contig 12646 bp, 10 predicted proteins | sample YL17G14_18_MG_FD_203921 | JGI IMG/M metagenome (GOLD analysis project Ga0315296, IMG submission 203921) | Sediment microbial communities from Yellowstone Lake, YNP, Wyoming, USA - YL17G14_18 | ecosystem: Environmental > Aquatic > Freshwater > Lake > Sediment | place: USA: Wyoming | collected... | reverse complement strand
TATGCCGCTAATCGCAGTCTGTTCCCCTGGATTGGCTGATCAGCAACTAGGACTGGAGCAGAAGGCGACCCAATCGGGGAAGGTCATAAAGAAAAGGGAAGAGGCCGGACCCGCCTCTTCAACATAGAGGTTTGGTGCATTCTCCTCGAATTCCAATCCTCGCTGATTAGAAAAGAGCCAGAAAGTCGAAAGTGGGGTAGATCGACCCCGATTTCGATCATACTGGCTATGGGTTCACTCAGCAGGGATTGGAATTTCCTGCGACAGGGGCTTCCGTGCCTGCGATGCAGCTCTCACTTGGGAGAATGCAGATTTCACTCTGATGCGACCGTAGTACTGCTCCGTGGTCTTCGTCGACGAGGTGCCCATGCTCATCGAGACAGCGTCGATGAACTTCTCCTACTCGATCCGGTGGGCTTGACTACGGATGACTGGGTATTCTGCTCCGAGGGCGGTGTTTGAGGCGTTCCACCGTCGATGAATTGCTCATAGCGACGACTCATCAAGAATCCCAGTGACTTCCTACCATGGATCTCGTTGGCGGACATTAGCAGCGATGAGAAGGCGTAGGGTTCAAGTACCACTGGGTATTGAGAATGGCGGCCCTCCTTATCGGCTATCTGTGCACGTCATTTTGAGCTTTTAGTATGGGTTCTCTTACGCAGAGCCAATTCAATGTCACCAGCATTCTTGTCGGCGGCAATCACCCTTCCTCTTCTCAACGTGCTTCTGTCCACCGTCATCGCACAAGCAAGAACATCGAGAAACGACTGCAACCTATCTTTCTCAGTCTTCAGGCGGCTGATTTCGCCAGCACCGAGACTATCATCTATCCCGATTCCGAAGGAGGTCGGTGAGTGACTCAGAACCCATTCAACTTTCTCTCGCCAGTGCTTCAAGTCTATTGCGAGGCTTTTCTGGATCCGCGGGATTACAAATTCCCTGATCCCCCTTCTTCCGTACTCGCTCTCCATCAGCAGTGTAGGAGCGTGCTCAGTCTTCCGAACGACCTTGAGAAAGCCGCTTTCTTGCGGTGCCAGGCTGTAATAGAAGACCTTCTTGTTTCTGTAGCCGATCTCAGGCATCCTTTTCAGAACGCCATCGTCCGCGAGTTTCCTGCAGATCTTGTTGGCACCCGACCTCGAGAGAAACGGATCCCGCGGTCCGATTCCTTTGGGCAGCACGTTCCCGATAGCGTGGGGATTCTTCGGGTTCCATGCCTCCCTGATAGTGTCCGGCGTGGCCCTCACGTCCGCACCAGGACGCAAGAAGAATGTCAGGATCAACAACTCCTTGGTCTGCTCTTTCAGAGATCCTCGCTTAACTCCCTTTTTGGGTGGCATTTCTGTTCGTTAATGTATATAGCCGGACTTAATAGTTATGGCCGCAAGCACCGACGGAAGAAATCTATTTATGGCCAGAAGTAATGTAGACGGCTATGGACATTAAAAAATCCAATGAGCAGGCCGCGGGGCGGCCCCGAGGACATAGGTGTCCAGGAAGTGATGGCTACGCCCGTAGACATTGAGGTACGTGACAACACGTGGGATGAACTGGACGATGTGGCCACTGCGCGAGATACGACCGTCTCGGCTCTCGCCGACAGAATACTATCCAGATGGCTGGAGAAGCACTACGAGAGCATCATGGCCAAGGCAGAGCAGCAGCCCGAGGCTGAGCAGGACCCCGAGGAGTGATCTTCTTGCAGTACGGCCACAGAAACGCAACGACAACCGTTCGGCCCCGGCGATTTGGGACCGACGGCTCGACTTTTTTTGACATTGACAAACGGCTCATTGACCGGGGGTGAGGATTGATGAATCTGTTCAAGAGAAAACCGCCAGAAGCAAGCCCTGCGTCGCAGGGAACTCCACCGATTTCTAATGCCAAGCAAATGAGCACGCCTCGAACACCAACAAACGCGCCAGCATCTAGGATTGAACAGGCAGTTCCATTGGGCCGAGCGGGCAATGGCAAGCCGATGATATCGGAAGGCGCGGGTGGTGAGCAGCAGCGACCTCCCTCGAACACGATGCGCCCGCCCTCTGCGGACCTTAGACACGCAAAGCCTCACACAGGAGCAATGATCGACGGGATTGACGTTAACCTCTACAAGGACCTTGTGAAAGAAATCGGTCAACCCGCGAGGCGCAAGAAGAAGGTCAACACTGCTCTAGCGGAGAAGATGCACACAGCGGGTTGGAGCTATGCGCAGATAGCGAAGCACTTCGGGGTATCTGCTTGCACGATTCGCAGGAGACTTTTTGATGCCAAAAGACAGCGGTGATTGCCTCTTGCGGCTAGCGAAAGATTGCCAAGGATCTCGGCGTATCACACTACGCATTCTTCTTGCATCCGAAAAAGGAGGGGGTGAAGTGGTCAAATGAAGCCTTTTGGGTTTCACCTAGCCTAAGAAATGTCCGATAATTTGATACCCTCACACCCGTCTCCTAAGCTGAGGTCGCAGGAGGGGGACAACTGCGATCTTGGAGATGAGCACAACGAAACCGAGCAGAAACCCCAGCTCGGGACGGACGACGAATGCTCAGAACGACCGCTCTTCGATGGGTCTGATGGCCTCTTGAAGACTGAGTGTATTGTTGAGCGATTCCTGCAGCATCCTACTATGAGAATGGCAGGTAAGGGAACTCGTAAGAGCTACTCTGGGGCGTTTAGGCGGTTCGCCAAGAAGGTCAACCTGGACAAGTACACGAGAAGGCAAGTCGCGACATCGCTAGGCAAGAGGTTGATACTCGAATACATAGTCGCGTTACCACTCCGGTCGAGGCAGATACACCTGAGTGGACTGGCGAAGGTCTGGAAACTAGCTCTAGACCTTCCGTGGCCGATTGACAATGAACGCGATGTCGGAAGACTGCCAAAGACAAGACGCGGGATAGTACCACCAGACGACCCAATCAAGGAGTGGCATGAAAGACTGCATGACGAACCCAATCCGTACCTCCGGTTCATCTGGCTCGAAATCGGAAATGCTGGCCATCGGCCAAACACCGTTGTGAAGCTGAAATGGCGTCACATCCGATACGACGAGCAAGGAATGCCAAGTGAGATTCGACTCAATGGAGCCGATGAAGGCACGAAACGCGATGCCGATGTGGCTTGGTGGCTCCCTGCAGAGGTTAGTAAGACGCTGACCGAGCTTCGCACAATGCTTCGTGAACCTGAGGAGAATGATCCGATTCTCCCGTGGATGGACGGATGGGGTGACATCCAACAGCATAGGGAGATGACCGAGAACCATCTGCGGAATCACTGGGAGAGGCTGAGGTCGAAGTACAATCTGCCGAAGCTCACAATGCGCGATGTTCGCCACTGGGTAAGCGGCAAGTGCAAGGACGCCAGGTTGGAGGAACAAGCTCGTGCGTACTTGATGGGACACGAACAACCCATCAATGACATGGGAGATGTATACGACAACCGTCCAATCGAAACGAATCTCGCGAGACAACAAGAGAAATTCCCTCACGGACCACTTGGAGTATTCTCGAAGGTCAATGCCGAACTTGTGAACGAAGTGCCGGACGGCCTAATGACTGCCTTGCTGGACTATCGAGATGGCAGGATGAAATCGACTGACCTCTTGGACAGACTTGAAACTTGGCGATTGAAGTCCCAGGAAGAGGCTCTTCGAGTCCACTTGTAGACTACTTATCCTTCCGACTTCGGCTCCACAAACTACCTTATCCTCTCGAGCGAAAATGCTCCAATCATAAGGGCCTTGTTTGTGTGCTTGTACTCGATCCAATCCCTTGTCTGCACATCGCCCACGCCCTGAACGCTCAAGAGAGTCTTCTGCTTGTCCGTCTTGAACTGGAGAGCGCCAGTCATGTGGTGCTGCATCGCCTCCAGCTGCTGCTCGGTGTGCATGCCGCGCTCGACGGCATACGCGGAGACGCCGCCCGACTGCTTCAACCTTCCTGAGAAGCCTTGCACGAACTGCAGCCCCGCCTTCTCGTTCGTCTGGGTCATGCTCATCGAAAGCGACATGTAGGCCAGCCTGAAGTACGGCTGCTTCTGTTTCTGGAAATCCTTGATGCATTTCTCCAGAGCCTTCGTGATACCTTCGAAATCTCCCGGCCCGGTTACCTTCACGACCCAGCTCTGCGATCCGACCGCTCTCGTCTCTTGGCCCTCGATCGCCGATGCGTCTATCCAGCGCACCAGCCCGAGCTGGTCGAACTCCAAGAAGGTAGGCAGTATCGGCGCCATGTCCTTCGAGACCTCGGTAGGAGAACGAGACGTAGTGACTATGACCGCCGGGATGCCCTTCTTCAGCCCCTCAGCCAGGAAGATTAGCATCGCGACTTCCTTGCCGACGAACGGCGGGCCGACGAACAGCACGTTCGAGCCGAAGGGCATGCCGCCCATGAGCAGGTCGTCGAGCCGCTCGATGCCCGTCTTGACCTTCTCCGCCGCATACTCTTCCTCGACGGACTCCTCCATCTCCTCTAGGTCTTTGCTGAGCTGAGCCCTGAGCGAGTGCTCTTTCTTCTCCAGCTCCTTCTCGCGCTGGTAGAGCCGCGACTTCATCTCCTGCTCCTTCTCCATCAGCCTCTGCTCTCTCAGCACGAACGTCTTCTCGCGCTCGTCCTCTTCCACGGGTTCTTCGATCCTGACGGCTTCTATCTCGTCCACGCGCTCCAGTATCTCCCGTTCCATCCGCTTGATCTCGGCATGGCGCAGGCTGAGCTCCGTCTCAGCCGCCTTGAGGTCCTTCTCCTTCTCGAGCAGCTGCCTGAGGGTGGAGTTCATCTTGTCCCGCTCGCCCCTGAGCATCTGCTCGAGCTCCTTGATCTTCTCTTCCCTCTTCTCGAGGGCAACCATCTTCCTGCCGAGCTCCTCCTCCCTAGTCGAGAGGGACGACAGCTTGGTGCGAGTGGTCTCTGCGAGGTCCTGATACTGCTTCTCCTTGTCGCTTACGGAGGCTCTGGCCCTGTCCATCTCCTCCAATCTTGAGGTGAACCCCTGGAGATCGGTTCTCAGGCTGGCTTCCTTGTCGGCGAGGGACTTCTCCTTCGCGAGGAGCTTGCCCTCACGGTCGACGAGCTCGTTCAACTGCTGGTCCGCCCGGGTGGACAACCTCTCCGCTCGCTCGGCCTTCTTACGAAGGTCGTCTTCCATCGTCTTGATGGAGACCTCCTTCTCCGCCAACGATTCCTGCTTCATCAACAGCTGTTGCTCCTGGTTCTTGACGGCGGTCCTCTCTGCCGAGACTTTGCCCAGCTGTTCCTTCGCAGCTAGGATCTCGAGGCTCTTGAGGTCGAGCGTGCTCTCCCTCATCCCTAGCTGCTTCTCCCTATCAGCCAGAGCCGCCTGGAGCTCGTCGAATTCCTTTGATGTGAGCGCCAACGCCTTTGTCTCGGATTCTATCTCGACTAGCTTGCTCTTGATCTCCCGCTCCTTCGACTGCAGGTCCAGTTGCAGCTTGCTGGTCTCGCGGTCCCGGGACGCGATTGCGGTCTCACGTGCCGAGATGCTCTTCGAGAGCTTCTCCAGCTCGCTCCTCTGGGCGTCGATGTCGGACTGCCTGAGCTGCAGCGTCTCCCGTTCCTTCTCCAGAGAAGACTCCTGCTTCGCCACACTCTGCCTGGTCTCCCTAGCCCCCTGGAGTCTCTGTTCGATCTCAGTCTCCAGGGACGCGACCTGCTGCTTCCGCTCCTCGAGCATGGCCAGCTCGTCCCCGAACCTCTTCAGGTCCGTCTCGAGGTCGGACTCCTTGGACCGGAGCGCGTCCTCGCGGTATTCGATCGCATGTCTCTTCTTCTCGAGCTCGATAATCTGCTCCTTGAGCTTGCTGTCGCTCGCCTTCAGGACTTCCCGCTGCTGGACCGAGGTTGAACTTGAGATTATGTGGAGCATCGAGCCGCTGAGCTGTATCGCGACCGCGCTACCAAGGTACGCCATCGGGAGGATGCTTGCGAGTATTATTTCGGCAGGATTGTAGACCAGGGGGAACGACAGCAGCACTATGGGGAAGAGCGCTGCGCCGATGCTGATCGTCTTTCTGCTGCTCGACCCTTCCCAAGTCATTGCAAGGGATATCTCCGTGAGGGCGAACCCCAGCAGAGATGCTGGGTAGAGCCATTCTGGGCTCCCGAAGAGAAGGTTCTCTGGCCCTCGGAGGAACAGAAGCGCGATGAGTATCGCAGGCACTATCACTGCGAACAGGCCGACGATGAAGTGAGGCTCGTTCTTGTCCGCGACGTACGGCTCCCATTTGATTGCTAGTGCTACGAGCCCGACGATCAGGCCCGCAAAGAGAGGAATAGTCCATTTCAGCTCCTTGACGATCTCGGACGTGTTTGAAGAGAGGAACTGCCAATTCTCATCGCCGTAGGCGATGAGTGCCGTGAGCGCGAGCGCTAGCCCGGAAGCTATCCCGAGGATGTGCGCTAGCCTGCCCATCTTCAGTTGTAGTATCGCGGCCCTCCGAGAGCGCTTGACCTCCGCGGATTCTACGCGCGGTCCGTAGCTCCTGCGAGATGAGTCGCTGCCGGCAAACGTCGGCGCCCGCTTGGAGGGAGCACGTGGGGCCATTTTCCTCAATCCTTTCGGCAAAGCTGTAAAGCAATCTGGAGCTGTTGAGCGAAATACATACTAAGGATACTTAAACATTGACTAGTGGTTCTTCCGAAACGAATGGGATGGTGAAGGTGGTGGATGGGTCATGGATTCATTTGGCCAGACACTGCATGTAGTGGCTAGGAACATATACTGTTAGCGCCGTGATGTCAGACATGCCGACGAGAGGGGTCACTCTCCGTATCAAGGCCGAGTTTCCTCCTGAGGCGAAGTTTCTGCTCGAGGAGTTCAGGCTGGCGGTGAACAGCGCTGTCCGAGCGGGTCTTCAGGCCAGGGTTACATCGAGGAATGCCCTAACAAAGCTCACGTACAAGGACTTCCGCAAAGCACATCCGAGCATTTATTCCCAACATATCGTCTCGGCCTTCGAGGTGGCCGCCAGCGTACTCAAGAGCCATCGGAAGAGGCTGAGGAGAAGCGGTGCCATCCACGTTCCTTATGTCCGCCGCCTAATGATGAAGGCCGAGAACCAGGCTTACAAGCTGGACCGGGAGCATGGCATAGTTGATCTGCCGATCAGGGCTGGGTGTCACGTCAAGCTAGAACTGCAGGTCAGCGACTATCATCGCAGGTACCTGGACGATCCATCCTTGACTCTCGGCTCCCTAACGCTCCTCCCAGATCGCGTGATCATCGCCTTCAGAAAGGAAGCGCCCAGACCATATGTGCCGGAGTCTGCCATCTCGCTCGACACCAACGAGCGTAGCCTGGACGGCGTGTTCGTGAAGGACGACGAGGCCAAAGCGGTCAAGGCCGAGTTCCCCGACATCGCCATGATTCAGCAGAGGCACCATGACAGGCGCAAGAGGCTCCAGAAGAAGAAGGCGCATGACCGGCGCACCTCGAGAAGGCTATGCAGGAGGGAGGGAGCGAGGGAGCACAATAGAATCGAATACAGACTCCACCAGGTGGCGAACGCCGTCCTCTCCTTCGCGGAGAATCGAAAATCCGCAGTCGTTCTCGAGGACCTTAAGGGATTCAAGCCAGGATGGAACAAGGAGCTGAATCGACGGCTCAGTCTATGGCCGAGGAGGAAGCTACACCAGATAATCGAGTACAAGGCACAGTGGAGAGGCATACCCGTGGTCAAGGTCGACCCAAGATACAGCAGCAGAAAGTGCCCGATATGTGGGAGGATACAGGATTCCCGAATGGGCCCGGAGTTCAAATGCGAGTGCGGTTGGCGCCTCGACAGGCACATCAACGCCGGCCTGAACCTGCTGCAGACAGCCGTCTCCAAGGGTTTGGAGGTGGCAGGGGGTCTACGGTTCGACCCCGGCGCGTTCCAGCATGACGTGATGATGACCCTATACGAGCCAGCGATGGCCGCACGGTCGGAGCCGAATGGAACGAGTTGCGTGGGAGCGGTGACTTCATGAGCCACCACCCGAAAATGCAACAGAACCTATCGTTCACTAGTTTCACCAGACTCCCCCCTGTACCACTTTAACTCCAGCACCGGCAATGAACGACTGCTGGTGACACCGCTTGGAAGCCAAAAGAGACGCGGCAATCGATCGGTCGCTCGTGCAAGTGATAGAGGAGGAACCTCTGCTCCACGAGAGAGTGCTCGACACATCGATCACTCAACTCGACGAGCTCGTTGGAGGGTTCAGGGCATCGAAGGTGGCGCTGCTGGACAGCGATAACAGCTACTCATCGACGCTCATGCACCTGCTCTGCGTGAGGGCGATCTCGCAGTTCGACGAGGAGGTCGTGTGGATCGACGGAGGCAATGTGGTCAACCCCTATTCCATAAGCTCGCTCTGCAAACGGCTGAGGCTCGACAAGAGGGACATCCTCTCCCGGGTGAACATCTCGAGAGCGTTCACGGCCTATCAGCTCGTCACGCTCATAGACGAGAAGCTCGAGGAGCAGGTCAAGAGGAGCACACCATGCGCGGTGATCGTGTCATCCATCACGGAGCTGTTCCTGGACAAGGACATGAAGTGGATGGAAGCGCACCAGCTCCTGAGGCGGTGCGTGGAAGCGATATCCAGGATAACGAAGGACTACGAGACTATAACGATCGTCAGCAACGATACTCACCATCACGCGCGTCCGAGCCCGGCACTCACCACGCTCCTGTACGACGGCTCCGACACCGTGCTCCAGATACGCGGCAGAAGGAACGGCCTGCTGTTGAGGTCGCCGAGGAAAGACAAGGACATATTGTTCTTACCAGTGCCCTGGAACCAGGCAACGCTGAACGAGTTCAGGGGGGATTCTTACGGGAAGGACGGTCCCGACATACCGATTGGCCCTTGAGTCGATGGCACAGCAGTGGAACGATTTCCGAAGAGCGCTCCGGAAGGACGACCGCGAAGCGTTCGACTCGCTCATGAACTGCGCTCGCATGCACGCCTCGGCATCGACCTACGCCATCAGCCTCGATCCCGTAGAGTCCGCGCTGTTGTCGATGCTGCTCGAGCACGAGAAAGAGCTGCTCGGCCTGAAGAAGAAGCTCGATGGTGGAAAGAACGAAAGAGAGGATGGGAGCCCCGGGGGATGTGACGCCGAAAGATGAGAGGCTGGCTCGTCGATATATACCCGGAGTACGAGACGAACTCCATCGTGTACTGGGTGAGGACGAGGACGGGCGTGCACAGGCTCGTGGACCGCTCGTTCCTTCCACAGATGTTCGTGCACTCGTCGGCAGAGAAGCTCGACGACCTCGAACAGGCGCTTCCGATACTCGACGCGGTAAAATCGACCGAGCGGGTGAAGAAGCGCACTTGGCTCGGAGAGAAAGAGCGGGAAGTGCTCGCGGTAACCATACGTGATTATTCCAAGGTCGAGGACGTCGCGCACACGATCGACAACCGAGGAAGATACAAGGAATACTCACTGTTCAACGTGGACCTGCGGTTCAGCCAGAGGTACTTCGTCGAGAACAACCTGTTCCCGATGGGCCTGCTCGAGTTCAAACCGAAGCCGCACATGCTCGACGACCCATACGAAATAGATTACGAGCTTCCGCCGCTGAAGAGCGTCGAGCTGAAGATATTTCCCGAGGCGAAGCTGGGCATACCCACCTTCGAGGACAGGCTCAGGGCCGCAAAGATCGGGAACGAATCGCTCGATGGCCCCGAGGAGAGAGTGCTCCGTGGCATAGAGAGCGTCCTCGGTGAAGAGGACCCGGACGTCATCTACACCGAGGACGGAGACTCGTTTGTCCTTCCCTATCTCTACGAACGAGCGAAACGTCTTGGCCTGCCACACCCTCAGCTTGGGAGGGACAAGGACGATCTGAGCAGGGAGAGGAAGGGCAAGTCATACTTCTCATACGGTAGGATCCTCTACAAACCTCCTTCGCACAAGCTCAGGGGAAGGATCCACATAGACCGCTCCAGCTCTTTCATGTATGTGGAGAGCGGGCTCAACGGCCTCGTCGATCTCTCGCGCATATCCAGCGTTCCTGTGCAGGAGCTCTCTAGGCTCTCACCCGGGAGCGCGATCAGCGCGATGGAGGTCAACCAGGCGCTCAGAGACGGCTGCGTGATAATGTGGAAGAAGAACCTGCCCGAGCAGTTCAAGACCGCCGAGGACCTGGTGATAGCAGACAGGGGCGGGTTCATCTACGAGCCCGTGGTGGGGATACACGACCATGTCCTGGAAGTGGACTTCACATCGCTCTATCCGAACATAATGGTCAGATTCAACATCTCGCCGGAGACCGTCATGTGCGACTGCTGCCCGGAGCCGAGGAGGCGTGTGCCAGTGCTCGGGTACGGGATCTGCGACAAGAGGCTTGGGCTGATACCGCGCGTCCTGAAACCGGTGGTCGAGCGAAGGACGAGGCTCAAGAGGATGATAAGGGCGGGAACGCAGCACGCCAAGGTCTACAAGGAGCGGGTGGATATACTAAAATGGCTCCTGGTAACGTGCCTGGACGCTGGCACGGAAGTGCCCTTCAGGAAGGATGGAAGGTACGATGTGCGGACCGTCGACGAATTGGTGGAGCGCTGCGCGAACAGCCGCACGGGAGAATTTCCTGTTCGCGAGAGGCTCGAGCTGTTCGGGGTGGACGAATCGCTCAGGCCCTCCCTGAAGACGGTGTCCAGAGCGTTCAAGTTCCCTTCGCCCGAGCAGATGGTCGAGCTGAGGATGAACCACAGCAAGCTCACTCTCACTCCGGATCATCCTTGCTACTTCGTTCGCGGGGAAAAGCTGGAGCTGAGGCGCGCGGACTGTCTCACGAGCGGGGACATGCTTCCCACGATGCCTTCGCTCTACAGCCGCGAGTCGAGAAGAGGGAATCGATTTGCCCATTCACGAGTAGAGTCCGTGAGAAAGGCGGAACCCTCCGGTGACTGGGTCTACTGCTTCGGGGTGTCGGAGCCTCTCCACGGTTTCGCCCTGGCCAACGGGGTACTCACCCACAACTGCTTCGGATACACGGGATACAAGAACGCCAGGTTCGGGAGGATAGAATGCCACGAATCCATCAATGCGTACGGCCGAGAGATACTCCTCCAGACGTCGGAGATGGCCGAGGCGCACGGGTTCGAGATCCTGCACGGCATAGTTGATTCGCTCTGGCTCAAGGGGAGAGGCGATCCTGAGAAGTTCTGCGAGCATGTGTCCGGGCACATCGGCATCCCGCTCGAGCCCGAGGGCGTCTACAAGTGGCTGGTGTTCCTACCAGACAGGTCGCACGGAGTGGGCGTGCTGAACAGGTACTACGGGCTCTTCGAGGACGGGAGGTTCAAGATACGAGGCATAGAGCTGAGGAAGAAGGACACGATAGACTTGGTGAGGGACATGCAGAACGATTTGCTCGCACATTTCTCGAAGGCGTCTGATTCCCAACAGTTCATCGCCCTCATACCTTCGGCAATGGGAATAGTCGAGGAATATGTTGAGACCGTGCGATCGGGCACGGTCCCGCTGAACAAACTGCTGATTACCAGAAGGATCTCGCAGGGCCTTGACCAGTACCAACAGTTCAACGACGGTGTCGCTGCGCTCATGCAGCTCGACGGGAAAGGGTTCGATGTCAACCCCGGCGAGGCCGTGAGATATCTTGTTCGGGATTGCAGGAGCAAGGACCACAAAAGACGCGTTAAGGTGGATTCGTTCGTCTCCGAGGACGACGAATACGATGTGGATTTCTACGTGGACCTGCTGCTCAGAGGAGCTGAGGGAATGCTCTTGCCGTTCGGATATGATATGCCACGACTATCAACAACTTTCGACGCGAAAAACCCTAGAAAGGGTTGATTCGCGTTTTGTGCCAAGAATCGTACTGACCTACCGACAATACTATATAGTATGATGACGAAACAGGTGACAGGAGAAGAGGGGATTTCGGGGGAGGCTAGTTGCACAATCCAAAGGTAATCCCATCGGTTTTGGTCGTTGCGGCGACCGTGCTAGCTGCCACCCCGACAGCAATCGCAGCGGAAAATTCCAGCAGCGCATGCACTGGAAAGGGGTTAACAATAACGGAGGAAGGAAGACCGCCTTGGGCAGGTGGCCCATAGGCGCTCGTATTGATCCCTGGCCACCGTCCGATGAGGACGACTGACTGGGGGAGGAGCGCCGACAACCTGGGTACTGCAAATTCGGGGGGAGAAGGGCGGTCTTCCTCCTCATCATACATATTCCAAACATATTTTCGGGCGAACATGTTTCTGCGCTGGAGGCCGAGTACCTCTGATTAGCAGGTGAGTGACGTGGAAGACCAGGTGGCGATAGTAATCAGGTTGGTCGTCGCCGCGTGCGCGCTGATACCGTTCATTGTGTTTCTGGTATCGTACCTGCGCACTCGAGCGACGCGCTTGCTGCTGGCTGCGCTTGGGTTCGGGATCTTCGTCGTGAAGGAGATCCTGTTGGCCGCGGGGACCTTCACTATAGTCCTCAACAAGAAGAACCCGCATTCCCCAGCCGTGACCCATTCGGAGCTGCAACTGTTGGAAGGGGCGATCGACCTAGCGATCATTCTGCTGTTCGTAGCAGCACTTCTCTGGAAGCAAGGTGCATCGGTCAATGGACAAGCCGGAACTGGAGACAAGAAAGAGAGTGTATGATCTCGTCGTCC
>Ga0315296_10003726_pt1 | contig 12652 bp, 9 predicted proteins | sample YL17G14_18_MG_FD_203921 | JGI IMG/M metagenome (GOLD analysis project Ga0315296, IMG submission 203921) | Sediment microbial communities from Yellowstone Lake, YNP, Wyoming, USA - YL17G14_18 | ecosystem: Environmental > Aquatic > Freshwater > Lake > Sediment | place: USA: Wyoming | collected... | reverse complement strand
AGAAGTTCAGGTACGCATTCAGGTCGGCGTTCGGGACGCCGGAGGCGAACCTGCCCCGCCAGTAGTTGAAGACGGGCATCTCGCTTCCCGAATCGTAGTCCGGACTCCATCGGGGAGTGTAACCGTCCGGGTTGAGCAACTCCGGATCGCCCATCTCTCGCCAGGAGATGCGGAAAAAGGGCTGCGGCATGTGGTATTTGTCGACATCATTTGCGTACTCATACGATCCGTTGAACATGATGATGCCCTTGACGTCGAAGCCGGTGTACTGCGGGAAGCCCTTGAAGGGGTGCGTGATTTTGACCGTGAGGTCGATTGTGCCGTCACCGTTGTTCTTTATCCCGGTGATCTGCAGGCAGTTCTTGCAGTATTCCTCGAGGAACTTAAGCGCGTTGAGATGGAAGTGCATGTCGCGTCGCGGGACGACGTCGACCCGATCATGCTCCGCGCTGATGAAAAATGTCCATTCCCCGTAAAGTCGATATCGCTCGTCGCGGTTGACGGCTGGCGTGGCCGGATGCGGGCTGGAAAGTCCGCGCTCTTGGAGATCGCCTCCGGCAACCGGCACCAAAGGATTCTGAGCGGTCCGCGCGCAGCTGACAACCGTCGCCGCAAAAACTACGACCACAAGTACGTGGCGCATTCGCAAAGCCTCCTATGAGATAACAATAATGAATTATGTTAACTGAAGCTTGCCTGTAGCTTCACAGAATCCATATACTACTATAGGAAAGGTCTTGTCAAGGGGCCAATGAGATTTTCGCATGCAAGTAAGCGTTTACTTACTTGGACCCCTCTGGGGCATGATCGCATGGGAGAAGGCGGTCCATATCCCGGAGACCCGAGAGGAGTCTCAGACGAGCGATTGCCTTTCCCATGGCGGCTCTGAAATCTCAGGTGTTTGCGAGTCTCGGGCCCGGTCGATATAATTGGCGGTGCGGATGCAGAGAAACGAACGGGAAATATTGCCGGATGTCCCGGCTATCGAGCTTGCGGACGTCGTCGCGGGCTACGGCGACAACATCGTCCTGAAAGGGATAAGCCTCAGCGTGAATCGCGGCGAGATCTTCACCGTCATCGGCCTTTCCGGAAGCGGGAAATCCACCCTGCTCAAGCTCGTGATCGGTTTCGTCAAGCCCATGACCGGGAGAGTGCTCATTGACGGCGAGGATGTCACCGGCTACTCGGAGTCGCAGTTCAGGAAGGTCCGGACGAAGATGGGGATGGTCTTCCAGCGGGCGGCGCTCTTCGACAGCCTCTCGGTCTATGAAAACGTGGCGTTCCCGCTCGTCTACAGGAAGGTCGCTCCGAGGAGCATGATCAGGGAGCTCGTGGCGAAGAAGCTTGCGGATGTCGACATGGAGGGGACCGAGAAGCTGATGCCGGACGAGCTTTCGGGGGGAATGGAGAAGAGGGTGGGACTCGCGCGAGCGCTGGCGGAGAATCCTTCGATCATACTGTACGACGAGCCGACCACCGGCCTGGATCCGGTGATTACGAACAACATCAATCGGCTCATCCTGCAGACCCGGGACCGCTACAAGGCCACGAGTCTCGTGATCAGCCACGACATGGAGAGCGTGTTCCGGGTCTCCGACAGGGTCGGCGTGCTGGTGGACGGCCGGATCGTCAGCGTGGGAACACCCGAGGAAGTCCAGTCGAGCCCTCTGAAAGAGGTCCAGGCTTTCATTCACGGAGAAGAAGTCCCCACTCACCTGGCAGGCAGGGACAGGATGGGGTGACGACCAAGTATGAACTCTCCAAAGCATCTCATATTGTCGGTCCTGCTCGTGCTGGTGTTTGTTACCCCTGCGGTCGGTTGCCGGAGGGGCCAGGAGAGTCCAGTAAAGACCGGACTGGAGATTCTCGAGGAATCGGACCCGACTGTATGGTCGATAACATCGGGCGACACGATCCGGATTCTCGAGCTGCCGACCGGCAAGGTCAGATATGAGGGCCCCGCGGACGAGGTCCTTGCGGTCTGGGTGGACGGAATCCTGAAGAAGGCGGACTCGACGGTGGAATGGCTCGATTGCGATCCCGAGTCGGGGGAGTACGAGCCCAACCCGGGTGTTGATCTTACGTCATGGGAGACGCCGATAGCTGTCGATCCCGTTGCGAGGATCATCTACGCCTTCGGGCATTCCGTGGCGCCGAGCAGAGTGATCCAGGAGCATTACCTCGACGGCAGGGAGCCAAGAGAGGTGGGGCAACTGGTCGCGGATGAGGTCGAGGTCTTCAGTCCGTTCCCGTCGAACGGATGGCCGGTATTCTATGTTGACCGGCCCGGCCAGGCGGGAGCGATTACGATCGACCAGTCTCCCACCAGGAAAATGCGCATCTACGGAGGCGAGCACATCGGCGGGGAGTATCCCGACGTACTCGAGATCTTCTTCCTCCAGAACGAAGTCGTCGTCAACCTCGAAAGCGAGGGCTGGGTTTTCATGGAGATCAACGGGAGAGTCGTCGGGAAGCGAACAATGAGCCTGGGGCAGATTCCGGGAGTGCCGAGACCCCTGGCGAGGGTGGGCGACGCGGTGCTTGTTGCGGGAGATGATCTAGCCGATGACCAGGTGACGGTGACCGGCAGCAAACTGTATCTCTACGGGCTCTACTCCAGGGCGGTCGATCTTGTGTGGGACCCGGTTGACTTGATGCAGCCCGCGAAAATCCTCGCGGTCGCGGCGAAGGCTTCCGGCGATTACTGCATCGTTCTTGGATCGCTTCCCGACATGAAGGTCCTCACACTCGTGCGATATCGCGATGACAACAGGGAAATCACCGCACGCATGACCCTCCTCGAACCGGTTACTAGTACATCCGTGTTCTTCATCCCCCCCGCCGAGCCGGTGTTCGCGCCGCCGATCGAGGTCTCGGTCGGCACTACTGAGGATGCGGTGGAGAGCGCGTCCGGGGATGCCCACAAGGTCGATCGGCCGTCCGGAACTGCCGATCTGCCGGGCGTCACATCCTCGCGCTAGATGTCCGGCCTCGTTCGTCCCACCGTCCGGCTATACGTGATTGTGGATCGACCCCGACCCCGATTCCCATACTCAGTCGTGACGTGATAAACTGGTTTCGTGATCGGAGCGCGCCGAATGCTTGTACTGGCGCTGCTGGCGCTGTCGATCGGCGTCACGGGCTGCCCGAAACCCCGGGATGTCGTTCCCAATCCATGGCTCGTGCCCTTCCAGGAGCGTCACGGCAGCGCTGTCAGCCGCAGCCAGATGCGGGCGATGGTCCGCCTTGCCCAGATGTACAGGGAGCGCGGCCTGAAGGACGAGTACCTGCGGGCCCTCACCACCGCAGTCGAACTCTACGCGGGCGACACCGAGGTCACGTACCAACTCCTGAACGAGCTGATCGGCATGATCAATAAGAGCCGATCAGATGTCTCCCAGAGGAAAGCCCTGCTTTCGCGGATGGGAATCGATGCTTCATCCCTCTCGACCGGAAGCCTTCCCGCGGACGATCCCGCGCGCCGCGAAGCCCAGGCATATCTGGAATCAAGGGAGAAGCTTGAGGCCCTCTACGAGGAGACCTACAGGATTCTGTCCACCGCCTGCGGGCAGATACCATACAATGCTGAACTCTACTACCGAACCGCGCATCTTCAATACCTGAGAGCCGAGGAGGACGGGGACAGGGACAAGTACAAGGACGCCATCAATTTCCTGAAGCGCGCCATCGCGAGCGATTCGAGCCACCTTGAAAGCTATCATCTCATCGCGCTCGCGTACGAGAGGCTCGGCGACACCGATCGCGCGATGCGTTTCTGGAGGTTGTTCGAGGTCGTGTATGAAATCGCTCCCGAGACCGTGGGGGAGGGATTCCTGACGCCTGAGCGCGAGCAATTGCACCGGGAAGCCCTCCGGCATCTCGAGTCTCTTGGAGCCGCTGATTCGACAGGCTGATCCAGGGCGGATTTCCGGGTACGCCGCAAGGGGATTCGCCCGCCCCATCGGGGCATGCCGGCAGGAAGAATGGATATTCTGCTGATGTATATTCTCATGATCGTCGACCTCGCGTGGACACTCATGCATCACGAGGAAGTCGGCGAGCTCAATCCCGTTTTCACAAGGCTCCTCATGGGGAACGAGGTGGCGTTTGTCTACCTGAAGCTTGCGGCGAACACAGTGGCCGCCTTCATAGTCATATATCTCAGACCGAGGCGACCCATTGTCAGCCGCGTGCTTGCTATTTTCGGTATACTGATCTACGGCGTCGTTGTGTGGCTTCACTGGTTTGTCGACTTCTCCATGGCCCATGCGGACAAGCTGGAGAACTCGGGTCTCTGGAACCTTATGCAGGGCGGATGAGCATCAGATGAAGAAGCAACCCGGGAAGAATCATCTCAGGTATCTCGCTTTGTACGCCGCGTTCGGGGTCGCGATCACTTTCGCTGCCACCATTCTCGTCTTCTGGATCTTCCAGGAGATCGCACAGCCGATTCCGATGTCGCTCCTCATCGGGCTCCTCGTGGGCATGGCGTTCAAGCTGTTCTCGGACGCGGTCGCGCGAGAACAGATGAAGGGGAAATGAACCCGGGTCCCCGACGCATCGCCCAATCGAGCTCCAATATGAACGAAATCCGGCAATTCAGAGACGACATCACTCTCTTCCTCGAGAAGTTGCGCTCGCTCACTCAGGATGAGCTCGGTTGCGGATGCCCCGAGCATGTCTTCGAGCAGGTGCGCGTCCTTCGCGGCGAGGCCTCGCCCGGCAAGACGAACCTGGCCGTCGTTGTCGGCGAGCGACTCCTGATCGTCTTCGCGGATTACGAGTCAATAGACCCGTTCGAGCGCGAGATGCCGAGACTGATCCTCGCCGGAGTGACGTACCGCGACTCGATGGGGCTGAAGAAGTTCCGGCTCGTTATGGACGGGAGGATCACCGCTGAGCATCGGGCTCTTGTCGAGACGGAGCTCGGGAAATACGACCAGAGGGTGGTAGTGCACTACTTCGAGTGATCGGCTCACCCCGATTACGTTACCGACATGTAGCATGCGCATCCTGCGCATGGAGTCTTCGTCGCACGCTCATCCTGAGCGTGGGCTGCGAGCCTGTTCCGCGTTTTGATGTAAAAATCATGCGCAGGATGCGCATGGTACGAAGAGGACATGCGCAGGATGCGCATGCTACGGGGACGGCCGAGACGGTGCGCGGCTTGATAGTGTGCACCGGATGGAAACAATGTCAGATGTTGATCGGGCCGTCGATGAGACCGTGCGCGGCCTCATGCCAGACCTCGGCAAGTGTGGGATGGGCCTGCACGATATGGGCGAATTCCCTCGCGGTAGCTCCCAGCCCGATTGCGGTGGTTGCGATTGCGATCAGATCGGTCGCGTGCGGCCCGATCGCATGCGCGCCGATCAGCTTCACGTCCTCTCCCGAGGAGATGAGCTTGACAAAGCCATGTCCCTCCCCGATTGTCACCGCCTTCCCACATGCTGCAAACGGGAACTTCCCGATTCTGACCGAATCTCCGAACCGCTCGCGGGCCTCCGACTCGTTGAGCCCGACGCTGCCCACCTCGGGCTTCGAATAAGTAACCCTTGGTATGTTCTCCATCACCAGAGGTTTGCGCGGCAGACCCGCGATGTCCTCCACCGCAAGTATCCCCTCCGCCGAAGCCTTGTGCGCGAGCATCAGACCGCCCACCACGTCGCCGATCGCCCTCACATTCCCTACTCCGGTCCTCTGAAACTCGTCGACCAGAATGAATCCTTTCTCGGTCGGGATGTCGACTTCCTCCAGGCCGCAATCCTGAGACGCGGGACCGCGTCCGACAGACACGAGAACCTTGTCAATTTCGACTCTGAACTCGTCGCCGCCCTCTCGCGGTTTCAGCCTCGCCATCACAACGCCGTTCCCCTTTTCAACAGACTCAACCGAGCACCGGGTGTGAAGCTTGATCTTTCGCCGCTTCAGGTGTCTCTCGAACTCAACCGAAATCTCCTCGTCCTCCATCGGGATAGCGTGGTCGAGGAATTCCACCATCGTCACTTCGACACCCAGGGTCGACATAATGTATGCGAATTCGCAGCCGATCGCTCCCGCGCCGACAATGAGGAGTCTCCCCGGAAGTTGATCAAGAGACAAGGCATGGTCGGAAGTGATGATGGTCTCACCGTCGACCGGAAGGGACGGCAGGGACCTGGCATGAGAGCCTGTCGCGAGGATGATGTGATCGGCCTTCACGGTGGCTCCGTCCGCGTCGACAGAATCAGCGTTCTTCAACCTGCCATGAGCGCTGATGACCTCGATCTTGTTCCCGGTAATGAGGCTCTCGACGCCCTTCCGAAGCTTAAGCACGCAGCGGTTCTTGAATTTCTGGATGTTCCGCCAGTCGTAGATGACATCGCCGGCGCTTATGCCGAACGTCTTGCCGCCCCGCGTCTCTTCGTAGACCGTTGCCGACTGGATGAGAGCCTTCGTGGGGATGCAGCCGATGTTCAGGCACGTTCCGCCCAGAAAGCCTTTTTCAATAATCGCGACGGACAGGCCGAGTTGCGATGCGCGTATCGCGGCGGTGTATCCGCCGGGACCGCCGCCGAGTATCGCGATATCGAATTTTTTCTCCGCCACCACAAGGCTCCTTGCTCGACGAAGAATGCGCACGCGCGCCGCGGTTGCGCATCGGTCGAGAGGGAAATCTTAGTCCGAGCTTTCCCGCTCGGCAAGCCGCTTGACCATCCGGGTGCGCCGGCTTTCAAGCCGGCATCTTCCTCGGAATGCCGCTTAGAAAAGCGGCGCACCCGGAAGCGGCGCACCCGGCCGGTCGACTATTTCATCAATCGCTCGGGCTGAAGACTGCCGCCGGTTGCGCCTATGTCTGAACGCGAGTCGTCCGCGTCCAGCGTCTCCGGATCGCCGGCATCGACGCACGGGCTGTCACGATCGATTTCGTATCCTTCGTCGATCAGCATCGGGTCCTCGGCAATATTCCCGTCAATCCCGACATACTCCCGCTCCTCGGTGTAGGACCACGAGCCGTCCTCGAACTCCTCGTACCCGAACGCAACCGCGGCATCGTGATTGCCATAGATGTCGTTGTACGCAATCACGAAACTGCCGGGCTCGCAGTTCATCCAGATGCCCACTCGCGGCGCGACCCACTGCTCCTGGGTGCCGTTGAACGCGATGATGTTGTTTACGATCTCGATCGAGGCCGTCTCCGACCAGCCGGCCACTCCGACATTGCCGCAGCGGACCACGGTGTTGTTCCGGCAGATCATGTCGCTCGTGCCGGTCGCGACTATTCCCCAGCCCGCAAGGTCATGAACGAAGTTGTTGTACACCCCCACCCTCGTATTGCCGAAAGACCCTATTCCCTTCCAATAGTCATGAATGTCGTTCCGGATTACCGTCGCCTGCGCGTCCCATGTGATTCCGACACCCGCGCCGCGACCGTTCCAGATCTCGTTGTCGTGGATTGCCGCAACCGCCCCGCGATACAGCGCGACCCCATCCCAGCTATTGTCATGAATCAGGTTGTCATGGATGTGCAGAATCGCTCCTTCTCTGCCCATCACCCCGCCCACCCCCGCGACAGTGACCTCATAGTTGCCCTGATTGTCGTGAATCTCGCAGTGCGCGATCTCCACGCACGATCGTCTTGCGACCACCGCCGCGCATGTGGCGTTGCCGTCCTGGTCCCTGATCCCGCCTGTGATCGCAAGACTGAGAACCTCGATGATCGGGCAGTCTTCGATGTAGATTCCGTAGCCTGCGTTTGTGACCAGCTCGGTGTTTTCCCTGCCTGAGCCCACGATAGTGAGCGATTTTCCCTCGATCACGAATCCTGTCGACGCCCGGGCGACTGTCGCGGGATCGAGACAGTTGCCGCACTGCGGATCGGCGAACGGAGCGGAAGCCGCCTCATACGAGCCGGGCTCGATGAAAATCACGCCCGCGTCTGGAGCCGAATCGATCGCCTCCTGTAGATCGGCAAAATCCGCCTCGGGAGACGCGCCGACGACCACGTGGATGCCTCCGTTATCCGCGGTCTCTCCCTGTGCCGACGCTGTCTCAAAAGGAAATACGCTGACCAGGATGATCAGCAGAACAAGTGCGCTTGCGTTTCTCATGTCTCCTCCCCCCGGATTGAACAGAAAGCAGAGGAATTCAAAGCGGCAGACTGGAAAGTCTGCCCCACATAATCGACCCAGTTTGAATCCGCGTCACAGCACAGGAAGCAAGAAGCTTCCTCATGGTGTGTAGGCGAACACCGTCGCCTCGACTGTGCCGGCGTTGTCGGCGAGCACGTGTATCTCGAAATCGGTGTTGTCGACGTCCACCGCCAGGGGCACACCCGGCAGGGGATCGGTGATGTCTATCTCGACGAACTCAGTGGGATCGGCAAGGTAGCTGAACTCCCAGACTCCCAACGACCAGGTCCCGTCGCCGTTGTCCAGGAGCGCCACGAGCCAGTTGAAGCCGGGATCGGTGACCTCGAAGCCGAATGCCTTGGCGGGCGCGACCTCGATGTCCACCGGCAACGCGGTGCCGTACTTCTCGCTGTCGAGCTGGTTGTCGACGTAGACTGAGTCGCCCGTCGGCCATGCAATGACGTGCGCCTGAACGTGGCCCACCGAATCGAGTATCCACATGGTGGTCACATCCGTCTCGCCGTTGATGCTCAGCGACGTATCGTCATCCGCCGCTAGAGCCATCGACTCCGGATCGGTGTCGTCCACCAGCCCCAGCCCGCCGCCCTGGGTGCTCGTATTCGCGAGCCATCCTGCAGTCGACGTGTTGTCGTACGGCGCATCCCAGTAGAGCAGGCCGATTCTTCCGTTGTGAGCGAACGGATTGTCCGGGTCCGGGCTGTGCACGAAGAAATGATACGCCCGCGTGTCGTTGACGCCCCCCACCACGCCACAGGAGAAATCAACCACCCATCGCCACGGTATCTCTTCCGGGTCCGACGGATCGCCCCAGTCACCATAGAAATGCAGATACCCGTCCGAGAATTCCCCGGTCGAGTTGTCGTTCGCCGAGAAGAGAGCGTAGGTCGGATCGTTCAATAGCGGTGGCGCGTACGATTCCGTGTTCGCGTTGGTCACAAACACGTACGACCCGTCCGGCAGGACATCGAACTTGTGCAAAGGCTCAATCGCGACCGGATACTCCCAATTGGTCCCCGTCGTTGATAAATAGTCATTTGCGTACTTCCAGAACGTGTTGTCCGCCGTCCCGTCCACAATCTCGCCGCGACTCTGATCGGCGCCCTCGCTGTAGAGCATGATATCCTCCGGCTGAGAGCCCTGATCCGGAGCGGGCGCGGTGAGCGCGACGCCGGTAAGCCCGTCGATCGGATTCCAGCCGGTCAACTGCTCTTCCACTATGCTGAAATCAGAGTCGCTTTCGTCGAATACTCCCGGGTCCGTCGACCATTCGACCTTGACTCTCGCTGTCGATGTCTCGATATCCGGTATCGGATTCCATTCGAACGACCCGTCATTGTCGGTTGAAGCGACAATCTCGGTCAGGTACGAAGAGCCGGAGTCGGTGGACAGCCTCAGGGTCACGAAATCGATCGATCCGGTCCAGCTCCACGTGATCTCCCAGCTTCCGCCCGCGGTGAGCATCTCGCCGCCGTTCGGGCTGCTGAGTGTAAGCGTCTTCTGCTCCGTGATGGTGAAATAGTCGTCGGAGGAATCCGAGACAGTCGGCACATCGATGCTCGTGATGATGACCCTGACCTGATCGCTTTCGATGTCCGGTATCGGGTCCCAGTCGAAGTTGCCGTCATTGTCGGTTGAAGCGGTGATCGGAGCCGGCAGGCCGTCCGACAGCGAGTACTCTATCTTCACGAAGTCCCCGACCGCTCCGAAGCTGTTCCAGGCGATCTCCTCGGAGCTTCCGACCACCCACACCTCGCCGCCGTTGGGCACAACGACGGTGATCTTTGGCTCGTCAGGGGGCTCGATGGTGAAGAAATCGTCCGACTCATCCCACACGCCGGGATCGTCGATGCTCGTGATGATGACCTTGACATGATCGCTCGCTATGTCGGGAATCGGGTCCCATATGAAGCTTTCATCATTCTCGGTTGAGGCGGCGATCAACTGCGGGACGCCGAACTCGGCCTGGTATTCGAGTTTCACAAAGTCACCGACCGGTCCGATGCTCGTCCATGTTATCTCCTCCGCCGATCCCGCCTCCCAGACTTCGCCTCCGTTCGGCACCGTGATCGTGAGCAATGGCTCCGGGTTGGATGCAATGGTGAAATAATCATCCGACACGTCGAAAACCATCGGGTTGATCAGGCTGAACACCCAGACCTTGACAAGGTCGCTCTCGATATCCGGCAGTGGGTCCCACATGAAAGTCCCATCATTGTCGGTCATGCTGACGATGTTGATCGGGAAACCGAACGCGACCGTGTAATCGATCCTCACCTGCGGCCCGACATCTCCCACGCTCGTCCATGTGATCTCCTCGGCGCCGCCCGCCTCCCAGATTTCGCCGCCGTTGGGCACAACCACCTTTATCGTCGGCGACGGGTTGACCATGACAGTGAAGTAGTCATCGGACTCGTCGAATATCAGCGGATTATCCAGGCTTGTAATCACGATTTTGACCTTGTCGCTCTCGATCACCGGGATGGGCACCCAGAAGAAGTCACCGTTGTTGTACGCAAACGCGGCGATGGTCGTAGGGGCTCCGTCCTCGACCGTGTACTCAATCTTCACCTCCGCTCCGACATCGCCCTCGCTCGTCCATTTGATATGCTGCGCGCCCCCGGACTGCCAGACCTCGCCGCCGTTCGGCACAGTGACGGTGATCTTCGGCTCCGGCGGGGCGGTGATGGTGAAGAACTCATCGGACTGATCCCAAACCTCCGGGTCATCAACGCTCGTGACCACAATTCGCACTTCGTCACTCTCGACGGGGGGAATGGGATCCCAGGTGAAGCTGCTGTCGTTCTCGGTGGAATCCACAATGGGGGTGGGCGTCGCGTCTGAGATCGTGTATGCGATGCTCACGTAATCCCCGACCGGACCGTCGCTCAGCCATTCGATCTCCTCTGATCCGCCCTGCTCCCATTCCTCTCCGCCGTTGGGAGTTACGACCGTGATCTTGGCCTCCTGCGGCTGGATGTTCGAGATCGGCACTTCCGCGAGCCCATATGCCGCGAGGCTGGCGCCGGTCGGATATGCCGGACCGCTCACCGGCGGCGCGTACGCGGTCGGATTCTTCGACCGCACGGTGATAAGCACTTCCTGGTCCTCGAGATCGGTCGGAGTCACGTTGGGCACGGTCACCTTGAAGATGCCGCTGGTCGGCTGCGAGCCCGGGCTGGGGGTAAGGTTGACGGTCTCGATCGAACCGAACAGGGTGGGCGATTCGGCGAAGATCGACTGTATCTCTCCCACTATTCCCTGCGGATTGGACGGAGCGCCCCAGTCGAACACCTCGATTGAAAGAACGAGATTCCCGCCGCGATTGCTGTCGTCCACATACCATGCCGTAGTTCCCTCGGTGTCGACCACGATATGAAACGCCTCCGGGCAGTTCGCCTCGATCGGGAAATCGCCGATCGGCTTCGGCTTCGGCGAGCCTCCGGTGGGCGGAGCCCAACTCGCATCGATCGCATATTGAAACAGCCATATCGGCTTCCCCGATGTGCCCATGGGGAAGCGAAGCTTGTAGTTTCTTGTCAAGGCGGGCGGGGTGGCATCGGTCGAGAAGGTCCCGCGATTGGCGAGTTTGACGCCCGGCACGACCGGGTCGGTCGGCGCGAGCGCATCCGCGAAGTACTTGTACGGGTTCACCGTGGTCTTGGGTGAGAAGTTCTTGAAGCCGAGCGCGCCGGGCGTAAACCCGTACAATCCCGGCGTCGTGAACTCGACCGCGTTCCACCATCGCGTGTACCCGTCCGTGTTCTCAAGCCTCAGGCCGCCGGGCGCGGGATAGATCACACCCGCGTCCAGAGAGCTTTGGAGCGTGTCGCCGGCGCCCATGACGATCCCGCGTACGTCGAAGCCCCGCAGATTGCTGTTCGGGAACGGATGGGTGATGGTCAGGTCCAGATCGACCGTGCCGGCGACGGGATCGAAGCTGTTCAGGACGATCGCCAGCCCCGGAGGCGAGGGCGGCTGCAGGTAGCGCGTCACGTTCACATGGAACTGCGCTTCACGAAGAGACACGAGCTCGAAGGCGCCCTTCTCCGGATCGAAAGCCGCCTGCCAGAGTCCCCACAGCGCATGGCCGGCAGCCATGTCCCTGCCGGAGGTCGAATCCTGGCCGGTCAGCCCAGGGTCCGGAAGCCCGGATGGCGTGACGGGCGATCCGCCGCTACCCGAGCAGCCGAAGAGAAGGGCCGCCAGGATGAGGTACCCCGCGTATGATATCAGCCGATTCATGTGGATCACTGCCTTTGTCGGGAACTGCAATCGGCGCTCGCATGGCGCACAGCACCCGACCGGTTTCGTGCACGAAAATCCTACCTTCCGTCCGGGCCATGCCCGGCCGCACCAATGCTACCAAACGGGGACGAGATTTTCAATGATAGCACGATATAGCATTTAAACTTGCACGTCGCCCGACGCAAAGCAACACCCTGCGTGAAGCTCTCTATTGCACCGGGTGCCGTCTACCATCGGGTGCCGTCTACCACCGGGTGCCGCCTACAAAATCCGTC
>Ga0315296_10003724_pt1 | contig 12659 bp, 14 predicted proteins | sample YL17G14_18_MG_FD_203921 | JGI IMG/M metagenome (GOLD analysis project Ga0315296, IMG submission 203921) | Sediment microbial communities from Yellowstone Lake, YNP, Wyoming, USA - YL17G14_18 | ecosystem: Environmental > Aquatic > Freshwater > Lake > Sediment | place: USA: Wyoming | collected... | reverse complement strand
TAGTGGTCGTCGCATAGCGCGAGCCGTTTCTGGCCGGTGGGGGCGGCTCCTCGGCGGGCGGGGGCGGCGGCGGCGGGCCGGAGGCGGGCTTTTCGGCGAAAATGGTCTCAAACAAGCGCTGGCAGATTTCCTCGGGCGTCTTGCGGAAGTCGCGGGCCATCGTTTGCAGCTCGTCCTCCCAATCCAATCCGTCCTCGGCATGGATCGCCGTGAGCGTGGTCTGGCCGCTGGAGAGTTTGATCTTGCGGGCGTTGGCGGTTTTCTCGGAGTCGATCTCCGGGCGGGCCGGCCAGTCCCAGGCGTGTCTCGGGGCCGGCTCGGCGGGCTGATTCCAACCGTAGACCGCGCAGGCCTCGACGAACCAAACTGCGAAGAGTTGATCCAGCACCTGGGATTCGGCGTCGTCGCGGTCGTTCTCGACGAACACGTAATACCCCAATTGGTCGAGCCGACCTCCGCTGAAGGAGATCCCCACCGAATCAGCCGCAGCGATCGAATATGGCATATTCAGCGGCCGGGCTTCCTCGGACACGATCGATCGATTAAACCCTTCGTAGGTCGTGGAGGGCTGCTCGGCCCGCATTTGATAGGGGTCCGCCCCGGCGGGCGTCGCGACGAACATCCTTTTCTCGATGGCCAAAGTTGCAAAGGGGTCCGCCTCGTCGGGGGTTCCCTCACCCCCCACTGGCATTTTCATAATCACGCTGTAGTCGGCGGCGGTCTCAGCCGCTCCGACCACAGCCTCGCGGAAGCGGCGGCCCTGCGCAAACAACAGCAACGACGGGGTCAGCTCCGGCACGCCGCGGTGCTGGCCGGGCCGATCGCCGCGGAACCAGTGCAGCACATAACGGGCCGGCACCTTTTCGCTCACCCAGGGCATCGCCGCGCCGGGGATCCCCAGCGCGCCGGGGTGTCGCAGGAGAAAATCGTAGGCGGTCGGATTGCCGAACTCGTCGAACCACACGCCATCGACGTGGTTGGGCTCGAAAAGGCCGTAGCCAGTGCTCATCTGGTCCGTCTCGATCGGGCGCAGGTCGAGTTTCACCAGATCGGCCAGGGCGGGATTGCTGTAGAGTCGGGCGATCCCCTCGCCATCGGCGGTCTTGGCCAGGTGCAGCGTGCGGAGCTTGCGGACAAAACCAATCGCTTTGCACCAGGAGCCCCACCGGGTCTCCACCATCGCATTGAAGGGCGCGCTGCCGGTCTGCATCCGCAAGGTGGGCCCGGTGCCGACCACATAGTTGGTGTGCGTCAGGAGGATCCCGGCCGCATGGGCGTTGCTGGAGCGCTCCTTGCGCATCCGGGTCCGCAGTTTGGCTCGGACCGAGAGCGAATTCGCGGCGTCGGCGTCCAGGGCGTCCGCGTAGGCCCAGAGTCCGGCGGTCTCCTCGGTATCGATCGATGCCGCGTAGCCGGCCTGGATCGGTCTGCCCCGACCGGGCGCAGCCCGATCGTCCCACGACTGCCGCTCGGGGCGATCGTCGCTGAGCCACGCACGGAGCCAACTGAGGAGACTCATGGTGTTGGGCTCGGAATGAGTTTACGGAACGAGACGCCCAGGTGATTGCGCGTCGCGGCGCTCTTCTGGGCGAGATATTTGTCGGCCTCGATCAGGTCACGGATAGACTGCCCCTCGACGACCGTGCCATCGACCGCCACCCTGGCGGGCGAGGCGGCGGCCTCTTCGATGGCGTCGCGGATGGTGTCGTCGGGCATGGGCGCGGAGGTACAGAGGCACAGAGGCACAAAGGCACAGAGGCACAAAGGCACAGAGGGGCGACCGTATGCCGCGCGGGGAGCAAAAGTCGAGGCCAAACCGGCGGGGCGGGGGCGTTTTCGAGAAAAACGTACACCCCTAGAAGGCGCGGGGGACGATCAAGGGAAAAGCGGGAGCGTTTGCGGCACGGTTTCAAGAACCGACCAGCGAATCAACACCCCCTCGAAGGGCAGCCCATAGCGGGGCTTGAACCAAGCGGCCATGTCGCTGAACGTTTGGAAACCATCGGCCCGGGCCATGGCCGACCGGGCGTCGGCGCTTTGGCGCTTGCCGTCCACGTCGATGCCATCGTCGGTCAGGACGATCCGCGCGACGCCGGTACAGCGGACCGTGCCCAGTCGCCGGCAGTCCCTGGCCCGCATCCCGCTGAACAGGTAGAGCGTATCGCCCGGGCGGATCGGCTGCTTTCGCGGCCGGCGGATCGTCTGCCGCTTCTGCCCGCTGATCACGGCCTCGGCGAAACGGGATTGGAAGGAGAGCGAGGGCATGATCAGGCTCTTTTCAGAAGGGGACTTGGTTTGCGGTCAGTTCGCGGTGGGCCCGGTCGAGCGCCCGGCGGTAGAGTTGTTCACTGCTCGGCATGCGATCGTAGGCAGACAGCAAGAAGTCCCACAGGCGCTCCGTCCCGTCGTCGCCGGTGTACTCCGGGAACATCCAGCCGATTTCCTGCGAGATCGTATCGTAACCGGGGATGGATGTGTAGTCGTGCCCCTGGGCGAGCTTGTGGCCCCAGCGGGAAAGAAATCCGTGGCGCCAAAACGGCCAACAGCCGGGCGTGCGGGCCGTGGCGACGCACCAGGCTGCAGCGCGGACCTGGTTGGGGTGTTCGCGCCTCTCGGACTCGGACGCCTTCAATTCCTGATAGGCGCCGCGGACCGCGGCCCACGGGACGCCGCGCTGCTTCGCTGCACGCTTAACTTCGCTTACACTTGAGGCAGCCATGGGAGTTTCCTTATCAACTCGCGTGGTCAGGTCCGGTCGGGCGCTGCCGCGCCCGGCCGGACCGCTTTTTTGTTACTTGTTCGCCGCCTGTTTCTTCGCCTCCCGTGCCGCGACCATCGCGCGGGCCTGAAGGGAGGTCAGGTGCTTTCTGCCCTTCTTGCCGCCGCGGCGACCCCAGCGGACAAAATCTTCGCGGGTAAAAACTTTTTTTTCCATCGCCTTTACCACTCGGGGTCTCGTCCGGAACAACTCGATGTCCGCCCTCCGCAGAGGGCGGTAACCGAGCTATTCAATCTGCTCGGCGCACTCGGGAAGTTCTTTGAAAATCTCCGACATTTGCTGCTCGAAATTGCAGCGCAGACTCTGCAGCATGGCGATCTGTCGATTCGCGTAAGCCTCCCCCGGAGGATACCCGATCGCGTTTGGGATTAACGTTTCCAGGGCCTCTCGGAATAGGGTCGCGACGCACGACGGGTCCGTCGCCGGCGCGGCAAAATCGCTATCCGCCTCCGCCGCCCAGCAAGTCCGGTAGCCGACCGCCACGACTAGTCTTTTTCCCTCCGTGCGGTATACGGCCAAACGCCACCAGCGATTCTGCTCCCCGCCCGGATAGCGATCCTCGTTATAGGTTAGCAGCTCGCCGCGGAATTTCAGCGGCGCATCGCCAGCTCGGGATAGGATTACAGTCTCCATCCACTCGCTCGGCGCCGCAGCCGTCGCCGCCGGGTGCAGAATCGCCTCTGCCTCGGCCGCGACAGCCCGATCCTCCTCGCTCCAGGCAGTTTCGTGGGCCTGCAGCCGCTCCAACAATCGCTCGATGAAAATACTCATTTCCACTCACACCTTTCCGGCCTGATTGCTCGGGCCAGGCCCGCCCGCTGCCGCCCGACAACCCGGCGGCTCGGTTTGGCTTACATCTGCCTCTCTTCGTGTTGGCCCGCCTGAAAGCGCCAGTAAACGGCAGTTCCCGGTGGCGGAGCATTGGGGCTGGCCGTGAATCCACCCCACAGTGTTTTCCAACCGTACCAGCCAGGGGGTTTGCGGAGCCCCTGGAATAGCTGGCGCTTCGTTAGATACTGCTTACTCTCCGGCTTGGGAAGCCTCAACTCTTCGGGGGAAAGCATCGGTACACCTCATCGGGTTTGCCGCCACGGCCATTAAAAAGGCACGATTGATTTTCAACGCGGCCTGGCTGCCGCGAATCGATGCTATGGGGTAACGCGTGAGCGTTTGATCCTCGATAGTCTCGCCGCGCGCGCCGCGAATTCCTGCGAGAACACCCTGCCGATATGCCTCAGCCACGAGGTTTTCGATGTCAACATTTCGTCGTCTTTTCAAATTTACGAGCATCTTTTTCTCCTTCCGGCCGTCAGGCCGGGCTAGGGACTGAGGGGGGTTGTTCTGCTCACGCACCGGCCTTTTGTAATCGTGCGATCGCGGCGTCTCGCAGCAGATTTTCGGCCTGAACATCTCGGTGATCGATCCACCATGCGGCGCTCGTCTGGCCGCGGATGTCGGCGAGTACGGCCGCCAGCAATTCCTCACTGCCGGGCTTCGCGGGGCGCGGCGCTAGGTAGGCGGCGATTCCCGCCAGTTGCCGAGCTCGGATCGTGAGAGCCCAATCAAGCTGCTTCTGGCTTCCTTCCAGGGCCGGTAGCCCGTCCTTAGCGGCGGCCTCGGCCGCCTGGAGCCGTTCGCTGGTGCGCTCGGTCTCGCGCCGATCGGCGTAGCAATCAGGGCAGAGCTTCGATTCTTCCCACTCGGCCTTCCGGGCTCGATCCCGCGTCGGGCCGTAAATCTGGATCGTTTCCTCATGCCCGCAGGCCCTTTTGATTTGAAACTTACTCATGGCTTTCTCTCCTTCCGCTATCATTATATCGGAAGGGGGTTGCGTTTGCTAGAGTTTGGATCCCGGAAAGCGGATTTGACCCGAAGCCCTTGGGCGGCAAGGACTTCCGTGGGGGAAGTTTTTCGGCCGTTTCCGCGAGGGTCCGGCCGTGCGTCGCAACCCACGGAATGCGCTTTGCGGAAGCCCTTGGGCGGAAAGGAGTTCCGAGGAGTCGGGGATTTTCCGTGGGTTGCAGACGCGCCCAAGTCGGACAGGCGTTTGAAACGGCACGGCGGGTCAGTGGTCAGTGGGCAGTGGTCAGTTGCCCCGCACCGCGGCGTACCAGGCGAATTGGCGAGCCCCCGCCCCGCCCTTACCGGCCCGGGTCACCAGGCCCAACTCTTGCAACTCCGCCAGAGCCCCGCGCACGCCCGTTGTGCTGTGGCCGATCGCGCGGGCGAGGTAACCGATGGGGCAACCCGGATAGTGGTTCAGAACGTCGAGGATCCTTTCGCTCATATCGCGCGGGGCGAAGGGCGCGGACTTGCTTTGCAGGAAGCGCTCGGCGTCGATCCGCGGCAGGGCGGGGCCGACGTACTCGAAGGCCCCGGTCAGCCGCGCGGCGGAGTTGTATCGGCCGTACTTGCGTTCCACGGGCCGAAGGTGGCTACTTACGAAGCCCAACCGGCGGCGCTTCCAGTGCGGGGACCGGCTGCGGTAGTGGATGATGGCCGGATGTGATGTGGTGCTCAGGGCCCGCAGACCGATCCCCTTCCAGATCGAGGCGCAGAACTCGCTCAGGCGGTTGCCGATGCCCACGCCCTGGAAGTCGGGCAGGACTACGGTGCGGTGTTCGCGCCTGTTCAAGCACGATGTTTTGTCACCGCGGCCGACCGCGCCCACGTTGATCCAGGCCGAGAAGGCCACGGGCGTGTCGCCCCAGAAGGCGACGAAACAGTGGGCGCTGTTGCTGAGAGTGCCGCTCAGATAGTGATGGCGGCGAAACAGAACCCAGGCGCTACGGTGGACCGGAGCGATCTCAAGTCGGATCTCGGGCCGCCGAAGCCGCCCCCTTGCCAGCGTGCCGCTGGCCATGTCGAGCACCCAATCCGGTTCCAACCATTCCAGCACGTCATAGTGGCAGGTGATCGCCACGAACTTGCCCATGCCCTGCTCGCGGCGGACGGCCTTGCTGACCGCCGCCGAGCCGATCCTGGCCACGGTGCGGTCGACCACGCTGGTGAATTCGTCGTAGGCGGTCAAGGGGCGGCCCGCCAACAGGGCCCGGGCCAGGTTGGCGCGGAACTGCTCGCCGTTGCTGAGGACCGCGTAGGGCTTCAGCCAGCTCGGCGGCGAGGAGAAGCCGACCGCGGAGAGGATTTTGGTGATTTCCTGCACGCGGCGATCGCCGAACCCGTCGATGACCGCGGCGTCGGCCGGCCAGGCATGGTCGCGGACCAGGTTCTCGCCGAACGCCCGGCGGGCCAGCGTGGTCTTGCCGCTGCCCGACGGGCCGACGATCGCCCCGATCTGCCAGGCCTCGTCCGTGGCGGGGATCTCGCCGCGGAACCGTTCGCATAGTTTCTTCTCGGGCTTCAGGTCGAACATCCCCAGCAGTTGCTCCACGCGGAAACTGCGATGGAGCTTCGATTCTACGGTTACTTCGATGGTGGGCATGGGGAAAGGGCTCAGGGCTCAGGGTTCAGTTGTGAAGCCGCAAGCGGCGACGCTTGGGGCTTCGCGCCATCACATCGTCAGGACTCTGCAGGTGCGACCGGCGGCGCAGCACTCCTCGTAGACTTGTTGTTGCTCGCCCTGGTCGCGGCACTCGATCACCACGTGCCACTGCGAGGGGACAGCCTCAGTTTTGGCGGCCTCTTGCTCCGCCGGCCGAGCGAGGAGGTCCTCCCAGGCGAGATCGCTCACCAGGTCCGGGGTTTCCTCTTGCAGCGATTCGAGGAGTTCTTGCAGCAGCGAGTCGTCCCACTCGGCCAGCTCGGCGGTGCGGTTGTCGGCCAGGGCGAAGCCGCGCTGCGCGGCCGGGTCGTCCTCGACCCACACCACCGCGATCTCGGTCCAGCCGAGCTGTCCGGCCGCCTCGAAGATCCCGTGGCCGGCCTCGATCTCGCCGCTGGTGCGGTTGGCCACCACGGGGCGCCGCTGCCCGAAGCGCTCCAGACTGGCGCGGATCGCCCGCAGGTTGTCTTCGCCGTGCCGCCGGGCGTTCTTGGGGTCGGGCTTTAATTGGTCAATCGGCGTCCCCAGCGGCAGCAGCGCGGCGACAATGCGGGAGTGCGAAGCCGCCGCTTGCGGCTTCACATTTCCGCCTTTGCGCCTTGGCGCCTTTCTTTCTACCTTCATGGTCATTTTTACGGTTCCTTTTCGTAGGTGGTCGTCCGCTCGCCGCAGTGCCGGCAGGCCCGCCGTCGCATGATACGCTCGCCCTGGCGGCGGGTGTAGAGCACCCGCAGGTCGCGGCAGCCGCAGCGCCGGCAGGCAATGCCGGCCCCGCCCTGGCCGCGGGCGGCCAACTCAAAGAACGTCGGGCGTTTGGGCGGATCGTCGGGCACGGCGAAGGGTTCAGGGTTCAGTTGCGGGGGGGTTCCGAGGGGGCGAAGTTGCGGCAAAAAGCGTCGTAGATTTCCCCGTGGACAGTGGCCCAGCGACCGCGATGCCGGTAGGCTTCATCAATGGCCGCTACGTGGGCCCATTCGTGCAGCAGGGCGTCGATCTGCGCCTGCTCCGAGAGGTCCGAATTGATGCGGATCCGGTAGGTGCGCCCGTCGAAGGTCGTCAGCCCGCAGTCGCACTTCACCGGGCGGCGGCAGACGCTGACCGCTGCCTCGACCGGGAAGTGCTTGCGCAGTCTGCGAATCAGGGCCCGCCACTTGCTGGTCTTCATAGATCAGGGATCAGGGGTCAGGGGTCAGGGCCTTCGCCGGGATGATGCGAAGCGGCAAGCCGCGCCGCTTGTGCCTCCGCCTTCACTGCAAGCCCGCGGCGGTCCAGCGTCGGCGCTTGGCGGCGGCCGGGCGGGCGGCGCCCGGTGGGGCCGCCCCCAGCATCGAGGCGCCAACCAGGCAGCCCACGAGGTTGTCCAGCAGGTGGTTCTCACGGTTGGGGATCAAGCGCCATTCGTCGACCACGCGCCGTCCGCTGCTGGCCCGCTTGGGCCGCTCGGCGGTCCAGTGCTCGAAGAGCATCCGGTGCTCCTCGGGCCGGCGGCCGAACACCGAGAGGCTCCCCTTGTCGCCCAACGCGACCGCCAGCCGCTGGTGCGCGAAGGTCTTGAAAAAGTTGATGTCCATGAGCACGTGGCGGTCGCCTTTGCGGGGCGGGGGAATCCGCCAGTGGAACCCGGCCTTCGCCCCGACCTCCGACTTATATTCGTCGAACGGGACGCTGGTGGCCCCGACGAAGCGGCCGTGGCTGGGCATGATCAGCGCGGCGTGCTCGGAGCGGCGGCAGAAGGTTTTGATCAGCTCGGTGAGATAGCCGGCGTCGATCAGCAGCCGCCCGATCCGCAGGGCGGCGCCGTCCTCGCGCTGCCAGTCCCGCTTCAGCAGCCGCGGCACGAGTCGCTCCAGGCCGGCCAGCACGGCCCCTTCGCGGCCGGCCCCGCGGGCGACCTGCGCGAGGGTCCGCGGCGGGCGGGCGGCGGCGAAGTGATCCACGGGCTGCTCGGGCTCGAAGCCGTAGTCGATCACGGCGCCGCCCAGTTCCTCGTCCAGCGCGGCGACCAGGTAAACCAGCACCCGATCGTGGACATCGACGTGGCAGGAGAGATATTGGCAGGCCTTCGGCACGACGCCGCGGGCCAGAGCGTTAAGTTTGCCCGCCAGCAGCTCGATGGGCACCATGATCCCGAACTCCTCCTCCGGCGGCAGCGGCTGGTTTTGATATTCCGAGGCAAAGGCCCTGGCATCTCGCAGGCGGAGGTCCGCGGCGAACTGCACGGCCGAGAGCTGCTGAGGCTCGAATCGCTCGGGCCAGGCCACCAGGGCGCCGGCGTCCATGCACGTCGCTCGCCGCGGACAACTATCGCACGGGCGCGGATCGCAAAGCGGCAGGCCGCACGCGGCGCGATGGGCGGCATAAAAGTCGGTGCCCGCCTTGCCGTCGCCGCCCTGGCGGAAGCTCTCGGCCCGCAGCCGCGCATATTCTTCCCAGAGGGGTTCGTTAGTGGGCCAGACATAGATGAGTTTCGTCCGCTCGCCGTTGAACTCGGGATGCAGTTTGCGATCGACCATGCGGTCCGCCAGGTCTCCGGGGGCCTTGACAGTGCACGGCATGAGCAGGGCGATCCGTTTTTTGGGGCCGGCCAGGCCCAGCACGCCGCCCATCAGGGTGCGCTCTCGCGAGGCGCACTGTAGCGGCGAGGCGGCCGAAATGTCTGTCTGCAGGTCATCGGCCAAAACGCACGAGGGCCGGACCACACTCCCGTCGACTCGCTTGTGCTTCATGCCGAGCATCCGCCCGGTGATGCTGGCCACGCGGATGGCGGCGCCGCTGGCGCGGCTGCCGGGGATGGTGGGCAGGACCATGCGCTTGCTGGTCCAGCTCATCCGAGTGCGTTTGCCATCACAGAGTTGTCCGCGGGCGGCCTGGCCGATCCCCTTCAGGGCCTGGATCGGCCAGACCACCTCGGGAAAATCAGCCAACAACAGCTCGTTCTCCTCGAACTCCGTCTTGATGTCCTCGAACTGCTCTGCGCTGGCGGCCGCGCTGGCCCCCAGCAGCAGCGGAAAGGCATGAGCGCCAATCAGCACCGCCCACATGATCGCGCACTCGCAGATCACGGTCTTGCCGCTGCCGCGCGGCATGGCGAACGCCTTCAGTCCGCCCGCGAGAATGATGGTTTGCAGGTTCTCGATCAAAGATAGGTGATCCCTGCACCAGGGTAAAACGAAGATGTGCGGGAAGTAAGTCTCCAGCGCAAACCTCAAATCACGTTCCGCGCGGGTCCGCCGCGCGGGGTCGGCCACGGGCGGAATCGGGCCAATGTCCCGACCCGTGCGACTGAGCGATATGTTGCGGGCCCGCGAGCGCTCCTTGATCGCCGCGTACACTTCGGCGTCGCTGTCGGGGGAGGCGGCCGCTGGCGGGCGCTCGTGAATCCGGCGGCGTAGCCAGGCCGCATACTTCAGCAGGTGAATCCGCCCGCCGCTGCCGATCCGCCCGCCGGCTTCATCCAGGTGCTTGCGGACGCGGGCCTGGGTCAGGCCGACGTCCGATACGCCGTTGATGAATCGCACCAATTCGACCGGCCGGAGGGCTCTCAGATCCATGTCAGCCCTCCCTTTGCTTCAGTAGCCACCCCAGGTACCGTAGGAGCGGCACTTGGCCGGCAATCACCGGCGCCGCAGGATATGTCCGCGCGGATTTCGTCCTCCGCGACCGGCGCACCGCTGGCAGCGGTAAGGGCCTCGGCTAGTCGGGCGGGCTCGATCGCGACGTCCTTGGGCTCGGCCATTTTCTGCGTGAAAGAAACTCAGTGTGCAAGGTTCGCTTGCCCACACAAGGTCAACCCCAAATTTTGTCGGGACAGGACCCCGGCGCGCCAGCCGATCTTGAACCTATTAGCTTAAGAGCGCGATAACCGCATCGCGCTTCTCGCTGCGGAGTTGAATGGCCGACGCCTTGGTCTCAGCCGCTATGTTTGCGGCCTCTTGTTTGATCGCCTCGTCGGAGGTGGCGACGCCCATGCGTTCGTCGGCCGCAATGAATTGCTCCACCGCGGCGCGCAGATCGTCAGCGTTCATTTTTTTGATTCCTGTTAAGTGGTTGTGGATTGCTGGAATGCGCCCAGTGCGCTTCCCAGTTCTGTCTGTATCGTTCGGCGAGGTCGTGATCCTCGACGATCAAGACGTTCTCCGCGTTGCGTTCGGCGCGGTCCGAAAAGTTGAACGAGCCCGTCACCACCTGGCGACGGTCAATCACCATCACCTTGTTGTGAGCGATCGGGTGGGCGCCGTCGATTCGCAGGTCGACGCCAACCTTGGCCAGCTCGTCAGCGACACAACCTTTTTGGCCCGCGGCCGTGCGATCGCAGATTGCCCGCACCTTCACGCCGCGTTGCTGCGCCCGCTGCAGCGCGGAGGCAATCGGCCGCGAGGTGAAACCGTACGCTTGCACCAACACCTCCTGGGCGGCCCCATCCACCTGTTGCACGATCGCCTCCGTGCAATCGCCGCCCGGCGAGAACCAGACGCCCACCAGCGAAACCTGCCGCCCCATCTCCCCGCAGGCCGGGGAGAGCAGCAGGCAGACTGCAAGCAGGGCGCTCGCGATGGATCGTGTTGAGATCATGTGGCATTAACCGTGCGGGTCGGGCTAGTCAGGCCGTTGGTGCCGGCGCAAATGCTCCCGTGGATGTCGGGCCGGGTGCGCCTGTTTGGCTGGTTCCGCCGGCGATCGATCCGGCTGGCCACGGCGTCGCGCCCACCAACTGCGTGGCGGGGATTCCAGCCATCAAAACTTCGAGGTCCTGCGCCGCCGGCAGGTCGGCAAGCGGTGGCAGTGTGTCGATCATTTCGGTGCTGGCGAGCCACTTTGCCGGATCGTAGGCCGCCAATTGCGCCTCGCTCAGGGCGAAGTCCGGCTTGCTCGCGTCCGCCAGCGGGACCAGAAACAACTCGGTTCCCATCAGGCGGTAGATCCGGTGCAGGTACTGGCCGATCGTGCCGGCGAAGTCCAAGCCGAAATCGAAGCTCTGCCCGTTGTCGGTGTGCTGCATACACTCGCTGATCGCCGACAGCACCAGGCCGCAGTACTCCTTGATCCAGGCGTTGCGGACCAGAAAGTACGGCACCGGGAAAATCACGTGATCCTCGGGTGCGGGGGTGGCGTGCACCGCTTCCATGGCCCCGACGCCCGGCGGGACCTGCCGGCCGGACATAATGGTTCTGGCCCGCGTGATCAGCTTATGAATCCGGGTGAGAGTGTTGATGGTCGGCGGCCGGCTGATGTTGCAGTCGGGCGACTGCATGAGTCCGGCCAGATTGCGCCCCATGACGCGCGCGAGGTAGCGGATTCCCTCGTTGACGCTGACTGGGGTTTTGCCGATGTTGGGCACGGCATAGCCCAGCCGCCCCCAGGCGCCGTTGTTGTACCAGAGGATCTGGTTGGTCGCGAAAGGCATCGTGTGAACTCCTGAAAAAACGCGGAAACTCGGTTAAGTGACTTGCTCCAGGCCCGACTCGAACTGTCGGGCGAACTCGTTAATCGCGTCCACCGCGGTCCGGGCGCCGGGATACCGTCGCACATACTCGTCCATGGCCATCTCCACCGCCCGCTGCCGCTTGGTTGGGACCTCGTAGGGCACGTAACTATGCTCGCGGGTTATCACCTGCGGCGGCGGCGGCGCGTCGTCGCGGATTGGGATTAGCACTGGTTGGGCTGGCTGCGGTCGCGCCTGCGCAGCCGGCGGGATCGAGCTGGTCGTGCGTCCGCCCAATCGAGACTCCAAGCGATTCAGTCCCTTACGGACTCCGCGGGTGAGAAGCCAGGCCGCGGCCACGCCGCCTACGGCCGCCGCCCCGCCGGGGATTCCCAGCGAGACCAGCAGCGCGGTAATTGTGCCGGTGGCCGCCGCCGGCAGGCGGTCGACGACGACCGCAACGGCGGCCTCTCGGCCGACCTCTTTGATTCGCTCGACGCCTGGGCCGGCCTCGCTCGAGCGCCGCAGCAATCCGATTTGTTTTTCTATTTCCGGCCCCGGATTGCCCGGCGGGCCCGGCGGACCCGGCGGCCCTTGCTCGCCGCGATCCCCCTTTTCGCCCCGCAAATTCACGGCGGCGATCGTGGGACACGCGCTGCCGCAGACCCCAGCGGGCGCCTTTGGCCCCGTCGATGTGGTCGGCGCCGCGGGCCCCGATCCGACGGAAACCGGCGGCCGCTTCGGCAGGATAAGGCCCGGACGAAGCGCATTGCCCGCGCGGCCGATCCCGCGGGCAGCGATGATCGCCGCGGCCAGGATTTTCCTCAACGGCGCGCAGGATGCGCCACAGGTGCGTGGGCGCTGCGCAAAATCGCATCCGCTGACCATCGCCACGACACGACCCTCGCGATTGAGGATCGGCGCCCCGCTGTCTCCCTGCTCCACTGACAAGG
>Ga0315296_10003721_pt1 | contig 12662 bp, 5 predicted proteins | sample YL17G14_18_MG_FD_203921 | JGI IMG/M metagenome (GOLD analysis project Ga0315296, IMG submission 203921) | Sediment microbial communities from Yellowstone Lake, YNP, Wyoming, USA - YL17G14_18 | ecosystem: Environmental > Aquatic > Freshwater > Lake > Sediment | place: USA: Wyoming | collected... | reverse complement strand
CAGCGGCTTGTCTTGCCTGGGTCGCCACTTTCGTTGACGCTGTCGCCACCTACGCCCCCTCCCTTGTCATCGATCCGGCTGCTCCTGACACCGGCTACTGGGACGCCGGCGATCAGGGACCTTTTATCGCGGCCGGCTATCCTGCGTTGTTGGCGATAGAAAACACGGCACTTGAGATCTGGTCTGGTCTGAGCAATGCCTATTATCACGACGCAGAAGATGCTAGTGACGGGTTAGCCAACGACCCCTTCAGTCCGAGCGGCGTTACTTACGATTACGATTTTGCCACCAATATCGTCAAGGCGACCGTTGCCACACTGGCAATGCAAGCAGGACTTGTTTCGAAATCCGGCCCCGATTTATACGAATATCAAACCGTTTTCACGAACGGAGCGAAAGATCTGGAGTTCTTCACCATTGGAAGCGATCACTACCTGGCGGCGGCGAACATGAAAAATGACTCCACGCATAACATAGACTCAACCGTATACAAATGGAACGGGACGAGTTTTGTCGAATATCAGTCTGTACCTACCAGTGGGGCCAGCGACTGGGAGTTCTTCACCATTGGAAGCGATCACTACCTGGCGGTGGCGAATATGAGAAACGACTTCACGCATAACATAGATTCCAAAATATTCAGATGGAACGGCGCGGCCTTTGTTGAGTATCAATCCATACCTACCAACGGGGCAAGTGACTGGGAGTTCTTCACGATCGGAAGCGATTACTACCTCGCAGTAGCCAATATGTGCGATGACTCCACGTATAATACGAACTCGAGAATATACAGGTGGAACGGAACGAGTTTTGTGGGATTCCAGTCCATTCCAACGAACGGGGCCAGTAGCTGGGTGTCGTTCACCGTCGATAGTGAAGTCTATCTGGCGATAGCCAATATGTACAATGGCTCGACGCATGACATAGACTCAAGAATATACAAATGGAACGGGGCGGGCTTTGCGCAATTTCAATCCATACCTACCAATGGGGCTGCCGATTGCGAGTTCTTTACTATCGACGGTGGCTCCTACCTGGCGGTGGCGAATATGAGAAAGGACTTCACGCATAACATAGATTCCAAAATATTCAGATGGAACGGCACGGGCTTTGCGGAATTTCAGTCCATACCTACCAATGGGGCTGCCGATTGCGAGCTCTTTACTATCGACGGTGCCTCGTATCTGGCGATAGCCAATATGTACAATGGCTCGACGCACAACATGGATTCCAAGGTCTACAGATGGAACGGCACACGTTTTGTGGAATTTCTGTCTATACCTGCTCATGGGGCCAATGACTGGGAGTTCTTCACTATTGGCAGCAATCACTACTTGGGGGTAGCCAACACCACCAATGATGCGACACAGAGTATTGCCTCGAGCATCTACCAATACCGCGGACCATGTGCTGGCAGTTTTGATGGCGATTGTGATGTAGACCTGGACGATTATGCGATATTTGCGGCAGCATGGCTGACAAAAGAAGGTCAACCGGGATGGAATAGAGACTGTGATATCAGCGTTCCTGCGGATAGTGTCATCAACCTGCGGGATTTAGGCGTTCTTCTGGAGAACTGGCTGGGGGGAAAATAGTGCAAAGGGTCCCAAGTTGAGAATATGTTGCTCAATTCACGAACAAGAAAAGCCTGTTGGACAAAAAAATTTTGGCATGGTTCAAATTCATATGCCCAAAGGTAACACTTTTCAAGGTGGTTCAATGGCCACGAACACTCATAATAGTCTGCCAAAACAGGAGTTACGGAGAGAACGGCAACTCTCGGTGTTCAGAAGGAAGAGTGTTACCCTGTTCTGAACCATGCCAAAATTTTAATGTATTGTGTAAATATGGGGTTTTGTCTTGACTACTATGGGCCCTAAGGCTATGATAAGTTGTGAGAAGGTTTGAGGAGGAAAGGGGTGATGATTCAATTATGCCCCTCCTCAGGTGATATGTTACTGTTTCTGTTCTTTTTTTTGGAGGAGGTTGTGCAATGAGAAACTTGAGAGTTGTAGTAGCGGTCCTTGCGATTTTGGGCGCATCCTCAGTCGCATCAGCAAGTATGTTCATGGAGGATTTCGAGTCCTATGCCGCTGGAAGTGCTATGCACGGCCAGGGAGGATGGAAGGGCTGGGACAACACCGCGGGGGCGGGCGCACCGGCATCCAGTTTGTATGCCTACAGCGGCTCGAATTCGGTCGAGATCATCGGCACTGCCGACCTGGTGCACGAGTTTGACCAAGCCGGTGGGGAGTGGGAATTCTCGGCCATGCAGTACATTCCCAGCGGCACCACGGGCACTACCTATTTTCTCTTGCTGAACACGTACAACGATGGTGGTCCCTACGACTGGTCCGTGCAGTTGGCCTGTAACCTGGACACGGGAGTAATCACTTCCGATCTCGGTGGCGCTGCCACAGCGAACATTTCCTATGGCCAGTGGGTCGAACTGAAATTCGCTATCGATCTGGACAATAACACTGTCGACGAGTACTACAATGGTGCTCTGCTTTCCACCCACCAGTGGGACGACAATGTTCATGGCACACTTGGGTGCATTGACCTGTACGGCAACGGTGCATCGTCGGTCTATTACGACGATATTACCGTAGTGCCTGAGCCGGCTACACTGTCCTTGCTCTGTCTCGGTGGATTGGCGCTTATTCGCAGACGCAGGAGCTCCTAGTACTGTGATTTGACAGTATTGGTGCGTGGGGAAGCGATTCAGATAAGTCTGACGATGTATGACTAAGGTGGTTCTGGTCGAAAGCAAAGACCCCCATAAGGCGGTGGGGGTCTATTCTCGTACTGAGGACCGGCCAGGCGATTGTGACGTAGACCCGGACCATTTGTGCCGTATTCGCGCCAGCATGGGTGACGAAAGAACGCCAAGCGGGACGGAATGCGGACGGCGATATTAGCATTCCTACGGATAATGTCATCAACCTGCGGGATCTGGGTGCTTTTGCGCAGAACTGGCGGGGCGGAGGATAGTGCAAAGAGTCTCAAGTTGAGAATATCCTCCTTAATTGATGGGCAAGACAAACCTCTCCCAGAGAGAAATGCATCATTGAACCGGGTAAATAGCGGGGAGCAGCAGAAGTCTCGACTATTATCGGCGCTAAGGTTATGATGCATTGGCGCAGGAACGTTTGTGGAGACCAGGCGTGATGATTCAGTCCTCCTCCACAGGTGATATGTTATTTTTTTTGTTCTCTTTTTTGGAAGGAGTGTAATATGAGAAACATAAGGCTTATAGTAGTGCTTCTTGCGATTCTGGGCGTGTCCGCCGTCACAGAAGCACAGCAGTTCATGGACGATTTTGGGTCCTATGTCGCTGGAAGTGCTATGCACGGCCAGGGAGGATGGAAAGGCTGGGACAACGTGGCGGGTGCCGGCGCGCCGGTATCCACTAAATATGCCTATAGCGGCTCGAAGTCGGTCGAGATCCTGGGCACTTCCGACTTGGTGCACGAGTTTGCCATCTCCGGCAACAGATGGGTCTTCTCCGCCATGCAGTACATTCCCTCCGGCACCACGGGGAGTACCTATTTTATCTTGCTGAACACATACAAAGACGGTGGCCCCGACGACTGGTCCGTGCAGTGGAATATGAATATGACCAGCGGGGTCATCAACCTCGAACTCGGTAGTGGCACGGCGACTATCGTGTATGACCGATGGGTCGAACTGAAATGTATCATCAATCTGAATGATAACACCGTTGACGAGTACTACAATGGCGAACTGATTTCCACCCACCAGTGGGACGACAATGTCCATGGAACACTTCAAGCCGTTGACCTGTACGGTAACGGGGCATCGTCGGTCTGGTACGACGACATAAAGGTAGAGCGTTACTATATCTACAGCGCCTACGATCCCGACCCGGCGGATGCTGCCACAGGGGTAACCACACCACTGTTGAAGTGGACAGCAGGAGACACCGCTGCGTACCACGATGTATATTTAGGCACTAATCCGACCCCGGGTCCGGCTGAGTTTATTGACCGGCGGCTTCTCAACTTCAACATGTACTGGCACGTCCCTGGTTTTGTTCCAGGGACCATCTACTACTGGCGGATCGATGAGGTTGATGGCGATGGTGTCACGATTCACACAGGCGATGTCTGGAGCTTTACGGCTGCCACCTTAACAGCCCTTAAGCCGAACCCCGCTGACGGGGCCAAATGGGTCGATATCGAAGCTGACCTTAGCTGGTCTGCAGGCGCCACTGGCGTTAAGCACGACGTGTACTTTGGAACAAGTCAAACTGATGTGGCTAATGGTACGGGCGGCACATTGAAGAGCAGCCAGCAGACAACAATAACTTATGAGCCCGGAACGCTTGCACAGGATACAACTTACTACTGGAGGATCGATGAGTACGACTCCGGCGTCGCCAAGTATCCGGGCACAGTTTGGAGCTTTACAACCATCGGGCCCAGCGCCGGTATCAGAGGATACTACTTCAATAATATGAATGTGACTGGTGTTCCCGTGGTGGTCCGTATAGACCTTACGATCAACTTTAACTGGGGCGACCCTGGCTCTCCGGATCCCAAGGTCAATGTTAACCAATTCTCCGCCAGGTGGGTTGGCGTGGTGGAGGCGCAATACTCCGAGCCTTACACGTTCGTCTGTAATACCGATGACGGCTTCCGCATGTGGCTGGATGATGAACTGATCATTGATTCTTGGGTGGATCAGGCGCCAGCCATACATCTCAGTGCCCCCATCAACCTTGTTGCCGGTCAGCGGTACGGCGTCCGAGTGGAATACTATGAAAATGGCGGAGGCGCAACGGCACAACTATACTGGCAGAGTCCTTCCACACCCAGGCAGATAATTCCCGCAGGCGCGTTGCAGCTTCCGATAACGGCTGGTAACCCGAGTCCGCCTAACGGTGCTGTAAATGTCAAGCACACACCTACTCTGCGGTGGTCCGTGGGTGAGAAAGCTGTTAAGCATAATGTGTACTTCGGCACTGACGCAGTTGCGGTAGCCAATGCCACTACGGCCTCGGCAGGTATCTATCGGGGCCAGCAGGATCTTGCTGCTAACAGCCATGTCCCCAGCGAAGCACCACTGGCGTGGAATAGCATCTACTACTGGCGTATCGATGAGGTAAACGGCGTTGACTTATGGAAAGGCAGCCTCTGGAGCTTCACCACCGCCAACTTCATCGTTGTGGATGACTTTGAGGACTATACTGACGATGTGGGCAGCAGAATCTTCCAGACCTGGAAGGACGGCTGGGGATATAAGGAACCAGCGCCCGGCTATCCTGGTAACGGCACCGGGTCGGCTGTTGGTTACGCCCAAGCACCGTTTGCTGAGCAAACTATCGTTCACGGCGGTCGGCAATCAATGCCATTGGCCTACGATAACAGCGGAACTGGCGGCAAAGCCCGGTACTCAGAGACGCAGCGAGAGTGGGCCTCGCCGCAGGACTGGACCAAGGGAGACAGCAAGGCATTGACTCTGTATTTCTATGGCGCTCCCGCTAATGCTGCTGAACAGCTATATGTGGCGGTGGAGGATAATGCCAGCCACGTTAAGGTCGTGAACCATCCTGATCCGGAGGCAGTCCGACTAGGCGCCTGGCAGGAGTGGAACGTTGAGCTGACGCAATTTGCCGGTGTGAATCTTGCTGCGGTCAAGAAGATGTATATTGGCCTGGGCAACCGAACCAGTCCCAAGGCTGGCGGCACGGGCACACTATTCATCGATGATGTCCGCGTGTATCCCAGCAGATGTGTTCCTTCGATGGGTAAGCCTGCTGCCGACCTGAGCGGCAACTGCATTGTTGACCTGGCTGATGTGGACATATTGGCCAATCTGTGGCTCGATAGTGGTTTCCAGATTACGCCTGTCAATCCTGGCACTACTAACCTCGTGGCGCACTACACCTTCGATGGCAACCTCAACGACAGCGCAGGCAGCAATCACGGTACTGCGACGGGCTTGTCGACATACGGGGCTGGCAAATTCGGCCAGGCGATCAGCCTCGACGGAGTCGATGATTACATTGATTGCGGCAGCGGTGCAAGTTTGAATCTTACAAATGCGGTCACGATTTCGGCGTGGATCAGACTTTCTACATCAGGCAACGATCAGAAGATTGCGGGTAATCAGGATAACACTACCGGTGGCTACAAGTTCGGCGTATTCACCGATGACAGGGTTGAGTTTGAGATTCGAACTTCCGCCAACGCGGGCACCCTCAACAGGAATGTTGCCGGCGGAACAGTTTTGACGCCGGGTGTTTGGTATCACGTTGTTGGCGTCTATTCTCAAGGTAACTACATCCGGACGTACGTCAATGGCATTTTGGACAGAGAGTTGGCTACGACAGCGGTACTCGGCAGTTCGACGGGTACTCTGAAAATTGGTTGCGAGCCCTTCACTACCAGCGGTAGCCTCTTCAGCGGCCTCATAGATGAGGTCCAGGTTTACAAGATGGTTCTGTCAGCCGGCCAGGTCGCGTGGGTTGCCGGCTATACCTCGCCGCTGTCGATACCGGCTGATTTGCGTCAGGACAACGTGATTAACTTCAAGGACTTTGCTGTATTGGCAGATTCTTGGCTTGAGGAGGTTTTGTGGCCGTAATCGCACGGCAGAAACCGGCGGTGAAACCGCTGGCTAAATATTTAGCCCCGTGTTTTACACGGGGTCATGTTTGGTTTTACACCATTTCGGGGCCTATCCCGGCGTGCCGGGACAGGCCCCATTTCATTTGTAGAGGTTGCCTTGAACTTACAGTAATCATGGCCAGCACCTTATCTCGATCAACGAAACCGCGTACCTTGGCAGACTGAAGGTGGATTCCACTTTGCCGTCGCAAACGTCACAGTAGCGGATTGGTTCCAAAAGCTCCAGCTCACCCGCAGCTCGCAACCGGGCTAGCATATCCGGTGTGGGGTTCTGTGGGCTGCCTAGCTCAAGCCAACGCGTGTAGGCATTGCTGTGGGTGTCGTCGATGCGATAGTGGACTATGCGAGCCCGTGCTGCATTATTGTCCGGCACTTGGACAATCAACCTTACGCAAGCAGGGGGGCTATCGACCATGTCGTCATGGTAGTTCCAAAGAAGTATCTGCACGGTTTCCTCAGCGGCGACGGCCAAACCGTCAATGTCCGGTTTGTCGCGAACACTCTGCCGGCAAATACGATCCACGCCGAGCGCACCGCTGCTATTGACGGGGATGCGCCTGCCTTGAAGCATTCCTAACATCTTAAAGGCGTTCAATACGGGCTTATGGATTCCGTTGGTCGATAGCGTGCGAAACCCCTCGAAGTAATCCTTGCCGTCGAACATGAAGGCCCACGTCAGCACTGCCTGCAGGTTGATGCCTTTGTGATCAGCCAGGTCAAGAGTATGCTTCATTAGAGCAACTTCGTAAGCTGCGTATGCGCTGCCGTTACGGTAGCCATTCGCCGGATTTACGCGAGACGAGAGCGCCGCGGCCCCCTCTGGGTCGCACTCGCCGATGATAACAGGAATGTCGCGGAGTTCCCAGAATTCCGCGATGATGCTAAACCCATCTCGATTAGTCCGCAGGTTTTGCCCCAAATCCATCTGGGGCCTGCCCCGTCCGGCTACGGCTCGGCCGTTCGTCGAGACGAGAGCGGAGTCGAGGGGATGCCCGGCGATATATCTTGTCCTGCCCTTGGAATGGAATCCAATATAGTCCAGGCGTACACCCTGCCGCCCGGTAGCATAGTTTTTTTCTCGCAGACAGTGTTCAAGAAACCGGCGAAGGAATGGCGGAGCTCCAGCCGTATGTGGCCCACCAAGAGGCGCCTTCGGGAGAGCTTCGTGCAGTGCGTGCTCGGTGTAGTCGAATAGCTTACAGTATTCCTCGAATGTTCCCTGCCAGTATCTGATATTGGGCTCATTCCACAATTCCCATAACCACGACTTCTCCGCCCCGGCATATCTTTGGGCGCTATGCCGCGCCCACTGTCGTATGAGATCAGCCCATTTATTATAGTCCTTTGGAGGATAATAGACCCCATATCCTTCCATCTTGAAAGGATCGCTACTTTTGTAAGGCTCCGGCTTGACGGAAAGGTCCTTTGGCATAAAACCGATCTCTACCAGGGGCCGGCAGCCAGAACCGATAATAGCGTCCGTTATTTCGTCCATGATCTTCCAATCATATACAGCGTTACCGGCGGAATCCTCGCTGTAAGCGTTGGTCGATCCCCATTTCAGCGATGGTTTCCCATCGCCGCTGACGAGCAGAAAATGCTGCCGCAGATATACGCGCTCGGGATTTATCCGTGCCAGTGTGGCCATTAACTCCTTCGCGCCAGGCGTTAAAGTGTAGTTACATTCATCATAGCCGAAATACTGCCAGACGTGTCGCAGTGGTTTGCCAGGCCTGGTTGCATCAACGATCACCTCAACAGGGCCGGCCCCTTGCGACTCAGCCGCATTTTTTGCCAGAGAGAGCACAGAGAGATCACTCGTCTCGGCGAAGGCCGAAGCCGTAGCGGAAGAGGAAGTATTCCATTTCTTTATCTCTGTGTCCTCTGTGGCTTTTTTTGCGCCGGCTGAAAACTGGCACAGATTCAGGCAGGCCAATATCACAAAATATTCGCTTCTGGTTTTCATTTCAATGTCTACCAAGGACTCTATGGTTTTGGGGCCGAGGCTTTTCGCAAGGGCTCCTTCGGCAGGGCCCGATCCGGGCGGGGGCTGGGCTTGGCGCGTGGGATTACCGCCACCTTAAGGTCTTTTGCGGGAACGAGATGCCGGTAGAAAAAAGCCTGCATCATGTCGTCCGCCGGTACGGCCGCCCGGACGATTTGCCGCCCCTGGATTACTGCCCGACCTTCCACGCACAGGCTAAGGGGCTCCTTCGTGGGCGTCGGCGGCGCCTTCAGCGTCAGTTTCACCTGGTCCTGGCCGGCGGGGACCCGGCCGCCGCTCAGCGTGAATCCGCTCGGCGCATCCTTTAGTGTTAGGGCGATCTCGTCGGAGAATCCGTCTTTCCGAAGCGCATACACGGTCAGGGTGGCGGTGGCGCCGGCGCGGACGTTGACGCTGGACGGCACGACCCGCAGCTCAAAATCGGGCTGCGGCGGACTGATGCGCAAGCGGTAGCCGTACGCCGGGCCGCCCTTGTGTTGCGCATCGCCAAGGGCAAGATAATACGTCCCGTCGGCGGGCAGTGTGGCGCTCAGCAGAGAATCCGCGTGGTGCGTGGTCAGCCCCGCTGCCTTATCCTCATGATCGTCGTTGAAGGCTATTTGCCGGCCGGTTGCATCGGTCAGCTTGAGCGTGGAATCCAGCGGAGAGTCCAGCCGGCGTGCATAGACCTCCGCGACGATCTCATCGCCGGCGCGACCTTCGAAGCGGAACAAGTCCACATCACCCGGCTGATCAATGCGCCCGTTCACGATCAGCGGAGGCGTGACCTGCTGGGCGTTGGCCTGCTCGTTATTCGGTTCCTGCTCCAGACATTCCGGCAGCGTGTCCACCGCAAAGGGCACTGGATTGGAGATCAGGCCCTTGCAGCTTGCCGAGACAGGATAAACTCCCGGCCCTTTGTCTTTGGCTTGCGGCGTAAGGTTGGATGCCGGGAGATTCCAGCCGTTAGCCTCGATCGTGGTTTGAGCGCCGGCTGTACCGCCCAGCGGGAATATGCTCGTCACAAACGGCAGCTCGCCCACAGCGATGCGGTAGACGAAATCTTCGCGTCCGCGGTAGATGGCGTCCCTGATCTCGATCAAGTATTCGCCGTCCTTGGGAATCTCGTAAAACAGGACTGGATCGGGATGGAACTTATAATCGTCGTCATACGCCAGCTCATTTCCGTTCGCATCGTAAAGCGCCAAGGTGGCCTGGAACCAGCCGGGAACGGCGTCGGCTAGATAGGGGATCAATTCCCGCGCGCTGGCGGCGATGACCAATTGCTGGCCCTTGCGGGCCTCGAACCGGAACCGGTCCACATCGCCGGGCAATATCTGGCCGTTCACGATGGCCGGCAGCGTGATGCTCATCACAGGCTCTGGCTGCGCAGCGGCAGACTTCAGCGAATTCAGTCGAGCCGAGCCTGCCCCTGCGAAACCGGGGGTCGTGCTGCTTTTCGGTTCCTTCTCGCTGAATTCCGCCAGTTGGCCCACGCAGAAAACGAGCGGATTCGATAACCCGGATGGGGTTCCCAGCCGCAGCTCGCGTTCGCCGGGCTCTGTGTCGGGCGCCATTGTGACCTCGATAGTGACGGTCTCGGCGATCACAGGATTGCCCTGCCTATTTGGGGGATTGGCAAGCTTCTTCTTGATTTCGGCAAGCATTTGCTCGTCCTCGGCTGTCCACTGCGGGTTCGTGGCATCCGCCGTAAGGCGTCCTGCGGACTGCGCCACGTCCTGTTCGCCGGGTTTTTCGGCAGTTTGCGTTGCGCCCAGCTTCTTTTGCTGTAGCTCCTTCAGCTTCTCTCTGAGCAAGGTAAACTCTCGCTGCGTCAGCGGTTTGTTGTGCTCGACCACTACAGCTTCAACCCCGCTGCCGGAGACATACACATTGGCGACGCCGTCCAGATACTGTCCGCCGATCGCTACCTGGAACGTGGTGCCCAGCCTGCCGCCGGCCGGATAGACATAACCAATCCGCGGGTCTCTCTGCGCCCGGGCTCCAGGCGTGCCAGCTAAAGCTCCGGGCACAACCGCAAGGACCGCCGCCGCCCACAGAGTCGTCTGCCATCGGGATCGTTTCATGGAATCCTCCACCGCAAGAAAAATCAAAAATCAAGATGCAAAATGTAAAATTGCGGAAAGTTCCTCAATTCTGATTTTTTATTTTTGATGTTTGATATTTCCCGTGATTGGGGTCCCTTACATTATCTCTTTCAAACGTCCGCCCATTTTCACGCCATCCCCGGCGGAGGGCGTCACGCGGACCGTCAGGCCCTGCGGATGCGGCAGAGTCCCGTCGGGATCGATGCCGAGCAGCTCGTACATGCCGGCGATGAGGTCACACGGATATACTGGCCGCTCCTTTACCTCCTCACCTTTGGCGTCCGAGGCCCCGACCACGCAGCCGCCTTTGAACCCGCCGCCGGCGACCACCGCGGAAAAGACCTTGCCATAATGGTTGCGTCCGCCGTTCCAGGGGGCTTCCCATTGGACCTTTGGGGTTCTGCCGAATTCGCCGCTCCACCAGATGATGGTGCTGTCCAGCAGACCGCGGTCCGACAAATCCTGCAGCAGGGTCGCCATGCCTTTATCCATTTCGGGCAGTTTTCTGCGCATGGCCTGGAAATGCTCCTTATGTGTATCCCAGCCCTTGTAGTTGATGGTGATGTAAGGGACGCCGCGTTCGACCAGCCGGCGTGCCGTCAGGCAGGATTGGCCGAAGGTATTGAGGCCGTACTGCTCTCTCAGCTCCTTCTTCTCGTCCGAAAGATCAAACACCTTGCCCCCATCGCCCAAAATCAGATCATACGCCTGTTTCTCACACTGATCCAACGCCGCCAATTGCGGATCGCTTTTCATTGCTTGCCCAAGCGTACTCAGCTTATGGAGAAGCTCGCGCCGGCTTTTCTGCCGCTGGTCGGTGATGCCCTGGGCGACGACGCCCTCCACGACGAACGGGGTTCTCGCCGGGTCGCCGCCCGTGGCGAAGGGCTTACAGCGCGATCCTAAGAATCCCGCTTCGGAAAAACGCCCCTGCAGATCGGTCAGCACAATGTAGGGCGGCATCAGTCCGCTGTATCCGGCGTCGTAACCCTTGAACAGCGAGACCACCGCGCCGACGCACGGATAGACCTGCCCATCGCCGGGCATCCGCCCGGTCTGAACCATGTAGGACGCCGTCTCGTGGGAGTTCACGCCGTGTGTCATACTGCGGATGATGGAATACTTGTCGGCCTGCTTTGCCAGCAGGGGCAGCAGTTCGCCAATCATGATTCCGTCCACGTTGGTGGGGATGGGCTTATTCAGCGGCCCGCAGTAGTCATTGCCCGCCTCCGGTTTGGGATCGAAGGTATCGAGGTGCGCCGGGCCGCCCCACATCCAGATTTGGATGACCGCCTTGGCTTTTAGCCCTGTCACCTGTGGGCGGGGCTTGCCCCCGGCACCGGTCCGGGGGCTAATCGTAGGAAGCGCTGCGGCCAGAGCTTGCCCCAAACGGTCGTGCAGCAGCAGCCCGGCCGCACCGAAGAGGCCGCGGCGTAACGCCTTACGTCGAGAGATTGTTGTGCTCATGTTCGCTGCCCGTCTTTCATTTTCCGTGTGCTCAGTGCCGGTAAAGAAACTCCGCACTGTTTATTAATGCCCAGGCGAGATCCACAGCAGCCTCACGGCCCCCTGCTTGCGCAGGGGCAAACTTGGCCCCGCGCGGCCGGGGCCCGCCGGACTGGCCCGCCCCGCTTTTGGCGGATCCGGCGGGCTGGGAATACGCCGCCACGATCTTCAATTCTTCGTCGGTCGGGAAGCGCGAAAGAATCGTCAGATAGAGCCTGGTTGCGACCTCTCGCGGACTTGCCTTGGATTGCATCAGGGACCGAAGTCCGGAGCCCTGTTCGATCTTGCGCTGGATATGACTGGAGTTCAATAGGTGCAGCCGCTGGGCGGCTGTGGGGCGATTGTTACGCTCCGATTCCAGACCGGTGTCACGCGGCGGACGCCCGAACAATTCGAGGAATGAGCTGG